>ERZ773193.7-NODE-7-length-378989-cov-37.031180_pt1 | contig 378989 bp, 372 predicted proteins | sample MGYA00511110_ERZ773193 | MGnify/ENA primary metagenome ERZ773193 (study PRJEB29015, sample SAMEA2737784) | human gut metagenome | biome: human gut; feature: human-associated habitat; material: faeces | place: China | collected 2012 ... | reverse complement strand
TCAGTTCCAATCGTATTTACCTATTACATTAAATATATTCAAAACTTTGATATATTGTATCTACTATTTTTACTATATACTCTTACCATACGATTACATTATAAAATAAAATAGTATTAACAGCAACTATTTTATCTAAAAATATTAAAAATCCACTTGTCAAAATTATTTTTTTGTTGTATACTTAAGAAGTCTTAGTTGTTCACGTAGCTCAGCTGGATAGAGCAATCGCCTTCTAAGCGATCGGTCACGTGTTCGAATCACGTCGTGAACACCACTAGAAAATAAAAGTTGATTCTAATGAATTAACTTTTTTCTTTATAAAGGAGAATATTGTGCAAAAAAGAAAAATTTCTATTAATTATGGAAATACAGATGACCTTGAAAATGAAAATGGATACACCTTCTTAATTCCAGATGACAAATACCAAAACATTAATATCAAATATGATACAAAAGATGAGAAAAAGAAAAAAGAAAAGAAAGAAAAAGCTCCAAAGAGCAATTAAAATTCTTTCATTTCTTTTTTTATTTGTTTATATTTAGGAAAATTTTCTTCAACCAATTCCCAAAATTTACTTGAGTGATTAGGATGAATCAAATGTGATAGTTCATGAACAATTACATAATCTAAATATTTTTCATCTCTTTTTATTAATTCCAAATTAAGTGTTATAACTTTAGTCTTAGTATTACATACACCCCATCTGGTAGTCATTTTTCTAATTCTTAACTCTGGATAAACTATTTTCCTAGAAAAAGTTTTATATATCTCATCCAAATGTTTTTTAAATATAATTTTAGCTTGCCTTTTATACCATTTATCTACATCTATATTTTTATTCAAAAAAACTTTATTTTCACCAAAAGAAATATCACAATACTCCGTATAAATAATATCATATCTGTTTCCTAAAAAATGGAAATCACTATTATTATTATTTTTTATTTTTTGTTTCTCAATCATTTTACAAATAGCTTTATAGTTTTCATCTATTATTTTATTTATTGAACTATTTCTAGTTAAAATATTAGTTGTAACATAAATAGTTAAATCTTCTTTTACCCTAATATAAGTATTTTTTGTTGTTTTTTTCTTCTCTATAACAATAGGATAAACTACACCATCAATTTCTAATTTCATACTCTTAAACATTCCAATCTATAAATAAAATATATAAAATGTATTTTTATTATCATCAAGTAAGACAACTACTGAATAGTTATCAGATGAACTCATAAATTTATCTACCCTTACACTCTTCTTCTTACTTTCCAAAATAGTTCTTACTTCTCCTGTCAAAAAGTCTCCAAATATAGTATTACCATCTTTATCACTACACATATATTTCGTTTTAAAGAAAACATAATTACTATAGTCTTTATTACTTGAATAAACCTTAGCATTATTAATAACATCATAAACAAAATAACTATCTTTATCAGCTTCTACTAAGTAAGTTCCATCATCTATTAAATAATAATTATTATCTTTGTTATAATTAACATCTATTAAACTTGCTTTGTTGTCATTTAAAAAGTATAATTTTTCACTATCATCACTAGTACCAAGTAAAATAATGGTATTACCATCTGCTAAATAGGGTTTATATTTTTCCTTCTCAGTATCATCTATTAAACTAGCTGTATTATCATCTCCTAACATCTTTTTAAAAATTGTGTTTTCCGTTTTAACTAGCTTATATTTAAGATTAGTAGAAATTATTTCATTCTCCGAAATTTGAGGGTAATCACCCACTTTTTTAAAATTAAGATCATATATAGAATTATTTATAACATAAAACTTTCCCCGCCTAGAAATTTCACCGCTCAAATCCTTATTATCATCATAAATAGTATAAGTTTTATTTTTTTCTACATTATATTTTAAAATAGTTGCCCCAGCTTCGCCATCTAAATATATATATACATTTTTATCATCATAAAAAATATTTTTAAGTTGTTTATTTTTAATTTTATTAAGTTCATCTTTTATTATATATTTATTATTCTCTCTTACCACTACATATTTATTAACTACATCAGCACTTAACAAAGTTTTATTCTTTTTCTCTTCCTTTAAATTATTCAAATAAACAGTAATAACTGAACCAACTACTATCGCAATAAAAAATAAAATCACTAATACTTTTAAACTTTTCTTCATAACAATACCTCAAGTATAATTATAAAACAAATCAAAATATTTTGGTATATATTTTTTATAGTTAAGCATAATAATTACAGGAGAGTGAAAAAATGGATATTAGTATAAGAGAACATATTATTAATAATTTTAAGGAAGATAGTGAAGAATCAATATATGACGCAATTGATGAATCCGTAAAGAATGGAGAAGAAGTAACTCTACCAGGTCTTGGCGTATTTATGTCTATTATTTGGGAAAATAGTAGTGATGAAGACAAAGAAAAATTAGTTAAATGTTTAAAAGAGGCTTTATAAAGTCTTTTTTTCTTTTCTTTTTTAATATATTATAATATAATTATTATTTGTCTAAAGGAGAATGAATTATGTTAAAATATATTACAACACAGACAGCTTTTAAATTTAATAATACACCTACACTTTTCAGTACCACTCACCTAATTTTATTAATAAGTATTTTTTCCATTTGCTTTATCTTAGCTTATATTTTAAGAAATACCAATGAACGTCAAAATGATATATTGCTGTTTTCACTAGGTCTTACTCTTTTAATTGCTGAAATTTATAAGTTTTTCTTTTATTATTATAATGTCGGTAATAATCATATTGTATGGAAGGTATTCCCCTTTCAATTATGCAGTTTAGCTATGTATATCTGTTTGATTATCCCATTCATAAAAAAAGAAGCCACCAAAAGAGCCCTTTATAATTTTTTAATTGCTTTTAATTTTCCTGGAGGGTTAATTTCTATTCTAATTCCAAGCGGTCTAATTCATAATTACATTTCATTAACTATTCACGCCTTCTTATGGCACGCTATTTTATTATTCATCGGTTTTTATCTTTTCTTAAGTAAAAGAGCAGGATTTGATAAAACTGAATTTAAATCCTCTTTAAAATATTTTTACATAACTGTTTTAATAGCTCAAATCATAAATACCATTTTTCATAAAGCTGGATATATAAATATGTTTTATATTAGCCCATTTTATAATTCCCCAATCTTTTTTTTCAAGTCAATAAGTGAAAAGTATGGCCCAATCACCAACTTTATTGTATATACCTTTGTCATGATTATAGGTTGTTACATAGCAAATATTCCCTTTTACTCTTATCATAAAAAGAAAGAATTAGAAAAAAATTAAAAAGACTCAAGGTCTTTTTTATTTTCTAGTTTATAAAACAACTAAGTTTATCATATAAATTAAATTTTTCTAATTATTTATATTTTACCAGAAGAATAGTTATTATTTCCCATCTTATTTTTAATCACTTTAATTTTTCTATTATATGAATCCTTTAAAATAAGCAAAGCGATAATCGATGTTAAAACCTCAGCGATTGGAAAAGTCCACCAAACAATTTTTACTACATCACTCGATTTTGTAAATAAAAGCGCTACTGGAAAAACAAAAATAACTAATCGTAATAATGAAATAATTAATGGTCTTAAGGCATATCTTATAGATTGTAAAATACCTTGAATAGCTACTGAAATACCCATAAATATAAATCAAATTCTTAAGGCTATTGTACAAACTTTAATTATTTCTTTAGTTTCCCCTCCCGCAAGGCCAAATAAATTAGCAAGTGGATATGCAAATACTTCGAATAAAATGCTTATTATTAAAGTAACTATCATGGTATCCATAATACCATATTTAATACAATCATCTATCCTCTTCCTATCTTGCATACCGTAATTAAATGATAATATTGAAATAATTGTATTTGATAACCCAAAGGCAGAAAATAAGGCAATTTGTTGTATTTTATAGTAAATACCAAATGAACCAATTAACACCGTTTGATCTACTTGTGCAAGGCCTAATATAGCATTCATTCCAGCCATCATTACCGCAAGAAGAGTCTGCATTAATGCAGCCGAAACACCAATACTATAAATCGCTTTAATTATACCTCCATCCGGATTTATATATTTTAAGTTGCCATCTATTTCTTTATTTTTCTTATAATGAAAATACATTGCAATAAATAATGATACAAATTGACCAATTATAGTAGCCCATGCTGCCCCAGCAACTCCCATATCAAGTGGATAAATAAAAATATAATCTAAAACTATATTTGTAACTGCTCCTGATATTTGAGAAATAGTCGATAGCATCGTTTTTCCAGTCGCTTGTAAAAATCTCTCATAAACAGTATATCCAATAGAACCTAATGACAAACAAGTACAAATCTTTAAGTAAGTAGTTCCCATCTTGATAATTTCTTTATCATTAGTAAATAAAGAAATAAACCACTTAGAGAAGAATAATCCAAATATCAAAAAGAAAATATAAATACATATACTTAAAAATATTCCATTCCCCGCTATCTTATTTACTTTATTTTTATCATTTTCTCCTAAACTCTTAGATAGTAAAGCATTTAAACCAACACCTGTTCCAACTCCAATTGCAATAATCATTATCTGAATTGGAAAAGCATAAGTTAATGCTTGATTTGCAATAGCACCAGTAGAACCCATATTAGAAACAAAGATGCTATCGATTACATTATATAATGCTTGTAAAACCATAGATACAATCATAGGTAAACCCATTTTTAAAATAAGTTTATTAATTGGCTCTATTGCCATTTTATTTTGACTTTCATCCTTCATAATTTTTCTCCTTATTTAACGAGAAAAAAGAGGCAAAATCCATAAACTGGATTTACGCCTCTTTCTTAAAAGCTACTCGTTTAACACATAAAATTATACTATTTTTTGTTTCTTTTTTCAAGAAACAAATTTGCTTATTTTTGCTATCTACTTTTACCCTATATTACATCAATACTATTTCTAATCGCAGTTTGTACCAAGATTTAGTTCAGAATATCTTAATACAAATTTAAATCTAAATATTAATCACTTATTCTTACATTAACCCCATCTATATTTTTATATACTCGTTTTTCATTTTTAGAAACTTTCTTCTCTATTTCATCTGCTAAATCAAAACCCAACATTTCAGATAGACCCATTAAGTAAATAGCAATGTCTGCTAATTCTTCATTCAAATCATCTTTTTTCTTTTTCCAAGCATCATACGCTTCAGAAACTTCTCCATATAATAAACAAAACTCTTTATTTACATCTGTTGTATTAAATCCTTTGTTTAACTTATTCTGCCAAACATCTTTTTGAATCTTTTTTAATTCCATGTTTTTCCTTCCTTAAAATCATTGTAATATTTTATTACCCTATTGACATTATATTCTAAAAAATTATTTAATGCAATCTCGTTAAGTGTTTTATCATTAACAATAGTATATACTGGAATAGTTTGACCAGCAACTAATAAATATCCAAAATTTTCGCCAGTTTTTGTATATTCAAATATGTCTTTTGAATATATTTTGTCCATAGTATCATCAGAAACATAATGTCCACCATTTTCAAATCTTATTCTATTTCTATTTTTTCTTGTTTCTAAATTAGAAACTAAATTAACGACAATACAATTATTACTATTTTTTAAAGTGTTAATAAAACTTTCTATACTGTGAAAATATGCATTTTGAGAAAATTGTGACTCATATAGTTCAGCCTTACCTCTTAAGAACTGGATTATATTGTGTGTTTCTGAATTTGCAACCGCCATTTGAATTATATAATCCCATAGAATAGGTCTTATAATATCATACCCATCTCCTAGATTTGCAGGTTTAGTATAGTGATTTATTGAATTTATATTATCATTATACTTTTCACACATTTTGTTAATATATTTAAGTTCATTTCTAATTTTTTTAAATTCATCAATATGTTTAATATGCTTTTTTCCTTTTTAAATCATAAGAATACACCACCTTCAGAAGTGTATTCTACCACATTTTTATTAAATAGGTTTTTATTGATGTCTACTGTATGAGGCACATTTCACTTTTTAGCAACATGGTTATTTTTATACAACATTATTGTGTTATAACACTTTGTAATTTGTTACTCTAAGTGGGTCCTCAAAGGGAAACTCCCTTTACCCAAATTCATTATTGGCTCCGTCAATATCATAGTGGGTTACTAACTTGTCTAAAATTTAGTTTATAATAGAATCTAATAAAATATTGTAATTGTATGATGATATGGATTTACATTTTTCTTCTTCGTTCCCATCTGCCAAATAACATTATCTAATTCTACAGAATTAATTTTAATACCTTTACTTTCTAATTTTTCTCTAATTAATTCTAATACATAAAGCATATTAGCTCTAATTTCAATTTCCATATTACTATCATGCTTTAACTCTATCTCACTATCAATTATGTTAGATAATTCCTCATTATATTCTAAAATCCCATACGTTCTTAAAGTCCTTGGTATACCATAATCAGCACAACCTGTTAAATTATCAACATTTTTTAAATTATTATGTATTGTAGATGACATATAATATAAGTCATTAACAAGTAAAGTAGCACGTTTGTTAAACTTTATTCTTTTACCTTTATATATACTACTATCATCAAAATACTTAAATTCTGACACAATATACTTTAATAAATCAACATCTGATTTCTTATTAAACAATTCATCAAAAAAACTCTGTCCTTTATTATACATTGTTTTAACAGTATCTTTAAAAAGATCATATCTCAAATCGAATAAAGGTATTATACTATCAGGCGAATAAAATATTTTTTCAAAATCATCTTTTGTTAATTTATTTAAAAATTCTATATCTAAAAAATCTTTATTAGATTCTACTTCTCTTATAATTGAATAAAATAAAGCCTCAGACCCTTTTATAATATTACCTTTATATTCAATTTTAAATTTTGGCTTTTGCCAAAAACAAAAATTTAAACTTTCTATTATAAAGGCTAAAATAATTTTTTCCTTTTCGTTTAAATTTAAAGAAGTAAAATTATACCAATGTCGATAATTTGGCTTTCCTAAACTATTTATAAAATTATCTAATTGAGTATAATTAATTTTTACATAAACACTATTTTCCACTACATATTTCAATTGCTCTCTTACATCATTCATAACTTATCTCCCTTTTATTTTTCTCAATATTTCATTCGTACAAAATTTTATATTTTTACTATTATCAACTAATATAATGTTATCATATTTGAGTGATAATTGTAAATAAACAGAATTTTCATATTCAAAAAAATCCTGATTAAACTGTTTATTCCTTTCTACCAACCTCTGCTCCATAATTTCTTTAGGAACAGTTAGAACAATTATTAAATCAGGCTTATAGTGAAAAGAAGCAATTTGATCTACACACTCATTTACAGTTTTACTTTCTTGATATGATAATCGAATATATGTTGAAAAGTAACAACGGTCAAAAATAGTACATTTTTTTTCTTTTAGTGCATCATAGTACGCTGCAATATGTCCTATCTCATATATTTTTCGTTGTATTTGAGGTTGTAATTCTCTCGCAAAAGGTATATATGGTCTAAACCACTCAGGTACTGATTTTGAAGATTTAAAATTATAATATTTAACTAAATAATCTATCAATGTTGACTTTCCACTACAGTTACTTCCTTCAATTGCTATAATTGACATATTTATCGCCTCCTTAAAACCAAAATTCTTTTCTGATTATTATTTCTTGATCCAACCTCAGCAGATGTAAAAAAATCTATATTCCATTTTTTATAATCTATAGACTCCTCTATCTCAGTCTGTGTAAAAAACTTTTGAGAAAAACTATATTCTTCTTGTTCATTATCAGACATTGTTTTTAAATATTTAGTTGTTTCAACGCCTGTTGTATCATCATAATGCCTACTAATTTCTAATTTTACAGGAGAACTATCAAAAAGCAATTTATAAAATTCAGGATCTATTTTATCTCGCCATTCTTTGTTAAAAACATCTAAAATAGCAAGAGCATTATCAGCAGACAATTCTGCCATTTTATTGATTACTTTTCTCAAATATTCCTTATTTTCATAACAATTATATAAGCTATATAAATATTTAAATAATATACCTGGTCGATAATGAAAGAAATCATCTTTAGAAAAAATAAAATTCTTATCTACATTCAAAAAAGAATAACCAGAAAAATCAACGCCATACACATTTTTATAATTTCTTTTAACTAATTCATTAGCTATTCTTCCATATCCACACATAATATCTAAAACAGGCTCTTTTTTATCTATAAATACTTTTTCTAAAAAATCACATTCAGTTTGTGTATATCCAGGCATAACCTTTGATGTATAATTATGATACATACCTATATCATCAAAATTAAACAACTTCAATATTACTTTACTATTCATTTTAGTATTATCTAATTCAGGTTTAACCAATTTTTGAACATTAACTTCATATTTTAAGGACATATCAAAAATATTCTTATTATTATAAAATGACAAAAAACTTAACAACATTAGCAAATAATTTTTATATAAAATAGGGTTATATTTAAATCTATTTACTTTTAAATCATTAATAAATGAACCAAAAATAGTATTAACAGAATATTTTTCAATTCCTTCAAAATACAAATCATTATTACCATATACACTGAATTTAGATATGATATTTTCTATATAATTATCACCCTCTAATTTACTATTCGAAAAAGCAACATATCCAAACAATTTAGCTAATGCGTCTAGCAAATATTGTCTATCATATTCATTTTTTTGCATTTCATTAATATAATCATCAAAAGAACATCTGTAACTTTTATTATTTATAAAATTAAATGGATTCATTTTTCTATTAATTGGATTATCAACAGCAAAAATAATTGGATATTTTGTATTAGATATAGTATTTTTTTCTGCAAAAACATTTTTACCATATTTATTGAATTCTTCAAGTAATTGTCTTTTTAAACTTTCTGGAAAATATATATTGTTAGCATACAAGTTTAGATAATTACTATTATCGATTTTATTATTTTTAAAAAAGTTATTAATATTTTTTATCATCTTTTGACGTACTTTCTTAAAGCCTACATTATCATAATTACTATTAAAACCCTTTAAAATAGCATCTGCTAATATACCAAAATAAATATTATTATCTACAATAATATTAGAAAAATCTAAATGAATATAGTGATCTTCACCATCATTACTAACAAATGATGGTGATAAAAAGTTTACAATTATTCTGCTATTATCAGAACCATATGCAAAAAACAGACCAGTATTTCTATTATGAGCAATTTTCTTTAAAGACATTCTTGTTTCCAAATTTGCTATTCTTTTAATTAACTCTATGTTTACTAAGTTAATAGTACTCTTGGTACCACGATATTTACCACTTAATCTTATGATATCTATTACTTTACTTTTTAATAAATGTAAATCAGAAACTAAATATTTCTTTTCAAAATCAAATGGAATTTTTTCTAATTCTTCTATTAAAGAATTTAATTGCTCAACATCCTTATATACTATCATAAAATCATAATCACCCTGTATAGTATCCGAATACTTTACAGAATCATAAGCAAATCCACCTCCAGTAACCAAAGCATAGTATTCATTTTTATTTGCCAATAATTGATTTATTTCTTTACAAAACAGATTACCTTTTTCTTTATAATTCATATTTACTCCTCTACAATTTAAAATACATTGAACTCACTTTTTTCTTAGTAAACACTTTAGTTCGTGCATACATATTCTCCATCGGTAAATAAACACCATTTGATTTTGTATTGATAATATATTCAGCAATTATATTATAAATTGTATATAACTTATCATTACGTTCTTTTGTTTTAGCATCATCCCAGCCCATTTTCATATAAAAATTATTATTATATTTTCTAAATGACTCATAATTATTACCATTAATAATACTAGAATCAACAAAGCCTCTCTGATATTTACTATCAGAAAAATAACTTGATAAAAAACCAATATCTGCACATTCTAAATATTTAATGGCATATTCCTTAAATAGATTTTTATTAACCTCTAATTCCTTTTCCCAATTTGGATTTTTAAGTTCATCACAATTCTCTAAAAAAATATCTGCATATAAACAATGAATATTATGTAAAACATTCTCCTTATCTAATAATTGTTTCATTTGAAAAAGTTTTTGTATTTTAGTAGTAGTAGTTTTACCTAGCCTATCTTTGTATCCATCATCATTATAACCAGGACAAAAAATAGCATAAAAGTTAATTGGAATACTATCGATACCTTGTAATACATAATCAAAAAAGATTTCTAAATCATTTCTATTGTTATATCTTGTATCAAATATTTCTTTTAATTTTATTAACAAAGAATATAAATAATAAAATGTTTCTTCATTCATGTTAATTTTTTGTTTTATCAAACTAGAATAGCCATGTTTTTCCATAGCCGTTAATATAGATTTAATTTCCTTTTTAGAGTCATCACCAACATTGATTAAATATCTATCATACAATTCTTTATGAGTTAAAATCAGCATTTTGTTCTCCCATTGCATAAACATTATGTTGATGAATTGATTCATTGTTGACTAATTCTACCCTTATATCGCAAGCAGAATAATAATTATGAATAGCTATTATAGTATCTCTAATCAAGTCTTCTGAAAACTTAGGATTTTCATAAGCCTTTTCAGTAATGTATTTTTCATCTTCTCTTTTAACAGTACTATAAACAGGTGAACTAAATTGTTGTTCCATAATATCAATAATTTTTTCAACATCTATACTTTCAATATTACCTGTTAACGAAACTTTTAAATTACATATTTGATTATGTGCACCATACTTAGAAATTGCTTTTGAACATGGACAAAGCATTGTACCAACAGTCTCTACAATCAATTTATTGCTAACACTTTTATCAAAAATATCACTAATTATTGTAATTTTAGAAGATAAATAAGAATCCTTTTTAGATACAGGTGTTAATCTTTTGTTAATTAAATCGAATGATAATATTAAATTAGCACCTTTAGTTTCTGATCTTTCTGCAACTTCTTTAGTTATATCATTAATATCACCCAATGAAATGTTTTTGTTTATTAATGAATCATTAATAACCTCAGAAATTCTACTTAAGTGAGCGCCTTTTAGGTTCCTATCTAAAACTACTGTAGAAGTAATAGTTGCAATAGTAGGAAAAATATTGCTCTTATTTTTAAATATTATTGGCAATTTATAATCACAAATTCCTATATTATTAACCTCTATATTCCTTAAATCTTTATTTTTATGAATATCTACTAGCATTATTTAAAGCCTCCTTTACTTTCTCTAATAATTGTTCATTTTCCAATGCATTTAACCATTTTGTATCATTTTTAACAACATAATTTTCAGATAAGAATCCTTTTTCAAATAAATAAACATCTTTAATTAAATTATAAATAACACAAAATTTTATTATTTTACTAAGATTATTATATTCTAAATCAATAAGATGATTATTTTCAAAATATACTTTAAAACTGTTTTCTATTTCGTCAATATTAAAATCATTTTCTTTCAAAAAAAACCACATAATTATTCTAACTAAATCTATTAGCCTATTTCCTATATAACTATTTCCAAAATCAATTATGTAAACAATATTATTATTTACTAGCACATTCTCTTTTTTTATGTCAGAATGTACTATGCATTTTGGTATTTTATCAAAAGGTATATCTCTAACATCTTCCAAAATAGAATTAATTAAATGAATTTTTTGCTTTAAAAAATTTGATTCTTTGCTTACAACATAATATTCACTCAATCTTTCAAAATTTTCTATTGTATTTATTGATTTTTCTTCCAAATGTTCATATGGAATATTATGAAGTTCTTTTAACTGTTTTAAAAGTTCAGTAATAAATTTAGTATCAATTTTCAGAGGATTACTCCCTTCAATATAATCTAATAACATTACATTTTTATTATAAACACTAAAATGAGCTAACAGATTTGGCACATTTAAATTATATTTTTTTAAAATTAGCAATGTATTTATCTCACAATCATTATTAAATTTTGTCACTCTTAAAATATACTTTTTATTATTTAGAACTAATTTATATACATCATTAAGATTACCATTTTCAATTTTCTCTATACTTTCCATTTTATTCTCCAAAAATACAATTTTTTAACTCTGGCATATCAGATTCAAATGTAACAAACTTAGTTGCTGTTTTCCCTTGTTCTTTACATAATTCATTATATTTATCATCCCAAGATAAACTATAAGCATCCTCTAATTTTAAACCCAATCTGTCTATCCACAAATTTAATGATATAGAGTCATCAGTTTTGCTTTCAATCTCAATAGCTGTAGCAAATGGATACTCATCCACAACTATTTCTACTTCTTTATTAGAAAAAGCACTCCTATATCTTTCATAACTCTCTACAAGTTTCATATCAATAACTTCATTCAATATATACATTAAATTATCATACTCATTTGGATTTAAATTAATTTCAACTTCCCTTTCCCTATTAATTTTATTATCAATTCTATCTTTTTTTAAACGCTGTTTCCATGATACTTTTAACTTACTAAACAATTCACCTTTTGACAATCTAACTCTAAATCTGCCATCAACTTGCAATGAATAAAAAGACTTAGAAATTTCTGGATGATCAAATTGTTGAGTTACCTCATAAAATCTACCATCAAAAGAAAGCAAATCTATATTTTTTAAATAAGATATAATTTTTGTAGATTCATTTTTATTAAAATAAAATCTAACCTCCGTTTCAAACACATTATTTCCTCCTTTTCATTTAAAATGTAAAAAAGAATATTTTTGTAATTTTAAATTTATTAATGATACTCCTCTTTTTGAGGCATATCTTACCATTTTTTTCCTGGAAAGTCAAAGCTTTTTTAACAATTAGTTATCTAATAAAATCATTCAATTTTTTATCTAAAATAATAGATAATTTAACTAGTTTTTCTAAAAGTATCATCTCATTCTCACTTTCAAATTTCCTATAAAAATTGTGATTATAATCTAAAAATGCAGAAATATTCTCAGTAGAATATGGATTAATAGATGTATTTAAGTTTTTCTTATTAAACTTATTATATTTTTCTAAACGAAACTTCTTAATATTTCTGCAAATAATTGTTCTAAAGATACTCCAAGAGTATCAGCAATATGTCCAATATAATCTATTCTCGTATTATGTTTAGCAATAGAAACAACTAATCTTAAATTTGATTCAGCAAGCATTCCCTTTGCTTCTTCATCTCTATTGATAGTTCTTCTAGAGTATTCAAACTCCTCATCTAATGTAAGTAAGTTAATACGACCAATTCATTATAAAAACTAAATATTGCAATAGGAGGTATGACAGTAATAATAATATTTATAATATTACCTATAAATAAATTTAGAATATTTTCCTTCTTCATTGTATCATTCACCCGAAAATTTTATCAACAATGTTATACCACATTTTTTGTAAAAAGTTTACTTTGTCTATTATTTTTATTGTATAATTTAATTGTTCCAATTATATATTTTTTAATATATCTTTTATCTCCTCCAAGTATTTGACAAGAAATTACTGACTCAATTCTTTTTCAAATGGAGATATCTTATTTGAATCTACCATACATATAATTGCTTCATCATCATCAAAATCTTTAATATAATAATTGAGAATTAATTCTTTTAACCACATTAAAGTATAAATTAAGCCTATTAGATTGTTATAATCATATTTTTTAATTTAATTAAAACTTACATTTAAAATATTTGCTATTTATATTAATCTTTCATCTTTTGGGATTCTATCTTCTTTTTCATATCTTGCTATTATTCTTCTTTTACAATAACCAAACAAACCAAGTTTATCTGATACATCATCCTATATTAAAAATCTAAAACGTCTTACAAATCAATTCTTGATTATTATGATAAATTCATTAACTTACATTTTGTATATATTAATTCCATTTTTTAATTTTCCAACAACTTATCGCACATATATATTTTTCACATAAAAAGACTGAGCTTTGCGACATAAAAGTCATCTCAGTCTTAAAATTATATATAAACATCAGGAATAAGTGATTTTTAATGACTATATTTTTACATTCAGGTATATCATTCTATACCTTATAATATCGTCATTCATAATGATTATGCCACCTAAAAACATTTTTGTTCTTTTTTCTACTTTTACTCTATATTACATCAATACTATTTCTAATCGCAGCTTGCGCAGCAGCTAAACGTGCAACTGGAACTCTATAAGGAGAACAAGAAACATAATTAAGTCCTACCCTATGACAGAAATCGATAGATTTAGGATCTCCACCATGTTCTCCGCAAATGCCAAGTTCAATGTCTCTACGAACTGTCCTTGATTTTCTAACAGAAATATCAACCAACTTTCCAACTCCCTCTTCATCTATAGATTGGAAAGGATCATGTAGGAATATCTTTTTATCATAATAATCCTTCAAGAACTTAGAAGCATCATCTCTAGAGAAACCATAAGTAAGTTGAGTTAAGTCATTAGTACCAAAACTAAAGAATTCAGCTTCACTGGCAATCTCATCAGCAATAAGTGTTGCTCTAGGAATTTCTATCATTGTTCCTACTTTATAATCAATCCTCATCCTGTTTTCTTCAAATACCTTAGAAGCTTCATCAGTAATTAATTTTTTGACATATTTAAGCTCATTCATATCTCCAATAAGCGGAATCATAATTTCAGGAATAACTTTGAATCCTCGTAAAGTAACATTAATAGCGGCCTCAATAACAGCTCTTGTTTGCATTCTAGCAATCTCAGGATAAGTAACATCAAGTCTACATCCTCTGTGTCCCATCATTGGATTAAATTCCTTTAAACTCTCAACTTTATTTTTAATTACATCAAACGCTACTCCCATACTATTAGCTAATTCTTCCATTTCACTATCTGTATGTGGTAAAAATTCATGAAGTGGTGGATCAAGGAAACGAATGATAACAGGTAAATTATTCATCTCAGAAAATAACCCTTCAAAGTCCTCTCTTTGATAAGGTAAAATTTTACTAAGAGCTTCCTTTCTTTGCTCTTCAGTTGTCGCAATTATCATACGTCTAAAGTTAAAGATTCTCTCTTCACTAAAGAACATATGCTCAGTACGACAAAGTCCTATACCTTGAGCTCCAAAATTATGAGCTACTCTCGCATCTCTAGGATTATCTGCATTAGCTCTTACTTCAAGCTTTCTAACGCTATCAGCCCAGTTCATAAACTCTTCAAATTCACCACTAATTTTAGCATCAAGTAACTCTACTTTTCCGCTATAAACCCTACCACTAGTACCATCAAGACTTAAATAGTCTCCTTCATGATAAACTCTACCATCACTCGTTTGTAAAGTTTTATTACTACTATTAACAATTAAACTACTACATCCACTTACACAAGTAGTTCCCATACCACGAGCAACAACAGCTGCATGAGATGTCATACCACCTCTAACAGTTAAAATACCATGTGCTACATTCATACCTTCTATATCTTCAGGAGAAGTTTCTTCACGTGCTAAAATAATATCTTTTTCTCCTGCCTTATGAGCATTTAACACATCTTCCGCACTAAAATACAATTTACCAGTAGCTGCTCCAGGAGATGCCGCAAGACCAGTCGCAATAACCTCTTTATTTTTTAAGTCATCTTCATTAAAAACAGGATGTAACAACTGATCAAGGTCTTTAGCATCAACCATCATCAAAGCTTCATTTATACTAATTTGTCCTTCATGAACTAAATCAACTGCAATCTTAATTGCTGCTTTCGCAGTCCTTTTACCATTTCTAGTTTGTAACATATAAAGTTTACCATCTTCAATAGTAAATTCCATATCTTGCATATCATGATAGTGATTTTCAAGCACATTACAAATATTTTGAAATTGTTCATAGCACGCTGGCATTACATCTTTTAATGTACTTATATCCTGTGGTGTTCTAATACCAGCAACTACATCTTCTCCCTGAGCATTCATTAAATATTCGCCAAACAACTTTTTGTCCCCTGTTGCCGGATTCCTTGTAAAACAAACACCAGTACCAGAATTTTTGTCTCTATTTCCATAAACCATTTGTTGAACATTAACTGCTGTTCCCCAATCAGAAGGAATATCATTTAATCTACGATAAGTAATTGCCCTTTCTGTATTCCAACTTCTAAAAACAGCCTTAACTGCCTCTAACAATTGAACCATTGGATCACTAGGAAAATTATCTCCTGCTAATTTTAAATATTCATTCTTATAAAGTCTAATAATTTCTTTTAAATCATCATTTGAAAGTTCAGTATCAAGGGTTATGCCCTTATCTTCCTTAAATTTATCAAAAACTCCTTCAAAACTACTCTTAGGAAAGCCCATAACAACATCACTATACATTTGAATTAATCTGCGATAACTATCTAAAGCAAATCTTGGATTATCCAAAGTTTTTTCTAAATTATCACATATAGCATCATTCATTCCTAAATTCAAAACAGTGTCCATCATTCCAGGCATTGAAACTCTTGCTCCGCTTCTAACAGATACTAAAAGTGGATTAGAAAGATCTCCAAACTTTTTACCTGTAATTTTTTCCAATTCTTCTAATTTAGAAAAAATTTCTGTCTCAATTTCTGGTATTATCTTTTCTCCATTATTATAGTAGCTAAGGCAAGCATCAGTTGATACCGTAAAACCTTGTGGCACTGGCAATCCTAGAGAAGTCATTTCGGCAAGGTTTGCACCCTTACCACCTAGAATTTCCCTCATATTTTTATTACCTTCACTAAATAAATAAACGTATTTCATCAAATCACCTTTCTATTCTAATTAATTATATCAGACAATAATAAAATATTCTATATAAAAGATTAAACAATTCTAATAAAAGTGGCAAAAAAAAGAAGACTAAGTCCTCTATCTAGTATTAGCAAGTTCTAAACTAATAATCTTTATCTCTTTTTTTAGTTTTATTTTTCTGAAACTAAAACCAGCAGGCAATAACTTTATGATTATCTGTCTAGATTTTAGTTCTCTAGTATAATATTCTATAAATAATTTATCTTTATTTTTAAGTAATAAAGGTCCAAAAAAGTATTCTCGACTACTATAGTGGGCCTTACCCCTCACAAATTTAATGACTTGATAAATATACTTTCCATCTTTCACTAAAACTTCTTTTTCAATTTTAAAATTAGACTTTACTAAAAATTTTTTTAAGTCAACTTGAAAATTATTTGGTGATAAGATAAAAGTATTTATATTTTTAAGGTATTCAGGATGAGCCTTAAAAATTCCAATCATATTTCTGCCACCCATTCCAGAAATAATTACTGTATCTATATCACTAGTGTAAACATCTAATCCATTTCCGAGTCTAAGTTCTATAAGTTCACTTAACTTATGTTGTAAAATGTTATTTTTAGCTTGCTCTAGTGGACCTTCTTTATTATCACTAGCTACTATTTTTTTTAGTTTTTTAGTTTTATCTTGTGCCAAAAAGATATCTAAAAAAGCATGGTCACACCCTACATCTAAAATACTACTTCCGTCATCTACAAGTTTTGAAACCTCTTTTAATCTTTTATTTACTATCATTAGTCAGTCATGAAATCCTTTAATTTTCTTGAACGTGATGGATGTCTTAATTTTCTTAAAGCCTTAGCTTCAATTTGACGAATACGTTCTCTAGTAACTCCAAAGATTTGGCCTACTTCTTCTAGTGTTCTACACTGACCGTCATCAAGTCCAAAACGAAGGCGAAGAACTTTTTCTTCACGATCAGTCAAGGTAAGTAAGACACCATCTAACTCTTCTTTTAACATTTCTTGCGTTGTAAATTCTTCTGGTCCCATTGTTCTCTCATCTGGTAAGAAATCTCCAAGATGTGAATCTTCTTCCTCACCAATTGGTGTTTCTAATGATACAGGATCTTGACTTATTTTATATACTTCTCTTACTTTTTCTACTGGAATATCTAATTTTTTAGCGATTTCTTCATCTGTAGGTTCACGATTTAACTCTTGTGTTAATTGTCTTTGAACACGAGATAATTTATTGATTGTTTCAACCATATGAACAGGAACTCTGATAGTTCTTGCTTGATCTGCAATAGCACGAGTTATAGCTTGTCTTATCCACCAAGTAGCGTAAGTTGAAAACTTATATCCTTTAGTTGGATCAAACTTATCTACTGCCTTCATAAGTCCAATATTTCCCTCTTGAATAAGATCAAGAAATAACATACCACGTCCTACATAACGTTTAGCAATAGAAACAACTAATCTTAAATTTGATTCAGCAAGCATTTTCTTTGCTTCTTCATCTCCATCAATAGCCCTTCTAGCATATTCAAACTCCTCATCTGATGTAAGTAAGTTAATACGACCAATTTCTTTTAAATACATTCTAACAGGGTCATTGATTTTAACATCTTTTGATAAAGTTAACTCTTCAACTGATATATCTTGAGTAATATCACTACCATCATCACCATCACTGCTACCATCTTCTGCTACTATTTCAATACCCACTTCAACCAAGGAATTATAAAGGTCATCTAAAACATCACTATCAATATCTAATCCTTTTAACTCATCAGCAAGTTGTTCATAAGTAATATATCCCTGCTTCTTACCTAAATTGATTAATTTATTTTTTCTCTCATCCATTGTTTTTATTTCTTCAACCATTATTACTTTCTCCTATTCGTAACTTTCTAATCATATCAGCCAACTTAGCTTGTTCTAGTGGATCTATTTCTTTGACTAATTTTTCTTCCAACCTCTTAATCTCTTTATTCTTTACATTTTCCCTAATAACATCAAAATATAAATATAAAACTTCCTTACTAACTTCATCATTATAATTGCTATTTAAAATACTATTAAAAGTCTCTAATAATTCTTGTTTATCTTGTAAATATGTATAAAAATCAGCAATTGAAACTGCCCCATATGTTTTATAATAATATATTATTTCTTGTACTAGTATTCTAATTTTATCATCTGGTAATAAGAGTCTTTCTTTATCGACTTCACTAATTACCCATTCATTAGTAAGCATATAATATATTACTTGTTCTATGGCTTGTCTATATTTATCTTTTCTTTTCGATGTATTTTTTGGCACAAATTTAATCTCTTCTTGAGGTTTGTTATTTTTAATGTTAGAAAACTTTTTTTCCAACGTATTATACCCCAAATTGAACTCTTTTGCAAGCTTTTTTAAAATAATTTCTATTCTTATTTCATCATTTACTTCTGTTAATTCTTTTAAAACGTTATTAATATAATTAGCTTTTTCTATATCACTTTGAAAATTAACATTATCACGCATTACTCTAATTTTATAATCATTATAATTTTCTGCTTCTTCTATATATCTTGCAAACTTTTCTTTTCCCTCTTTTAAAATAAAACTATCTGGATCATCATTATTAGGTAAGGTAACGACTTTTACTTCTATTTTTTCTTTTAAAAATTCTTCTCCTAATTTATAGGCCGCAGCTTTTCCTGGATTATCTCCATCTAAGCACAATATAATGTTATTAGAAAGTCTCTTTATTAATTTCATTTGTTCATGAGTAAGAGCTGTTCCCATTAAAGCTATTACATTTTCATACCCAATAGTACTAGCTCTAATAACATCCATAAACCCTTCCATAATAATTACATATTTTAAAATTCTAGCTTTCTCTTTAGCAATATGATAATTATATAGTTGTTCTCCCTTAACAAATATAGGAGTCTCTTTTGTATTCAAATACTTATTATCTTGGCTATCTTTATATATTCTTCCTGAAAATCCTACTACTTTTCCATTTATATCAAAAAGGGGAAACATAATTCTATCTTTATACACATCGTAATTACTATTAGTAAGCCCTGCTTTATTAAGATCAACTATATCATACTTCTTCTTCAAAAGTAATTCTGTTAAATCAGCATTATTAGGAAGAGAAAGACCTATTTCAAATTTTTTAATGATATCTTTATCTATTCCTCTTTTCGAAAGATAAGTTCTAGCCATACTACCAGCTGGAGATAAAATATTATTTTGATAATATTTAGTTGCAAAGTCATACATTTCATAATATTTATCATTATTATTATTTACTTTTTTTAGCCTTACACTATTTGTATCTACTCCTACTCTATCCCCCAAATACTTTAAAGCCTCAGGAAAACTCATTTTTTCATAATCCATTAAAAACTTAAAAACATTTCCCGTAGCGTGACAAGTAAAACAAGTATATATTTGTTTTTCTCTAGAAACAGACATTGAAGGATTAGTATCATCATGAAACGGACAAATTCCAAAAAAGTTCTTTCCTTTTTTTACTAAAGGTATTCTTTCTCCTATAATATCTACTATATCAGTTTTACTTCTAATTAAATTACTCACAGTCTGTCCATTCATAGTATCGTCTCCAAACATTTATATTATGTCATAAATTTAGTATAATTTCAATTATATTATACTCTCTTATACTTGTTTAGAATTATTGTTAATAATCTTTTCTATCTCTTTTTTAATATCATCTTTAGAGTAATTTCCTAAAAAATCAAATATATCTTCTATTTCCTCTTCTACATTAGCGTCAGAATAACCCTCCCTAAGTTTTACATTATAAAGTAATTCTATAAACTTAGATTGTTCTAACTCCTTACTACCTAAGGTATCATCATCAAATGTCTCTCCTGATGAAGAAATCTTTTCCGCATATTTAAAATCTGGATAAGGCTCCCCTGGAAAACAACTATTATATCTGTTATCAGAAATTAAAAAGTATCTATAAAGAACTAAATTATCATAATGTTTTACTACTTGATCAGTATCTAATATAGGACTACTTTTACTTCTTAAAACATTTTTTTCTTCACTATCAATACATTTAGTTATGTTTTTAGCAGAGTCCCATGTTACATCAAAGACATAATTTCCATGTATATCATACTTATCATCATCAACAACTATCACATTTCTTTCATGACCTATAACATCATCCCCTACCGGAACAGATGTACTTATTGTATAACTATCTACTCCTGTTTCTTTTAGAATTTGAGATAATAATTGTGAATATCCTACACAAACAATATTACCATCTTTAATAATAGTCGCTACCTCTCGAGGTATCCTTAAATTATCTTTTCTTTCCTTATAAGGAAAAGACTTAACAATATCATAAGCAAGCATTATTTTTTCTAAATTAGATGAGTTACTATTATTTATTACATCTTTATAATAGTCTATGCTATCTCTCATTCCCACAAAAGTATTACTATCTATTACCTGTAAAGACCCATCATATTTTATCTTTAAATCATATTTTTTGTCTAGTTGTCTTAATAAATTCATATCATCATAAGTTTTATTCTCTAAAAATAAATAAATTGCTTCTACCTCAAATCCTCTTTCCTGAAAGCTGTTAACTATATCAAAAACATCCATTATATGCTCTATATTTTTTATTTTTATAGCTTTAACATCTTTTTGACATTCGGTATCACCAAATTCAATAATTGAGCCTTTTTTATATTTCTGATAATCAATTTTATCATTTCCATACCCACATTTATAGTTATTATAAATTTTTATACCTTCTATATCTGAGGTTTTATTTTTTAAAGCTAAATCCAAAACTTCATTAACTCCCGTACCATCATTTTTTACGAAACCTTCTACTTTAGGATTAAATTGATAGTTTCTTGAATTTATATTTAAGCCATCCATATTAAGTTTACTTCCCATAAAGGACTTAATTCCACAACAATTCTCTAATAATACCTGATCATCAAGATAACAATCTACATCAAGCTTTCTTATTTTTGTTTGATTTAATAATTGTTTCATTGTCTTCAAATCTATTTTAAATAAATCATCTTTATTTATATTCAGGTTAAGCTCTTCTAAATTTGGATATTTAAAAACACTATTTTTATTAAAATAAGAAGCTGGAATAGTTAATGAAGATATAGAAGAAGACATATGCTTACTAACTAAATCTATAAATTTTTTATTAAAGTGGTATGTCTTAATACCATTATCAGCCACCTCTATTTGCCTTTTTTCTAAGATTAGCGAAGGATTCTTAGCAAAAGAAATAATATCAGTGAGAGAAAATTCCTGCTTTTCAATTACTATTTTTTCTTTATTATTTTCTAAGTAATTAATAATATCATCTGTATTTTTATCTAATTCTAAATTGCCAAGTCTTCCTAAAGCTTCTTCTAACTTTGTCATAAATATCACCTTACCTATACAGATTATAACATAATAAACTAATAGAAAAAGAAAACAGCATATACTTTACATGCCATTTTACTTATTAAATAAGATTATCTCTTAAAAATGTCTCTACTCTCTGATTTAAATATATATCAACTACTCCTCTATTTACTACTTTTATAAAACCAAGTCCTTTGATAACAATATCTTGATTAAAAGGAAGTTGATATGTTCTTTTTGCTAAATTTTTAAGGTCATCATGTCTCGATGAAATAATTCTTTTAGTTTTGATATCATTAGATATATATAATGTAAAACTATTTTTTTCCCCATCAACATAATCAATTCTAACTAAATCTCCTATGATAATAGATTGCCCTCTTCTTAACTGATAAGTCTTTGTTTTTATTTCTTTTTTAGGTGTAATTATTTTTAGTAGTTCATTATCAACATAATTTGTAATAGATCCTTCATCAATTAGTCCAGGAGTATCGATGATTGTTAAATAATCATTAATCTCTATATTTATTAGATTAAGTGTTGTAGAAGGAAGTGGTGAAATTGTAAGTTCTTGTTTACTATCTGAATAATTTTTTATAAGTTTATTAATTAGACTACTCTTACCTGCATTAGTATGACCTACTACATAGACTTGTTTAGTTACTTGAAAAAACTTAATCCTATTTAATAAATGATCAATATTCATATTTTTCTCGCAACTAACTACTACTATATCATTAAAGAAATCATATTTGTCTTTAAAGTATTGAATCAATTTTTCATCTTTTACAGATTTAGGAATTACATCTCTTTTATTTAATACTAATAATATTTTATTAGGTAAAAACTTTCTAATATCATATAAATCTTGTTCTACATTTAAAACATCTGTAACATAAACAACTAAATCCTTTGTCTTTCCAACTGCTTCAAGTATTTGTTGGTATTCTTCATTTGTTTTAGTTGTTGCTTGATATTCGCCATAATTTTTTAACCTAAAACATCTTTGACACAAATCATTTTCTAAATTAACTGTATACCCATCCAAGAGCATATTTTCATCTTGTAATTCTACTCCACATCCAAGACATTTCTTATTCATAATATCTACCTCTTTCGAATAAGTTTTCTTTTTTATATTTACTAATTTTTTGATTCTCTATAAATCTATTAAAACTAGTAATTTTTAAATCTTTCTTACCTAATGGATCAACCAAAATAGTTTTAATACCAAATTTTACGCCAGATTTAATATCAGTAACTAATTGATCTCCTATCATTATCATTTCACTTTTCTGAAATCCATACTTCTTTTGGACTTTTCTAAGTCCTCGTGTAAATGGTTTCATTGCTAAGTATATAGCATCAACTCCTAAAGTCATTTGATAAGGAATTATACGTTTTCTTGTATTATTAGTAATAATTAAAACCGTAAATTCCTTTTTTAACTTTTCAATTAATTTCATTGTTTTAAGAGGACATTCTCTTTCATCAATCAATGCCAAAGTATTATCTAAATCAAATATCAAACATTTAATATTCTCTTTCTTTAACTTATCGTATGGAATATCAAAAATAGTTTTTTTATATATATACGGAATATACTTCAAATAAATCACCAGTCTTATTATACAATATTATTGTAAAAAAGCAAACTAGAACACCTAAAGTTCTAGTTATTAACTTTTTGCTTTATCATTTGTGTATTATCAGTAATAGATGCAAAGGTATAACCATTGTTTTTTCCATACTGAATTATATTTCTTAAAGCATCACGGGTATAAGGTTTTATATCATGCATCAAAACCATGTTTACTCTATCTTTGGAAAGACCATTAACAACGTTATTATAAATCTCATCCGCATCATGTCTTCCACCTTCAGCATCACCACTACTTAAATTCCAATCATAATAACGATATCCTCTATTTAAAACTTCTGTCGTAAGAATACTCATAATCCCGTTTTGATATCTTCTACTAACTGTATTACTGCTACCACCAGGAAATCTAATAATCATAGTATTAATTCCTGTTATATTTTTTACTCTATTTTGAACACTAAGTAAATCATTAAAGTAACCATCAACACTTTGATAAACCGTTTTATAATCATGACTCGCAGTATGTAATCCTATAGCATGACCTTCATCATACTCTCTTTTTATCAAGTAATCAGGTCCACCGTTAGTTACAAAAAATGTTGCTTTGACATTTTCTTCTTTTAAAATATCCAAAATAACATCAGTCGTTCCTTCACGAGGCCCATCATCAAAAGTTAAATAAATAGTACCTGGAGCATCATTTTTCATTACATGTATTTTCTGTAAAACATCATCTTGATTTAAAGAACTATCCTTAACAGAATACTTTAAACTATATTCTCCTGCCTTACTTGTATCAATACTTCCAACAACCTTAACATTTTTAGTAATATCGCCATCGCAGTTATCATACGCCTTATAATCTTTTTTAAACTCTTCCCCTTCTAAAAGATAAACATTTTTATTAACTGAAATAACAGGTTTAACTTTATCTTCATAAGTAATATTTCTTTTAATAGAAGTTTTATTACCATTACTATCACTTACTTTATATAAGTAAAATTTCTCATTCTTTATAACTTCTACTTTTTTAGTAATATCACCATCATAATTGTCATAAGCTCTATATCCTTCTTCCTTATATTCTTTATTAGGACACACAGAAGTATTTTCATGACCATTAAGCTTAATTACAGGCTTTGATAAATCTTTAACTTTAACAATCCTTACTCTCCTATTGTTAAAACCTTTATACCCCATACTATATTTTATTTTATAAGTACCAAGTTTAGAGGAGTTAACTCCTCCTGTGACTACAACCTTATTAGTTAATTTTTTATTTAGAAAATAAGCTCTATAACCGGGTTCAACATACTTTTCTTTATAGTTAATAACCATTACTCTTTTACCCTTTAATCTTACTTGCGGTACAATAAATAAGAATATAAAAGATGCAAGAAGTATAATTATACTCAAAATAACACCAACCACAAGTTTCTTATTCCTATGCTTATTTTCATCATTTTCTAAAAATAAATCATCAAGTTTTACTGTCGTATCCAAAACGTCAAATAAATCATCTACATCATCTGAAATATTAACATCTTTAGTATTTTCCTTTTTCTCACTTTTACTACCATGAGTATCAGAAGAACTAGTAGTTAAATCCATTTTCAATGTTCCATTTTTCAAGTTTATTTTTTCCTGCAGCTTAAGAAAATCCTCTTCCAAATTATTTTCCTTATTTTCGGTAGTACTACTTGCCTTAATTCTTTTTGAGCTTTGTTTATAGTTTACTTTTTTACCAACTTGATTTATATTTTTTAACTTTGTCCCATTTTTCTTTTTATTATTTTTCTTCTTTTTTTTGCCATTTTTCTTTGCCACAAATATCACCACTAGTCTTATTATACCCTAAATTAACTTTTTGAAAACATTTTTTCTAATCTATTTGATTATTCTTAATAAATTCCCGTAAAATTTTGGTAAGTGCTCTTTTTTCTATTCGAGAAACATAACTTCTAGAAATATGTAGTGTTTTAGCTATTTCTTTTTGTGTATGTTCATCATTTCCATAAAGTCCATATCGTCGTATCAATATATCTTTTTCCCTTTCTGAAAGGACTTCAAAATATTGATTTAAAAGATTTATATCATCCTTTAAGGCAATTCCCTCAAAAAAGTCCTCCTTCGGAGTCTTTAAAACATCTAAAATAGCTATTTCATTGCCATCTTTATCATATCCAACCGCATCATTTAAGGATACATTCTTATTATTTTTGTTATTTGATCTAAAAAACATCAAAATTTCATTTTCTATACATCTAGCACAATATGTTGTTAATTTAACGCTTTTAAGATTAGAAAAAGTATCTACTCCCTTAATTAATCCAATAGTACCTATACTAATTAAATCATCCTGGTCTCCTTCTTTAAAATCAAACTTTTTTACTATATGTGCGACTAAACGTAAATTATGTTCAATTAATTTATTTCGAGCATCCTTATCCCCCTTTAACATTTTTTCAATAGTAACTGTTTCTTCTTCTAAAGACAATGGTTCTGGAAACACCTGATTAGAATAACTTCCCGTAAAAAACAAATGATGAACCATTTCAAACACATGAAAAAACATATAAATCACCTCACTAATTTATATGTTTTTTTTGTCTAAATTTGACATTTTACTAAACAGTTAATAATTCTTGTTCTTTTTGTTTTAAATATTCATCTATTTTTTTATTATATGTATTAACTAATTCTTGAATTCTATTTTCAACACCCTTAAGTTCATCCTCAGAAAGTTCTAAGTCTTTAGCATCTCCAATAGCGTCATGTCTAATATTTCTAACTGCTACCTTACCATCCTCACAAATACCTTTAACTTGTTTAATAAGTTCTTTTCTTCTTTCTTCTGTAAGTGCTGGAACGATTATTCTTATTGTTTCTCCATCATTAGATGGATTATATCCAAGATTAGCGGCTATTATAGCCTTTTCAATTGCGCCTAATGCACTCTTATCAAATGGTTTAATAAGTAATTGATTACCTTCTGGTACTGAAATAATACTAAGTTGTTTTAATGGTGTCATAACACCATAATATTCGCACATAACACCATCTAAACTTGATGGATTAGCTCTTCCTGCTCTAACAGTAGACATCCTCTTATTAAGGTTTTCCATACTTTTTTCCATTTTTTCTTTAGTTTCTTTTATCAAATCTTCTTGCATGAATCTCTCTCCTCTATGTTTAGTTTACTATAATTTAAAAATATATACAAGTCTTTAACCTCACAATCAGTTGAAATAATTTTAATAATATGATACCTTTATAAGCGAAAGGATGGAAAAATGAAAAAGATTGGTTATTTATTAATAGTTGTTTTAACTTGTTTTCTAATAACTGGTTGTAGTAGTGATGGTGATGATAAAATGTTAAGTGGAAAAATAAATGCTGAAATAAACATCAAGGATTATGGAGTTATTAAATTAGAACTAGATGCAGATAGTGCTCCTATTACAGTTACTAATTTCGTAAATCTGGTAAATGACAAATTCTATGATGGACTTACTTTTCATCGTATAATAGATGGTTTTATGATCCAAGGTGGAGACCCTCTAGGAAACGGTACTGGTGGTTCCGAAAAAACTATAAAGGGCGAATTTAAAAATAATGGTATTGAAAATAATATTTCTCACACTAGAGGTACAATATCTATGGCTAGAAGCCAAGCAAATGACAGTGCTTCATCACAATTTTTTATAGTTCAAAGCGATAGTACATTTCTAGATGGTTCATACGCCGGTTTTGGTCACGTAACATCTGGTATGGAAATAGTCGATAAGATTTGCAAAGACACCAAAACAGAAGATGATAATGGTACAGTCGAAAAAGAAAATCAACCAGTAATAGAAAGTATAAAAATAACAAAATAAATTATTATTTATTATAGTAAAATATGGAGCAAATCTTACTTTGCTTCTTTTTTTATAACTCACTAATTAAATAAGTATTGTCATCTAGATTTTTTTAATTTCTATAACCATAGTCTGTCGTTTTAAATAAGAATCTACTACTTTCCATAATAAAAATCCTTCCATTATATTTATTTCATCATGGAAGGGTTTCTTATTTATACAAACATATTGTTTGTAAAATTAATAATTATAAAATTTTACTTCACCAATTCTATACTATTAAATACATAATTATTACTATCCTTATCATAAGTAAATGTATATTTGTACTGATTTAATTTTTTAACATTATCCAAAACATTAAATCCATCTGTAGTAACATCTTTAACTTCATCTGATACATTATTAGAGCCATCTATCTTCTTATAAATTTTATCATCTTTAATAAACGCTACTGCCTCATAAATAGTAATACTTTTATTTTCAATAATACGAGCCTCTACTACATCATACGAAATAGAAATATCATTTGTAATATTACACTCACTACTATCTCTCTTATAACTTCTCTTTTCTGTATTATATTTAAATACTGGACAACTACCTACTTCTTTATCAGTTGGAATAATTATTTCATAGTTTTTTCCAAATAAGTTTATTCTTGCCTGTTCTAAGTCTTTAACTTTAACTTCTTCATTGAAGTTAGACTCTGTTCTATAAGCTTCTTTTAATAACAGATTATCCAAAAAATCCCCTGGTAAATCTTTCGCAATTGTTCTTTCATTAACATATAATGCTTTTTCAATATTAGTACCATCGACAAAATGCATTCCCGTTATTAATCTTTTAACAACATAGCTATCAGTCGGAAGACTTACCTCTTTTTCTTCATTACTATTTGTATTATTTTTAGGTACTGATGTATTTACACTTTTCTTATCATCTTTCATGTATATATCTAAATAATAATACATTACAACTCCACCTAAACAAATACCAATAATTAACGTTAATAAAATCTTTCCAAAAATATGTTTTTTCTTGGGCTTTAAACTAGGTGCCCCTACTGTAACCACATCTTTTTTCTTTGCCATTTTTACCTCCATCTCTCTTTTTAATTATATACCAAGTTTTAAAATAAGAAAAGATATTTAAAATGCCTATTTAAGTTTTTTCACTTTACTGTCTTCTTTTTCTTTGACAAATATCTTATTAAGAGCTACCCCGCCTCCTAAAATGGCTAATAAACCAGATATATATAATGAGGTAACGATGAAGTCTTTTCCTCTGTCATTAACAGTAATAGTATCATCTAAATAAACATCAAATCTTGCACAACTTATCTCATATGGATTTTCTTGAGGTAATTCTTCTACTTCATCATAAGTAAATATTTTCATATCGGTAGCTTCATTTGATAAATCGATAATTTCTGAAATATAATCTTGTTCTAAAAGCAATTCTTGATTATCAATATTTTCTTTAGTGTATTGATATTCAACATTAGAAAAACACTTTTTAGGAACAATCAAAACTTCTCTTTCATATTTACCATTCGTATTATCTTCATATGGTCTCTTCAAAAGAATAGCATCTCCTGTATCATAAGAAGATACAGCATATTTTTGATAAGTAAAATCACCATCTTTAGTAGTTTCTTGAACTTGAACTAAATGGGCAGTATAATCATTTTTTACAAAAGGATATCTATCATTGGTAAAGAAAGCAGCTGAAAATGCCCCTTGTCCCAAGATTATCCCTCCTGCTGTTAAAACTGCAGCTTTATTTTTAATATTTAAATTTTTGATTTTCATAACGAACCATCCCTTCACATATTACTTAGCATAACACGTAAGAGTATATCAAGCAAGAAAAAAAGAACCCTAAGGTTCTAGTTTCCATTTACTTGATTCATTACTTCTTGAGCGAAATCCTCTTCTTTTTTCTCAATACCTTCGCCAACAGCAAATCTAACAAATTTAACAATTTCTCCACCATTATTTTTAACATATGTAGAAACATTAACACTTGAATCTTTAATAAATTCTTGATCAGCTAAACAAATTTCTTTATAGAATTTATTAATACGTCCATTTACCATTTTTAAAGCTATTTCTTGAGGTTTTCCTTCATTCATAACTTGTTCTGTAATTACTGTTTTTTCATGCTCTATCATATCAGCTGGAACATCTTCTTTATTTAAACAAACTGGAGCCATAGCTGCTATATGCATACAAACATCTTTAGCAACATCACTATTAGCACCCTTTAAAACAACTAAAGAACCAATCTTTCCACCCATATGAGTATAAGTTCCAAAAACTTCATCATCAGTTTTAGTAACTTTTTCAAAGCGACGTAGGCTTAATTTTTCACCAATCTTAGCTGTTAAATTAATTAGCTTATCACCAATAGTTTCTCCGCCATCATTAATTTTTAGAGCATCTTCTACTGTTGTTGCATCATTTTTTAATAATACATCTGCCAAATAATTAGTAAAATCTAAGAATTCTTTGTTTTGTGCTACGAAATCAGTTTCAGAGTTAACTTCAAGAATAACTGCATTACTACCTTCAGCTTTAACAACGCAAACACCTTCAGCAGCAATACGTCCTTCCTTCTTAGCAGCTTTACTAATTCCTTTTTCTCTTAACCAATCAATAGCCTTGTCCATATCACCTTCACAGGCATCCAAAGCTTTTTTACAATCAAGCATACCTGCTCCAGTACGTTCTCTTAATTCCTTAACATCACTAGCTTTAAACATAATTATCTCCTTATTTCTCTAAAGCTTCAATTAATTCAGCTTTCTTCATTGCAGAATAGCCTTTAACACCAGCTTCTTTTGCTCTATTTTTTAAATCAGATAAAGTTAAAGTATTTAAATCTTCTTCAAAAACTTTCTTCTCTTCTTTTTTAACTTCTTCTTTTACTTCATTAACTGCTTCTTTTTTTACATTTTTTTTGTTGTTTTTGTCATCTTCAGTAACATAATCAACAACTTCATTACCATTAACTTCAGCAATAGCGTTAGTAAGTACACCCATTACTAATTTAACAGCTCTAACAGCATCATCATTACCAGGAATAACATAATCAACTAAATCTGGATCACAGTTAGTATCAACAATACCAAATACAGGTATTCCTAAAATACGAGCTTCTTTAATAGCGTTTTCTTCTTTACGTGGATCAACAATAACTAATGCTTGAGGTAATTTCTTCATTTCACGAATACCACGTAAGTTTTTATTTAATTTTTCATATTCTTTCTTAATTTGGATAACTTCTTTTTTAGGTAAAAGATTAAATGTTCCATCTTCTTCCATTTTATCGATTTCATCCATTCTACGTACTCTTGAACGAATAGTTCTAAAGTTTGTAAGAGTTCCACCTAACCATCTTTCAGTAACAAAATAGTTATTAGTACGAACAGCACATTCTTCAGCTGCTTCTTGAGCTTGTTTCTTTGTACCTACAAATAAAACCTTTCCACCCTCTTCAGCAATCTTTTTCATAGCTTCATATGCTTCTTCTAACTTCTTAACTGTTTTTGTTAAATCGATAATATAAATATCATCTCTTGTAGTATAGATGTATTCCTTCATTTTTGGATTCCATCTTCTTCTTTGATGTCCGAAATGAACACCAGCTTCTAATAAATAATTCATTGATACAATTGTACTCATATATTTTTCTCCTTTTGTTTTTTTCATCTACAAGTCTTATAACTTACCACCATATAGGCACTAGGCAAGAAAATAACTTATATGTCTATTTTTTTATTTACTTAATTCAGCAACTATTTCTGCTTTTTTCATACCCGTTACATTAATATTTTTTTCTTTTGCAACTTCTTTTAATTCAGCAACAGTCATTTTGCTGTAATCAACATCTTTTACTTCTTCTTTAACAGCTTTCTTTACTGTTTCTTTTTTTGTTTTCTTACTTGCTGTTTTGTTAATAGTTACTTCTTTAGTATTTTCACTCTTGTTAGCAGCAATCTTACCAGCTTTTCCATCTTTAGCAACTTTTACTAATTCACTGAAAGCCTTAGGATCATTAATAGCTATTTCAGATAACATTTTACGGTTAACTTCAACACCTGCTTTGTTAAGTCCTTCAATAAATCTTGAATAACTAATTTCATTTTCACGACAAGCAGCATTAATTCTTGTAATCCATAATTTACGGAAATCTCTCTTCTTTTGTTTACGATCACGGAATGCATATTGTCCTGAATGCATTAATTGTTCTTTTGCAGTTTTATATAAACGATGTTTACTACCAAAGTATCCTTTTGCTTGTTTTAATACTTTCTTATGACGAGCCTTAGTAACAGCTCCATTTTTTACTCTTGCCATCTTTCTTCCTCCTCTTACTTATCTTAGATTAAGTTCTTTAATCTGTTATGATCAGCTTTACTTAAACTATTTCCTTTTCTATTTTTTCTATTGAATTTAGCGTTTTTACTACCTGTGTTATGACGAGAACCTGGGCAATAAATTTTTACTTTTCCACTTTTTCTAACTTTTAAAACTTTGGCTGTTCCTTTATGTGTTTTAATTTTTGGCATATTTAATTCCTCCTATTATTTTTTATCTTTCTTAGGTACTAGTAACATTGTCATCTGTCTACCCTCTAATTTTGGTTTTTCTTGTATATCAGCATACTCTTCTAGTTTAGAAGAAAAACGCATTAATACTTCTTCACCAAGCTCAGTATGAGCCATTTGACGTCCTCTAAAACGAACTGATACCTTAATTCTGTCACCTTTTTCTAAGTATTTGATGACATTGCGAAGTTTTGTTTCAAAGTCTCCAACATCAATAGTTGGTGATAATCTAAATTCTTTCAATTCAGATCTACTAGCTTTTTGTTTCTTTAATGCTTCCTTTTGTTTCTTTTGTTTTTCATAACGGAATTTATTATAATCCATTACTTTACATACTGGTGGATTAGCATTAGGACTAATTAAGACTAAATCTAAATTAGCATAACTAGCAAGTGTTAAAGCATCTTTTATGTTTTTAACCCCTACTTGTTCACCCTTAGGTCCAACCACCAAAACTTCTTTTGCTCTAATCTGTTCGTTGATAGGCAAATCGTTCTTACCGTTTGCGATAACTAACACCTCCATAAAATAAGAAAAGCAGATAATTCATATCCGCTTTTAAACACAATTGAAAACACCAGTTTTCTAAAGGCATTTACCCATCGCTACTAACAGCAATCAGGTGGATATAAATCTCTTTCCATTTCTTAACTGTTACTAGTATATGATAAACTCTAGTAAAAGTCAACTATTTTTTTGAATAACTATATCCTTTAGATACATTATCCAAAGTAACTTGCGCTGCATAAGCATTAGCTGTAATTAAATGTTGATACATTTCTATCTTATCATCAACACTAGCATCAACAATAGCCCCACTATTATGTTGAATTATATTATGGGTTAAATTATATATAGTAGTTGTAGGAGTAATATTATAATCATTACTTCCAAATTCATATTTTATATATTCACCATCATACATTGAATTACTATTATCTAAATTAAATGTATGAAATAAAGAAAATATCATATCACTTGAATCTTTATAAGTAAGTCCATAACTAAAGCCATCATTTGCTCTTCTATATGTAACATAATTATTAGTCTCAAGATCACTTATTGTAACAACAGAACCATCACTATTATTAGTATCAAATGAAATCTCCATCTTTCTTAAAGCATCCTCCATTTGTGAAGAACTATATTTATTACTCATAAACGGATTAACACAATTATCAAATTCTATCAAGTTTCTCCTAAGTGTTTGATTACAATTCTGTTCATAAGCCTTCTTACCTGTTTTTCTAAAAGTTAAATGGGCATTCTTTTTAATTGTATTAAAATATTTTTTAGAAAGTTGATCATTACTCCTCATCCACTCATCAGTACTAACTCTAAGATTATATTTACTAATAAGAACCGAAGTCACTCTTTCCAAAGCCTCATAAAAATCATCATAAGAAATATCTCTTTTTCTAAATTTATCCCTAGCCGCACAAACAAACGCTATAAAGCCTTCCTTATTTTCTATAGATAATTTATCATCAAGTCTTAAGATACCAAAATTATTATTAGGATAACTTATCATCACTTCATCACTTATATCATAAATGTCAGAGCCCTCTACTAAAACTCTATCTTGATCATATAAAAAACTAATGTTTCCTAAAACATAACTTTTATCATTACCATTAGAATTAAATAATCTACTACTCCCAATTACGCCAACTTCCAAAACTTTAACGCTTTCATCAAATTCTAACTTATTCATACTGCCTCCATCATTCTTAGAATAGCACAACTATTAGTTTTTGAAAATAAATATTACACAATTAGACGCTTTTTGTCTTTGCCCTGCAAACTATCTTTAATAGTATATAATTCATCAACTGATAACATTGAATTATAAATTATACTATCAAACAAAGCTTCTTCACTAAGATTAGCTGTATTTTTAAGGCATTCTAAATTTCTAAGTACCTTCACTCTAGAAATTATATTTCCTCCTATATTGTAATTTCCCTGGTCTAAATAATTTTCATCCATATATTTTATAAAATTACTATTAATAATCTCTTCACTAATATCTAATCTTGGTGAAAGAGAAAATAACTCTCTTATATCACTATTTTGAAATTCACTAACATGATTACAAGATAGTTTATCTAAATTACTATTAGCTACAAAAAACTTATTGCTCTTAACTTCATTACCTAAACTACCATCATCATTTAAAGAATCTGCTTCTATTAAATTATTAATATGAATTCTTTTAACTATATTTAAAGCATCATCTCTACAAAGTATTTCTTCAATAACATTTTTATCTATATTTTCTTCTATTAACGAATCAATTATATCAAAGTTTTTAACATCTAGTAATTTTGCTAAGTCTACATTACCACAAATACTAATATCATAGATATGATATAAATCTAATATAGCCTTTAAATATGAATTTTCATATCTAAGTACTTTATAATTAATGTGATCTATATCATATGCACCATTATCTGCTAATAATAAAATGTTATCACATACCTTCTTTAGTTCCTCATTATCAACTAATATATCTATATTATTATTTATAAATTTAGTATTAATATATTTACGATTTAAAAGCATTTCAATTAACCCTAAATCACCTGTAATATCTTTTTGTAAAATATAACTTAAGTTACTATAAGTAAGACATATTCCCGTTTTAGCCAAAACAGTAAATTTATCTTCTAAAGCACCTAGATCTATTGTTTCAATAATCTTTTTGAAATCGTCATCTATCTTATCATAATCATATCTATATTTTAAAAATAATTGTTTATATTTTTTATCTTTTGTTAATGTTTGTTCATGCGTTTTTACAAAAGAAATATTATGAGAAACAGCATCTTCTAATATATTAACTTGCATTCTTTCACTAATATCAAAATCTTCGAAAAATCTGCCTATTTCATCTCCAGTTACTTGTCCTTCATCAATTTTCTTTTGGAGATGCTTAAAGGCTTTTACTTCTTTTTCCTTTTTCTTCTGAACTTTATTTATATAGCTAATTTTTTCTTTATATTTAGGTATTATTTCATCTCTCGTAATACAAATAACTTCTGCATCGACCATTTCAAAATAAATTAAGGAATGCATTAAATCATCTGTTACATCCACAACATCAAAGCCATCCATTTTTTTAGCAAGAAAGGTTGAAGTTAATAATTCCTCCCTAGTAAATTTTTCCTGTTTTAATTTTTTAATTTCTATAATTAATCTTAAAATAGGACTAGCTATATCACTTTTACATATACAATTAATACTATTAATATAATTTTTATCAAAACAAGTTTTTAAAAATACAGTTGCCACTTCTTTATTTTCTTTAACTCTTTCTATATCAGCTTCTTCTACATCTTCCATATTTACATTTAAATATGTCAATAAAGTAAGTTTTCCTCTATCACGAAGTTCACGTAAATTAACTAGTTTCTCTAAAGCCTCACTTGCATTATAAACGGAAGCCACATCTTGTTCATAATCACAAGATATAACGCCAAATCTAATCAACTCATCTAAATCTATTTCTCTAATAGTTTTATTAAAAATTTCATCATTAGCTGCTAAGGCACTATCACAAATAGTTTGTAATTGGCTCCACACTTTCATATAATCTTTATAAAAACCTTTTTCAATGCTATTAACTGCAATATCTCTTTGTAATTGTACTAATAACTCATTCATATAAACTACCCCTTTATTAACTTTTTATCAATATCGTTCATAAACTGTTGTTCTATATCATCTTGTAACTTAAAAAACTGTTCTCTTGATGAACTATCTATAATTTTTTTCAATTTATCTTTTACACTACGATATCTATTAACTCTATTTCTAAGTTCCATACGATATCTCTTATTAGTATCTACTTTTTTAGTAAAAGCAGAAATAACTACTACGACGTTAGGCATTAAAAAATGAAAAACTACTCTTTGTTGATTAGCTCTAAGTTCATAAAATTCTGAATAATGGCAAGTAAATCTCTTCAATCCTTTAAATTCTTGTTCTTTAATTGAATTAATCATTCTAACTAAAATATCTTTTTGACAATTTTTACAAACATCTTTAATTATTGGTGAATTATCAAGTTCTCTAACACTATTAGGTAAATAAACTACATGAAAGTCACTTTGAACATCAATTTTAATTTCTTCTTCTTCATACTCATCATAGTCAAGTAATATAGAAAAAAGTCTCTCACAATTCTGCCTTTCTTCACTAAATAAATCATCCTCATCTTCATATTTAGCAACCTCATATGCATCAAGTTCATTTCTAACGGCAAGTAAAATATTTTTCATTTCTTTATTATAAGTAGCTTTATCCTTACGTGGTAAAAGTCCACATCTAATCATGTCTTGATAATTATCACATTGCATCAAAAAATCAAGAGACAAAACATTATAGCTTTCTTCATTTTCTTCTAAAATATGTTTACTCTTCTTTTCGACTATTCCATTATCACAGATAACATTTATTAACTCTCCTCTATGTTCATCATTATTTTTTAGTTTCTTATTATTAGTATTTATAATGGAAAGTAAAATCTTTTTCTTCTCTTCTGTAGATAATTGCTGATATTCTTCACTTCCAACAACATCATCAATATCTGTGATAAATCCATAACTATCTTCTTCTAAGTTTTTCATATCTACACCCCTTAAAGTAGTTGCTATTATAGCATAAAATTTAAAAATATGCAAGAAAAAAGACCTAAAGTACTAGGTCTTGAGTATAAAATAGTATTAAAACTTAATTTTTTCTTCAATATAAGGTATTACTTTATCTAATTCCAATGTAATTTGTTCCATTGTATCTCTATCTCTAATAGTAACAGTATTATTATTAATAGTATTATCATCAATAGTAATTGAAAAAGGTGTTCCAATAGCATCTTGTCTTCTATAACGTTTACCTATAGAACCAGCCTCATCATAACTACACATAAAGTTTTTGGATAACATATCATATAACTCAGAGGCTTTTTCGCTATGATATTTTTTAGCAAGAGGTAAAACTGCTACTTTATATGGTGCTATTGAAGGTAAAAACTTCATTACATCACGTTCTTCACCGTTTTCTAGTGTTTCCTTATGATAAGCATTAAATAAAACTGCAAGTACTGCTCTATCACAACCTATAGTAGATTCTACAATATAAGGTATAAATTTCTCGTTTGTTTCAGGATCTAAATATTCTTGACTAACTCCTGATACCTTCTGATGTTGAGATAAGTCATAATTAGTTCTGTTATGTGTTCCATTGATTTCTCCCCAACCAAAAGGAAATTTATATTCTATATCACATGCTTCCTTAGCATAATGAGCTAATTTTTCATGATCATGGAATCTTAAATCGCTCTCTGGAATTCCTAAATCCATAAAATACTTTTTAGCATATTCTTTAAAATAATTATATAATTCAGAATCATTTCCTTCCTTACAGAAAGTTTGATATTCCATTTGTTCAAATTCTATTGTTCTAAAAGTAAAGTTACCAGGTGTTATTTCATTTCTAAAAGCCTTACCTATTTGACCTATACTAAAAGGAAGTTTTGATCTAGTAGTTCTTTGAACATTTAAAAAGTTAACATATTCCCCCTGAGCGTTTTCTGGACGTAAATAAACCTTATTTTTACCATCTTCTACTACTCCTCTATGGGTTTCAAACATTAAATTAAATTGTCTAATATCAGTAAAATCTGATTTCCCACATTTTGGGCATGGAACGTGATGAGTTTTAATATATTCCATCATTTCATCTTGACTCATTGCATCAGCATCTGCATCCTCTGAAAAATCATCTATTAAATTATCTGCCCTATGTCTTGTTTTACAATTCTTACAATCAATTAATGGATCAGAAAAAGATGATACGTGTCCACTTGCTTCCCAAACCTTTGGATGCATTAAAATATCTGCATCAACTTCATAAGCATTACGTCTTTCTTGAATGAATCTTTTTCTCCAAGTATCTTTAATATTATTTTTTAGTCTACTTCCTAATGGACCATAATCCCATGTATTTGCAAGTCCACCATATATTTCACTACCCTGAAATATAAAACCATATTGTTTACAGTAATTAACTAATTCTTCCATTTTCATATTATTTTCCTCCTAAAAAAATAAAACTCCCAGAATAAATGTAAGGACGAGTTACCCCGCGGTTCCACCTTACTTATTCCAGAAGAATCTCTTTCTTTGTAGCGCTAGGAGTTTCCAACCTCCATCATCGCGTCATCACATATATTATAGTAAAACTTATTTAAAATTTCAAGTCGCCTAATAAAGAAAAAAATCTTTTTTTCTTTTTTAAATCATTTGAAGAATCAATAAACTGAACATAAGTATCACCATCTTCATTAATTAAATCTTTTTCAAGTAAAATCTTGCGTGTCTGTTTACTAACTCCAACACTTCCATCATAAAATTTAACATCTCCTAACACTTTCCGAATGTTTTCTTTAATCAATGGATAATGTGTGCATCCCAAAACGACACATTTTACTCCCCTATAAGGCATCAAAGTATTTTTTAAATAATTATCTATCTTCTCCTGATCCCCTGTCTCAACTAAATCAGCTAATCCAGAGCAAGATAAAAGAGTTGTATTATGGTTATCATACTTATGATAAAGATGTTGAAATTTATCACTATTAATAGTAGCCTTCGTCGCCATTACCAAGGTTTTCTCTGAAAAATCGTTATCATAAATCATTTTATAAGCCGGTTCAATAGCGACTATCGGTATACTATATTTTTCCCTTAAACAAGTACTCAAAGTACTAGCAGTATTACACGCTATAACTATTATTTTGCAGTTATTATCTATTAATATATCAACCACTCTAAAAACAATTTTTTTTAATTCATCAAAACTCTTATCACCGTACGGATTATTTAAAGAGTCAGAATAATAAATAAACTTTTCATGTGGTAAAATTTTTAAAAGTTCTTTTAATACCGTTACCCCACCAATTCCTGAATCAAACACGCCAATCATTTTATTCCTCCTAATATCATTATACAAAAAATAAAGTTAGAATTAACCAACTTTATTATTTATGGTGATGAGTTTTATCATCTAAAATTTCTACATCCATGCTTACTGATTCATCAGCTTTTTCCCAATCATTACTAAACATTCCTTCAATCCATGGATCTACATAAACTGGTGGATAATCATTAATATCATCATTCTTAACTGGAACAGCCTGAGAATTATTAGTTTGTGGTGCTTTATTTTGAGTCATAGCATTGCTTTGAGTATTTGTATTGTTTTGAGAATTTATATTGTTTTGAGCATTTGTATTACTTTGAGTTTTTGTGTTATTGTGTGTATTTTGAGTATTTGTTCTTTGAAAATTAGTATTTTGAGCATTTTGAGCTGGGGTTGCCTTATTAGGATTATTTAGATTTGCTATAGCAGCCAAATCAGCCATATCAGGTAATAAACCATCATAATTTTTTTTCTTGCTTATAGTTCCTATTTTTATAGAATAAATATTATAATTATGAAGCAATGTACCATTTAGCCAATCATTACCTATAAAGTTTATAAAATTATCAATCTTTTTTAACTCGTTATCTCTCTTCTTATCATTCTTAAATTTAAGACTAGCCTTTTTCTTATAAAAGCTAACATATGATTGTTCAAAAGCATCATAAATACTAGAACACACCTTTCTAATTAGCGGAAAAAAGATTCTCTTTACTTTGACATTACCTTTGTTTTTATTCAAAGTATTAAATATATCTTTTGTGGAAATAGTAGAGCGCCCACCAACATTATTAGACATATCCTCCAAAATCATTTTTCTTATCTGAGCTCTTCTTGTTCTTCTAAGTGAAGCTTCAATATCCATCTTTACATGAAACCTCTCATACCTTGCAGATAACCTGGATTTGAATTTATACCATGGCAACTTATCTGTAGTTAAAATATCATCTGCTAATCTTCCTAAATCACGGTTAGTAGAACTAGTTACACCAGGGAAGAAAATAACAGGTCTTGCTGGCCCAAATCCTGGCCCCGGTGCTGGACCAAATCCAGGACCTGGTGCTGGCCCAAATCCCGGACCAAATCCTGGACCTGGAAATGGACCGCCTGGTCCTCCATGAAAATTATTCATACATATCACTCCTCTTAATTGTCCACATTATATCACATTTTCTTTGATTTTGCAAGGCTTTTCTCATTCTCACCATATAGTTTACCATCTAATAAATAATTAGGTAAGCTAATATTAAAATAAGAAATATCTCTATATTGTTCTACTTCACTTAAAGTATTGAGAATTCTAGAAAGAAGTGGCGAAAGTTCTAAAGATTTTAAAGCATCACTATTACGTAACGCAAATCTATTCATCTTTTCTGTTTCAAGACTTGAAGAATCATCAAGAAAACTACTTCCTAAGTATTTAATATCAAGGCATTCACTAACACACTGAAAAATATCCGTTACCATCTCACTAGTAAGTTGTCTTTCTTTTTTATTAAGCCATATTGGTTTATTAGCAGTCGTATCTTTTAAATAATTATAATAACCAGCACTCGAAAACTCTCCTACTTTTGCATCAATGGTTCCATCATAAGAAAAATTATTTTTGGTTTTTGATATTTTATTAGCAAGCTTTGCTAAATCAGTTAAATCTATTAACTTATATTCACCATAAGTCCCATCATCATAAAAAGTGTTTTTAATAATTTTACTTATCTGTGATGGATAAAGTAAAGACACATTTACTAATCCCATCCTAATATCAGGATCAACTTCATCAATAAAATTATCTTTCTGCTGTTTTTTATCAATTTTTACAATTAAAGCCTTTAGGACTTGCGCTCTACCATGTAAAATATCATCTTGATATTTACCTAAACTATATAACTTCCGATTAAGTACCTCACAAGATATAGTTCTATCAATCTTATAGCTGAAACTATCATCAATAGCAGAACAAACCTCATCAATCCCATTCAACTCAACAGATAAAAAGTGAGTAACAGAATTATCATCAACCATCCCAAGTATTTTTTTCATAATTTTCTCCTCAAATACCACTATATCACTTAACACCCCTACTAAAAGTATAGCGTATTTAAAAATTTGTGCAACTAAATTTTACATAAAAACGTATATCAATTAAAAGTAATGATACTTTGCCAATGCTTTAATTGCTTATGAAGTTTAAATAAAAAAGAACATAGTAACACATCACTAGCTCTCATTTACATTATTTAAATATATTTAATATTATTATAAATTTTTATATTTGGCATTCTTTTAACAAGAGTTTTTTGTAATTTTGTTTGTCTCTCATGAAAGACTAAATCATCTTCCTCTTCAAAGTCTTTATCTGTCAAGCCATAATCTTTTAATAATAATTCATAAAATCTATTTGTAATTTCTATTTCTCTCTTATCATCATCTGTTAATTCTTTTTTGGAATCTAATAATTCAAATCTCTTTTCGTTTGCCTTTATTTTTTTATTGTGTTCAAAACTCCATTGTGCAGCAGGTCCACCAACATGTCGACAACCATCAAAATGTCTACTATCGCCATAAGAACTATAACCATATGGATTTTCTTGATCATATAATCTATCCAATTCATCCATTACTCGCATCAACTCAGCTTCTCTTAGTTCCTCACTAGCCATTGTATGAAATAAAGAAATATCTCCTATTCTCATTGTTTTATAACCACTTGGTATTTCTAATTCAAACCCAATAGGTCCTTCCTGATAATAAAAATCAAATACTTGAAAGCTTCTTTCACCAAATGAAGCGTATACATTCAATCCCTCAATTCCATCATTATTGCCGGATATCATAATTTCTGGATTTGCTTCTTCAAATATGTTTAAAGCCCTATTATAAATATTATACATTGCTATTCTTTTATATATCTCTAATTCTGATAAAATTTTTTTATCATCTTCGTTAACATTAATATTATCTTTAATAACCGAAAATTCTAAATCTACTAAATCATTTAAATAATGGATCATTGAACCACTAAGTATTCTGTTATATTTTTTTAATAATTCAAGTAATTCTTCTCTAGTATTTATTTTGTTCCAATTATCATTCTTTCTTAATATTTTCATTTTAAACCTCCATCACTAGTTACGTATTATAACATAACTTTTAATTGAAGTAAACCTTTTTTCAAACGCATCTAATTCGACACCTTTAAAATTTCCTGTATTAATAGCACAAAAAAACTAATCCACGATAAGGATTAGTTATTATCAACTCGAAATAATAAAATTTCAAGTAAAATTCTTAATGGTAGTCTGTACGGGGTTCGAACCCGTGAATACGAGCTTGAGAGGCGCGCGTGTTAAACCACTTCACCAACAGACCAAATGATATCTCTTTAAAAGACAATATCATTCTAACAAAAATATTAGTATTTGGCAATAGTTATTTATAAAACTTTGAATCTGGAACATTAGAAGTACTATCACTAAGCATTTTTTCTATTTCGATAGTATCATCTTTCTTTTTAAATAACTTTTTAATCTTTCTACTTAACTTATTAGTACTCACTATAGGATCTTCTATATAAATATCTGACATAGCAAAATTAGTTAAATTAGCATTTATAAGTTTTATATAATCTGCCCCACTATAACCAGTAAAACTAACCTTTCCTACTAAACTTTTATCTGTATAATCTTCTTTAGGCGTTACATAAAGTTGAAAAGCATCACAATATAACTTTGTATTTTCATCATTCATCAAAAAATAACCATCTTTAATAAGTTCATTAGCAAATTTTCTTCCTTGTGAAGTTAAATTTAAGAAATATCCTGGATGAGGAGTAGCAACCTTTATAGCCCCTCTCTCTTCTTCAAAATATCTTTCAAATCTATTTTCTTCCTTTAACGTAAATTGTCTAAATGTTGGATCAAGTATATAATTATCTAGTACAACTTTATCATTCTTTAATATCGGAAGCGTTAACATATTTAAAGCATGAATTGGTTTATGTGCTACAACATTCCCAATATTAAATGCTTTATTAGGAAACCTCATCCTATCTAATAAATCCTTTAGAGCTCCCTGAACCCTACCACAGCAGCCCTTATAAGAGAAATTAAGAAAATCCTCCTCTGAATTTAAACACTTCTTACGGGCCTCCATTACCAACCAATCCAAAAAAGTATTAACACAATTTTCTGGAATAAAACCATGTTGTTGATAAAATTCTTCTATCTTAGCTATATAATCGATATTAATTTCATATTTTTTAGGTTCTTGTAAAAATAAATAAGTATTATCTTCCATACTATCACTCCACTTGTTATTATAACATACAACAAAAAAAGGAGTAAACCTCCCTTAATATTAATAATTTTCTTTTTTGATTTCAAAATAAGATTGTGGATGATTACATACTGGACAAACCTTTGGAGCTTCTTTTCCAATAACAATATGTCCACAATTACGACATTGCCAAATTCTATCTCCATCTTTACTAAATACTAAACCATCTTTAACATTAGCAAGTAATTTTCGATAACGTTCTTCATGTTCCTTTTCAATTTTAGCAACCTCTGTAAATAAGTAAGCTATTCTATCAAAGCCTTCCTCTTTTGCAGTCTTAGCAAAGTTATCATACATGTCTGTCCACTCATAATTTTCACCTTCTGCTGCTGCTAAAAGATTTTCCTCAGTAGAAGGAATACTTCCACCATTAAGTTCTTTAAACCACATCTTAGCGTGTTCTTTTTCATTATTAGCTGTTTCTTCAAATATAGCTGCTATTTGCTCATAACCATCTTTTTTAGCCTTAGAAGCAAAATAAGTATATTTATTTCTTGCTTGACTTTCACCAGCAAATGCTGCCATTAAATTTTGTTCTGTTTTAGATCCTTTTAATTCCATAATTAACATCCTTTCTTCTTGCAATTCTTGCAAATACCTTTAAAACTAACTTCGCAATCCAATACTTCATTATCATCAATTTTTTCTAGATTAAAAAGATATTCCTCTCCCAAATCAATAATTGAACCACACTTCATACATATAAAATGTGCATGCTTATTAGTATGATCAAACCTATCAATATTATCAGGAGTTTTAATTCTTTTAATTAACCCCTCATCTACAAGCCTATTTAAATTCCTATAAACTGTCCCTAAGCTAATATTAGGAATTAATTTTACTGCTTCATTATAAATATCTAAAGCACCTGGATGAGAATAACTATTATTAACAATTGATAATATGAGATCTCTTTGTTTTGTGTTTCGCAAAGACATCATCTCCTTATTAGTAATGATTACTATTTAAGTATAGTATAAATAATAAGAATAGTCAAGCCTTATAATGTCTATTTTCACTAATACTAACTATTCTTAACATAGTCCAAATAATAAATATTAAACTAATTATAATTACTAAAATAATATACATTTCTCCACCTCGTCATCAATATACAGATATTAAATAGAAATGACAAATATAAAAAAATAAAAATTGATCCTAAAAATAGACCAATTATTACAAAATTGAAGTATATAATTTTAATTTTTCAGATATTTTGCAACCTCTTTTTATCTGTTTTATGCTTAATAAATGTCAGTAAAATACATCCAAGTAATATACCACAACTATCTACTCCTACATCAAATATTCTACCCGTTCTTCCTGGAATAAAAAGTTGATGAATCTCATCTCCTATTGAAAATAAAACACAACCTATAAAAGTAATCAAAAATACTTTTTTATTACTAGAAAAATAATTACTGACTAAGCAAAAGATTAAAACAGCTAATACAAAATATTCACTCATATGAGCAGTTTTTCTAACTAGAAAGCGAACATTTTTAATTATTTTCTTCTCTTGAGCCTTCCCAGTAGTCTTTCCCCTAAATTTATCAACTAAATGAATTAGTGAAATAGTTACTTTATCACTAGTATGGTTGGATTTAGTAGCATTCTGATTAGAAAATAAAAACATCATGCACATCCAACATCCCAATATTATAAAAATTATTTTCTTACTCATTTAATCCTCCATTCAAAGTATTATTCATACATTATATCAATATCAACATTTCCGTTGATACCATCTACTCTTCCTGTATCACATATTTGCCAGTATTTATATTTTCCCAAATAATTTGTTTTATCTGTATAATGGGCAAGCCAAGTATCATATTTTTTATTGTTCCAAATTAACTCTAAGTAATTTTTACTACTATATAACATTGTTTTGTACTTAGCTTTACTAATTTCATCCATAAATGCATTTGAAATTTCATTTAAATCATGAAAACTAATATTATAAGAATTAAAGTAGGACCAGTCCTCCCAATCAAAAGAAACGCCTAATTTTACTTTGTAATCTTTTATTTGTTTTATTACCCATCTAGCATCATTTCTTGCTTCTTTTATATTAGATGCATATGAATAAAAATATACTCCCACAGGAATTTTATATTTTAAAGCTTCGCTTATATTTTTCTTAAACATTTCATCTAAAACATATTCTCCACCATTTCCCCTAGTACTCCCTACTCTAAGAATTACAAAGGAAACTCCAGCCTGACTTAATTTTGAAAAATCGACATTACCTTGCCACTTAGATAAATCAAGTCCAACTTTATTATTTTTATATTTTTTCAAAACATCAGAAAAATAAACTGTTTCTCTCTCTTTACTTTTTACGTTTTTAGGATCATATATATTTAAAGTAAAAGACTTACTAGTCTTATTTTTACTACTATCAGAGGCATGAATGACTAAATCATATTTTCCTATTTTATTTAAGTCATAATCCCCTTCTATATAACACTTTGGTTTTTTATCATAATTATCACCACATAGAATAAGATCAGTTAAACTTCTCTTAGAACCAACACCTAAACTATAAGTATCACTAATCCATATCAAAGGAGCAGTCTTATCAACAACTTTTATATCAAAGAAACTAATGACTTTGATATTATCAGTATTAATATATTGAAAACTAATATTCTTTTTACCAAGACTATCACTATCAATAATATAGTCATCAATAATTTTACCATTAATACTTTTAATAAATGAAGAAACATGTCTTTTTTCATAAACCTCCACTACTAAGTCATTATAAGTAATATCAACTCTAGCATGTTTAATTCTATAAAAATGAATACTAACACCAATAATAAGTATTAATAAAATACTAAGTAAAACAATCAAAACCCTTTTCTTATTCATATATTCTCCTTGTCACTACAAACAAAAACCGCATTACCCTAAAAACTTATCTTTTAATTAGATAGTTCTTTAAATATTTTAACTCATTATTAAATGCAACTATACTAGCAACAAAATACATAACTCCGAACAAGCACGCATACACAATTGAAGTCTTAATGAAACTGCCTATATTAAATTTAGATATTGGTACAAAATAATAACATAAAGTTAAACCAATTAAGGTGAAAATAATATATACAAGTAATTTTTTATAAAATACCTTTTGAGGTCTATTTCTAATTAACTTAGTACTAAAATAAACTTGGTAAATCAATCTATAAATCATTCCACAAATCGTTCCTATTGCAACACCAATCAGACCTAATTTACTAACAAAAACAAGTGAAACAATTATATTAATACTGGCCTCCAAAAAGGCAGGAATGGTTAATTCTTTAAATTTATTTGCAGAATATGAAAGATTTAAATGAGGAAATTTAATCAAATATATGGCCTCAGATACCACCAATAATACTCCAAATATTAACTGATTATAATTTGCATCATTTATTCCATGTGTATAAATCATTACAAAAGGAGTTATAAGTAATGCAGCAATCGTAAACATGTAAAAAACCAAATTAAATGTGACAAATTCATAAAGATCCATTTTAGAATTTATTTCTTCTGTATTTTCACTAGCATAAGCCTGTCCTATATTGGGAACTATAGCATTAGAAACAGCATTAAAAATAGAACGAAGCCCATTTGTCACAATAGAATAAACACTATATATGGAAACTGTTGCTAAATTAGTAAAAATCGTTAAAATTGCTATATCAGTACAATTATGAATGAAAGCGGCAATATTAATTGCAAAACCATTCCATCTATTTTTTAATAAATTTTTATCATCCTTTGCATCATGCATTATATTATAATGATTTTTTACATATTTATTATAAATAATAGGCTGTAAAACAAATAACAAACCAGTTATTAATTTTAATATATGAATACTAGGATAAATAGCAACAGAAATATATGACAATAATATTCCTAAAACTAATATCAAAGTTTGAGTAAAAGAAACAACATAACCTTTTTTATCAGCGTTTAATAAATTTCTAAAAGCTAATGAATACATATATTGAATCAGTAAATTAATAGATAAAACAATCACTAAAGAAAACACATAGAGATAATTAAATCCTGTATTAAATAATAATGGGTAAACAGTTGCCAAGATTAGACAATATATAGAAAAAATTATACCAACTTTTTTGTAAAATTTTTGAGATGTTTTTATTATTGCACTTATCTTTTTATTATCATTATTTACTAATGGTTTATATAAGCTAGCCATTACAACACCAGTTACACCACCTTCAATTAAAGTAATATAACTTAAAAACTGCGTTATAGAGGATACTAAACCATTAACATCAGAACCAAAATAAGTCAAAATTATCTTTGGAATTATGAACCATGAAAAAATGTTTGCTATTTGCAATATTATATTTGAAATTATATTTATAAGAGTAATTTTTTTAACATTCCTTTTCTTCATTATCATTCCTCCAATATGCCTCTAAACCATGAGATTTTCTTTTATCTTCTGGTGGTAATTGCATATAATCTCCAAATGTTGTTTTTAATATTTCATCATAATTTTTAAAAATCATAACCTGAATGTTTTCAAACGAAACATTAATATATTCAGCAATATTATTAGACTTTTGTATTTCCTTACTAATATCATAAATTGGCCAATTGGAAACAACATAATCAGATTTATTTTTTGAATATTTATTATAAATTTTTTCTAATTTTTTATAAATAGAATCATATCCAATAACCTTTGAAATCATATTTTTATTAAAGCGAAGAAAATTTTGTTTTATCCCTTCTTTTTTGAAATTTAATTTTTTTCTTGACATCATACTATTATAAAGTTTAATTTTTTTTACTACTTTTGTTCGCTCTTTTTGACTATTTGGCATAAAATTATATGAAAAAATATCAATATATATTCCATATTCAGAAATTTGTTCTAAATTTTGATGTTCAACAACATATGTTCTTTTGTCTACTAATTTAGGAAATGGAAAAAAATAATCCTTGGTATTATTTTTTGTTAAAATTTTGAATCTAGCATCATCATCCTTTTCCAATATTTCTATTATTTTTAGATAATTGTCCCTAGATAAAATTACGTCGATATCATCATCCCATGGTATAATTCCTTGATGTCTGATAGCCCCTATCAACGATCCACCTATTAAAGAATAATTAATATTATTTTGCCTACATACTTTATCAAAATAAGCCAAAATTTCTACCATTATTTTTTTTTGTTCAACTATATTTATTTTTTTCACTAAAATCACTCCTCAATATTTTTTAATATAATCCTAGTTTTTTTGTCTTCTATCAAAATTTTAAGTTGAATTGCAAAGGCAAACTGAATACTACCAATTATAACATTAGATTCAAACAAACCATATAGTAAAAACACAAATATTATTAACACCAATTTATAATCGAAATGTAATCTTTTCAATGATAAAAAATATAAGATGAAATATAATAAGAAACCAGTTATACCTAAATCAATCAATAAATATAAATAAAAGTTATCAATATACCAAATCGTATTATAGTTATGACCAAAAATACTAAGCAACATATTATTATCCAAATATAAATTCCAATAATATGGTCTATAAGATAATGCTACATTAATTGGGTCATTAATATTACTGCCAAACTTAGATGCAATCAATATAGAAATAAACGAGTACATTAAAAATATAATTGATATAAAACGAAAATTTTTTAATTTACCAGTAAAACTCTGAATCCATCCTAAAACAAGTAACAATAAAGCACACACTATTCCAGTTCTACAATTAGATAAATAGAATAATATCAACGATATTAATGTAGTAATTAAATAGAAAGCTTTATTCTCACCATAAAGGTAATACGCAGAAAATAAAATTGGTAACCAAAAAAGAAAAACTTCATTTGGGTGTCCAAATCCTAAATCATATCTTGTAATGACCCCACTTTCAGTATACCTAACTAAATTGTTACTAGGTAAAATGCCCATAAAGTTAAAAACAATATTTAGAATATACAGAACAATGGAAGATACCATAAATATTTTAATAAAAGATTTATTTTCCTTATCTAAACATACAATCGCCAATAAAAATGAAATCAAAAAATTAACATCCTTATAGTAAACAACAAAATACACAGATATCAAAAATAAAAACATAATTTTCATTAATTCTGAATGTTTTACCTTTTTCCTAAATACTACACAGAAAGCAAGAAAAAGAAGTCCACATAGATAAGGATATAAAACCAAATTAGACACTTTATGTATAATCAAATATTTTAATAATATAGAGAAAAATATAATAATAATTTCTACAAAATTGAATTTATTAATTAATTTATTATTTTCAAACATAAATATCAATATTCCCTTCTAAAAAGATAGATAACTATAAATTGCTATAAATATCATCTATTTTATTAATATATGTAACAATATTCTCTATTTTTTTTGATTTTTTTACTGCATTTTTACTTTTAGATACATACTTATTAGAATCATTTAAAAGTTCAATTGCTTCATGAACAAAATCGCCAGCTTTATTACACAACATACCACAACTATCATCTACAATCTTTGGTAAACCACCAACGTTAGAAACAATGCATGGCAGACCCAAAGTTAATGCTTCAAACGCTACTAACCCATAACCCTCCCAATCAGAGGTAAGCATAAATATCTTTGAACAAGCCATATATTTATACGGATTCTTTTGGAATCCTACCATTTCTACATTATCTGCAAGTCCTAATTCGTATATTCTTTTCTTAACTTCAACTTCAAGACTTCCTTCTCCTACCCATACTGCCTTCACATCAGATTTGGATTTTTTTATGCTATATAACACATCTAAAAATTTCATTGGATTTTTTTGTTCCGTTAATCTTGCTACACAACATATATCATATTTCTTTTTATAATCGTTTTTAGAAACCATAGACAATATTTTACCTCTTGAAATGGGATTATCAATACATTCAATTTTTTTATCTATAAACTTAGAAAATATATATTCATTTTCTATAGATTCTGAAACAGTTAAAATCTTTTCAGCTCTAAAAGCAGCAAATAAAATGGCAAAAGAATTGAAACATACCTTTTTTAGCCATGGAGAATTATTATGTAAATGCATAATCAATTTGGTTTTTCCCTTGACTAAAGCACACATACAACTTGCTTTATAGTCATGTGCATGAATAATATCATATTTACCTTCACGAATAATTTTTTTTATTGATCTAGGATTAAATTTATTGATACAGATAAAGTTTATTTTATGTTCATTCAAAATATCTCTTGTATTTCCATTAAAAGAACAATAATCAAAATTATATTTTTTCTTTAATGAATCTATTATTGTTATGGCCACATTTTCAGCACCCGAATAATTGTAGGTTGGAATAATATGTAATACCTTCTTTCCTACAATACTATGATTTATATAATTAACTAAATTAATATATTTATAAACACTATAATAGTCTTCCTTTATAAAAGAAGCACTCTTATACTTTTTACAAAAAACATTTGAAGTAAACTCAGGATAATTTCTTGCTGTAAACATTATTTTATTTTTATAAGGTAAAGCATCAAAATCCCTTAAATTTTCATATGTAGCACCATTTTGATCATTAAATTTAAAAATAATATTTTTGCTAAGTCTATGCACTCTTCTTTCCCATTTATCCTTAGCTTCTCTTTCTGTTTTATAATGCAAAAATACTATTTCTACATCGTCCAACATTCCAACAATAACATTTTCATAATGGTTCTTCTTTAAATCATCAAAATATTTAGAATTAGATGCTTTAATAAATGTTAATTTTTGACCTATGTAATAATCAAATTTTTTGCAAAATTTAATATATTCATCTGGATAAAAATACAAGCCAACAGTTGGAGTATTATATTGTAAATTAAAATGTTGATAAACAATTCCAGCAAAGCAATTATTAGAGATTATCGAAAAATCGATTGAATTTAGCTTATTTTTTCTACGACCAGATCCAACCATGTTAAACTTTAATCTAATATTTTTTAAAACTTGCCTAATATTCATACCTAAAACTCCTATCTCTTTAATTTATATAATATTTCTCCAATTTTCGTGCTTCAATTTCAATATCAAACCCATTATCAGATACTTCATTCTTTGTATTAATTCTTTTATAATCTTTTAGATTAGTTAATATTTCACCAGTCCATTCTTCAGCTGTATTAGACAAACTCATAAAAGCAGTGGAATCAAGGACCTTAGTTTCTTTAGTCATATCATCTGAAAAGAAACATAACAGACCAGATGCTTGAGCTTCAACTCCTACTACTGGTAATCCCTCATATAAACTTGGTAGTAAGAAAACGTCAAATGCCTGATATAATTCATTGGCATCATTTCTTTGCCCTAAAAATCCGACACTATCATCTAAGCCTAATTCTCTAACTTTATTTTTAATTTCTTCTTGTAGAGGTCCTTGACCAGCAAGCAATAAAATAGAATTTTTTTCTTTTTTATGAAATTGATTAAATATATCAATTAAAAAAGTATGATTTTTCTGAGCTACAAATCTTCCTATATGCCCAATAACAATTGTATCTTCTTTAATACCAAGTTCTTTTCTCTTTTTATCCCTTATCTTTTTGTCATATTTAAACTTGTCTAAATCAATTGCATTATTAAGTAAATAGACTTTCCCCTCATCATATGCCTTATCACCAAATAACCATCTACCAGCAAGTTCACTACAACACATATAGTTAGTTGCATATTTCTTACTGAAGGGTCTTAGGAATTGCTTTAATAAGTTTTTCTTCCATTCTTTTTTATTTGTAGTTGAATGAGAATGAGCTATTCTTACTGGCACTCCTACCTTTTTAGCCGCATATAAAGGGAATACACTTAAAGTATTAATGTGAGAATGTACAATTTTATATTTACCATCTCTTAATACTCTACGCAATTCTTTTTGATATTTAAATACTTTCTGATAAGGTGGTATTAATATTACTTTTCCTCCAAGTTTTTCTATTTCATCATAAGGAATATTAGTAGAGTCATCATCACATATAAAATCAAATTGAACTTTACTATGATCAATATGTCTATAGTAATTCATTACTACAGCTTCTACTCCTCCACCTAACCATTTACCAATAATTTGGGCAATTCTAATTGGCTCTTCTTTTTTCTTCATTTTTTGCTACCTCCTTGATAAAAAAAGATACATATCAAAGTTTTCAGTATGTACCCAAGTAGTATTAATTAAATATTGTACATTTCTTATTTTGCACCGTCTTTAAACAAAACAGCTTTAATTGTTAGAAAAACACATTTTATATCTAACCATAAACTTCTATTATTACAATAGTAATATTCTAATTCTAATCTCTTTTTATATGTAGTAGCACTTCTTCCATTGCATGCCCACCAACCAGTTATTCCAGGTCTTACGCTTTCATATATTTCATGATTTCCTTTATGTGCATCTAACTCTCCAATCACTAATGGTCTGGGGCCAATCATAGACATATCACCTTTTAATACATTAAACATTTGTGGAATTTCATCTAAAGATGTTTTTCTCAATGTATTACCCATTTTAGTAATTCTTGGATCATTTTCTAATTTCTGATATTTTCTCCATTGTTCAGCAGCAACTTTATCCATTTCTAGTGTTTTACTTAATATTTCATCTGCATTAGGAACCATTGATCTAAATTTATACAACTTAAATTTCTTACCGTTCTTTCCAATTCTAATTTGTGAATAAAATATACTAGAAAAATCCTTATCACAAACGTATGCTATCTTCACTACAATAGCAATTGGTAATATAAGTATACAACCTAATAACCCACAAATTATATCAAACAACCTCTTAATGAACAAATAGCCTACTTCTTTTACAGATACTTTATTTTTTTCTAAAGTAATTGCATCATTCATAATTTTTCCCTCACTAATTTTCTATCTTCTTATACCGATATCTAAATCATTTATAACTTTATCAAAATTATTTTCTAATAAATCTTCTACTATTTCCTGATCTTTAACTATTGATTTTAATTTTCTTTCTAATTTTTTTATATCAAAGTCTTCTTCATGATGTGTATCACTTCCTAAAAAAGTAATCCATCCTCTCTTTAAGAAGTATTTTAAAGTTTTTTTAGCATCACTTCCGTACTTACCAAACAAACTTTTATAATTTCCTTGCAATAGTACACCCATTCTTAAATACTCTTCTATATAATCTGGATGTCTTTGAAATATTTTATATCTTTCAGGATGAGCTAAAATTGGTACGCAACCAGCCACTATAAGTTCATATAATATTTCTTTTGTATTTCTAAACATATTTCCTAAAGGAAATTCTAATAATAAATATCTTGTATTATTAATTGTCATTATTTCATGTTGTTTTATTAAATCTATATAATTTTCACTAATATATGCTTCATTACCTAAGTATAAGTTTATATTTATATTTTCATTTCTTATCTTCTCTTTTAGTTCTTCAAATAATTCTTTCTTATTTTTGTTATTACAATTATATTTTGTATCCTCAATATAATGAGGTGTAAGTACTATATCTGTAACCCCTTCTATACTTGCTTTTTTAAGTATTTTAATACTTTCTTCAAAGCTTTTACTTCCATCATCAATTCCTGGTAACAGATGCGAATGTAAATCCTTCATTATCTTTTTCTCTTCTTTTTACTATCTGTATCTCTATAATATTCATCTGAGTAATAACTATAATAACTGCTCCCCTTTACTGAAGCTTTATTAATAACAACCCCTGTAATTTTAGCATTTGCTTGAGCAAATATTTTTTTTGCCCTATCTAAACTTTCTATCTTAGTTTTTTTATTTGAAACAACTATTATATTAGCATCACTAAATTTTGTCATAATCATAGTATCACTTAATCCTATAACTGGTGGACAATCTAATATAATTATATCATACAGTTTTCTTAACTCATTTAATAACTTTTGATTATTTTCTGATGCTAATAACTCTATAGGATTAGGTGGAGTTGGACCAGTAGGTAATAAATCAACATTTGCATTTGATGTTTTCATTATATATTTACCTAAATTCACATCTTCTTTATAATTTAATATTAAGTTAGAATACCCCCCACTAGTTAAATTCATTACTTCAAATATTTCATGTTGTCTACCTCTACGTAAATCACAATCTATCATTAGTACTTTCTTGCCCTCTTGAGCATATGCTACTGCTAGGTTAGCTGAAATAAAACTTTTTCCATCTCCTGCTGCTGGTGATGTTGCTAGTAATACTTTCATTTCATTCCCAATTGCTGAAAAAGCTAAATTTGTACGAATTGTTTTTATTGATTCACTAAATATTGATTTAGGATTTACATTAATAATTAAATCTGTTGACTTCATACCTCTACTCCTTTTCTTCCTTAGGAACTATTCCTATTACTGTTAAACCTAATTTATCCTCTACTATTTCACTAGATTTAATTGTCGTATCAAAATAATAAATAATAAATATAATAGCACTTGCTAATACAAAACCTACTAATATATATATTAGATTTTCTTTTACATAGTTTATATTATATGGTTTACTAGCTTCAACTGCCTCATCTACAACACTTACATTATCTATCTTATAAATACGTTTAACTTCTTCTGAAAAGACAGGTACAATATCATTTGCTATTTTCATAGCAGTAATGCTATTTCTATCATTAACAGATATTTTTATAAGTTCAGTATCTTGAACACTAGTAACAGTAACATTTTCTGAAAGTTGACTTACTGTATAATTTAATCTCTCAGTATCTATTACTTTTTGCATTACTTTTCTACTTTTAATTATTTGACTATATGTAGAAACAAGTTTTTGATTTAATTGTAAATCATTCTGTGTATAAGTCGCACTATCCTTTGACTCACTTGCTAAAACAATAGTTGTATTACTTTCATATAGCGGTCTTCTAGCTATTAAGCTATAAACATTTCCTACTACAACCATTAACCCTATCCCGATCACAACAATTATTATTTTAGATAAATAATATCTAAAAAACTCAGCTAAATCAATTTGCTCCATTTTTACACTCCTCTAAACTGGCATTCATTATACGCTAAATAACGACAAAAGTCAATTAGCTGAGAACTAAAAATGAAAAAAATTTTTATTTCTTTTTCATTAAATATTTCCCATCTTTATTGCATTCTATATCATATCCACCATATGAAAAACTCATATTGTAATCTTTTAATCTTTTATTAAAATAGTTAGTATTAAAATTTTCTGGATTAGAGTTATTAATTAAACTATCAGAATAAATTCCCATTACTATATCAGCATCACACCTATTAACTCCAATTTTATTAAATGCTAAAACATCTTTTCCTGTTTTTTGAGTATAATAATAACATAAAATATTATTAATTTTTATTGCTAACTCATCTTCTTCTTTTACTAATTTATTATGTTGTTCTTCCTGTTCTTTATTTACCAATTTTGCAGGTAAATCAGCTCTTTCATAAAAGTCTTTTTCAAATTCTTCAAAGTAATTTGTTAATTCTTCTATTTTTTCTTTATCATTATCTATTTTTAGTAATTCATCTTCTATTAGTTTAAAATCACTTTGTAAAAAACTCTCCATGACTATATCACTACCTATTATTTCACAAAGCATTCTTACTACTACTGCTTGTCTAAAGTAAGCATCTGGTGTTAAATCATATTCTGAGCAGATAAGTGATGTAACTCCCTCACTTAAGAAGTTTGAATAATCTTTATCTGAAGTACTAAGCATATGAATAAATTCATGATTAGCACTAGAACCTTTCTCTAGGATATCAGTATCTCCATATATAGTTATTACTTTTTTATCATTGTTCCAAGTAGCCGCAGTTCCTCCACTTGAATCACTAGAATATAAAATATCAAAATCTTCTAAAACATTCTCTACGTTAGTAAAATCAATATATTGATAATAATCATTTATAAAAATCCATGAGTTATCTATTAATCGTTTTTCTTTTTCATCTAAATTATCATTTTTATTAATCGCATCATATAAATCTGTTGGATCACTATCTCGAACTTTATATATATCTTTTTCTATTGGACTTTCCTTATTTAAAGACAAATTTTTTCCAATCATCAAATAAAATATTAATAATGATGATATAAGTGAAACTCCAACTTTTAACTTATTAATTTTATTTTTAGATTTTATTACTAAAACATTTATTTTATTATCATGCTCATTATTATTTTCTTTTTTAAAATAATAATCCCAATAGTTTTTATTCATAAACCTCGCCCCATATTTTCCTACTTTTTTTGACAAATTAATAATATTCTTCTACATATTTAGATAAACTAATATTAGGAGATGATATTATTAAAATTTTATTTTTATCTTTAATAATTTTTACAATTATGTTATTTTTATTATTTATTTTTTCAAGTCTCGTTCTTTCTAAAAGAGTAGATGAGAAAACTTTAAGTAAAGTAAAGAATAGATAGTTTTTATCTATTTTTTTGTATATATTTTGCTTTTTCCATTTTCTAGTCCAAAACAAACTATTTCTTCTTCAGCATATTTAAATACTTCTTGCATTATTTCTTGATATTTTTTTGGATAACTATCTAATATTTTTTCTAACATATTTTCATCTTTTACTATTTTTAAAAGGGATTTAAATTCTATGTTTCTAAGTAATGATAACCTCCATACTTGTGCGGTTAAGAAGGTATAATCTTTTCTTTTTTGTAAATCTGATACTTTTGCTGGAAATGTATTATTTTTTAGCATTTCTATATAGTCTTTAGGTATTACAAATTTTTCTAGCGGAACATCTTCTGTAGGAATTAAAATTATTTGTCCTGCTTCCAGTTCTTTTCCTTCTTCTATTTTATTGTATTCTCTTAGTCTTTTTTCACTAACTCCCCATAGATTTGCAAATGTTTTTATACTGTCTTCCTTTAAGACATCTAGTCCAAATCTTTCTCTTACTAATGGTATTGCCCCCAATAATACTTTGTTATTTAAATCAAAGTTATCAACACTTCTTACTGTTTGAGTATAAAGTCTTAATAAATCATTATATTTTTCTTTTTTTAAGGCCTCATCCAAACAAAGTCCATCAAACAAGTTTTCACTTACGGCTTTTCCTAGTTCAACTGGTAATACATGATTAGAGTGATATCTTACTGCTGTACTAATTATTTTTCGATATTTTTCTTCTATATGTAGATTTGAAAATAAAAAGTTATCTAAAAGATATGCTCCATGTGCTGCATGTGAAGTTATTTTAGGATCTACACCGCTTTCTAATCCTCTTGACGCTATTACTTGTTGATCATAACTATCAGCATCAACTACTGTTCCTGTTTTCATAAATTGGACTCTTCTTGCTACATCATGTAATTCATGAGCCGATTTAGCTAATTCTATATAGTCCTGCCCTAAACCTAAATTAGTAAATACTTTTTGGATATCTCTAACGCCTCTTTTTACATGTTCTTCTGTTATTTTATCTATTCTCTCATATTCTTTTTTATAAATATCCAAAATATCCATATTTTTATAAGTATCACTACTTTTTAGTTTATTCATAAAAAAAGCCTGTTGATTATTAAGTTCTGAAGTACAATTAACTTGCACTTTTAATCCGTTATACACATGATGAATTCTAGTATCTACTACATCATAATTTATCATAGTGTCCTCCCTAAACGCCTAGATTATATCATAATTTATAAATAATAGCAACAACTATCTAACTTTCTCTAACATAATAAAAAGCAAGTATCCAAGTTTTACTAGATACCTACTTTTTTATTTTATAATCATAGCGTCTCCAAATGAGAAGAAACGGTATTTTCTTTTAACAGCCTCGTTATAGGCATTTAAAATATTTTTTCTTCCCGCCAGTGCTGATACTAGCATTACAAGTGTAGACTTAGGTAAATGGAAATTGGTTATTAAACTATCAACAGCCTTAAATTTATATCCTGGATAAATAAATATTTTAGTCCAACCACTACATCCTACAAATTTACCATCATTATTAGTAGCTATAGTTTCTAGTGTTCTAGTTGAGGTTGTCCCGACAGCGACAATCTTTTTTCCTCTAGCCTTAGTATCATTTAAAATAGATGCCACTGTATCACTCATAGAATAAAATTCACTATGCATCTGATGTTCTTCTATATTTGAAACACTCACAGGTCTAAACGTTCCCAGTCCTACGTGTAAAGTAACATAACATATATTTACTTTTTTCTCTTCTATTTTTTGTAATAACTCTTTTGTAAAGTGAAGCCCCGCTGTTGGAGCAGCTGCACTTCCTACTTCTTTTGCGTATACTGTTTGATACATTGATTGATCTTCCAATTGTTCATGGATATATGGTGGAAGTGGCATTGTTCCAAGCTCATCTAATATTTCATAAAAAATACCTTCATATAGCATCTTGAAATGTCTTAATCCTTCATCTAAGACTTTAACACACTCCATCTTTAACTTACCTTCACCAAAGGTTACAATAGTACCCTCTTTAATTCTTCTTGCCGGTTTAGTTAAACACTCCCAAACATTATCTTCAATTTGCTTTAAAAGTAATACTTCAATCACTGCTTGAGTTTCTTCTTTTACTCCAATAAGTCTTGCCGGTAAAACCTTAGTATCATTAAGTACTAAAGCATCTCCTTCTTCTAAGTAATCTATCACATCATAAAATTTCTTATCTTCAATATTTCCTGTCTTCTTATCAAGTACCATTAGTCTTGACTCATCACGTTTATTAAGAGGAGTTTGTGCAATTAACTCTTCAGGTAAATAATAATCAAAATCTTCTAACTTCATAATACACCTCTATTTTTTTCTAAAATCTTCATAATTTAAATGTAGAACCTCATAAGCCTTAGGAGTCGCAACACGTCCTCTTGAGGTTCTTTTTAATAGGCCTGTTTGTAATAAATATGGTTCATATACATCTTCTATTGTAGTTACTTCTTCACCTATAGCTGACGCTACTGCCTCAACTCCAACAGGTCCTCCATTAAATTTCTTTATAATAGCTAATAAAAGCTCATGGTCTGTTTCATCTAATCCCATATTATCTACTTTTAATCTATCCAATGCTATATTAATTATATCTTTATCGATATTGCCGTCTCCTTTAACTAAAGCAAAATCTCTAACTCTTTTAAATAATCTATTAGCGATACGCGGAGTTCCTCTACTACGTGATGCCAACTCTACAGCTGCATCATCTTCTATTCCAACACCTAATACTTTAGCTGTTCTTTTTATTATTTGTGTCAATTCTTCTACGGTATAATATTGTAACTTTGAAATAATTCCAAATCTATCTCTAAGAGGCGCTGATAAATCTCCTGCTCTCGTTGTTGCCCCAACTAAAGTAAAGGGTGGTAAATCTATTTTTATATTTCTAGTATTTCCCTCAGTTCCTACAATAATATCTAAAGTGAAGTCTTCCATTGCTGGGTATAAGATTTCTTCTATAAATCTAGGCATACGATGAATTTCATCTATAAATAATACGTCTCCCTTTTCTAATGAAGATAGGATTGCTGCTAAATCTCCCGATTTTTCAATACTAGGTCCACTAGCCGTCTTTAAATTACTCCCAAGTTCATGAGCAATAATATAAGCAAGAGTAGTTTTACCAAGACCTGGAGGACCATATAATAAAACATGATCAAGAACTTCATTTCTCATTTTAGCTGCTTCTATAAATACTTTAATATTATCCTTTACATCACTTTGTCCAATATATTCAACAATCGACTCAGGTCTAATAGTATTATCTAATTCCCCATCATCATATAACTCTCTCGTAGTAATTACTCTCTCATCATCCATTTAAATCCTCCTATTTTAATAAAAGTTTTAAAGCCTCTTTTACCTGATTCTCAATAGTTAAACTCTTATCAACCTTAGATACTACATTTTTTATCTCTTTATCTTTATATCCTAATCCAATCAAAACATCGTGTAATTCATTACTAGTATAATTAATACTATTATCATCAAATAAAGTATGTACACTCCCAATTTTACCCTTCAAATCAAGTATCATCTGTCTAGCTAATTTATCACCAATCTTTGGAAACTTTTTCAAATAAGCAATATTTTCTCTTTCTATTGCTTCCATTATTCCATTTATAGATCCTGTAGCTAAAATTGGTAAAGCCATCTTACATCCAAGTCCCTTAACATTAATTAATTTAAGAAAAAGTTCTTTTTCTTCTTTCTTTTTAAAGCCAAATAAATTAAGCTCATCTTCTTTTACTTGTTGATATAAGAATACTCTACTCATTTTATTAATTTCAAAAGTATATGGATTGGATACATTTATAAAATATCCAATATTATTAACCTCTAAAACTATTCCATCTGGTCTAACATCTGTTATTAAACCATTCATATAATCATACATAACATCACTCTCTTCCTAATTATAACTAAAAAAAAGCTATACATCAAGCTTTTTTTCAAACAAATGTTTATATTCTAACCAATGTCATTAGTATATTTTTTGATAAAGTTTACTAAATCACTACTCATCATTGCTAAAGGACTTTCATTACTATTTTCTGCCCGATAATAACAGTATTCATAATCTTTTTGCGTATAAATTCTTAAATTTTTATATGAAACTTTCACTTCTGTAATGACAAAAAGACTAACTGCCATAGGGCCATCAAGTATAACAATATCCTTAGTCATACTTAAAAACTTTTCTATTTCTTTCTCATCTGTAATCTTTACAACTGCTATTTTATTTCCATTTACCTTAGAATATGTAGTTATAATAATAGGTTCTATAGAACTATTATTCTTCTTATATTCTTTTCGATTCTTATTTATAATTATACTAGTAGAAAAATAACCTATTAAAAATAAACCAATAACAATTAATAAAGGTAATACTTTTTTCATTTATTAATTCTCTTTTAAATTACAATAAACATCTTGTACATCATCTAATTCTTCTAATTGTTCAATTAAGCTATGTACTTTTTCTATTTGTTCTTCATCTGTAAGTTCTACTGTATTATTTGGAACAAAAGTTACTTCACTAGTAAGGAATTCCTTTACCCCTGTCTCTTCTAAAGCTTCTTTTACTTTAATAAAGTCTTCTGGTAATGTTGTAATAACATAAACATCTTCATCAGTAACGAAATCTAATGCTCCAGCATCTAATGCTGCCATCATTACTTCATCTTCTTCATAGTCACTAGGAATTGTAATTATACCACGACGTGAAAACATATAACTAACACTACCAGTTGTTCCTAAATTACCGCCACGTTTAGTAAATCTACTTCTAACATCACCTGCTGTTCTATTTCTGTTATCTGTTAAACAATCAACTATAATTGCAACACCACTTGGTCCATATCCTTCATAACGAATAGCTTCATAGTTCTCACCTTCTGCTGCACCTTTCGCCTTTTGAATAGCTTTTTCTATATTATCTTTAGGCATATTAGCGCCACGTGCTTTTTCAATAACCATTCTTAAAGCTGCATTACTTGAAGGATCAGGAGTTCCTTGTTTTGCTGCTACATAAATTTCTTTAGCTAATTTTTGAAATACTTTACCACGAGCTGCATCAAGCTCACCTTTCTTACGATGAATTGTTGCCCATTTTGAATGTCCACTCATAAAAATCCTCCTTCTTTTCCTATTTATTCTATCATGAATAATAGATATAATCTAGTTATTTTACTAAATTTATGTTATTATTTTTATGGTGATATAAATGTATTTAAAACTAAAAAGCAAAAAAATTCCTATCGAAATCAAGACAACCTTAAAAGAAAAAATTATAAGTTTTCGTTTTAAATTAACTGATATCGACTATGGATTATGTTTTCCAAAGAAAAGAAGAATAAATACTTATTTTTACTGTCAAAAAGTAGACATTGTTATGACTGATAAAGATAATAATATTGTGAAAATATTTCTAAATGAAGCATCAGAAAAACGTTTTAAAGGTCCTAAAAAAACATATTTTACCTATGTCTTTAAAGGCAATACTTTAAATGACTATAAAGTTTTAGATCATCTTAATATTATTTCAACAAAAAAAGAAAAGGAAGTTTTATTTTAATTTAGCATGCACTACCAGTCTTCCATCATCTAAATCATTACAAGTAGAAAGAGTAAGTATTTTACTTCCACTATCTAAATTAATCTTAAAATCATAAGCACTTCTTTTTCTTAAAGAATTTAAAAATTCTAAATAACTATCATCTGTTTGAAAAGTATTTTGTAAATAATATGTTTCTGTTTTTACTTCATAAATCGAAAATATCTCCCAAACATATATCTTATTAGTAGTCTTTGTTAAAATCAAATGACTACTTTTTTCTTGCCAATCTTTAGTAAACATTTTATCAATACTACCAAACATAGTATTATTTTTAACATGATGTCCATAAATTATAGTATTATTATTTAGATTTTCCCAGTTGTTTCTGCTATCTCCAAATATAGCTCCCGTGTTTATCTTTTTATGTAAAAAATCATGATTTTGATAGTAATTGTTATCATTTCTTTCTACAACAGGATAATTTATATTTGTCGCATCAACTTGTATCCAAGCAACAGTATCACTATTTTGTTTTTTTAAGTCCCAAATATTTATTTTACTAATATCCATTCTCTGATATTCTTTAACACTATAACTTTTATGGTCTTCCTTTCCTAAAACGTAATTATAATCTTTATCTGGTATTTCTACTTTTTTTCCCAAAAGTCCAATATTTGGTGACTTATATAATAAATAAATACTAAATCCTATAACTACTAATAAAATTAGAATAATTATTAGTCTAAAAACTTTCTTCATCTCTACCACCCCAATAATATTAAATTTTAATAAGTTTATAATCATCTAATATTTCTATTTCTATATTATTATTCTTATTTATCCTACTTATTTCATCATTATATATTAATCCATGTAAATATACTTTATAAACCTCATAAATTTATTTTAATTCTAATACATATATATCAGTCTTTATCTCTAAGGTATTTTGAATGCCATATCGCTACAGTAATTAAAAACATCTTCTATTTCACTATTAGTAAGATACGTATTATATTTATTAGTCATAGACTTTAATACTTGTTCTTTTTCTTGTTTATATTCTAGATTTTTTTGTTTACTCCATTTAACCATTTCATCTAAAACACTCACTACTTTTGCCATATTATTTTTTATTTCATCTTTCATTTTTAAATAAGCATAAAAGTCACTAACCAGTCTTTCATAAGACTCATTATTATCTTGAAAAGTAAAATTAGGGTAATAACAACAAAAGCATCCCCAATTGCTTCTTTTTTTAAATACATACTGATATCACTTAATTTACCATCTAATTTTTTATTTTTTAAATATCTACTAATTTGTACTTCTCTGCTTTTATATTTAGTGCTTAATTCCCTGAAATAATCATCTAAATCATAATCTGTTATAGTATTTTCCACTTTTTTTCTCCAATCTCTACATATAACGATATCACATATTCTTCTAAAATAAAAGAAAAACAAGGTAGATATACTACCTCGTAAAACATAATAAATTTATTTTCTATAATCAAAGTAAAAGTCTAAGATTCTAACTTGATCTCCTTCTTTTGCTCCTAATTCATCTAACTTAGCATCTATTCCCATCCGTGCTAACTTTTTGGCAAATCGAAGGACAGCTTCTTCTGATGAAAACTTAGTCATTTTAAATAATTTTTCTATTTCTGCTCCATGTATTACCCATACATCATCTTCTTTAGTAATTGTATATTTATCATCTCTTTTGAATTTATATAATACATGGCTTTCTATTCTATCTTCATCATACAACTCTTCTTCTGGTAATTCTTTTAATATTTTACCGAGATAATTGACAACATCTTGTAATCCTTCTTTAGTTGCGCCACTAACTTCAAATATTTTTTTATCTGTTACTTTTTTCTTAAATTCTTCTAAGTTTTCTTTGGCTCCTGGAATATCCATTTTATTAGCTACTATAATCATTGGTTTCTTTAGAAGTTTAGCATTGAAAGCTTCCAATTCTTTATTTATTAGTACATAGTCATCATATGGATTTCTTCCTTCTACACTTCCCATATCAATAACATGCGCTATTACTTTTGTTCTTTCGATATGTCTTAAGAACTTATCGCCAAGTCCTTCTCCTTGAGATGCGCCTTCGATAAGTCCAGGTAAATCGGCTACTACAAAGCTATAGTTATCTTGAGTTCTAGTAACTCCTAAATTAGGCACTAAAGTAGTAAAGTGATAAGCTGCAATTTTAGGCTTAGAACGTGAAATAGATGAAATAATAGTACTTTTACCTACACTAGGAAGTCCTACCAATCCAACATCTGCAAGCATTTTAACTTCAACTTTTAGTGTTTTTTCTTCTCCTGGTTCTCCATTTTCAGAAAAGTCTGGTGCTGTATTAGTCTGAGTTTTAAAAGCAGTATTTCCTCTACCACCTCTACCACCTTTAGCAACAACAAAACTTTCACCTTTATGTTTTAAATCACAAATAATTAAACCAGTATCTAAATCTGTAACCACTGTTCCTTGTGGTACTTTAACAATAACATCACTACTATTTTTTCCATGTTGATTTTTACCTCTACCATTTTCTCCCTTAGTACCTTTTATTTGTTTTTGATAACGTAAATCTAATAATGTATGAAGTCCTTCATCAACTTGAAAAACAATATCTGATCCTCTTCCTCCGTTACCACCAAATGGTCCACCCATTTCTATATATTTTTCACGTCTAAATGCAGTACAACCATCTCCACCGGCACCAGCCATTACTTTTAGTACAACTTCATCTACAAACATTATCTCACCTCTTTCTTATTCAAAAAAAGAATAGTTAAAACTATTCTTCTACTTCGTATACAGAAACCTGTGTATTCTTTTTTCCTAAACGTTCAAAATTAACGATTCCGTCAACTGTAGTAAATAAAGTATCATCTTTACCACGTCTTACATTAGTTCCTGGAAATATTTTAGTTCCTCTTTGACGATAAAGAATAGAACCAGCAGTAACAAATTGTCCATCTGCAGCCTTTGCACCTAATCTACGACCAGCTGAATCACGACCATTTGAAGTTGATCCTTGTCCTTTATGATGGGCAAATAATTGGATATTTAATTTTAACAATTTCACCTGATTTTCCTCCTTACTTTACTTGTATATTATTACTATAATTGTTTTCTAACTCTTGCAATAGATTAATCATGTTCTGGATTAAAATCTGAGTAGTTGAATCCATCCCAGATATTTTAATATCCATCCCTTGCTTGCTAATCATATAACTTAGACTACCTTTATTTAGAGAAAGTATTCCATTAACTGTAGTAGTAACAATACTACTCGCAGCACTACACACTATATCTTTTCCATAATCATCATACATAGCATGACCAAGAATCTTAATGCGTACATACTTCCCATTCTCTTTTTTTGTCTCTACTTTAATCATAATTACGCAATTTTTGTAATTTTAATCTTAGTATAAGGTTGTCTATGTCCTTGAGTCTTACGGTTAGATCTTGATTTATTCTTATACTTGTAAACTTTGATTTTTCTTTGCTTACCATTCTTTAGAACTTCACCTTCAACTGTTGCATCAGTAAGATAAGGACTACCTACTTTGTTATCAAGCATTAATACTTGATCAAACTTAACAACATCACCACTTACAGCATCTAATTTTTCAACGAAAATTTCGCTACCTTCAGTTACATAATATTGTTTTCCACCAACTTTAATAACAGCATTCATACTTATACCTCCTTTATATATTTTTAAGACTCGCTCTTAAGGTACTAAATGTTTAAAACCTTTTCAATGCGGTTTAAAGCATGAAGCTTCAAACATTTAGATATTATCATACATTTTAAACTATGTCAAATAATTAATTATTTATTCAAACATTTTGTTAACACCATATCATTATGTTTATAACTATATTTAATGTTATCCCATAAAATATAGCTATCTTTATACTCTTTATTTGAATTATTTCCTAGCAATCTATAAATTTTAGAATATAAAGTTGAAATATTAGTATCTAGTCCTGTAGTAACTCTTTCTTTAGCATTAATATAACTACATAATGTATTTATGGCTGTAATATCATAACCCATATCAATATACTTAACAATATCAGGAAATAACTCAGTATAAATATTTTTATCATAGTCTTTTAAGCTTACTAATCTTCTTCTATACTGATATAGCTTTCTTATTTTCTCATCATTTTCTATTTCCCTATCTTGACCCATTTTATTATTAATTATTTTATCTATTAATTCATCTTGCTTTAGAAGAGATTTATCTAATTTTTCTAAAAGATTCCATTTTTCAGTTATAGGATGATCTTCTAAATATAAAGATATATCTTGTGCTATTTTAGCATAAAGATTTAATGTATTAGTAAATTTTATATATCCACATTTACTACTGGCGTCTTTTAATGCAAAAACTTCATCTTGGGCAAAATTATATACATTTCCATAACAAACAATATTATTTACTACATGAGTAAGATTTCTATTTTTAAAATCATTAACCTTATTTTTCAAATCAAATAAGTCTATATTTCTAATTTTATAAAGCATCATAACTGCCTCATCTGATAATATGTCACCTTGACATTCTATTAATTGATCTATTTCTTTTTTCATTCTATTCACCATCCCTATTACTTCTTTTAAATACTTTATTAGAACTATTTACCTCTTTATTAACAATTGACTGTACCATACTTATATTTTTAGATACTAATACAGTTCCTAATAAATCAAAGATAAATTGTTCATCTATTTTGACATCTAAATCAATATTTCTTATCAATTCATAAACATCATCCAAACTAATAAAATCAAAACTAAAACTACTTTCACAATCAAAATACTTCTTTAATAAAATATGTATATCTTTATTAAGTTCACTAAAATAATTTTTATTAGTAGAAATACCTTTATTAATACTATCTTGAATATTTTGAGTAAACATCTTAAATGATAAATCTTTATTTGAATCAATAAGATTATAAATATAATTATTAAAAGTTGGAAAAACTATATTTTTTGTTTCACTATCCAAATTATTATACCAATCTAATAGTTTACTCATAAAGTAACCACTTTTTTCATCTAAATATTTTTTGTTTTCCTTATTTCCAAAAACTATATAATCCAAATAATTTCTCTCATATAAAGCCCACATCATGAATTCATCCATCGTAAAATTATCTTTTAAAATATCGACATTATTATGAATAAATTCATATGTCCCATCTTCTTTAATACTTTCCTTATTATTTACGTATCTATATATATATGAGAGATTATTTATACTAAACTTATTTTTAAGAATATCTATTTTTCCTAAATATCTATAATCTGATAAAAAAGTATTAGTTATATTTAAGACTCTTGTTAATTCACTAGTACTTTTTACTTCATCATCAATGCTATTATTGAAATACTTTCTACTTATTTCTAACTGTGTCTTATAAGCATCTTGAAGTTTAATTAGAAAGCTTTGAAATTCTTCTAAAACCTTAATATCATAAAACTTTTCATAACTAAAACTATCTGGCAATTTATCTATCAAATTAACTAACTGAATATTTTTATGATCTCTATTTCTACTTTGATAAAACTTTTTTCGATCTAGATTAATAACCATATTTTTAGTAATTCCAAATTGATTAGTTCTAACTATAAAGTCATTCTGTAAAAAATGATAAAGATAGCTATATATGGTATCATTAAGTAAATAATTCTTTTGAGCAACTAAATCAGAATACAAATCATCACTACTTCTACTAAAAAAAGCTTTTCTTTGTTCATTAATATTACTTATTTTATCTTTTAACTCTTCTGTAAAATCCTCCAAACATTGATATTCCATAATACTTTCCCCCCTAAAAAGTTGAGTCTTATAATAACACATTTTTAGAAAAAAAGCAACAAAACAAAAAAAGATAAATTCTACTTTATCTTTTCTCGACTATAGTATGTATATGTATCATCTTTATTTTTATTAAATGTATACCTTATATTTTCTTCACTATTTTCCCCATTACTAGCAACCGCTACTACATTTTCAACTATTATAATCTTATCTTTATTACTAATTGCAGAAGTAATTTTTCTTGTATAATTATACTGATTTACTACTTCTTCTTTTTTTTGATATAAATAATAACTTGCCTGATTAGTTTTTTTATCTATCCCATACAAATAGATATTATTTAAAAGTCCATCTTCGACAATAGGAACTGATGTATCAAAATTATCCGTATTACCATATAAATCTCTATATTTATCTAAAATAGTCTGAGCATCAATTCTTCCCTTACTATTTGCTTTACATGTATAGGTTTTATTATTATATCTATAAGTATTACCCAAATTAGTATTACAATCACTACTAGTATATTTATTATTTTCTAAATTACTTAAAACTAATTTCATCTTATTAGAAAACTCCATTTCTCCAATAATGATTTTATCCATATCTGGATAAATAAATGAATCTTTTAAGCCATATCTGTTATCATACGCTATAGAATATAATTGTCGTACTAAACTTGAATTAACATCTAATTCTTTAATCGAACTATCTTTCATTGTATCTGTAACAGTAATACTTGAAGAATCTTTCTTCGTATTATCAATTAGTTTTTCATTTCTTAAAACATTACCAGCTACGGCCATAACAGAAAATAACATTACAAAAACTAATAACATTATCTGATAATATCTCTTAAAAAACTTTTTTATTTTATTGTCTTGTCCCATATTTAATTCTCCTCACTAACATTTAAAAAATTATATCGAAAAAATCTTAAATTTTTTGTCGTATTTTAATAATATTAGTTATTATTTACTTCTCTATATTTTTCTAACTAAAGTTTTTCCCTCTTTAAATTTACAGTCTGCTGGACATACATAATCAGGGAAACTACATCTAGCACCATGGGAATATTTTTTAATATCTTCATATAAAACTGGATTAGACTCTTTTAAAGCATCCATATACTCTAAAAGAGTTTTTCTAGTTTGTAACATTATTTCTAATTGAGCATTACTACATAATCTTTCTTTACACTTTAAAATAAAGTTTTGATAACTACCAGACTCTCTTATGGTTATCATTTCTCCAATTGGAGTAACATGAAGATTACTAATTTTCATCATATCTGTAAGCCACTCTGTTGCTAAAGCTGGATCACTTTCTATTATAGGTGGAACAAAATAAGATTTATCTTTTTTCCTTTCCATTTGATAATCTAGTGTTCTATGTCTTTGAGCCTGGGCAAGTTCTGCATATGTACCATCATATGTTACTTCATATAAATCACCAAAATAGTTTTTCTTATCTCCTAAATTACTACCAAATAAACTAAGGTTTCTATTTTTATCATTACCCATTAATCTATCATCAAGTACATTGAGTTTTTGAAACTCTTTCATCATAGCGCCCATACTTGTCGCAAGCTTTCCTTCAAAAGAATCATCCTTGTTACTAATAACATAATAATTTTGCATAAAACTACATAGATTATTTATTTGTCTAAGTGTTGTTGAATAAACCATTTGTGTTGGCATAAAAACTGAGATAAAACTTCTAGCATTCTCTTGCGCTAATGTTTTAATTTTTGTTTTTGAAAAAACTTCTCCATATTTAGTACCTATTTTATCCTTCATAATCTCTAACCATTTATAATATGCCTTTTTCTCTTCAACACTCACGTCTAAACTATCATCAATCGGTGTATACCTTAAAGATTTCTCACTAGTCGTATATTGCTTTTCATTATTTAAGACCATTGCTAAAATTTTGGGAATATTTTTTATATAAAAACTAATCCAAATATGATCATAAACACTATGATGTCCATTATTTAGAGTATTTTCAATACGTCTTAAAGTTTTATCTTTATCTTCTTCTAAAATATCATGAAAAGAAGTTTTTGCATAACATAATCCAGCAATCTTTCCAGACATTTGTAATGCCTTTTCTAAATCAAATGTCCCATCTTCCTTTAAATATAAATTCGGTAAAATTTCTATTTTAATATCTTCCATAACTATCTCCACCCTATTATCATTTTAAATTCAAAAATAAATAAAGTCAATCAAAATAGCAAAAAGAAAATAGTAATCTATTCTCCTAAATAAATGCGAGTAATATTTACTATTTTTTCTACTTCTTTTTCTAATTTTTGATAATTTTTCTCTATAAATAATCTATCATTATTTTTACCAGCCATTTCATGATTTAAGGCATCATCTGCTAGTTTAGTAAATCCTAAATACTTACTATCACTTTTTAAAGCATGAGCTTCTACGGCATAATCTGCACAATTACCATCACTCTTATATTCTTTTAATTTAGCCATTCTCTCATCTATTCCAGCTAAAAAATCTTTAAGCGTTTCATCATACATACTTTTCTCTCCTAATAAAGATATGCCATGGTTAAAATCTATTCCATTTTGAATTAAGTAATCTGGATTATTAGAATTATCACTTGCCTCTATTTCTTGACTTAATTTGATCTCATTAAGGGGTTTACTCATATCAAGCCACTCCTTAGGAAAACTATCATCAAAAATATGATGTTCTTCTTTTTCTACCTCTTTAGTTATAAATTTTGAAATAACTTCCTCTAATAAAACCTTATCTATAGGTTTCGCAATATATTCATCAAAACCTGCTTGTAAGAATTTTTCTCTAGAACCGTCTAAAGCATCTGCAGTAAGAGCTACAACTTTAGTATTAAAACCAGGCATTTTTCTTAATCTATTTAGTGTTTCAACTCCATCCATATTAGGCATCATTATATCCATAAATATTAAGTCATAATTATTATTTTGTACCATTGATAAACACTCTTCACCACTTAAAGCTTCTTCTATTATAAAGTTATATTTTTTCATTATGTTTGCCGCTATTTTTATATTTAGTTTATTGTCATCTACAATAAGTATTCTTTTATCATTACTACTATTGTTACTTGATGAGTCACTACTATCTAACGTTTCAATAGTAGTGTTATTAGTCTTTTTAGTTAGATATTCTTGTAATACTCTTATTAATTCTTTCTTTTCTATAGGTTTAGCAAGATAATCATCAAAGCCTGCCTTTAAATAGCTTTCTCTCATTCCTGACAAAGCATTCGCTGTAAGAGCTACTACAGGAGTATTAAAGCCTTTAATTTGTTTTAATCTTGAAAAAACTTCTGTTCCTCTCATTTTTGGCATCATATCATCCATCAAAATTAAATCAAACTTTTCATTATTGTTAATAAGATTTAAGCAAGCCGCTCCACTATCAACTAATACTGTATCAATACCATATCGCTTTACTATTTTATCAATTATTTTAAGATTAAGTTTATTATCATCTACTACTAATATTCTAGTTGACTTAAATGAAATATCATCACTAATTTTATTTTCTGTTGGCAAAGTTTCAAGTTCATGCATCTTAACTATTTTTTGATTCAAATAAACTGTAAATGTAGAACCTTCTCCATATTTACTTTGAACAATTATTTTTCCACCCATCATTTCCACTAATGATTTCGTAATAGCAAGACCAAGTCCGGTTCCTTCTAGTGTTGTATTACGATCTTCATCAAGTCTATTAAATTTGGTAAATAAAGTATCTATCTTATCTTGTTTTATTCCTCTACCTGTATCTTCTATAGAAATAACTAAAGAAGATACCTCATCTTTATTAATACAGTTAATACTAAAGTTTATTTCACCTTTTTCTGTATACTTAACTGCATTCGTTAAAATATTAGTTATAACTTGTTTAATCTTTCCTATATCACCATACATAACAGCCGGAATATCTTTAGCAAAGTGTGTCTTTAATTCTACTGGTTTTTCTCCAATCCTTGGTTCCATTAGTTTAGCAATATTTTCTGCTTCTGGTAATAACTGATACTCTTTATTAACTATTTCCATCTTATTTGCTTCTATCTTAGAAATATCTAAAATACCATTAACTATTTCTAATAAGTTATTACTTGCCATAATTATGTCATCAGCATCTTTTATAGCATCATCTAAAGTTTTTTCTGTTTTGATACACTCTGAAAAACCAACAATAGCATTAAGTGGAGTACGAATTTCATGAGACATACTGGATAAAAATTCTGACTTAGCCTCGTTTGCTTTATCAGCATGTTCTCTTGCCAACTTAAGTTCATTAATTAACTTCATATCAGGATTTTCAATAGTATGATACATTAAAAGAACAATATATGTTTCCATTGCAGTCATAATTAAAATTCCCGGATTACTTGATTGAATAAAAATAACCAGCATTCCTAAAACAATAAATAATAATAAAGGAATATATTTTTTAGATTTCATATTTTTATAATTACGAAGTAACATTATAATCCAAGAAACAATACATAAACTACTCATGACATAAGATACGTTTACAGCAGGACCATAGGCATAAGAAATGTTACCTTTATGAAATAATGTAATTGGACATATTAAAACAAGTATTCCAGCAAAACATCCAAATAAAGTAGTAAAATTTAAAATCTTAACTCTTTTCTTATCATAATCTTTAACAGAAATAATGATTATATAATTTGTAAACAAAATAATCCATAAAATTAAATACATCAAATATAATTTAGTTAAAAGAATATTAAAAGCCCCTGGTAAAATATTAACTTTGGCCGTAATATTACAGAAAAGTTCTATAACTAATCCAAAAAAATTACTAATTATAAGCCATGAATAAACTTTATTTTCATAACTATTTAATCTCTCTTTAGAAAAGTATGCCACCATAATTAATATACTACAGCATAATCCACATACTATAAATGAAATACCACTTATCACATAACCACCTCACACTACTATAAAAAGTATATCATATAAATGAAAAAAAGTGTTATAAAACACTTTCTATTTAACATTAATTTTATTTTTCTCTGTATTTGGTTTTAGGTATTCCTGTGATTCCTTCTTTAACGCCATGAAATCAACTTTACCATTTTTAGTATAAGGAATATTATCTACTATTCTGTAATTTAAAGGCATATAATACTCGAATAATTTATACTTACATATATCATTAATTTCTTCTAATATCTGATTACGTAATCCATCTTTATTATATTCATCTTTTAAAACAATTGATACAACTGGCACGCTTCCCTCAATACTATCATCTACTCCAACGGCTGCGACATTTTTAACGGCATAATGACTTCCAATAGCGTTTTCTATTTCAGATGAAAATAATTTAAATCCAGATCTTACAAACATTCTTTTAATTCTTCCTACTACATATAAGAATCCGTCATTATCTATATAGCCAATATCTCCCGAATGCATCCAAACTTTTCCATCATCATGCATCTTCAAAACTTTCTTTGTTTCAGCATCATTATTATAGTATTTTTTCATTACTGAATCACCACAGTAACAAATCTCTCCTTTTTGACCATAGGTTAACTCTTGATTATTATCCATATCAAAAATACCTATATTATTGCCTATAAAAGGAATTCCAACGCTTCCAATCTTATTTATTTTATTAGATGTTGTAGCAATAGTTCCATTTCCCTCAGTAGCACCATACCCCTTAATGACTTTGGCACAACTACCATGTTTTTCCAAAAAAGTATTAACCTTCATTTCGGTATTTACATTCATCGTATCAGCACCAACTGCAGCTGTCTTAAAAAATGATAAATCTGTGTTAGCCTTAATATTTTTACTTCCAAGTAAAATATCCAGATTTTTAGGTATACCTGTAGTATGAGTTGGTCGTTCTCTTAATATTAATTTATCATAAGTTGCAGGATCAAGCTTTGGAATAAAAATACATTTTACTCCCATTTGATAAAGTAAATAGTAAATAACCATTCCATAAGCCGTCCATGGTGGTAAAAAGTGTAGGAATGAATCTCCCTTATTAAAATCTATTTTACTATTTTTATAGCCTTGTACTACAGCATTGAAATTCTTATTAGTAAGTTCAACCCCCTTAGGAGTACCTGTAGTTCCTCCAGTATAAACAATAACAGCTGTATCATCAGCATCAAACTTAACAGGATCAAAATCTAAAACATCTTTTCCCTTTTTTAAGAATTCTTTATAAGGGATTTCTATTTCTTTAATAGGGCTATTATTTTTATGTAATTTATCATTAATATTCATAATAGTAGCTATCGGAAGAGGTAAAGAGTCTTGCGGAGAAACTTTAATGACTTGTTCAATTTTATTTTCACTTGTATCATTATGTTTTTTTATAGAATTATTTACTTTCTCACAAACACCATCAAATGTAACTGCTAATTTAGAATTAACATTATTAAGGCATTCTACTAACTCTGCTTCACCAGTTCTAAAATCTATCCAATTAGAAATAGCTCCTACTTTATTAATAGCATAGAAAAAATAACCAAACTCTGGAACACAAGGAAGACAAACTGTTACGATATCTCCTTTTTTTACCCCACTAGCCACTAATGCTTTAGCAACCATATCTCCCATTTCCTTGCTTTTTTCATATGTCATATCAGATTTTATATATCTAGACGAGTTTAGGTGAGCATATTTTGTGGCACTGTTACTCATTCCTTCAGCTATAGAGTGTTTCATTCCAATAGCGCTTTCTACAATACTTTCCTCTATTTCTTCTTCACTAGAATATTTAAGCCAAGGTTTATCTACACTTGCTTTTCCTGTTAACGGCCCATAAATATTTCCTAAGGCTAAATTTCTTAAATGAAAAGCTCTAAGTTTTTCCTCTTTTATTGAAACATTTTTGATACTCATCAAATATCCCCCCTATTTGCGCTAAATTTTACCACAAAATCGTGATTTTGTCAATGTTTTTGTAGTTCCAGTCAAAAAAGGAAATCACTTTTTTTTGACTTCCTTACTATTTTTAATATACTTCTTTAAAAACTTTGTAACTACCTTAGCATATTTATCAAAGTCTTCCAACTCACATTGAGCGTGTCCCACTCCTTCAAATACTATCTTTTCTTTATCTGATTCTAAAGCATTATATAAAGTATCAATTTCTTCTAAAGGTATCATATTATCCTTAGATCCATTAATAAATAAAGTTGGAATCTTACTATTTTTTACAAATTTAACCACACTTGCTTTTCTCAAATTATAACTATCCTTTTTAAGCATAAATGAAAAATTAGCCATATTTAAAATTGGAAAGCTTGGAAGCCCAAATAAACATCTCATCTGTCTTTTAAAGATTCCTAAGATACTTGTATAACTACAATCAGCAATACACGCAACTACATTTGTAGGATTCATTCCCGTTGTAAACAAAGCCGCCGCAGCTCCCATAGAATGACCGTGTAAAACTATTTTAGCATCCTTATCTCTATTTGTAATATAAGATATAAAATTTAACATATCAATTCTATCCATATATCCCATACCAATATATTTACAGGCACTTTCGCCATGTCCTCTTAAATCTGGTACTAAGACATTATAGCCATTATTATAATACCACTCTGCTAAATGTAACATTTCCTCTTTTTTTCCCTTATAACCATGCAGTAAAATAACCCAGTTATGGCTATTATTTCTAAATTGATATGCTACCAGCTTAAGATTACAAGAATTAATATTAATCTTTTCATGCTTTACCTTTTTTAACCATTTCTCAGTTTCACTCTTATACTTATTATAATTTTTAAAGGCCTCTACACTAAGATAAAATAAGTCACTATCACATTCTCTTTTATTAGGTTTCTCCCTAACTAGTGCCTTTTCTATAAAATTATCTCCAACAATAATTGAAGTTACTACCAATACTACTAATAATACGAAAATACCTACTATTATATAAAACATTCTTTAATTTTACCTCCATTAAACTACACCATATTATTATAATTTTATAAAATGGATATGTCAAACAAATAGGGTAATATTTACAAAAAAAGTTTACTTTATGTTTACAAATTAGCCTTTCTTATGAACTTTTTCTCTAATATCACTTGCTATAATATCCTCTAGTTCATTTTCTAATCCATTAACACTATAATATTTAACTATCTTAGTTAAAAGTTCTTCACTACAACATTTATACTTTTTACATAATATTTTTTGTTTTAACCAATCATTTATAGTTCCACTATATTGGTTAAAGCTTTTAAACTGCATAAATTCATTCATAGTAAGAAGAGGATTCATAAAAGCTTCATCACATAGTTTAATAAATTGTGCCTTCTCTTTAATCCACTCTCTAAAAGTTAAGTCTTCTTTTTCCAAAAACTCACTTCTATATTCTTTTATTAACTCCGTCTTACTTTTTCCAAGTCTCTGGCAAAGGTTTTGTATTTCTATTTTTTCTTTAAGTAAATCAACAATTGAACCATCATAACCATTTTCTACTTTGTGCAAATAAATATCAACTATATACCTAAAAGATACATTTTTATATTCATCAATTTGTTTTACTAACTCTTCTATTTGATCATAATTATCCATAAATTTATGAAACTGTTCTACTTTAAAGTTTAACCAATCAATAAATGTTCCCAAAAATCCCTCTCTTTTGGCATTTTCATACTCTAATGCTGCATCAATCACTAAAATATCTAACTCAGCACAAAGTCTTTTAATTATTTCTTTTTCTTGTTGACTAAATTTTGACCATTTATCCTTTTCTTTAGACACTTGGTCATTATCTTTTTCCATATGACTTTGATTGCTATTCTTAATGACAGAATAAGCTTCATTTACCAACTGCATCATTTTTGTATTATTATTAACATCAGAAGAATTAATATCCGGATGAAATGCTTTGGCTTTTTCTCGATAAGCCTTTTTTAACTCTATCATATCATACGGTTCACTTATTCCTAAAATCATCAAAGCTTCTCTATAACTCATTTATCCTTCCCCCTCAAAAAGTAAACAAATTATAACAAAAAAAGGTCTAAATGTCAATTTAAACCTTTATATTGTATCTACATGTTCATTAAGTTTTACACTTACTAATTTAGACACACCAGATTCTTGCATTGTAATACCATATAAAGTATCTGCATATTCCATAGTTTTTTTCTTATGAGTAATAATTAAAAACTGTGTTTTATTTTTATAATTGTCTAAGTATTTTCCAAACTGGTCAACATTTGCTTCATCTAAAGCAGCCTCCACTTCATCAAATAAGCAGAATGGCACTTCTCTAACATTTAATATTGCGAATAATAAACTAATCGCTGTTAAAGTTTTTTCTCCACCTGATAATAGTGTAATAGAGGAAAGTTTTTTTCCTGGAGGAGACGCTACTATATCTATTCCCGTTGTAAGCATATCATCCTCATTAGTAAGTTTAAGATAAGCATTACCTCCTGAAAATAATTCTTTAAAAACTTTAGTAAACTCACTATTTACCTTCTTATAAGTATTACTAAACTCTTCTTCAATAACGCCATCCATTTCCCTCATAATATCTAATAAATTCTCTTGAGCATTAAGTAAATCATCTTTTTGCTTACTTAAAAATTCATATCTTGTATTAACCCGTTCAAACTCTTCAATAGATGCTAAATTAACCATTCCTAACTTACGTATATTGCCCTTATATAAATTTACTCTTTCTCTAGCAAGTTCTACTTCGATATCTAAAGTATATTTTGCTCTAGCAGCTTCTAATGTAAGTGAATATTCCTCATTCAAAGTATTAAGCATATTATCAAGTCTAAGATCTAATCTATTAATTCTTATCTTTAAATCGTTTTGTTCTTTTTCTAATGTCCTTATATTAGCTGTCTTTAGTTTATATGTTGCATTAAATTCTTCTATTGAAGTCTTTAAATCAGAAATTTCACGTGTTAATAATGCCACTTTATTTTTTAGATTATCACGTATACCTGTCTTTTCATAATATAAATTAATAAGTTCTTGTTCTCTCTCACTAACTTTATTACTACTTGCATTTTCAAGTGAACTAATTTCTCTATTAATATTTTCTAAAGTTGCATTTTTACTTTCTAACAACTTCATCTTTTCTTTTAACTCTTCTTTTAAGTTTACCTCTTCACGAGATAAAACAAAGTATTTTTCTTCAAATTCTGAAATATTTTTTGTAAGTTCACTAATTTCATTAGTCAAGTTTTCTTTATCTTCTAACAAACCATCTTTTCTTTTTTCACAGGAATCAATTTCTTGTCTTATAGTAACTGCACTCCTATACTTGGTATTAGAGCTACCACCACTCATTGAACCACCAACATTTAAGACGTCCCCATCTAAAGTAACTATCTTATAACGATGATAAATTCTTCTTCCTATACGAATAGCCCCATCCATATCACTTGCTACTACAACTGTTCCTAACTGATTTAAAATAATATTTTTAAACTTGCAATCATATCTTACCAAATCACTAAGCACACCTATAAAAGAACTATCTTGTTTCAAAAGAGTTAAAACTTCATCATCTATATATCTACTTTTTATAACTGAAAGTGGAAAAAAAGTAGCTCTCCCTAAATGATTATCTTTTAAATAATTAATGGCCTTCTTACTACTTTCTTCATCTTCTGTAATAATAAAGTTTTTAGAGCTATTAATCGCAACATCCAAAGCCTTAATATATAATGAATCTATCTCTAACACATTACCTATAGTATTATAAATTCCTAAAAGACTATCCTCTGTCAATATTTTTTTAACGGCCAAAGGAAGCCCAGCCCCACTATCCATTTCTAATTTCAAAGAATCTATTTTATGATTGATAGTTATTAACTCTTGATCAACACGTGAATATTCTTGATTTTTCATTTTCTTCTTATCTTTTATATTATTGATGTCTTTATTAGCCGCAATCAAATTTTCACTATGTAAATTAAGTCTTTCATTTATTCTAGATATTTCCTCTTCCATAACATTTATTTGAGAAGTAAGTTCGGCTCTTTCTTCAAGATTATTTCTAAGTAGTAAAGAATTATCACTATCACTATTTTTACTTTTTTCTTGAAGTAACATCTTTTCACTATTAAGTTTTTCACATAAGGCTACAACATCTAATAGCGCTTTGTTATTCTCTCTTAATTCTTCTTCTTTTTTAGAAAGTAAATTGTTTTGTTCTAAAACTTTTAAATCACTATTATTAGTAGTAACATTTTCTTCAACTAATTTATCTTCTATTTTTTTTAGTTTCTCAGCTAAAGTCTTTTTCTCTTCATTATCGTTATATATATCATACCCAAGTAATGCTACTTCTAAATTCTCTAAGGCTTTCTTATTTTCTAAGTATTCCTGAGCCTTCTTACTTTGTTCTCTTAATGGTTCTACTTGTTGCTGAAGTTCTCTAATTATATCTTCCACTCTATCTAAATTAGTATGTGTCTTATCTAATTTTTTTAAGGCTTCTTCTTTTCTTTTTTTGTATTTTACAACTCCCGCTGCATCCTCAATAATAACACGACGATCAAGAGATGAACTAGATATAATTTTTTCAACCTCTCCTTGTGAAATAATATTATAAGATTCCTTTCCAATACCACTATCCATCAGTAATGATATAACATCTTTTAATCTGCATCTTTCTCCATTTAAGAAATATTCATTTTCTCCACTTCTAAAAGCTTTTCTCTTGATAGAAATTTCTGTATATGGAACATTTAGATAATGATCGCTATTATCAAAAACTAGTTCTACTGTCGCAACATTTAAAGCTTTACGTGACTTACTACCTGAAAAAATAACATCACTCATAGTACCATCACCACGTAATTGTTTTACAGACTGTTCTCCTAAAACCCATCTAACAGCGTCCACTACATTACTTTTACCACTTCCATTTGGACCTACTATACAAGTTATCTTATCATCAAGCTTAATATCAATTTTATCAGCAAATGACTTAAATCCATATGCGTTAATCTGTTTTAAATACATCTTCAATCACCCTTACCGTAACTACTCCCATTATACAATAAATTTCAAATAAAACAAAGAAAAAATAGGTAAAGACCTATTAATAAATTTATTTTTCTAATTGTTCTTGTAACAAAGTATCAAGTCTTACCAAGTTATATCCTTTTTGTTTTATATAATTAATAATTGTATTAAGATTAACCCTACTATTCGAAAGACCTATAATAGATCCTCCTCTAAGTTTATTTTTTACAACACCAAATGAATTATTAGACGTATCAACAGAAGGTATTACCGTATGTAAACTAAGGCTATTACATATATCAAGTACTTCTTTTTTATCATAATGCGCAACACAATATTTTGGTCTATCTTTCGTTATATCATTAAGAACATGTAAACTACTTTCAAAATATATTTTATCATAACCCCCATTATAACTAAGGAGTTCAATCTCATAACCTTTTTTACTTACATTTTCTAATAAACTACGATTATTTTCCATAAATAAACCATCTACAAAAAAAGTAGCTGTTACATTATTAGACTCCAGTAAAGACAAAACATCATCCATATTATCAAATCTTAATATATCAAAAACGAGTGCTACATCTTTAGAGTCTTCTCTACCACTTTCTACATATTTATCAAAATAAGTATTAATAGAAACCTCTGGTTCTACTTCATCAAAAACATATAAACTATCATTATATTTTCCATATTGACTCATTTTCTGAAAACTTGCTTCAATATTAACCTTTTTACCATTTTTACCAGGTATAATATTATCTCCACTCACATTTGCATTAATAGCTTTCTTTTCATAATTAGCTTTTTCTTCTTTAATAGATTGCATAATAGGATCTTTTCCTCTCACTATACCAGCAACTTTATTTGTATAATAAAAACTAAAGGCAATCAGTAAACAAGATAAAATAACAGGATAAACCCTTTTCATTAAAAATCACCTAATAAAATATATTTCTAAAAATTAAAAAAAGAACCTAGGTTCTAAATAATTTCTTCTGCTTACTACCACCTCCAATAATTTCATATAATAAAAAGCCATATACTACATTAATTAATAAGGTATGTGAAATTTTATAAACAAAGTCATAAAAGCAAATTGGTACTAAATTAAATATTAAGAAGATAGAGGCCACTAAAAACTCATATAGTATAATTATTAAAAATACATACATGATATTCTTATATTTATCTACTATAAAATTCTTATATATTTTAACACTAACTAGACTAATTATTAAAAATATTACCCCATCAAAGAAAAGTAAATTTGTAAAAATGAGATCATATATTATTCCAATTATAAAGCTTTCAATATAATATTTTAATTCCTGATTTTTATAAAATGGATATATTAAATAAATAGTAATAGGTACAAAAAGTGAAGTAAAAATTGATAAATCTCCTTTCATGAATGGTAAAACATTTGAAAGTATTATATCTAATATAAAACTGCTTATAATAATAAGTATTTTTTTCATTTTCTATCCTTCAAAACTGTTACATAATGTATATTATTAAAATCCTGATTAATTTTAATATATACTACCTTACTTAAGTTATATTTATCTTCCTTTATTTTTTCTACTTTCCCTATATATACTCCTTTAGGAAATATTCCCCCTATTCCACTAGTTGTAGCCTTATCACCTACTTTTATATTACTATCTTTATCTACCCCTTTAATTTTTAGTAACTTACTATTTTTAGAATAACCACTTAAAACTCCATAATAATCTCCACTTTCTGTTGATAGTAATACCGATACTTTGTAATTGATATCATCCGCTGTTATTAATTTTACTTCACTAGAATTTTTATATACTTTGACTATTTTCCCAATCAAACCATTTTTAGTGATTACAGCCATGTCCATTCCAATATTATTATCTAATCCCTTATCTATAATAATTGTATTTAACCAATAATTTTTATTTCTTGTTAAAACAGTAGCGTTGATACACTCATATTCTGTAAATGTTTTATTTAAAGATAATGTATCTTTTAACTCTGCTATTTCACTTTCTAATGATTTATTGATATTTTTTTGAATAGTATAACTCTCACTCTGATCTACATTTTTTTCACTATTAAAGGCTTTAAATGGTATCATTACAGCGGAACTTAAAACACTAGTAATACTCTTAACTCCATTTTCCAAAAAATTAACTCTTCTTTCCAACTGCAGTGAAACATAAACCATCACTAATAATAGAAATGTTGTAATACTAAAAATGATTGTTTTTCTTTTCTTTTTATTCTTTTTCATATAACCCTCTTCTAACTAATGAAAATATTACTCTCCTCATAAAAGCTATAATAATTATTATCACTAACTATAATATGGTCTAAAACCGGAATACCAAATGTATCTCCTATTTCTTTAAGTGCTTTTGTAAAATGAATATCTTCCCTACTAGGTTTAGTATCACCAGATGGATGGTTATGTATACATATAATTGATGAAGCACTCCTCATATATGCTTCCTTAAACACTTCACGTGGATGAACACAACTTCTATTTATTGTTCCCATAAATAATAATTTCCTTTCTATTAGTTCTTGTTTCGTATTAAAATAAAAGCAGTAAAAGTATTCTTGCTTTTTATCTACAAATAAATATTTATTATCTAAATAAATCTCTTTAGCGTTAGTAAACTTTTTTCGGATAGTATTATCACATCTAAAAAATATCCTCTTTCCAAATTCCACTACACTTATTAACTCTATCGCCTTTACCTCACCAACACCTTTAACTTCTATTAATCGTTGTAATGTCAAATCTTTGAAATCTTTAATATCACCAACCATTTTTAATATTTCATATGATAATTCCATAACATTTTTATCCTTTGTTCCAGTCTTTAATATTATAGATAATAATTCATTATTAGATAAATTTTCTACTCCTACATTTTTTAATCTTTCTCTAGGTCTTTCACTACATGGTATATTTTCAATCTTCAAAACTATCACCTCTAATATATTATTAAGAGATGACATCATTTTTTCAGGACTTAATTACCATTTCTTCATAACTAGACAAAATAACCATATTAATAGTATTTATCTCTTCATTGGTTTTAGCAGATTCAATTAATTTATCAAATTGTTCTAGATTAACCAAAAATTCATTATTTAAAACAGACATTTCTTTTATGTAAAGACTATATCCATCATTTTTATAGAGCTTACTTATTTTCTCTAGATTTTTTTTGCTCTTACTGATACCAACATAGACATAATATTTGTCATTTTCTTGTGTAACTATTTTATTTTCGATACCTTTAGTATCCAGCTGCATACTATTTTTATTTGTATAAACTCCTAATTGGAGAAAATACACAGTATTATTACTTTTTTTATCATCACTGGATATTGTTTTGCTATAAACTACTTTAGCTGTTGCTATACCCAAAAGCATTGTAAAAACTACACTTAAAATTATCTTCTTATTCATTACCATCACCACTATCATGGTATCAAACGAGATTTAAATATTTTGTCGAAATAGCTTTCTTAAAAAAATAATTAAGTAAAATTATGACAAATAATGTCTTACCGTTCTAAAATTACTTTTTAAACATTAAAATTTATAGTATTCTTATTATAGGAGGAAGTATATGAAAAATAAAAAAATACCAACATATATCATCTTGGGACTATATCTAGTTACTTTAATTACTAATATCATTTTAATAACTATTTATCACAACAATTACAATACAGCTTCTTTTATAAATTATATTATCTTAATTTTATTTAGTTTATTCTTTACGTTTCACATCATCAACACTAAACAAGAAAGATATTTGCTTGTAAATGTATGTCTTATTTGCTTAACTTTCTATAATATTTTAAATCTAAATACGCAATTAGAAAAAATGACTACTACATCTAAAGCTACTTTATCTGCTCCACCTATTAATATAAGTTATTTAAAGAGCATGCCTGATTTTTCTAATGAGTCTTTAACTAGCGCTGTTAAATGGGCTAAAACAAACAATATTAATATTACTCAAACTTATGAATATAGTGATATCATTGAAGAACAAAATATTATATATCAAAATGTTAAAGCTGGAACTACTCTTTCTAAAATCAAAGATCTTACCCTAGTAGTAAGTGATGGAGCTGATCCAAATAAAGAAATTGTTTTAAAGGATATGCAAGGATTAACTATAGATGAAGTTTTAGATGAAATCGAAAAAGTTTATCTAAATAATGTAAAAATAGTATATGAAGATAGCGAAGAAAAAGAAGATTCACTAATTAAACAAAGTAAAATTGGAACAGTCGCAAGAAGTGATGAAATCACATTTACATTTTCAAGAGGAACCAGTACTAAAAATGAAGTAAAATTACCAGACTTTGCTAACATGACCAAGTTACGTGCAACAGCATACTTAGAAAAATATAAAATAAATTATGAATTTAATGATGATTACAGTACAACAGTGAAAAAAGGAAATGTAATAAAACAAAGTATTGAAAAAAATAAAGTCATTAAAGTAGATAGTGATAAATTAACTCTTACTATTTCTAAAGGCAAGAAAATAATTGTTCCTGACTTGAAAAATATGTCCCTTGAAGACATCTTAAACTGGGTTTCTAAAAATAAACTAAAGTTAGAAATTGAACAAAGCAATGATGATACCATCAAAAGAGGAAAAATAATTTCTACTAGTGTTAATAAATCTGATGTCTTAGAAGAAAGAAGTAAAATTAAGGTTACTATTTCTAAAGGTAGTATTAAAATGAAAAATTTTGATAATTTAGATGACTTCAAGAAATGGGCTGAAAAGAACAAAATAAATTATCAAATAGAATATGAATCAAACAATGATATTGAAAATGGAAAAATAATTCGTTTCTCTCATAAAAATAATGATGTTATAAAAAATAACGATACCATTACTGTTACTATTTCAACAGGAAAAGAAACGACTATTCCAAACTTCGTTGGTTTAACAAAAGCTAACATTCAAAAGAAATGTAATAGTCTAGAAATAAGTTGTACTTTCCAATACGCTAATAGTAAAGAGAAAAAAGATATCGCTATTCGTCAATCTCTTTCATCAGGTAGTAAAGTTGCTGTTAATACATCTATTTCTATAACACTTTCTAATGGTAAAGCCCCTACTACTAATAATTCAAAATCAAATACTAACAATAGTAATAACAATAAGTCAAACAACAATCAAAATAACAATAATAATAATCAATCAAATAATAATTCTGGAAATAGCAACAATAATAACAATACCCCAAGTCCTACTCCAGAGCCTTCTTGTACACCAAGTGCAATCACACTTAATAGAAGTTTAAATAACATTTTTTCTAATCCAGAAGGATATCAAAGTGTATACAATCAACTATCTTCATACTTTAATAGTATTAATGTTAAAGTAGCAATTTCAGGAGATTCTAGTAGTGGTAAAGCTCCAGGAAGCTTTATCAGTGGAATTGGTCCAGGTAGTACCGTATATACATGTTGTCCAAATAACTGTAAAACTTACAGTATCACAATTGCAAAATAGATTTTGGTCTATTTTGCTTTTTTTATCATAAATTTAAATGAACATGATTGACAATAATAAGAATCTATATTAAAATTATATATGTCGTATGGGTCTATAGCCAAGTGGTAAGGCATGGGACTGCAACTCCCTGAGCGTTGGTTCAAATCCGACTAGGCCCTCCATTGGGAAATCTGTCCGAACTTTTATAGTTTAGGACTTAATATACAAAGTATCAATTTCAAAAGAAGTTGGTACTTTTTTAGTGTTTAAGTTTAGAAAGGACAGGTTTTAAATGATTAATATTACTACAAAGGAATTAGAGATTGATAATGAGTTAAAAAACAAAATAGAATTTATATGTGATTTTTGTAATGCAAAACCTACTATTATTAATGGTAATATTCGTAATATTACTCGTACAAATTTGAGTTATGTAGAACCACATAGAATTATTATTAAAGGAATAACATTTCTTGCTTTCAATTACTCTAAAACTTTATATGTAGGTAATCTATCAAATAAACTAGAATTAAAAGATTTAGAAACCTTTATAAAACAATTTAACTAAATATAAGTAATTTGTACTAACTTCTTCTAAAATTGCCTTAAAATAGGTAAAAAATGGTAATTATGTCTTGACTTTAACTTTAAATTCTCTATAATAAGAAACCAATAAGGAAGTTTTATGTTTTTGAGGGGTTAATATAAAACAAATTTAATTAAGCAACATAATGAAATTTTAGAGGTGTCAAAGACATAAAACCAATTAGTGTCTTTGTCGCCTCTTTTTTGATGAAGAATAAGAAAGGATTAAAATTTATGAATGAAGAAAAGAAAATTGCAGGAATATACATAAGAGTTAGTACGGAAGATCAAGCAAGAGAAGGATTTAGTTTGGGAGAACAAGAAGAAAGACTTCGTGCTATGTGTGAATTTAAAGGTTATGAAATTTATAAGATTTATAAAGATGCTGGAATAAGTGCTAAAACTGGAAACCATAGACCAGCATTTGAAGAATTAAAAGAAGATATTAAAAAGAAAAAAGTAAATACTATTGTTGTTTTAAAACTAGATAGATTAACTCGCAGTGTTTATGATATGGAAGATATAATGAAATTTTTGGAAGACAACAATGCTTACCTTGATTGTGCAAATGATGATATAAATACTACAAATGCTAATGGTAGAATGGTTGCAAGACTTTTAACAACTGTTTCACAAAATGAAATTGAAAGAACAAGTGAGAGAACTAAAATAGGTTTAGCAGGTGCTATTAAAGTTGGAAATATTCCCCATCGCGCTCCATTTGGTTATAAACATGTAGATAAAAAACTTGTACCAGATGAAGCAACGAAAGACCAAATTATTAGAATATTTAACTTATATTATGAGGGTAATTCTTATCAAACTATTAGTAATTTATATAACAAAGAAAAAGTATTTGGTAAAACAAATTGGTGTGATGGTACTATCCTAAAAATAATAGAAAATGAAATATACAAAGGTGATTTTGTTCATGGAAAAAGGACAAACAATCCAACTTATTATGAAAATGTAGTTGAGCCACTTGTATCAAAAGAATTATGGGAAGAATGCCAAGTACAAAAGAAAAAGAATGCTAGAAATTATAAACGAGATAAAGAATATTTATTTTTACAAAAACTTAAATGTCCTAAATGTGGAAGAGTATTAGGCGGTAATGCAACTAGAAAGAAAAATGGAAATGTTTACTACTATTATCAATGTCATGATTGTAAAATATCAATTAAAGAAACTGATATTGAAAAAGAATTTGATAATTTTATTAATGAAATTCAAGAATATGATTCAGTGGTAAATCAAACCTTACTACCTATGATAAAAACAAAACTTAATAATCCAAAAGACAAATTACTTAAAGAATTAAATGAGCAAAATCAAAAGTTTGAGAGAATTAGAAAAGCATATATTAATGGTTCATTTACTATTGAAGAATACGATAACGAAAAAGAAATTGTAGAAAATACAATTAAAATTCTAGAAGAAAAAATCAAAGAATGTGATTTATGTAATGAGTTAAAATTTACGCCAGAAGATATTTTAATTAAAAGGGATTTAGATTATATAAATGGGCTTGTCTATCCAAAAGAATACGAAGAAAATACTTATATGTGGAAAGACTATACAAGAAGTGAAAAATCAGATTTAATTATGAGATATGTTGATTATGTAGAACTAGAATATTATTCAAAAAATAAAGTAAGAATTGGTGAAGTTTATTTTAGAGAAAGTATGTGTAAGCCATGTAATGAATTATATGATGCTGGATTTCTTGCTAAAACTGATTATGCACTACTTGGTAATATTGTAACAAAATTAAGATTTAGTGAATACTTACCAATAGAAAAAGTTAGTGAAATAGTATTTACTTTAAGACAATATTACAATGTAGGTTATTTTGAAGCAACCTACTATTATGAAGATAAAGTTATGTTCTTTAATAATTATGAAAATAGAAATATTGTTAGAATATTTCCAATAGAAGATTATAAAAAAATGGATAAGTTAGATAAACTACAATTAGGTGTTATCTATATAGGTAATAATGAAAAATGCTTGATAGATAATAAAGAAGATTTATTTACTACTATACCAGAAAAAGCAAATTGTAGAATATATGAATTTGATAAAAATAAAGAAAATAAAAATAATAATGTTAGTCAAGAACAACGATAGTTGCTTGTGAAATTCTTGACTAACAAAATTAAAAACATAATTGAAAAACTTCAAAACAAAAATTATATTTTTCGTTTTGAAGTTACATATCAAAGGAAAAATTTTTGCTAACTTTTTTCTAAAAAAGTTATAACAATCGTGGCAAGTTTTGTCAGCTGTGCTGATGAAATTGGCAATAGATTGTTTAAATAAAATTATGAAAGAATTGCTTACGATAGTTTGCAATTACTTGAATAATTTTTGGAAGATAAAATAAAAAGCAGTGCTTGTTATTTTATCAGAAGTTTTATGTAGTTTTATTTCATTACGAAGTTTTGGAATATTACGAAATAAGACAGGTGGATTCTAAGGTTGCCTAAACCTTAGCCCCATATTTTGATATAAACAAAGTGCAATGTCAAAATATATAGGGGGTTAGAAATTTTGTCAAAGCAAAATTACCCTACTATAAATAGTAGGACTCTTGTTTATAAAGGGGGTTATGAATTTATGGAAGAATTATCTTATTCATTACATTTAAGTAATGATAAAAATAAAACAAAAAGAGCAAGACAATTTGCTAGAAATAATGGAATTAATGCTACTGCTTTTAACAATAATGCAATACAAAATCATCAACAACTATCAAAAGTTGATAAACATAATTTAAGAAAATATGATGATGATAAAGAATTAATTTGTATAATAAAAGGCACTTCTTCTATTGTAGAAGATACCAAAAATTTATATTTAGAATTATTTGAAGATGCAAGAATTAAATACAATGAAAAGCAAACGAGAAATGATAGAAAAATAGAAAATTATTTTAATCATATATCAAATGATAATAAAAGAGATCTTGCTTGTGAAATAATCATTGAACTTGGAGATATGGATTTTTGGGCTGAACAAGATGATAAATTAAAAAAAATGATTCAAGTTTATAAAGAACAAATATTAGATTTAGAAAATGTTGTTCCTAATTTTAAAATAGCGAATGCGACCATTCATTTTGACGAATCTTCTCCTCATCTACATATTGTTGGGGTACCTTTTAAAGATGGTTCTAAAAATGGTATGGAGCGTCAAGTTGGAAAAAGTGATGTCTTTACAACAAATAGTTTAAGAAATATTCAAGATAAAATGAGAGAGTATTGTATCAACTCATTCAATCGAATTTATCATTTAAACTATACTCTTAAAGCAAAAGAAGATGGTCGCAATCAAGATATAAATGTTAAAAATATGACTAATTATAGAGAATTAAAAAAGGAACAAGAAAAAAATAAAAAGCGACTTAATGAATTAAATGAGAAAGCAGATAACTTACAAAATAAATCTAATCAAATAACTGAAATTATCGATAATTTAAAACCTAGTAAATTAAATAAAAATAACTTCACTATTTCAAATAAAGAAGTTGATGAAATTAAAGATTATATTAAACAAACTACTGATGCAACCTCTAATTTAAAATCTACTAATGATTTAACTACTATACTTGAAAAATACGAAGAAGATTTAAAAAATCATTCCAATGAAGTTAAAAATTTACAAAAGAAAGTTAAAATTAGAGATGAGAAAATTGAAAATTTACAATATAATTTAGATAATGCAAACGATGAAATTGATGAATTGGAAGAAAAAGTAACTAAACTTGAAGAAGCATTAAATTATTTCAAAGAGTTATGGCAAAAGTTTATAGAGTTCTTACAAGATAAATTCTTCTCATCAAATAAATATGATGATTTCATAAATGATTTATATGATGAAGATATAATTGATGACAATGATATTAAGATTATTCAAAACAATTCTAAAGACAATGAAAAAGATGATTTTGAAAGATAATATTTAGCAAGCATCTATCTAAAATAAAGAAAATTTGCTATAATATTAATGAAATGGAGATGATTTTTTTGAATACTATTAAGACTATAGATTTATGGACTGAACAAAATGAAAACCATATTGAATGTTTTAGTGGAGCTTTTGTAGATGGATTTGAAAATGGTAATATTCCCTTTGATACTTATAAAGTAATAAGAAATGGAAATTGTATTATAACTAGTAATCTAAATGAATTAAATATTAGCAATAAACATAATGCTATAGTTTTTTATAAAAATAATATACCTGTAAGACTTATGGTAATTAATCAAAATACTGATATAGATAATTGTATTAATGTGGCATTAAGTCAACAATTTAATGACTTTGCATTAAATGAAATATATAAAAAACTCGCAATAAAAAGATATGATATTGATTTAAGACAGCAACCTATTCACAATAACTCAAACAAGGAAAATGAAATTGATGTTGGATCTTGTGATAGACCAAGTTTATTAAATTGTATGTTAGATGGATGCTACACTCAAAGTGATACAAATTATGGAAAAAGTAATAGTGATAGTAATTATAGTTTTATTCCTGATATTTTTATACAATATGATTTTACAACTGATGCCGAACAATTTCAGATTGAACATCGTTGTGCTTTCTTAAATGAAAATATGACAAGGATAATACCACTTCAAGAAAATTCATTATTAAACATTGAAGAAATAAAAAAACAATTTATACAAGATGATTGCAATAATCTATCAAAGAAGAGATTAAGTAGAGGAATTATATGAAAAGATTGACAAGAAGATTTATCATCAACTCTTTAGATGGTTTAAGCTTAAGTGAAGCAATTAGATACGAAAGATATTATATTAATGATAATCTAAGAATACAAAGGAAAAATGATGCGTATCAAAAAGAAGAGTTAGATAATGACAATAATGTTATTGCAAAAATTGCTATATCAGAAGAAGAATTTTTTGATTTAAAAGAAAAATCTTATTCTGAAATAATTAGAGATAGTTACTTACTTTTAAATAATAATAATATTTCCATAAAAAAATATTTAGGAAAATATAGAGGTTTATTTAGAGTGGAAGTTAAATTTGATTCATTAGATAATATGAATAATTATATTAAGGAAATTTGGATGGGAGAAGAAATAACCAATTCCCCATTGGCTTTTGATAAATATTTAAGTAAATTATCTACTTGTGAGTTTCAAAATGAGTTAGGAAAGTATATAAAATAATATACAAATTTCAAAAAAAATATTGCCAATAAAATTATAAATTGTTAAAATATTATTAGAGGTTGGTACTTAAATAGTATTAAATCCTAATTAGTGAGAAAAAGTTTGAAATAACTTAACCACTCGCTCCATTTGAAATCAACTTACGGACTTAAAAGTTCGTAAGTTTTTATTTTTATATAAAACTTTAAAAGTTCTCTTATCACAGAAAGGAGGACTTTTTTCATGCTTAAATTTAAAGTAATTGAAAATCTAAAACCTAATAAAGATTTAATGGACATCTTAAAAGACTTTAAATATAAGGTTAAATTAGGAAAAATTAAAACTATTATACACACTAACTTAAAAGTAATAACACCTACTGAATATCAAATTACATATCCTGCTACTCTTACAATACTTGAATACAAAGTTAATGAAATATCAAATAAGCCATTTTATATTAAACAAAATAATCAAAAGTACAATATTAAAGAAATTACACAATTTTTGAAAAAATTTTAATTTTAGACTATACATTTTGCTTATTTGTGAGGAAACATATGAGAAGTATTTTAATATTTCTCGAAATTTAATGAAAGGAGGAAAACTATGAGATGTGGTATTTATGTAAGAGTATCTACTGACGACCAAAGAGATAATGGTTATTCTATTGATTCACAACTTAGAATGATAAAAGAATATTGTGAAAAGAATGAATATGATATTGTAGATGTTTATAATGATGCAGGACATTCTGGAAAAGATTTAATGAGACCAGAAATGCAAAGATTACTTAAAGATATCAAATCAAAGAAAATTGATAAGTTAATTGCCATTAAAGTAGATAGATTAACTAGAAATAACTATGATGGTTTTTGGCTACTTAATTATTGTGAAGAACATGATGTTAAGATTGAACTAATACTTGAACCTTATGATGTATCTACTGCTAATGGTGAAATGATTTTTGGAATGAATTTAGTATTTGGTCAAAGAGAAAGAAAAGAGATTGGTGCAAGAACTAAACGTGCTATGGAAGAAATGGCATTAGAACGTATTCATCCTAGCAAAGCACATTATGGTTATATTAGAAATAAGGAAACTGGTCATTTAGAAGTAGAACCTATTGAAGCAGAAGTTGTAAAAGAAATATTTGAATTATGCAAACAAGGCAATTCTACAAGAAGTATTGCTACTATTATGAAAGATAATAATGCCTATTTAAAACAAGGAAAATGGAAATCTGATAGAGTTTATAAAATACTTTCTAATTCTATTTATATTGGTGTTTTTGAATATGGAAAGTACAAAAGAAAACCACAAGATATTTTAAGAGTTGAAAATTATTGTGAACCAATTATTGATGAAGTAACATGGAATGCTACTAGAAATGTTTTAGTAAAAAACAAACATTCTAACTATGGAGAATATATTCATTTGTTTTCTGGTTTAGTAAAATGCCCTATTTGTGGTGAGATAATGTCATCATCAGAATCTTTTAAATATCCTAACGGAAATCAAAAAGTTTATTACCATTTAAGATGTAAAAATCATAATTGTAGTGGATTTGGACTTCATTATAATACTGAAAAAATAGAAACAAAATTAAAACAAGTATTAGAAGAATTAACACTATTTATGCTTTCTATGGATAATGAAATTATAACTTGTAATTCTACCAAAAGTGATGATGTAAAAGATATAGAAAAAGCAATCGAAAAATTAAAATTACAGGAAAAAAGATTAGTAGATTTATATTTAAGTTCTAACTTAGATGTCGAAACAATCAATCATAAAAATGATGTTATCAAAAAGGAAATTGATAAACTAAATCAAAAGAAAGTAAGACTTGATCCAGATAATAATTCTAAAGAATATACAATAGAACTTGTTAAAAAATTAGATTGTACTGAGAAAAATAACGCTTTATTTTTTACTAATATTAAAAATATTGGATTTACTTTTCTTTATGATTTGTTATCAAGAGAAGCTAAAAGAGATATGATTCATAGACTTATATCTATGATAGAAATTAAACGTGATAAAAACTACAACATTGAAATTAAAGATATAAAATTCACAGATGAATTTATAACTAAAAGCAGTAAAGAATACTTAAAATATCTTAATATTATTATGAATGACAATAATATTGGAATTAAATTTCATAAAGAAATTGATGAAATTGAGTTAAAAAATATGGAATCGAATTATGATATTTTATCAATTATGAAGATGAAAAACAAAGAATATTCTGATAAATTTTTAGAAGAATTTATTACTAAATCACAAGAACATTTATATATAGATGGCATTGTCAGTTGTCCATATACTGAAAAAAATGTTATTAAAGATGTTTTAATATTAGTGCCAAAAATGAATTAATTAACACTATTTAAAAATGAAAGGAATGATAAAAATGAAAGTTACTTACACAAGAAAAGGAGATTATTTATTACCAGAATTATATTTAGAAAAAGACGAAAATTATGGAAGACTTGGAAGATATGGAATATTAAGATTACACTTTATTGCACAAAACAAGAAGGCACTTTATGAGACATTATTGATGACAAATAAATTAACTCATCATCTTCTTTTAGTCAGTGATTCTTGTGAAAATTATTATAAAGAACTAATGGAAAATTATATTAAGAATGATGAAAGACTGTCTGAAAAAAGCAAAGAATTAAATCCATTGGAATGGACAAAATTAATGAACAACTATAAAAATACAGCAGAAGAAGTTGTCTTAAATAAATATGTTTTTATATAAATAGTCTTTAAAAAAGAGGAAAAAATTATCAAAATAATTTAATCCTCTTTTTATATACTTTTAAATTTAGGAGTAAAATTTTTGTCTAGCCAGCACTGAATTTGTACTCCCGTACAAATTCTACTATGGGAACTCCCATACCCTTTAATGGAAATAAGATTATTAATTTACAAATAATTATAGATATGATTAATTTTGATAAATCACTTATTTTAGATCAATTTTTGTAGGTGTAGTATTTACTACAATTATCATACTATCATATAAAGTTGCAGGTGGTTGAAAAGTTCGATAGCTCGGTGGAAGTAAACGCATTATCAAAGAATAATTTTCTCCAAGATTTCCCATATAAATATAACTTGTAATTGTGTTATATAATTCTGTATTTTTTGGAATATTCGAAAAGTCTAACCAACACCTATCTAGTCCTGCTAATTTTGCTGTTTTGGCTAATGGATCATGAGAATAGAATGTTTGAATTGTACGATTATTTGATGAATGCTTTGGAAGATTAACTTTAGTTTTATAAAAATCTGTACCAATCACATAGTATTTATTTTCTAATTCTTTGAAAAGTAATTTTCCCATAGAATCCATACTACCATATTTTGCAACATGCATATTATGACCTGATATAAATATACGATTATGTCCAAGTTGTTCTTCTTGTTTTAATATCCATTTTACATTTTCTGCCATATACTTATCTCTTAATAAACTAATATCATTATTTTCTATTGTTTGTAATTCAAAATATTGAAGCAATATATCTGCTAAGTGAATTGCTTGTTCTGAGTTTTCCTTTTTTTGAAGTTCTTTTTTTATTTGGGTAATAACTTCAATCCTTTTTTTATTATCATATTCATTATTCCACTCATTACCATTCATAAGTTTTTCTAGCTCTTTAGTTTCAATTCCTAATTTTTTACAATTACTGTTTAAAAATTCAAAATTATATTTATATCTTTGCATATCAAATCCATAAAATCTTAATTTTTCGCTGTCTGTAACCTTTTCATTGTATTTTCTCATATATGAAATTAGTTCTGCAATTTCTTTTGTTTTATAAATTTTAAAGTCAATAGCTTTTGCTATTTCATCTGCTGACCCATCTCCTCCTAGAATATACTGATTCACTTTTTCACAGCCACCATAATCGCCTTCTATAGCAAATGCTTTAACGCCATATTTTTCAACCATTATTTTAAATATCTCAAGTTTAAGTTCTTGAAATTCTACATTTCCATGTGTAGCTTCTCCTAGTGCTATTATTTTAACATTTTCAGGTATATTTATATTTTCAATATCTTGTGAATATTTTAAAAATTCTTGTGGATCAATATTTTTGCCTGTACTAAATCCTCCGAAGTACATAAATACACGCACTATAATAAATAAAACTAAAAATATTCCCAAGAAAATATATCTCTTTTTAATCTTTTTCTTATTTTTATTCATATTTTTATTCCTTTCATACTTTACTCAATTATTGTATCTCATCTAGTAATTCTTCGGGAGATATTTTAAACAATTTTGCTAATACAATTAAATTAGATGTGTTAGGATCAGAAGTTCCATTTTCCCATTTGGATACGGCTTGTCTACTTACGCCAATAGCTTCAGCAACAAATTCTTGCGTCATTTTACATTCTTCTCTATGTTGTTTTAAAACCTCTCCAAGCGATTTTTTAATAAGTGATTTTTCTTTTTTAATATCTTTTGACTTTACATATTTTATTAAAGCCTTAATAGTAAATATTATTAAAAAAATAAAAGAAATGAGTATTGTTAAACCTATTAAAATTATTGTTGCAAAAGTAAGTTCTCCTATTATTTTCATTTTGAATTTCTCCTTTCTTTGAGACTATTATAGTAAAAATAGGTAGTTGCTACTACAAACTAGTACGATATTTTTGGTTGCATTTTAGTTGCGAATGAAAAACTATGCAATCTAATGCGTTTTTAATAAATTTATTAGTCATAATTATAATTGCTCCTTTTTCCACATACCACATTTACAATTACTATTTAGCAATTAGTTTTAATTCGTCATAATTAAATATTTTCATTTAATTCAAAATTTTTCTTTTCTTCCTCAATAGCAGTAATTAATTCTTGTTCAGTTGGCATATGTAATTTATATTCAGAAGAGAATATTGTTTTATTATCTTCTGGTAATGTATATTTTACAACTGTTTCATTTTTATTTGTTGATAGTAATATTCCAACTGTTGGATTTTCATCATCTTGTTTAATTTCTCTATCATAATAATTAACATACATTTGCATTTGTCCAATATCCTGATGTGATACTTTTCCAATTTTTAAATCAATAATAACAAAACATCTTAAAAGTCTATTATAGAAAACTAAATCTGGATAAAAATGGTCTTCTTCTAGTGTTAATCTTACTTGATTGCCAACATAACTAAAACCTTTACCTAATTCTAGCAAAAACTCTTTTAAGTGTTCTATAATATTTTTTTCTAAATCTGATTCTAAATAATCAGTATTTTCTTTTATATCTAAAAATTCTAACACAAAAGGATCTTTTACTAAATCTATACTAGTTTTTAAAACTTGTCCTTTTTCAGATAGTTCTAATATCTTATTTTTATCAGCAGACAATATTAATCTTTCATAAAGTAGCGAATCTCTTTGTCTTTGAAGTTCTCTAACACTCCATTTAGAATTAATAGTTTCTTTTATATAGAAATTTCTTTTTTGTTCTTCTTCAATTTTAATAATTTCCAAATAATGAGACCAACTTAATTGCGACGACACTGTTGTCGCAATTGGAAAACATATATAAAATTTTCTCATTCTTTCTAAATTTCTCTTGGAAAATCCTTTTCCAAATTCATTAGTTAATTTTTCTGATAACTTTTCTAAAACAGCATCACCATAACTTGCTCTTTCATCACCTTGCTGTATTTCCATAATTGCTTTTCCTATATTCCAATATAAGCTAAGCATTTCAGTATTTACAGTCTGATAAACTTTGTTTCTACTATTTATAACTAAATCTTTGATATTATCAAAAATATTATTTATTTCGTTGTCATTATTTATTAATTCATTACTCATTAAGTTCCTCCAATCATTTATATATTTAGGACTTTACATGTATATATTATATAATAAATATTGAAATCTTTCTATACTACCATTGAAATTTAATAATAATTCATATATAATTATTTTAGAAAGAGAACTTAGTTCGTAACTTGTATGCGATTTGCTCCATAAAAAAATACGCTCGAAACTTTCGAGCTTTTTTAATACAACCAATTCAGAAATGAGTTGGTTTTTTTATACATTTAATATCCAAACATCCAATTCCAATGCCATTTCATATTTGATGATAATGTAGCATTACTGAAACATATTTTATGTTCCTATATTTAAAAAAAAAACTAAGCTATTGCTTAGTCAACAAAATATTTTTTGATATAGTACTTTCAATTAATGTTTTAATGATTTCTTTTCTGATGGATAAAGAGCATTATACCTCTCTATTTCTTCTTCTTGTAATGTTAAGTTTCTTGTATTTACACCTAATTGCTTCTTAAACGATACTGAATAAAAGTTGCGTAACAAAGCCTCTTTTCCATCTTCCGTAGAATCAAATAAAAATTCATGATAACCATTATCATCTCTAAATGATTGTTTTAATTTACCAGTATCATACTCATAAACCATTTTTATATTTTTATCACTATTTATTCTAATTCTACCTCCATCCTTTGCCTCTAACATACTATTTCTAAACAAAAGTGACGGTATAATTGCCTTCATCCATTGATAAGCCTCTTCCTTTTCCTGCTCAGGAATGGATATAGTAGACATTGTACTAACCCCATATAAATAACAAAAAGTTTTATATGCATCCACAACAACATTAGCAAATGCATTACCATATGATGTCCCAGGTTTTTCCGGAGTTGTGTATACTCCAGGAACACTTGTATCATATATCCATGCCATTGATCGTTCACATCCAGTAAATAGTTCATGATTTTTATCATAAACAGATTTTATTGCATCCTCTACTTGCTTATTATGTTCTTTATCACTATATATAATAATTCTGTCACAATGATTTTCAGAAGTAGTTAATTGATATTTAAACATAACAGGAAGATTTTGTGAAGTAAACTCCTCTACTAATCCTAATGCTATTTTATGCATATTTTTAGGATTAGGCGCTATATAAAATCTATCATGTATACTTCCTATTTTATTTGTATTAATTTTGACCCATTTATACTCTTGATGTTGATTTTCCATTTTAATATTACTGCCAAAACGAGATTGTAAAACTTGTTCAAGCTCTAACTGTGACTTTTCTAAATTAGAAAAATCATATTTTGTTTTATATATTTCATCTCTCAAGGTATCTAAATCAAAATCAATATTATACTCGAAGGCAAGTTGTGCCGCTTGTAAAATAAGATTATCATCAATAGGTTTTGTCATCCTAATAGCATTGTTAAAAGTACCATTAGGTGTATCCATTCTAAATATTTCCATTCTAACATCCTCCAAAATATTATCTTACAAAAAAAGTATAACACATATTTTTTCAGTATAAAATTTAAATTAACAACTTTACAGTAAAATTATACTTCATCATTCCTCAACTCTCCATATGATTTTAGCAGTATATGATACTCTATTTTCTAAAGGCTTCTTCACCTGTAAAAGTATACCTTTATCATCATCCCACGAAACAGTGGTAACCCTTGTCAATCCTCCATTATCATCACCTGTATATACTAAAGTTTCAACATCAGACAAAGCTGTCACATTATTTAAATCATCAACAAAAACTAACCCATCATCTAGTACATAACCATTATCAGATTCTAATTCGTGATCTATGGTAGCATAAAGCTTCCAGGCACTACTATTAATTCTTGAATCCGTAACTACAACTTCTAAATTCGTAAGTCTTGGACAAAGAAGCGGATTCGTACTAATTGGTGATACATTAAAACTAAAAGACTTAGTCGCACTATCTAAAGTCAATTCTCCACTATAAACTATTTCGATTTGTTTTGTGTAATACAATAAATCATTATGAGTTTTGCAATTAAAAGTTACAATTGTTCCTATCGTCAAAGGATCAGAATATGAATAAGTAAACACCCCATCATCATTCGCCAAAGATAAAGCCTCCACATCATCATACTTTATTAAAACAGATGATTGTGGCAAGGTAATCCCCGTCATTACTACATCTTTATCCGTCACAGCAGCCATTCTAAATAAAAATGTCCCAACTGAAATAATCTTTTTTCCTAAAATATTAAAATTATCTAAACTTGGTAATTTCTTTAATTCTTCTTCTGTATAATTATTACTGCTTACTACAGTCTTACTACTAGAAAAACTACCATCAACACTAGATAATTCACTCTCTTTATACCAGGCATAAGTAGGTAATGTATCTTTACTTATCTCACTAGATATTGTAATAGCCTTATCAAACAAATTAATTCTTGAATATGTGAATTTAAAAGTAGATGTAGAATTAGTATTAATGACATTCGCAACACTATTATATAAAACGACCTTTTCTGGATTATTAAGTACTAATCCAGAATTATCACCCTGAAAATAAATATTATAATTAGCACTACCAATACTATCATAATTGCTAATTATAGATAATGTTGAGCCAAAGTTTAAGGTTATTAAACCATAACTATACCATGTTGCATAACTTCCATTTTTACTTGTTTGATTTATAACTAGTTCTGCCCCATCATTAATTACAGTAGAACCAGTTCCAAAATTACCATAGCCCATTCCATTATGTGTCGTAACATGAAATGAAGCATTATAATCAATCACAAAATTCAAGTCAGTCACACCATATATTAGTTCTCTAGAAACACTTTGAAAATTAACGACCGCATTTTTTAAAATAGTCAATGAAGGGCTTTGATTTCTAAACCAAAATGAAGAGTTCGCTGTTGACTTATGAATAATAGTAGTTGCCCCACCAATCTCTACTCTATTACACTCACAGACCTCATTTCCTGATGCATAATTATCTTGAATAGTTATATCGCAATCAACAAACCTAGTAAGTCCTGAAGGATTAAAACTAATCTGTGGCCCCACATAATTTATATTATTATACTCTATTACTGTATCCTTAAAAGTATTAGATTCTGGCACATAAATAATCCCATAATAGTTATAACCAACTACCTTCATATTTTTTACAGTAACTTTTTTATTAAGAGCCGAATTAACTCTAATACCATCCCCTGTACCTAATTTCTTTTGATCAACATATTCATAAATAATATCATTATACGTGCCATCAATAATAACTTCACTCTTATTACTTGAAATAAGAATACCTGACGTTAAAGTTATATTACTTCCAAAATAAATATAAGTATAACCATTATTATTTTCTAATGCCTCCTTAAGTTCCGCACTAGAAAAAACAACTACCGTAGTACCATTAATAATTGTCATATAACACCTCTTTATTTATTCTATTAATCAAAATAAAAAAGAGTTAATTAGTTTACTATATAAATTGTTATAAAAGAAACACATTAAGGATTGTTCTCATAAAATATATTAATAAGGAGGTAAAAATGGAAACAGAATTAAGTAATACAGTAAGAGCTGTTGGAAACTATAATGATGTACCAACTTCTATAACCTCAGCTGTATCTGTTGTTACAATGATAAGTGGTCTTACAATAACTAAAACAGCGGATAAACCAGTCTGGGCTGATGGAAATTTAACTTATTCTATTGTTATTAATAATCAAGCTGAAAAAGATTATGTAACACCGGAAATTACCGATGTACTTGATAGTCTAATAGATTTTGTCCCTGAAAGCGTCACTATAGATGGTGTCCAGGCCGAAACAAGTTCTTACTCATATAATGAAGGAACTAAAACTCTAACTATTAATTTAGATGATATTACAGCAGGAAAATCTAAAACAGTTACTTTCCAAGTAAAAAAGAAATCATAAAATACAAAAAATTAATGCAGATAATACCTGCATTTTTATATTCATAAATAATATAAATTTATCTTTGATTTCCTAATAAGAAATTATATTTTGCCGCATGTATATTTTCATCAGTCATAATAGACATCAACAAAGTATAATAATCGCCACTCATCACACTAAGTATTTTTCTATATTTTTTTACTGCCGCTAGCTCTGAAAATAAAGCCTTTTCTAAGTCGTCCCTATAACTACTACTTTGAAAATTATAGTTTACAGGTGTTTGATATGATATATTTTGTTTAGTAAAGTCATAATAAATTTTTCTTAATATTTGTCCATGTTTTTCTTCATCATTCCTAATTCCATGAATAATCATTTTTTCTTTTTGACTAGGGGCTTTCCTAATTAAATTATCATAAAACGCCATATCATTATTTTCATCCTCTATTGAAGATCTTATAAGTGAAATAGCATCAGCTGGCATAATTATCTCATCACTATTAAATTGTTTTAAATTATTATCATAATTATATCCATAATTATTGTAAGTATCATTATAATTCATTTAACCATCTCCACTAAAAAAATATGTTTTTTAAAAGAAAAAAGAACCAAAATGATTCTTCTACATAATGTCTCTATATATTAATAATTGATTAGGTAATAAGTATATTTGTTTATTATAATTTAATAAGTTTGAAATACTAATTCTCTTATCTTGCATAATACTTTGAATTGTATCACCATTTTGTGTTAAATACGTACGAATATATGGCCTTGGAACAAGTAAATTTTGTCCCGGAGTAAGCATCATTTTACTATTAATACCATTAATCATCATTAATGTATTAGGTGAAATATTATATTTTTCAGCTATATTATATAAATTATCTCCCCTTTGAACTGTATAAGTAGTAAATAGATCATTATTATTACCTATATTATTATTTTGCCCCATCATATCCTGATTTACGGGTACTGTAATCACTTCCCCTGGCATCAAAGTTTTATTTGGAGACAAATTATTTAAGTTTCTTAATTCTGCTACCGTAGTATTAAATCTACTGGCAATAGAATATAGAGTATCTCCTTTTTTTATAACATAATAACTATACAAAAAAATCCCTCCTGCTTAATATTATGCAAAAGGGATAAATTTAATTATTTTTTGAAACACCATACATATTTTCCTGATGATAATTGAACTCATTATATTTAATAATATCCTTCAATCCAAACTCGGAATTATAAGCATACATTGTATCGCCTACAATCCCAAAAACACTATCCGCAGAAACAGTCCAGTCTTTAAGACCAGCAAGACTAAATAGTAATAATGGATTACTATAATCATCCTTAAATACTAAATATATATTATCTCCACTTTTAAAATAATAGTTATCATTGCTCTTCCTAATATCATCAGTCTTATACTTATTCTTTATATCAAAATTAGTGTCATTTTTATAGAATTTAATCTTCGTATTATTTATACTATCTACTTTCTTATCTTTTAATCTAGCTCCATCGAAATACTTAATTTTATTATCTTTACTAACTACACTTACTTTTTCTAATGTATCATCTATTTTGTATTGTGTATTTGTATTACAATCTAACATATAAATATTGTTTTTATATCCTCCATTAAAATAAGTATTAGTAGAAGGGGTACTGTCTAACATATCAATAACTTTCTTTTTACCATCTTTAAAATTAACTACATATAATCTATTAAATGAAGTAGCATTATCCTCTATATTCATAACATATAAGTTTTTATTAGAAAATAAATAGTGATTTTCATCATAAATATCATTAGATAAGAAGTTATTTTCGTATTGTTTTTTACTATTAATAGAAAATACTCCATTATATTTCCATACTACTACATTATAACCACTAATAAAGTTTTGATTAAATGAAATTTTAGTATTATTTCCTGTAACTATCTTATAACTAGTCTTATTAGTCCATGATGAAAGACTATATCCTTTTTTCTTAAGTTTTTCTATAAATACGTTAACTCTAATATCACCTATTTGTTTTAAATAATCATAACTAACCATTTTTTTATCTATATTACAAACAACATTGGTATAAACATTATTTTTAAATACTGGAAATACACATTTTAAATCATCTTTTTCATATACCAATAAATCTTCTAATATTTCTTTATCTTTATGAAAATTAGAGTTAATTAAAAAATTATAATTTCTCTTTTTTTTATCAGAAATACTAATATTATAAGTATGTTCACCATTTTGTAATTTATATTTTTCATCTATTTTATACTCTTCATTATTTACTGTATAAGTATATTTATAATGATATTCTTTTAGAAAAAACATTACTGCTAACTGATAAATAACACATAACAATAATAATATTGTGACCAACTGTCCTACTTTTTTCATACAACCACCTATTATAATTATAAGAAAAACAATCATTTTTAGCAAGTAAAATAAGTGTTAAAAAAACATGGATTACTCCATGTTTTCACTATGATTACAATTATCGCTAGTAACAAACCTTTGCTTCATTTTCATCATGTAATCAGATATTTTTGAATATATCTCAGGTAATGCATCATTAGATATATCAGATAAAATAACTAATTCTTTAACTGTATCAATTATTACTTTTCCCCAAATAATTCCACCCAATATTTTTAAATCATTAAATAAATCAGGGGTAATGGAGTCAAGAAAATATCCAAATACTACTCTTTTTCTACCTATCAATATTCTTTCATTAGTAAGCGCTACTACAGCACTACCAAATATATTAAACGGATTATTATTTTTTTGTGCTATAAAAGCATAAACAACATATTCACCAGGATTAAGATGTTTCTCTACTATGCTCGCATTTTTTCTATATCTCCATCCTATAGTTAAAGGATATTTATTTTTAAATCTAGCTACATGTTGATAAACATTTAATCTTTCTTCCGCCATATAGCCACCTCTATTTCTTTATCAAATCATATTTTTCAAACATTGATACTAAATCAGCAATACTCGTTTCACCTGATGCTTTATCTTTAATATCGCCATTTTTTACAACAAGTGTTAATGGTGTACCCCAACCTTCACTAAAGTATTCATTAGAAGATTGTAATTTAGAAATACCATCATCATCTAAATCATCAGTATTTAAATAATTAACCTTTACACCATATTTATATACTAAATGTTCCATAATTGGTTTTTGAATTACGCAGTGAGAACATGTAGGTCTTCCGATATAAATAACTGAAGCTTCACTCCCCTTAAGTAATTCCAAGTATTGATCAATTCCAATAGATGTTAAATCAGCTTTTTCACTATCTTTAATACTATTACTTTCTTCCTCAACACTACCAGCTGAAGATGAGCTTCCATTTCCTTTATTATAACTTCCACTAGAAGAAGTTACAACCATACTAATAATGATTGCTACTACTAAACAAATAACAACGACAATAGTCACTTTATTTGTACTATCATTATTTTTATTAACTGATGTAGCATTATCTTTAGAGTCATCTACTGTTTTTACTTCTTCAACTTGAACAACCTTTTTTTCTACTTTTTCTTCAATTGCCTTTTCCTTATTTTCTACTGGAACTTTCTTCTTAGAAGCTACATTTGTATTTTTAGTAGCAGTAGCCTTCTTTGATGTATTAGTCTTCTTTGCAGTAGCAGTTGTCTTTTTTACAGTACTACTCTTTTTAGCACTTGTATTTGTCGTCTTCTTTTTAGTAGTATCTTTCTTTGGTGTATTGTTTTTCTTACTTGCAGTATTACTACTTGCATTTGTACTTTTTTTCTTTGTATTAGCCATATTAACTCTTCCTTTCAATAATAAAATTATACCATATTTTCTAGTTATTTCACTACTTTTAAGCAATTTTTCTCGTTTTTTCACTAAAAATAACTAAATTTATATATAATGTCGAATAAATATAAGAATTATTTGATAGGAAAAACATAATTTTTAACTAGGAGGCAATATGAAAGTTGGAATAATTAAAGGTCTTTTATACTATTATGATGAAGTACTTTGGATGAGTTTTTTTGAAAATTTAGGAGTCAAAACAATTACTAATAAAGAAGTAACTAAAGAAACCATAAAAAAAGGAACTAGCATGGCTCCCGATGAAGCTTGCCTATCTTTAAAAATATTTATTGGCGAGGTTATGGAATTAAAAGATAAATGTAATGCTATTTTTATTCCACGTCTTTTTTCAATAAAAGAACATGAACAAGTCTGTACAAACTTTAATGCTTTATATGACTTAATTCATAACCTTTTTCCAGAAGTTCCCCTTATCACTAGCAATATAGACTTACAAAAACATAAAACAGAAATGAAAGCCTATATAAATATTGGAAAACAACTAGGTTATTCCGTAATAGCAACAGTAACTGCCTATTTAAAGGCTCTAGATAAAGATAAAAAAATCAAGGAAAAAAATTTCTTAGCTCAAACAGAAAAACTAAAATCCTCTTCTAAAAAAATATTACTAGCTGGTCATCCATATATTTTATATGAAAATATTTTAACGAAAGAAATTAAAAAAATCATAAAGGATAATGGTTTTGAAATTATTTATAGCAATATTTTACCAGAAGAATTGGTTGATATAGAATGTAGTAAAATTTCTAAAACTGTTCACTGGACTCATAGTAAAAAACTCCTAGCGGGAATTTCATACTATAGTAGTAGAGTTGATGGTATCATCCTTCTTTCCTGTTTTCCATGCGGACCAGATTCCTTAACCAATGAACTCGTAAAAAGAAAAGTTAACAAACCTCTTTTAAAATTAATTTTAGAAAATGAAAGCAATACAGGTCTAATTACAAGACTAGAAGCATTCTTTGATATAGTGAAGGTGAAAATATGAGCAAAACAATAATAAGTTTTCCAAAACTTGGAGACTATAACATTCCCCTAAATTTTTTATTTAAGCATACCACCAATTGTAAAATAATTAATTCTCCCGAAATAACAAAGAAAACGATAGAATTAGGTAGCAAATACTCTCCTAGCGATGCTTGCCTACCCTTTAAATACACACTTGGTAACTTCATTGAATCTCTAGATATGGGAGCAAACGTCCTAATACAAGCCGGTGGTGGATGTAGATATCGTTATTATGGAGAAGTCCAAGAACAAATTTTAAAAGATTTAGGATATAATTTTGATTTATATCAGTTAAGTAATAGTGACAAAAGAAGTATTAAAGAAATATATGAATTATTTAAAAAACTAAATCCTACTCTTCCATATAAACACTTTATTTATTATGGTTATTTTACTTTAAAAATGATCTATTATATGGATAAAATAGATGAATATATTAGAAAAAATATCGGTTTTGAAACCAAGAAAAATAGTTTTATTGTAATGAAGAAAAGAATGCTCCGTGAATTTTCTAAATGTCAAAACCTAAGACAATTAAAAAAGTCATATTTCAAATATAAACGTCTTTTCAAAAAAATAGAAACTAAAAAAGAAAATGTTTTAAAAATTGGCATTATTGGAGAATTATATACTGCCATGGAACCATCAAGTACTTATAATCTCGAATATAAATTAGCTCAAAATAATATTGAAATAAAACGGTTTACTAACCTATCTTACTTAATATGGGGAAAAATTATAAATGAAAGAAAAATGTATAAAACAACTAAACGTTATTGCAAATACAATTTAGGTGCTGATGGATTAGATAATGTCTATAGAACAATATATTTAAGTAAGAAAAAATATGATGGTATCATTCATACCAAACCCTTTGGTTGTACTCCAGAAATTACGGCCATTCCAATTATTCAAAATGTCTGTAAAGACTATGATATGCCTATCCTCTTTTTTTCTTTTGATGAGGAACAAGAAGATGGCGGAGTTAACACTAGATTAGAGGCATTTTATGATGTCCTACGTTACAGAAAGGAGAAAAAATGAAAAAAGGATATTTAGGAATTGATATTGGTTCAATATCTACAAAAGCAGTTCTTTTAGATGAAGATGATAATATTATTTCTAGTTGTTATTTATGGACCGAAGGAAGTCCTATTAACGCCGTAAAAAATGTTTTAAAAGAAATCTTAAAAGATAGCAAAGATATAAAAATAGTTGGTGTTGGTACAACTGGTTCTGCCAGAAGATTAATTGGTAGTATTTTAAATGCCAATGTCATAAAAAATGAAATCACAGCTCACGCTATTGGTACAAGTCACTATTATAAAGATGTTCGAACTATTATTGAAATAGGTGGTCAAGATTCTAAAATTATTTTATTAGAAAACGGATTAGTAACAGACTACGCTATGAATACTCTTTGTGCAGCTGGCACAGGTGCCTTTCTATCTAGTCAAGCCAAAAGACTTGGCATAAAGGTAGAAGATATGGGAAAAATCGCATTATTAAGTAAATCTCCCGCTAAACTAGCAGCCCGTTGTACTGTTTTTGCAGAAAGTGATTTAGTTCACAAAGCCCAAATTGGCTATACCAAGGAAGATCTAGTTGCCGGTCTTTGTAATAGTGTTGCAAGTAATTATATTCATAATGTCGCCAAAGGGAAAAAAATATATAACCCTATAATCTTCCAAGGTGGTGTTAGTAAAAACATAGGTGTCAAAAAAGCCTTTGAAGACATTCTCCAAACCGAAATAACAACTAGTGATAAAGGTCATTTAATGGGTGCAATTGGTATTGCTCTACTTTCAAAGTTAGAACCAGAAAGAAAATATTCATTTGATCTAAATAATTTTTCTTATACTACTAGTAGCGTAAACTGTGAAGGATGTCCAAATAACTGCGAAATAATTCTAATAAAAAATAAAGATAAGGTAATAGATGGTTGGGGTAATAGATGTCAAAAAGGAGAAAAATTAATAAATTAAAAAGGATATTCGATTGAAAAATTCAATCACATATCCTTTTTATTTTGTCTTCTTATTAACCTTTTTCAAACTTATATTATGTTCAATAGCATAATTCGATACATCTCTAAAATTATCATCATAAGGATAGGTCTGTTGTCCAAAATGAAGCCACATCTCTGACCAAGAGTCACCTTCAACTAACAATTTTTGAACTAATTCATTTCTCAAACTTTCATTGTCTTTTTGTTTTTCTAATTCAACACAACCCTCTTCATCATATAACTTACACTGTAAATCACATTCTAACTTATCACACTGATAAGCAAACATAGCTTCCTTAGTTTGATGAGCATCAAACTCTAAAAATAACTCTTCTATCTGTTTACCATCTATTAATCCTCTTAATATATTAGCAACAGCTTCATGTTCTTGCTTTTCCTTTTCTTCATGAGAAATTTGAAATTGAGTCAAATCTCCAATTATAGTCTCTCCTAACTCATGAATAGCTAACATAAATATCGTTTTCTTAATATCAATATCATATTCATATTCTGATTTCATCGCAATCGCAAGCATTTGAACTCCAAAAATATGTTCAGCAACACTTTCTAGTCTTTCTCTTTCTACATTCCAAACCTTCCAACCGGTTCTGATAACATCTTTAAGTTTATTACATAACACATAATATTTTATAACATTTTCTTCTCTTGACATAATATCTCCTTATTTAATATTTATTCCAAATGTTATCAATCAATGCCTTCTTTTTTATTTTTTCAATTTCTTGAACATTAGAAAAAGAATTATTAAAATTATAACACTCTTCTAAAACGTCTTCCATTTGTCCAAATTTTACAATAGCACTCTCTTCTTTTCCTTCCTTATACAAAGCTATAATAGGTTTGATATAATGTTCAAGTAAGCTAATTGCTAAAGATTTGTCATGTGTTTTTCTATAATCTTTTTCTATATTATACGCAATCATAGGTCCGATTGTATCATAACGAAACATTATCTTTCTATAAGACTCATTCTGATCTAAAACATTTCTTCTAAATTCTCTAATATCTTCTAATATTTCATGATGTTTTCTACTGCCTAAAATATGAAAAACAGCTGTTGGAATATAACTTCCACTATAAAATTTACAGTCTGTGTAATATCCTAGCTTATCATTTCTTTTTATACAAAATCCATCATATTTACCAAAGGCACAATTAAAACAATTTTTTACTTTAAAATTACTTATCAAGAAATCACCCCCACTGTCAAAGTATTATAACATGCAAAAAAATAATTGTAAATTAAAAGGTATCTCACGGATACCCTTTCTTATTTTTTTGACTCTAAATACTCATCATAAGTCATATATCTGTCTAATATTGAACCATCATCTTTTATTTCTATTATCCTATTAGTAACAGTACTATTAAGTTCATGGTCACGACTTGTTAAAAGAATACTACCCGTAAAATTAACAAGTCCTTTATTTAAAGCTGTAATACTTTCCAAATCTAAATGGTTAGTAGGTTCATCTAAAACTAAGAAGTTAGGATTTTCAAGCATACACTTACTAAGCATACAGCGTGCCTTTTCTCCACCGGATAATACATCAACTTTTTTAAATACATCATCCCCAGAAAACAACATTCTTCCTAGAAATCCTCTAAGTACTGTTTCATCTTCAATATCATAAAAAGAGCCAATCCATTCCATTATATTTTTATTATTATCTTTAAAATAAGCACTATTATCTTGAGGTAAATAACTAGGCACTATAGTTTTACCCCATTCATAACTACCTTTATATTCTCTATCAATTCCCATAATAATATTAAATAAGGCTGTCTTAGGTAAATCATCATCCGCTACAATATTAATCTTATCACCCTTAAGAACTGTAAAACTAACTTTATTAAGTATTTTCTTACCATCTACTTCTTTGGTTAAATTAGTTACTTTTAATATTTCTTTTCCCACTGGTTTTTCTATTTTAAAATCTATGAATGGATACTTTCTAGATGAAGGAACAATTTCATCTAGTTGAATTTTTTCTAACATTTTCTTTCGAGAAGTAGCTTGTTTACTCTTTGAAGCGTTAGCACTAAAACGCGCTATGAAATCTTGTAACTCTTTAATTTTATCTTCCTTCTTTTTATTAGCTTCCTTCATCTGTTTCAATGCCAACTGACTAGACTCATACCAGAAATCATAATTTCCAATATATAGTTTAATTTTATTATAATCAAGATCAGCTATATGTGTACAAACTTTATTTAAAAAATGTCTATCATGGGATACTACTATGACAGTGTTATTAAAGTTAATCAAAAACTCTTCTAACCAACTAATTGCCTCAACATCAAGTGAGTTTGTAGGCTCATCTAATAATAAGACATCTGGATTACCAAACAAAGCTTGGGCAAGCAATACTTTTACACGAAGCTTAACAGGAATTTCTTTCATTAACATATAGTGATATCCTTCTTTAATCCCTAAACTATTTAATATAGTTGCAGCATCACTTTCAGCTTCCCAACCATTAAGATCCATAAACTCACCTTCTAATTCAGCAAGTCTCATACCATCCTCATCACTAAATTCAGTTTGGCTATATAATTTGTTTTTCTCCTCCATTATTTTCCATAATCTATCATTACCCATAATAACAGTGTTTATAACACTTTCTTCATCATACATATAATGATCTTGCTTCAAAAATGAAAGGCGTTCTCCCTTACCTAAAATAACTTCACCAGTAGTAGTTTCAATTTCTTTTGATAATATTTTTAAGAAAGTAGACTTTCCTGCTCCATTAGCTCCAATAAGTCCATAACAATTACCATCAGTAAATTTAATATTTACATCTTCAAACAAAACTCTTTTTCCAAATCTTAAACTAACATTATTAACTTGTAACATAAGTGCCTCCTAACTTTTTATAGTTTAACATATTAAGAATGGAATAACAAGAAAAAAAGTATGTACCACAAATACATACTAACTAAACAACAAGCTTTCCTTTTACAATATTTGCATTACTTGCTTGCTTACTATTACTTATTATATTGTCAACTATAGATAATGTATCATTAGTATAATTCAATATAACCTTAGCCCCATCTCCTAAAGCTGCATTTAAAAACATTGAAGAATAATTACCATTAGGATTACGAATTGTAATTTCTGTTACCAAATTATCAAAATGAATATCCCACTTAGCACTTTTTATACTAGATTCACCTGTTATATTTAAAGTTGTTGACAAAGCAGCATAACCAACACTTATACATAAAATAAGTAACATACATACACTACTACTTTTTTATTTTTATTCTTCATAATACTAATACCTTCCTACTATATCAAATTATAATATTCAAAGGCTATAATAGTCAATGTAATAAAAAAAGAAACCAACCAATATGATTAGTTCCACTAAATTTTTTATAACTCATCTATTGTCTTAATACCTAATATACTTAAAGCATTAGTCAATACTTTAGCAGTACTCTTTAATAATCTTATTCTTGAAGATTTTAGTACAACATCAACTTCATTTGATATATTAACTTGTTCATAGAACTTTGAAAATAAACCTGCAATTCCAAAAATATATTTAGTTAAATGAGCTGGTTCATTTGATGTTAACAATTCATCTATTACCTCAGGAAATAAAGATAATTCTTTAACTAATTTATTTTCTATTTCATTATTAAATTTAATTTCTTCTCTTAATTCAATATTATTATTTTTTAATATAGAATTAATTCTTACTAAACTATATAGGATATACATTCCAGATTCGCCTACAAAACTAGTTGCATTTTCTAAATTAAAGTTAACTATTTTATTTTTTGAAACATTTAGCATTGTAAATTTAATACAAGCATTTACTAATATATTTAACTTATCCACAGATATTTCACTATTTCTTTTGTTAAATTCATTTACCAAAGTGTTCTTTACGGCCTTCATAAAGTCAGTAACTAAAACAACAGTACCAGCAGAAGTAGACATCTTGTCACCATCTAATAAAACATATGAATATGAAATAAGTTTTGGAGCCTTATATCCCAAGATATCTAATACTGCACTAATCTGTTTCATATAAACTTCTTGATCTTCACCTAAAACAATAAAATTATTTTTTGGATTAAGTTCTATTTTATGAATTGTATAAGCAATATCTCTCATAGGGTATAGTGATGTTTTATTAGAACGAGTTAATACTAACACTGGTTCTCTAGTTGGTATATCATATCCAGATAAATCTACATAAAGTCTTCCTAACTCATCCTCTTGTAATCTACCCGTTTTATCTAGCCTCTTTAATATATTATCTAAATAGTTATTATAAACAAAATCAGATTCATGTGTAAATACATCAAAATGAATATCTAAAGTATCAAATATTTGTAATTGTCTTTCAACACATATATCAGTGATTTCTTTAAACTTTTGTACCATCTCAGTGTTACCACTTTCTACTTGTTGAAGATAATAAAATGCCTTTTGATCTATACTTCCATCTTCTTTTGCCCTATTACTAATTTTTACATATGTATCTAAAATAGATGAAAAATTACCATCTTTTAATCCATACTCTTCTATTCCTATAACAAGAAGAGCAATTTTTTTACCAATATCATTAATAAAATAATGTCTTTCAACCTCATATCCTGTAAACCCATATAAATTACTCATGAAGTCTCCAATTAAACTATTTCTACATCTTCCAATATGAGGTTCAGCATTAGGATTAATAGAAGTATGCTCTATAAGTAAAGCTTCATTATTTCCTTGGTTTAGAGAACCATAATGATCATTTATTTCTATATCTTTGATTACTTCCGCATTAAACTTTTCATAATTTAAATAAAAGTTAATATATGGTCCCATTACTTTAATTAAAGAAAAATTATTTTCTTCATCATTAAATTTTTCTCTAATTAGGTTTGCTATTTCTATAGGATTTGAATACTCTTCATTTCTTAAATTAGCACACTGAATACTATAATCTCCCATATTATCTTTTGGAGGTATCTCTATTTTTATTTTATCCTCATCCACTTTAAGTATTTTTAAAATATGTTTCTTTATATATTCTTTCACTTTTACATCACCCTATTAATATTATTAAAGTGCAACACTTCTTACTGCACCAATTACCAATAGTTAGATTATACCATATTTTTACATCTTCTAACAATATTTTTATATGTATTTCTACTCTATAAAAGAAAAAATGGTTCATAGACCATTTCCTTATTTTTTAAATACACTAAGTATTCTTGATACAAAATATATTATTTTTGTGCTTTTATCGATTGCAAAACCTTTACCAATAGCTTTACCACCAATAGTAAGCATTGAAATAATAGCTGTTGTTAAAATGCTCGCTAACAAGGCATTAACCTGATAATTAGTAATTAAAATAGTGGCAATTATAACTCCTGCTGATCCTGATGCAACACCACATACATCCCCTATTACATCACAACAAACAGATGATACTTTACTAGCATTTTTAATAAGTTTTACCGCAACATGGGCTCCCTTAACTTTTTTTGAACTCATACTATTAAAAACTTTAATATTTCCAGAAGTAACACTTACTCCTACAATATCAAAAATAATTCCTAATATTACAAACAACAAAGTTATAACAATAGCGACCATAAGTTCAACATCATCTAAAACGCTTTCACTAAATAAACTCATTCCAATAGAAATAATAAACGCTAATACTGTTACTGTAATAATCCATTTTGTATTTTTATTTTTACTTTTTTTCTTCATAATAATTATAATAATGGCTCTAAACATGATAAATCCTTAGTCTTAGGTCAAGTAGGCTTTCCCCAATTTCTACATACCGTTACCAGTATTGCGGTTCCCCTTTAAAGAAATCAGTATGATGTCACCATTCATACAACTTGATTACCACTTAGTACCAACTTTAATCTCACATTTAGATACACTCTAGGAGATTTCCTCCCCAACAATCTTTGTTATTAATCCTTTTTTGCAAGAGTAATTTCATAGTATAGAAATCTTATTTTTGGCCAAAACAAGAAGTCCTTAACCTAATTCCAAAGCTCTCACTCAAGACAAGCTACGCTACTCATAACTTTCGCCACAAAGTAGGTTTTTACTCCTAACTCATAATAAGTCCGTCAGAATATGTCCGTATAGGCTTACTACAAAATTAGGTCTCCACAAACTATGGGTCCAAAGATATATGCCATTACATCCGGCCCATAATTTTCATCTCCAGCATTAACCCCCAATTGGGCATCAGAAGCAAACACCAGAGGTTTCATAGATGTGCTCTTTAACGATAGTTTATCCCCGTCCTCATAACAAATAAGTTGACTAGAATAATGCGCCATTAAACTATTTCAAACTATATAGTTTTTGTACCTCCTTTGGATTTAACATTCTATATTCTCCACTCTTTAGTGATAAGATATCTAAAAATGCAATACTTTCTCTCTTTAATTTTATGACTGGATGATTAATATATTCAAATAATTTTTTTATTTCATGATTATGGCCTTCGTGTAAAATAACAGAAGCATAAGTAACATTAGTACTAGCGTCATACTTTCTAAATTTAATCTTATCAGGCTTTAAAGTTTTATTATCTACGACAATTCCCCTTTCTAATGTATGAATTTCATCCCCAAGTAACTTACCTTCCATTTTTACATAATAGACTTTCGTTATTCCATTTTTTGGATGCATAAGTACATTAGCAAGTTCACCATCATTAGTTAAAATAAGAGCTCCTGTAGTATCATAATCAAGTCTTCCTACTGGATATATTCTTTTATCCGTTTTAATTAAATCCACAACCGTTTTTCTATTCTTATCATCACTTGCAGTACAAATAACACCCCTTGGCTTATTAAGAAGAAAATAAACCTTCTCTTCTTTTCTTATAAGTTTCCCACACACAGTAATAGTATCACTAGATTCTACCTGCATTCCAAGTGTTGCTACCTCATTATTAACTTTAACCTTTCCATCCTTTATTAACTCTTCAGCCTTTCTTCTTGAACAAATTCCAGCTTGAGCTATCACTTTTTGTAAACGTTCCATTTAAATCACCAAAATAATTATAACCGATATAATGAAAAATTGCTAGTGCATAAAAAATATCAGTTTACAAGTATATTGTAAAAGAGTACAATAAGTGCAAGAAAAGGAAGGATAAGATGAATAATTTACTATATCTTTATAAAACCCTACTAAAAAATATTAATTATAATGACTTAAAACCCAAAATAGACACTGCAAGAAAAATTGGCAACGTATTTGTCCCAATATCATCCTTTACCTCTCTCCTTTTAGCACTCAATACCGATTTCAATACGATGATTCCAATGGATATAAACATATTATCAAACATCACGTATTTATTTTTAATACTATCATTTCCAGAACACTACACCAAAGATATTGAAGATATAGTTTCTATATACAGAGATGTAGTAAAATCTTATGTAAAATTAAATGATAAACTAGAATTAAAGAGTCCAATAGATATAAATGCAGGATTAACATTTGCGCTTAACAATGGTTATTTATCATATAATAAACATTTTAAATATTGCACAGATAACAATAAGGATATTCTTAGATCACTGGGTACTGAAACTATAACTGGTCTAGCTTGTTGTAGACATATAGCAACACTTCTCAATGATATCTTACAAGAAAAAAATATTAAATCTTATACTATTCCAGCATTAATGAAAAAAGATTCAGCTGATATTTCTTTTTTACAGTCTATTATAGGTAATCACTTAATTACCATTAGTGAATATAACGATAAGGTTTATTATTTAGATCCAACCAACAACAAATTTCTAACCAGAGATAATTCTTCAATTATTATTAATAAAAAGTTCATTAAATTTAATTTGAATAAAAGAAGAAACATTAAAAATATGATGCAAAAAGAAGAAGAAACATATGTCAAAAATTTAATGGAAGAAATACACACTTATATAATATGTGGAAAAAATATCGATATGTTTGAAAATTTTTATTCTGAAAATAAAGAGAAATATGAAGAAATAAATAACAAGATGAAAAAATTAATTTAACATCTTGTTTTTTGTTTAATTGTGTCAAATAATATTATTTTTTTATTCTACTATATCTTTTTCTGTTAAAATTATAATGTATGGAGGATTGAAATGAAATTTATTGATAATATTAAAGAAAGAGTAAGAAAAAATTCAAAGACTATTGTTCTTCCTGAAACAAGTGACATTAGAACAATAGAAGCTGCAAGAAAGATAACAGATGAAGGTTTTGCTAATATTATTTTAGTTGGCGAAAAAGACGCTATATATTCTCTTGCCAAAGATAATAATATAGATATTTCTGATATAAAAGTTATTGACCCTAAAAATTATGAAAAAACAGAAGAACTTATTAATAACTTCTATGAATTACGTAAAAAGAAAAACATCTCAATGGAAGATGCTAGAAATACTATTCTAAACAATTACCTATATTTTGGTTGTATGCTTGTTAAATTAGGCTTAGCAGATGGTCAAGTTAGTGGTGCGATAAACAGTACTGCTGATACATTAAGACCGGCTCTTCAAATTTTAAAAACTGCCCCTAATACAAAAATCGCTTCATCATTCTTTTTAATGGATGTCCCAAATTGTAATTATGGAGCTAGTGGGGTATTTGTTTATTCTGATTGTGGAATGGTCCAAAATCCAACAAGTGAGGAACTTAGTGAAATAGCCAAAACATCCGCTGAAACATTTAAACTATTAGTTGAGGAAGAACCTAACATTGCCTTCCTATCACATTCAACTTTTGGCACATCTAAGTGTAGTGATGTTGATAAAGTAAGTAACGCTGTTAAAATATTTAAACAAAACTATCCAAACTATAATGCTGATGGCGAAATGCAGTTTGATGCAGCTATCATACCAGAAGTTGCAAAGAAAAAGGCTCCTAATTCTACTGTAGCAGGATCCGCTAATGTTTTAATATTCCCAGACTTAGATGCTGGAAATATTGCCTATAAAATTACCGAGAGACTAGCTCACGCTGATGCCTATGGACCAGTAACCCAAGGTCTTGCAAAACCAGTTAATGACCTATCAAGAGGTTGCTCTGCCGATGATATTGTAGGTGTTGTTGCCATTACTGCTTTACAAGCAGAAAATAATATCTAAAAAACATATTGAGATAATGAAAGTAATATATTATAATTTAGGAGAAGGAGGAAATTATGTATAGTTCTAATTATGATAACTTATTTGTAGCATTAGGTGCCTTTGCATTAATCATTGGCTTAATTGTATTAGCAGTTTTAGTTGTTTACCTAGTTGCTTTATGGAAAGTATTTGTAAAAGCCGGCAAACAAGGTTGGGAGGCAATTATTCCATTTTATAACTCTTGGATTTTAGTAGAAATTGCTGGACTTAATTGGTGGTGGTTCTTACTTATCATTTCCGGAACAATCGTATCATTGTTACATATCCCAGGGCTAAGTACACTTTGTAGTTTAGCAAATCTGGTAGCTATGTTCTTTTGTAATTACAACATCGCTAAAAAATTCCATCAAGAAGTTGGATATGCCATATTAATGACATTATTCCCATTTATTATGTACCCAATATTAGGATTCTCTGATAAAGTATTTGATAAAGATGTTATAACTTCACCTAATGGACCAATTGGGGAAAACAATAATAATAAAAATACTACAAATACAAACAATACTACTCGTAGTACAGACTCTAATAAATTTTGTACCAACTGTGGCACAAAAATTAATGGTGATGAAAAATTCTGTACTAATTGTGGTACAAAAATAAATTAACTAGTTCATTGAACTAGTTTTTTTTTACAAAAAAATAGACCCTTGGGGGTCTATATGATTATTCAATATCAATATATTTTTTAGTTTCAACTTCTTGTTTTTTAGGAACAACAACAGTCAAAGTACCATCGCTAAACTTAGCGCTAATCTCCTCTTCTGCTACATCTCCTAAATAGAAACTTCTAGAGTATTTATTATAAACTCTTTCACGACGAAGATAATTACGTTCATTATCCTCCTCATCATCTTTTTCACATTTTTCAGCGGAAATAACTAAATTGCCTTTATTGCATTCAATCTTAATTTCATCCTTCTTGAAACCAGGCAAATCCATTTCAACATAATATTTATTTTCTTTTTCATAAATATCACACTTCATTTTTGTAGAATCTCCTTCAAAAAAATTACTTAATGAATCATCAAAATATAATTTTGGTATTAACATAATATCATCTTCCTTTCACAATTATAGTTATACCACTTCTTTTAGCACTTGTCAATAGAGAGTGCTAAAATATTTAATATTCATTTTTATTATATTTACAAAATTTAAAAATATACGTTTTATTTTATAAAAATGAGTTATTTGCCTATACTTAGTAAAACATATAGAATAAATTATTTTGAAGGAGGATGTATGTATAACTATAATTATTTAAGAAATAGTTACCAAATGGATAGAAATAACAACATGAATGATTTTGACACAAATTATGATGATTTTATGACAAATGTCCCATCAGTAAATAACAATTTTCAAAATCAAGTAACTAACAATAATAGTCCTGTTACTCTATTCACCCCTAGTGAAGGATTCCAAAAAGGTAACTTATTTTCAAATCTTTATTCAGAATATGATAATTATCAACCAGTTAATTTAACCGCAACTACTGACCAACAAAAATTATACCTAGATATGGCTGAAAATGCTTTTGCGGCCCATGAACTAAATTTATATTTAGATATCAACCCAGATAATAGTTCCCTACTAACTTTATTTAATGATTACAGAGAAAGAGCTAATGCTCTAAAGGAAGAATATGAGGCTAACTATGGTCCTATATCTATAAGCAGTAATGTTTTAGTTAATCACCCATTCTTATGGGAAGAAACATCTTGGCCATGGGAAGGAGGAATGAACTAATGTGGGCATATGAAAAAAGATTACAATACCCTATTGATATAAAAACAAAAGATTTAAAAATGGCAAAGTATCTCGTAACTCAGTATGGCGGTGCAAACGGCGAGCTAGGTGCTGCTCTAAGATATTTAAATCAACGCTATACTATGCCTGATAATAGAGGGAAAGCTATTTTAACCGATATTGGTACAGAAGAGCTTGCACATATCGAAATGATTTCTACCATGATTTATCAATTAACAAAAGACGCCACTATTGAAGAGTTAAAAGAAGCCGGATTAGGTACAAATTATGCAGAACACAATAAGGCATTATTCCCAACCGATTCAAATGGAGTACCTTTTTCTGTTACATACTTTGCTGCAACAGGAGATCCACTAGCCGACTTATCAGAGGACATGGCTGCTGAACAAAAAGCTCGTGCAGTATATGAAAATTTAATTGATTTAACAAATGATCCTGATGTCATTGGTCCCCTACTATGGCTAAGACAAAGAGAAATAGTACATTATAATAGATTCAAAGAATTATTTGAGTACTATGATGAAATGTTAAATAAAAATAAAACAAACTCACAACAGTAAGTTTGTTTTTTTTATACCCTAAATTTTAATTATGAAAATATTTTAGGTAAAATATATAACATTACAAATAGTGCAACTGCAATAGATGGTACTAATGCATAAGCAACCTTATCTTTAGTAACATTTAAACTTTCACTAGTAGCAAATGCTAAATATATAATACTAAATATAACTCCAACAATTAAGAATACAAATGCTAAACCAAATTTAACGTAAGAAAAGATAGCACCTAATATTAAAGCACATATCATTATTACACTTGAAAGTCCAACTGCTGTAAGAATTTTCTTAAAATTAGTATCAGCTTTAAATATAACTTTACCCATAAGAGTAATCATTCCTGCTAAAGTAACAAAGTATATAGCAACAAAGAAGAATGATTTAAAGAATATTGGTGCAAAATCCACATTCAAACCAGATAAAGATGATGTAGATAACATACTGAATCCTGAGAATAAACCAGCTAACATGCTTGAAAGCGAATTCATTAAACAGTAAACAAATAAACCTGATGCTAGTGAACATACTGCCATAAATATAATACTGATAATTAAATTAGAATCTGTATTATAGTTTTTAATAGTTGAAACAGGATTTGTAAATGATCCTTTTAATATCGAACCAAAGTCATCAAATGCTCCAACTGTTGGGGTAATAGGTTGAGCAGCAGTAACATCTTCAAGAACTTCACTAGTTTCTTGACAGTTACATACTTCTCCTTCCTCTAATTTTTTACCACACTTTGTACAAAATTTTGCCATTATAGCCTCCTAATTATTAATATATTGAAAAATATGTAGGTAATGATCTAACATTACGTAATTTATAACTCTTACCACTCATTTCATATGTTAAATAAACATAGTCATAAGTGCTTTTATCTTTAGTCTTTGTTTCACCAACAGAATCATAAGAAACTGTGTAATCAAAATACATTTTTACTTGTAATTCAAGATATCCATCAGTAGTTGAACTAATTGAATAATATTTTACATCTGTAATATCCATCTTAGTTAACTTTCTTGAAGAAGCTTGTAAACTACTCAAATAACTTTCATAAGATGAACTTAATTTTGAATCAAATGATTTTGAATTTAATTCAGCAAATTTTTTATTAGCAAGAACTCCAGCATAAATTTCTTTTAAATCATCTTTAGCTTGTTTAGTTAAAGTTGTTTTCATAGCTTCAGAAATATTGCTACTCTTTACTCTTGCTGTATAAGTATTATAGTATTTACTTGGTGTATCTGTATCTTCAATTACTATACCATTTTTTAATGTAACTTTAATTGGAGCTTTTTCTCCTAATACTTGATTTAATACATAAACATCATTAGTAGATGTTGATTTACTTTTATCAAGATATTTCTTATCTACTTTAATACCAGCATATACAACAGTTGCACCAGTTGGTACAGTGATTTGATAATCTTCAACTACTTTTACAGTGAAAGAACTTGTTAATTCCCACTTATCAAAGAAAAGTAATGTTTTTTTATTAGACTTTTGTAATTTTATATCAACATCTTTTTCACCACTACCACCTTCATATGTATAAGTAACTGGAACAGTAGCAGTAAGTTTTCCAAGACCATATTCTATATTACCAAGTTGATAATTAGTAATTTTTCTCATTTCGCTTTCTTGAGCTTTATAAATTTCTTTAAATGCATCTTTAGATACGAAAGTCTTGTCACCACTTTCTACATTAACCATATAACTATATAACTTATCATAATTCTTTGTAGAAATAGCATCCATATAATTTTTAACTAATCTTTTTGGACTAGCTAATGATGAACCAACTGCAACAAAAGCTATTAACAAAACTACTACTGCAGAAACTGCTGCAATGATAATCTTATTTTGTTTTGTCATTGGTTTTGATGTTTTTACTGGTTGTTGTTGAGTCTTAGGACTCTCTTGTTTTTCTTCGGCAACTTCTAATTTTGCTCCACATTTTTCACAAAACTTTGCGCCTTTTTCATTTTTTGTTCCACATTCTCCGCAAAACATTTTATCACTCCTTTATACTACAAAGTCTACCATAATTCGACTTTTTTGTAAACCAATTATTAAATAACTTCTTCACATGATCTTTTATTTATGTCATGCCATTTCCACTTGGTAATAACATCCATATCGGTACCATATTCTCTAATATGTTCTTTATGTTCAACTAACTTATTAAGACATTCTTGATAAAGAAAACTTCCCCTATTTTCTAAATAATTTAAATGTTTCAAAGCATCCATTACTAAGTGATAACGATCAATTTTATTTTGTACTCTCATATCAAATGAAGTGGTAATTGTTCCTTCTTCAATATAACCATGAACATGCATGTTTTTATTATGTCTTCTATGAGCAAGTTCGTGAATAACAGAAGGATAACCATGGAAATTAAATATGATTGGTTTATCTTTTGTAAATAACATATCAAAACTTACATCATCCATTCCATGTGGATGTTCAGTATCTGATTGTAATCGCATTAAATCAACCACATTAATAGTTCTAATTTTTAAATCTGGGAAAGTATTATGTAAAATTGAGACTGCTGCTAATGTTTCTATTGTTGGGGTATCTCCACAACAAGCCATTACAATATCAGGTTCTTCTAAACCATCATTACTAGCCCACTCCCAAATACCAATACCTAATGTACAATGCTTAATAGCTTCATCCATACTAAGCCATTGATAACTAATATGTTTAGATGCCACAATAGCATTAATATAGTTTCTACTCTTAATGCAGTGATCAAAACAAGATAGTAAACAATTAGCATCTGGTGGCAAATAAATTCTTGTAATATCCGCTTTTTTGGTAATTAAATGATTTAAAAAACCAGGATCTTGATGTGTAAAACCATTATGATCTTGCTGCCAAATATGAGATGTTAAAATGTAATTTAATGATGAAATATCATATCTCCAAGGAAGTTGTCTACAAACCTTTAACCACTTTGCATGTTGACTAGCCATAGAATCAACTACCCTAATAAAGGCTTCATAACAATGGAAAAAGCCATGTCTTCCCGTTAATAAGTATCCTTCTAACCATCCTTCACATACATGTTCTGATAGATATGAATCAATAACTCTACCACTATTAGAAAGATATTCATCACTATCAAAAATCTTTCCTTCCCATTGTCTTTTTGTAGCATCAAATATGTGATTTAAACGATTGGAAAGGGCTTCATCCGGACCAAATATTCTAAAATTATGATTATCCTCATTTAATAATATTAATCTTTCAACATATTTTCCCAGTTGCATCATATCAGATGTCATTACTCCACCATGGTTAGGAACCAAAACTCCAAACTCTCTAAAATCAGGAGTTCTTAAACTTTTTAATAAAATACCGCCATTAGCATGAGGATTAGCGCCCATTCTATGATTTCCAAGTGGAGTCATATTTTTGATTTCTGGAAGGACTCTACCATCTTCATCAAATAACTCTTCTGGATGATAACTTCTAAGCCAATTTTCAAGCAATTTTAAGTTTTCCTTATGATCTTCATCTATTACAATAGGTACCTGATGAGATCTAAAACTACCCTCTATTTTTTTACCATCAACAACTTTAGGACCAGTCCATCCTTTTGGAGTCATTAATATTATCATTGGCCATATAGGGCGAGATAAATCTCCACCAACTCTTGCATTTTTCCAAATAATTTCAATTTCTTCAATAGCCTTATCCATTACTTCAGCCATTTGTTCATGAGCCTCTAAAGGATCTTCACTTCTTACTATATAAGGATTATATCCATATCCCCTGAATAACTCTAAAAGTTCTTCTTCACTAATACGTGCTAAAACAGTTGGATTAGCGATCTTATAACCATTCAGATGTAATATTGGAAGTACTGCCCCATCTGATTTAGGATTGATAAATTTATTTGAGTGCCAAGAAGTTGCAAGAGGACCTGTTTCGGCTTCCCCATCACCAACAACACAAGCAGCTATTAAATTAGGATTATCAAAAACAGCTCCAAAAGCATGACTTAGACTATATCCTAACTCCCCTCCCTCATTTATTGAACCTGGTGTCTCTGGTGCTGCATGAGAAGAAATACCGCCCGGGAAACTAAATTGTTTACATAACTTCTTTAATCCCTCAAGATCTTCTGTAATATTAGGATAAACCTCACTATATGTTCCTTCCAAATATACATTAGTAACACTTGCCTGACCACCATGACCCGGACCAGATATATAAATCATATCCAAATCGTATTTCTTTATAACTCTGTTTAAATGTGTATAAATAAAATTTTGACCAGGTACAGTACCCCAATGTCCAACTAACTTAGGTTTAATATCTTTTAACTCTAAAGGTCTTCTTAATAATGGATTATCCATTAAATACATCTGACATGCCGATAAATAATTGGCAGTTCTAAAATATTTATCAATATTGTTTAACTCTTCTTGACTAAGTACGTTCATATTTTCTCCTTTTTATTCATTCTTTTATAAGCTTGTATCATAATTGTTAAAAGATAACAATGGCATAACACTTAGAATATTATTTTGTACAAATGTGATTAACTTTTCTTCATCAGTTGTTGTAATTTTTTTAAGCGGTGTCTTAGTTTCTAAAACATTCACTTCACTTATACTACTAATATTAGATTTATATACCAATTTAATAAAACTATTTTCATCAGTTGCCTTCTTTTTCATTTCAAGATCTAAACTACTATTATAAGTAGTATCATCTTCTTTATTTAAGGTGTAAATAACAGTTCCAAGTACAGCCTTTTTAGCATTACTAGTAGTCATTGTAAAATTAACTTTTTGCCCATCATATTCATATATACCAGATGAAACATTTTTATTCTCATCTTCTAACTTTACTCTTACTTTGTTTTCTTTTTCCTTAACCGCATTAAACTTTAAAACTTTCTTACTTCCTTCATTATAAGTAAAAGTCATATTACTTTTTCTATCAGAATCAAGATATGTATCTAATAAATATGTATCATTATTAGAAACTATTTCATGTCTTAACACTTTAAGATTTTTTACATATACATTATAATCAAATAATTTTTCTTGACTATTATATTCCTCCCTTAATGCTTTAATCTGATCATCTAAATATTTCTTGTATTGACCAACATTATCATCTTGAAAAACCTTAGCTAATTTTTCTAAAAGTTTTTTATTATTTTGAATATCCTTAAGTACTGATATATAAATATTTGCTTTATCTTTTTCAGTAACTTCAACACTTATCTTTTGAACTCTAACATTTTTTTCACCTAATTTTATACTTTGTCTTACTTTTACCAATTTTTTATTATTCATATTATTTCCTACTGCTTTAAAGAAGGATTCATAAATAGTTACTAAATCTTCATAGGTAAAATCTTTAAGTTCTAATATATCATTATATATATAGTAATAATTATCAAATATATTTTTAAGTGTAAAACTAGTCTTATTATCTTTTTGTAAATACTCTAATTCTAAATTTACTAAACTATTATAGCTAAGCTTACAATCACCATAAAGTTTCTTATCATTTTTATCATAAGAATAATCATTTACTAAATTAATGTTATGTACTTGGTTAGCATCATTAATATTAAGCGATAAACTAGAACTTTTTTTAGCTTTACTTATTTTCATAACTTCCATTGGAAATAACTTTTCTGCCTGTTCATTAGAAAAAAGTGTATTTTTATAATTGATAAGTGCTGTTTTAAAAACATATGGCGTATAATTCATAACTACTACTCCACCTATTATTAAGAAAACAGAAACAAAAAGTAAAACTATAACTAGTTTTTTTCTCATCTACAACCACCTCTTATTATAACTATATAATATCATATTAAGACATAATAAGCTAGTAAATTTAATAGTTTAACCATTATTTTTTTTGGTATAATATTAGTGGAGGTATATATGGAAAATAAATATATTAGTCTATTACTAGAAAGATGTTTATCTTTTAAAAAAAGTAAATCTTTATTTATCAGTTATGATAAAGTAAATAAGAAGTTTGTAGAAAAATTAATAAACCACGCCAAAAATATGGGAATAAATGATATTGCCTTTGATGAAGAGGATATATTTTTAACCCATCAGAAACTAAGTACTGAAACTATAGAAGAAATCGAAAAAGATCCCTATTTCAACAAAAAGAAATGGGATGAATATGCTAAAAAAGATGCTTGCTTTTTAATGCTAGAAACAGAATTCCCCCACGTTATGGATGACATAGAACCTAGCCGTATAGCCAAAGCCCGTTTTATGAATAGATCTACTCGTGAAATTTTTAGACAAAAAGAAGTTAGCTATGAAATATCTTGGTGTATAGCTGCTCTACCCAATGAAATATGGGCAAAAGATTTATTTCCAAATGATAAGAACGCTTATCAAAAACTTGAAAACATAATTTATGAAATGTGTATGGTAGATACCAAAGATCCAATTAAAAGTTGGAACGATTATATTAACAAAAGCAAAGAAAAAGTTAAAAAATTAAACGACTTAGAAATCAAATCTATGCATTATACCAATGAGCTAGGTACTAATCTTACCGTTGAAATGCCACAAAATACACTTTGGGTAAGTGCAGCCAATGAAGAACATGATAATATAATTGTTAACATGCCAAGTTATGAAATATTTTCATCTCCTGATTACAGAAAAACTTCCGGTATTGTATATAGTTCAAGGCCTTTAATTTATGGAGGTGGAACAATTGATGAATTCTTCATTGAATTTAGGGACGGTAAAGTTATAAATTATGATGCCAAAGTTGGAAAAGAAATATTAAAGGGAATTATTGAAAGTAGTGAAAATGCCTGCTACTTGGGAGAAGTAGCATTAGTTAATAATAACTCTCCAATTTCTAACACCAAACTAGTATTTGGTACTACTCTTTTTGATGAAAATGCATCATGCCACCTAGCCCTTGGCGATGGCTTTTCAGAATGTATTAAGAATGGCACTAATTTAACAAAGGAAGAACTTTTAAAAGAAGGCATTAATCAATCTAAAAACCATGTAGACTTTATGATAGGAACAAAAGACTTAGAAATAGAAGCCGAAACTAATCAAGGAAAAATAAAAATATTTACAAAGGGTAACTTTAGTATCTAATAAAAAATGTTGAACAAAATCGTTCAACATTTTTATTTAACTTTTTGAATATAATTTAAATAATATCCAAGGTTTGTTTTATCATATGTGTATACATATTTAAATTGTGGTAACTTTTCTTTATCTCTTATTATATCTACACTATCAGCAGTTAATCCCTCTATTTTATTGGCAGCTTGAGAATCGGTAGATACTGTATTTGTAACTTCATTAATAATTGCATAAGCAATAGTAATTTCTAACGTATCAGTACTCTTTACTGCTTTTATTACCTTTCTTTGTAAATAAGAAGCACTAGTACCACCACATCCACCTTCACTAGGTTTTATAGAATAAGAACCATTATAATATTGATAACTAGTACATCCCTTATGAATTGAAAAATCTTTATTTATTAATTGAACCTGAGTTCCAAATAAAATTTCAACATTATTTTGAAAACTATCACCTGTAACATACAAGTTATTACCAAGCCCATTATTAGATTTTTGTATGACAAGAGCTCTTAAATAATCCTCACTCAAATCAGTTATATTAGTTTTATCCTTACCATAAAGTGTATCAGCAAGTTCTACGTTAGAAACAAAATAAGTATCATATTGATCTACCAATTCATTAATATAAGGACTATTTGTTGAAATCTCCTCCGTTTTATTATTTTCTGTAACATCTTTATTCTTTTCTGTTGTATTTTTATTTTCCGTAGTAGTATCTTTTTTATTTATAACTTCAAAACAATAATAACTTCCTACTCCTCCTACTGCAAGCCCAATTATTAACATTAAAATTACTATAGGCCACACTTTTTTTTGCTTTTTCTTAACCACTTTTTCTTCTTCCATACTATCCTACCTTTCTATCAAAAGAATAAAATGAAAATCATATTTTGTCAATCTATTTACCTAAATTAACAATTTTTTATTTAAAAACAGTGTATAATCTTTTAACTTTCCCTGATATATCATAGTTAAATCATTAAGTTTCAAAAAATCAGCTGGTTTAGTTATTTCAGGCAATAAAATATCTGTTCCAGACTGATCAAAAAGATATTTTACAAACTCAGCACAATAAAAATAATTATTTCTCCTAAGTTTTATATTTAACACAACTAAAAATAAACCAATAGTATTAAAATGATATTTTCCCCTATTTCTATTCATCTTATTTATAATATGCTTTATTCTATTAAATCTATAATCGCTTATCTCTAAACAATAAAGTCTAGCCTGCGTATTATGAAATCTTTTAAAAGTACCATTATTAATACTTTCATGAACAAAACCACCGATAAAAGGATTATAAGGATTAATTCTTCCGAAGGAATAAAGACGATCTAGTTTTTCATCTAACGCAATTGACACATGTGTATATTCATGAGAAGTATATAACTTTATAGCCTTAGATAAAATAGTCCCAGTATGAGTTAACAATATATAAACTTTCTTCATACACTAGATTTCCTACTCTTTATAATAAAATTATCTAAAATATTTTTCCCTTTTCTATTTTTGAGATAAAAATACCCCATAAAATCAAAAACCAAAGCCCCAAGAAAATTAACTAACAAATCTTTCATTGTATCATTAATACCAATATCTAAATAACCACCATCAACACGTGCTAAAACATTATTGTTATCATCATAAATAATCGTATAACCTATATTATCAATATTAATTACTTTATTAGTTTTTGTATCATCCAAATATATCGTAGATATATTTTTAACTAAAGTATCTTTTTGCATATCAAATCTTAAAGTCTTGTCAATTCCATACTCTATAAACTCCCAACAAACACCAACAGTCATAGAAAAACAAAAAGAAACCAATACTACAAATATGGGTGAAAGATTAAAACTATCTACATTTTCATTTAAAAGATTAACTAATGATATTCCAACACCAGCACACAAGAAACCATTAAGTGTATGTAGCATCGTATCCCAAATAGGTATATGTTGATAAAAACTATTAATTTCTCCTAAAATTTCGGCACAAAATACAAAAAGTAAGATTATTATCTCTAGGGTATTAGGAAGTTCAATCTTAAAATTTTTCTGAACAAACATGGGTAAAGTAAGTAAAACTAAAGTAAGTATGCATATAAAAATATTTTCCACATTAAAATTTATTATTTGTCTTATCAAACAAAAAATAACAAGAATTCTAATTATAAAATAAACTAATAAACTACTTCTTTTAGTCTCTTTATATACTTGAAGTACACTCTTTCTTTTACTATTCTTCTTAAACATAAAATCAACTCCAATATTATAATAGCATATATCCTAAAATAAACAAAAGAAAAAAAGGGTACATCTCTGTAATCCTTTTAAACATTTTCAAATTGTGAATTATATAAATCAGCATAGAAACCATTTTTCTTTATTAGTTCTTCATGATTTCCTTGTTCAATAATATTTCCATCTTTCATAACTAATATTAAATCAGCATTTTTAATAGTTGATAAACGATGAGCAATAATAAATGAAGTTCTTCCATGTGTAAGTTTATCCATAGCCTTTTGAACAAGTTCTTCAGTTCTTGTATCAACAGATGATGTTGCCTCATCTAAAATCAAGAAAGGAGCATCTTTTATCATTCCACGTGCAATAGTCATCAATTGTTTTTGTCCTTGACTTACTGAATCGCTATCATCTAACATAGCATCTAATCCACCAGGTAAAGTTTTTATAAAATGATCAACTCCAACAGTTCTACAAGCTTTCCATATTTCTTGATCACTAACACTTTCCTTATTAAATCTAATATTATCACGGACACTACCATCAAATAACCATGTATCTTGAAGTACCATAATAAATAAATCATGAATGTTTTCTCTGGTAAGTTTTTTAGTTGAAACACCATCAATAAGGATATCTCCAGAATTTATTTCATAAAATTTCATTAATAGGTTAACCATGGTAGTTTTACCAGCACCTGTTGGTCCAACTATTGCGATTTTTTGGCCAGGCTCTGCTACACAACTAAAATCTTTAATAATAACTCTGTTTTTATCATATCCAAACTTAACATTTTTGAATTCTATTTTACCTTTTACTTTACTTTTATCTAAATGTTCTACTAAATTAGACTCACTTGTCATCTCCTTTTCATCTAAAAACTCAAATACTCTTTCACTAGCAGCAGCCGTTGATTGAAGACTAGTCATCGCTTGCGCTATTTGAGAAAGTGGATTAGTAAATAATCTAACATAAATCATAAAAGCAACAATTACTCCAAATGTAATTACATTATTAGTTACTAGTAAAGCTCCAACTACACACACAACTACATAACCAAAATTTCCAATGAATCCCATTATAGGAGGCATTAAACCTGATAAAAATTGACTCTTTCTATTGCATTCATATAATTTGCTATTAAGCTTATCAAACTCAACATTAGACTCTTTATCACCATTATATGCTTTTACAACATTATGTCCTGAATAAACCTCTTCAATATAACCATTTAAATTTCCTAACTCTTTTTGTCTTTGAACGAAGTATTTTTGAGATTTACCCAAAATAGCTCCCATCAAACCAAATCCTATTAAACTAGCTAAAATTGCTGAAATAGCCATTATCCAGTTAGTTATAAACATCATAATAATAGAACCAATAAATAAAGTTATACTACTAACCAAAGTACCTAAACTTTGATTAAGATTTTGAGCAATAGTATCTACATCATTAGTTATTCTTGATAATACATCACCAGTTTCATGTTGATCAAAATATTTTAATGGTAATGTATTTATTTTCTTACTTATTCTACTTCTCAAATCCTTTGCAAATCCATTAGAAACAGTAGTCATTAAATAACCCTGAATATAACTAAATAAAGAACTTACTAAATACATTATACATAGAAATAAAGCAATACTTTCTACCTTAGCCATATCCATACTTGGTTTAATCTTATTATAAATTGGTTTAGGAAGAGTATCAAGTTTAGCTAATGTCTTCTTAGTATCATCACTCTTTTTTATAGATCCCATTACTTCTGTAAATTTCATTTTATCACTCATACTAATATTAGGATCTGTCATTATATTCTTAATTCTTTTTTCTGAAATATTAGGTTTTATTCCAGCTGTAACAGTATCTGTTAAATCAGACAACTTATTTGGTGCAATCAAAGATAATATTGAACTAACCATAGCAAGAGTTAGCGCTATTATTAATAGTATTTTAAAATTACTTAGATTGCTTAATAGTCTTTTAATAGATCCTTTGAAGTCCTTAGACTTTTCAAAGTTTCTTCCTCCAGGTCTAGGCATTGTCTAATTCCTCCTTTGATAATTGTGATAAGGCAATTTCTTTATAAACCTCACAGTTTTTTAATAATTCTTTATGTGTTCCAATACCAACACATTCACCCTTATCTAAAACTACTATTTTATCAGCATTAATAATTGTTCCAATTCTTTGAGCAACTATTAAACTAGTAGCACTATTAGTATATTTTTTTAATTCTTTTCTTAAAACAGAATCAGTCTTATAATCAAGTGCACTAAATGAGTCATCGAATATATATATTTCTGGATTACGAGCTATAGCACGAGCTATTGCTAAACGTTGTTTTTGACCCCCAGATACGTTTGTTCCACCTCTAGCTATATGAGCATCATATTCGCCCTCCATTTTAGAAACAAATTCACTACCTTGACTAACTTCGATTGCTTTTTTTATTTCTTCTAAAGTAGGTTTACTACGTCCATTATCACCATAGGCTACATTTTGTGCTACTGTACCAGTAAACATAACAGCCTTTTGTGGTACATAACCAATTTTATTATGAAGTGCCTCTTGGGTATAATCTTTTACATTTACACCATCAACAAGTACCTCTCCATCAGTAGCATCATAAAATCTTGGAACTAGATTTATTAAACTAGATTTACCACTACCAGTTGATCCAATAAACGCCACAACATCTCCCTTATTGGCTTTAAATGAAATATTTTTAAGTAAATAATCATCAGCATCTGGATACTTAAAGGAAACATTTTTAAATTCAACAGTTCCTACTTCTTTTGTATCATTTCCTAAGAATGTTCCATCCTTAATTGATATATCTTGATCAAATATTTCATTAATACGGCGAGCTGATACTTGAGCTCTTGGCCACATCATGAATATCATAGCAAGCATCAAAAACGACATGATAACTTGCATTCCATAACTAGAAAATACAACCATATTACTAAATAAAGTTATTTTTTGAACCATACCAGCTGCAGCTATTAAATGAGCTCCAATAAAGTAAATTCCTAAAGTTAAAAATTGCATAACTATATTCATAACAGGATTTAAAATAGCAAAACAACGTTGATTAAATAACTGCGTTTTAGTTAGTTCATTGTTAACATCTTCAAATCTTTTCTTCTGATAATTTTCAGCATTAAAAGCTCTTATTACTCTAATACCAGTCAAGTTTTCACGTGTAACACCATTAATCTTATCAATTAATTTCTGTACTATTTGGAATCTTGGCATAACTATAATCATTAGTAAACCTATAGTGAATAATAAAACAACAACACAACCACCTGTTAAAAGACTCCACTCTATACTCTTATTAACAATCTTACTAATTGCCCAAACAGCCATAATTGGAGCTTTAATTAACATTTGTAATCCCATAGCTATTAACATTTCTACTTGTGTAACATCATTTGTTGTTCTAGTAATTAAACTACTTGTAGAAAACTTCTTAATTTCCTCTGTTCCAAAGTCTTCAACTCTTCTAAATATTTGCTTCCTCAAATCAAGAGAAAAATCTGCCGCTATCATTGAAGAAAAATATCCTACTATAACAGCCGATATCAAACTACCAAAAGCACATCCTAACATATATAAACCCTGTATTAATATATCATTAAGTGTACTATCTTCACTTTGTACTAATACTGTAATTTCAGACATATAATCTGGTAATTTTAAATCAAGCCATACTTGAACTACAATAAACAAAATACAAAGTATTATATAAAAAATGTCTTTTTTCGAAAAATTCTTAAATAATTTAAACATAAATCTCCTTTTTTGTTACTAAAAAGCCAAAAAGAGTTCTTACCTACCTCTCCTAGTAACTGCTAATAAATTGTAATACATTTAAAAATTATTGTCAAACAAACAGCAAAAAATAAAACCACAATAATGTGATTTTATTCTACTATTAACTCTATTCTATTATTTCTCTCTTTATTAAGTATAATAGAATATTTTTTATTATTTATTACTGCACTAGCGTCATTAATCATTCCAAATACATCACTAACTTCGCCATAATCGGCCACATCTTTTGTTTTTGTATAGACGATAATTGCATATCTTCCCTTTTCTAAAGAACTAATATCTAGGCTTTTATCATACCAAACAAAATCTTTATTTTTATTATCTGAAGTTAAAACATCATAACTACCTTTATTTGTACTTCCTAAATCAAATTTATATTGTTTAAAGGATGTTGTCTCTTCAAATATAACACTACGTTCCAAAACACTATTTTGTTCATAACTGATACCATAGTTGTATGAAGTACCAACTAATTTTAATTCCTTATCCACAAAACTTATATCATCATAATTATTAATCATATTTCGATAGGTGTTTGAAGTGCTTGTAGTAATTAAGCTTTCACGGATATTTAATTCAATTTCCTGGGCTTTTGAACCTAAATTAACTTTAAAGTTATAACCATATTTATCATCTACATTTCTTCTTGAAATATCTTTATTAAATACATTAGTAACTTTTTCTAAAGAATAATATGAGTTTGTTGCGGCTTCCATATATAGATCATAATCGCCTATCAAACCTTCACCAAAATCAATTTCTCCCTTAAACCAAGAAGAACTATAATCATATCCATTCTCGCTACCTAAATCAAAAGGAACATCAGTAGTCCAACGTTGAACTTTAAATTTATATGTTTTAGCAGTAACCTTATTTTTTAGAACTAAATAATAATTGATTTTATCACTTGCTCTATTATTAATATTTTTTATGATTAAGTACCCACTAATACTATATTTTTTTGTTGTTTTATTAAATGATAAATCATTTAAATAAAACTCTCCATCTTTTTTCTCTTTTTCTTCATCTGTTTTTTCTTTTTCAACTATTACTTTTATTTCTTTCACTACTTTATGACCAAAACTATCTACTACTTCATATGAAACTTTATATGTTCCTTCCCTACTTGTATCTACATTATTAAATACTACTTTAATTTTACTCGTTATGTCTTTATCTTCATTATCATATGCACTTACATTTTCTTTTTCCTTAAATGTATCACCTATACTTAGATAAACATCATTAGCATTGATTACTGGCTCTAAATCAGCAATTATTGTAATTGTAATTTGTTTAGTAACTTCAGCTTTCAAGCTATCTACTACCTTATATGTAATAACATATTTACCTGGAGTATTAAAATCTACTGTACCACTATATGTAATACTAGCAGTAAGATCACCATCCTCTGTATCAAACGCTGTTGCTAAACTAGCTAAATCAATTTTCTTACCTTGTACTACTTGAGTATCTTTTGCACTAATCACTGGTACATTATTAACCGGAACAGTATTATCCTTTAATAAACTAATTGATGCATCACTATCTGTTTTTAAAGTGTAACCATAACTATTATCATTAGAAGTAAGACTTATAGGTACTTTTAAATAAGTTTTTCCATCATTTCCAACTTTTTCACCTAAAACAGGTAAATAAGTTCCATCATAGATTCCACTTACAATTGTTGACTTTTCATTAGCGCTAACAAATACATTAGAGCTATATCCTACAGGTATTACTGTTTGTTTACCATAAGTTCCACCAACTAACTTAATATTAGCTGCACTAACCCATTCTTTTTGATCATGTTTGTAATCACTACTTACTAAATAACTAACTACTTTATTATTAGTATCAACTGCTCTATCATAAACCATAACATACTTATTTTTTAAAAGTTTCTTACCAGTTTCTTCAAGTAATCCACCATCATAATAATACATAGTATCATTTGTTGTAAGTCCTACTTTAGGTGTTAAAGTATTAGAATCATTATAATAACTATATTGATAATCTCTTCCTTGATATGGATAAACATCACTTACATCTTTCAAACCACTTTTAGCTGTATTGATTTTCTTAAAATAAGCACTTGGTACATAAACATAACTATTTTCCCAATCAAACTTAGAGGCATAACTACCATAGCTATCTTTATTACTATTAAGATTCTTATCACTTACTATTTTATACCAAACATTACTACCAGCAACATAATCACCTGTAACTTCCGCTACAACAATGACTGGTATTTCCATATTTTTTATATTATAAACGGCCTTAGAACTATTAGAAGCACTAGCTCTTGCCACTAAAGAAGTCGTATTGATTGCTAACTGATAATAGTTATAATCTTGAAGTCCATAATATTTATCAAAACGATAGTAGTAAGACGCTGCTTTTTCTCCCCAAAAAGGATCAGATGCATATCTCACATTCCATCCACCTTGTTTATTACCAAAGTGTCCACCATTATAATTATAGTGGTTAGCATTCTGATACATGTCGGTAACAAAATGTTGGGCATGATTATAAATACTACCTTGATATGTTAAGAATCCATAGGCTGAACCAAATGGACTAGAATCAACTGCTCCTTGACCATAGCCATTATTTTTTGAAATAGCTATATTACTTCTTCCCGAATTACTTTCATTTCTACCTAAACATAATGACAATATGGCATTACCCCCATACTGACTTTCAGCATAAATAAGATAAGTTCCCATACCATATAACTTTGAAACATTACTAGTATCTTGATTCTTAATATTTAACGTATTACCATAAACACTTTCTGTATATTCTAACCCATCTCTAATATATTTATTGATATTTGCTGCAGAATAATTAGTTTTTGAGTGATTTGGTAAATACTGATAATAATTATAATATGGAACATTTTTATTTACTGCATTATTATAATTATTGTTCTTATAGTCATCAATCATCTTATATTGATTAGTATAAAAATAATGTGCATCATAACTATAATAATTTTTATTATTAAGAAGTCCCTCAGGTAAAGGTCCTATTTGTATTCCATAATAGCTGCTTAAAGTATTAGAAATTTTTTTAGCAAAGTTATGTTTAAAAATATTTCCTGTGCTCCTATAAAAGCCTATTGAATAAACCCAAACAAGAGGAACTATTTCGTAACTGTCCTCATTTGTCCAGCCTTTATAACCAGCAACTTTAACTAATGCTCTTCTAGATGAATAATCAAAGCCTAAAAAAGCTCCGTCTACTGCACCAGTACTTCTATTATTAACCATATATGAATTAGAAGTCGTAGACGTAGTATCAGGATAATAATTAATTACTTTACTACCTTTTAAAGTTAAATCAACTAAAGCATATTTGGCATTTACTATCTTAGTTTTACCATTATTTCTTTCAAAGATAATAACGTCTTTATTAGTATTAGCATTCATAGCATTTACTGCCTCATTATAAGTTCCATAACACCCTACTGTATCAGCATAAGTACTACTAGGATCTCCAGCCTTACCCTCTTTAGCAATAGCAACCTCATAGTTACTACAAACATTTCTATCTCGATATTCACTACTCGTTAAGGCATGAACATTTAATGGAAATATAAATAAACAAAATATAAACATAAAAATATATTTAACATATCTCATATCCATACCTCCCAATACACTATAATTTTATCATAAATTAAACTATATTGCACAAATATTAAAATAATAAATTTTCATTTTACAAAGTTTTACATATCAATATCATTAAGTACATCACGAAAACTTAGAGTACATGAATATTACATAACATCATTTCATCTTTTAATATATGAAATAACTCGATTACTTGTTCATTTAATGGTAACTAACTATTCCACTGCTTTATTAACTTTACATTTATCAATATCGCAACAATCGAGTTTATAAACATCACTTTAAATAACAAATTAATATTTATTGTACTTATAATTAACAACTGTAGAAACAACATAAAGAGTTGTAAATGTTTTAAGATTCATTAATGAAATATATAAATATAATGAACAGCTATTAATCTTTCTATTATTATACATAATCTTAATCCACTTACTATTTTAAACTTTTTATTTTCATTTTTCCTTATTAAATAACTATAACTATCTTTAAAAGATGAATCCATTTTATATTCTAAATTTTCTTTATCTACATTAAGTAACGCTAAATACGCAAGAAAGTAAGAAATAAATACCGTTATTAATACAATAATTATTTTCAGGTACTGCTATACTACCTGATAAACTTCCGTTATATATATATTTCGCCGACACACTTGTAGGCATTAAAAAGAATATAAAAAGAAAAAATGGAAATGCCTTTAAAACGCAAAAATACCTAGTCTTATCTGTCTAATGATAAAATTGTCTACAATTCTTGTCAACATATTTCCACAAACTTTTTTCACAAAATAGATTTTTTAAATACTTCCCACATATCTATTATTTAATTAATATTAGTTTATCATTTTTATTCAGAAATTAACAGTAAATTACGACTTTTTTCAAAAGAAAATAGACAATGATTACAATTGTCTATTTAAACGTACATATTTTTACATATTTTTGACTACCAGAAACTAAGCTACTACCAAGATAAGCTACATATTTTCCAGATTCTTTATATACTTTAATTCCTTCTGGTTCTTCAAAAATAGAAGTAGATGTTGAATACACTTTTTTATTAAATTTCTCATTACCTAAGAAGTCGTACATAGCAACATATCCCTGAGAATTTTGTGTACCTCCTCTATTGCTTTCACCATAATAAACATATACATAATCTCCAGCTATATCAAATCCCTGAAAATCAAGCGGTGTTTTTGGTATGGTAAATGTTGCTAATTTAGGAATATTACCATCTATATAGTCTACTGAACTATTTTTAATATCTGTTAACTTATAGATACTAAAGATTTGACCTGAACTTCCTGTAACCCTAATAATAAATAAGTTATTAGTTGTATCTATTGCCACTTGTTCATTTGAGCGAGTCTTATAGAATTTATATATATTATAATATTTAGAGCTTAAAGCTGTTGTACTATAATTTTTACCATTATAAAGTTTAATATCATTTCTACTAACACTACTTCTTGTATCAAATGAAACTGAATTAGAAGTATAAGTACTATTACCATGATAAGCAAGTCTGGTTGGGAAAGCTCCATCTCTTGTTACATCAAAACTAAATTTAGAGTTATCATTATTCCAAGTATAATGTCCTCCTGCTAACCACATATAAGCATCAGATGTATCATTATATTTTGAATTAGCCCATTCAAACGCTATATTAGTACCATGTCCAAAACCATACAAACTCATATTAGAATCACTTCCAGATACTCCTGGTCTTGGATGTTTATTAATAAATAAACTATTAGTATTCATATCTGTACTAGTTGAGTAAAGATTCTGAACAGTAAATATATAATTTTTAGAAATATCAAATCCTTGAATAATCGTTGATGGATGAGCCGAAACAACATATTGTGTATAAAGACTTCTAGTTGCGTTATTAACATTTACATAGTTTTTACCATCATTTTGAACTAATACTTTAATAGTTGCTTTTTTACTACTATCTTCAGCACTCTTTACAGTAATCACTGCAACTCCTGGGAAGACACCCGTAATTTTACCGGTAGAAGAAACTTTTGCTACACTACTATTAGATGATGAGTAAACTACATTTTTATTAGTTGCATTACTTGGCGAAATGTTAGGTGTAATACTTATACTATTACTCTCTTCAATATTAATAGTTGCACTGTCTTTAGAAAGACTTACACCAGTAACTGGAATACTTTTAATTTCAAATGTCAAAGTAGTATTAAGTGCTGGATTAGCATTTGACGAAACTAAAACTATTGCATTTCCCGCATCAATTCCTTTAACAGTATTATTAGAAACATTAACACTATTTCCATAAACAACACGTGAATCATATGTATCATCACTTACATTAACAGGATACACTTGAGCAACTATTTTAGTGGATGATGATGCTTTAAGTTTTGTATTAGCACTAACTACTCTAATACCTTTAGGTTTAATAACATAAGTACTATTTAATCTCTTATTAATATAGTATAAATCACTAATATCAATAACTTGATCTACATTATAATCAGCTGCCTTAGCTTCATACTCATTAAAATTAGACTTAGAAAGTAAAACTAGTATCAATTTTCCATAGTCATTATAATCAACATTACCATCTCCTGTAACATCTCCCCTTATAATAACTCTATAATTATCACTACCATAAGTTAATAAATCACCAGTACCCACATAACTACTACTAGACAGTTCACTGTCACTTCTTTTAACAGTAACACTTTTATCAAATAAGTTACTCTTCATATTAGAATAACTAGTAGAAGCTTCAACATTAAGCAAATAATTATCCTTAATTTCATAACCATTAAGATCTATAGCTGTAGTACTTGCCGCCATACTATTATTACTAAATTTAGCAACCAATATTGCCAACATAATTAAACTTAAATTAACTTTTCCCTTTAGTCCAACTTGACTAAACAATAGGATACCAACTATAACTTCTAAAACTCCTACAACAATAAATAATTTACTGTAGTTACTAGAAGTATCAGGAACACTAACTAGTTCACCATTTTTTCTTAAACTTATATTATAAGTACTACTATTTCCTACTTCATCTATAATAGTAATAACATAATCCCCTGGGGAATTTATAACATCTCCCATTTTATATTCTTGTAAAGCACCATTTTTTACTACCTTTATTGTTTTAACATTCTTATTAAATTCTAACTTTATACTATCATAAACTCCATTATTCATAACCCCTTTAATAGTGGGTTTTTCTTTGTCTATATTACTAACATTAATGGTAATATCTTTTTGTAATCCATCAACTGATTCTACTAATATAGTTTTTTTGGTATTAGTCATATAAACTTTAATTAAACTATATTTATCATCTGATAAACTAAATCCTTCTATTTCCTTAAGTTCATGATTCGCTGTAAGTGTTACTACAACATTTTCATTACTTAGTTTTGTGATACTATAATTAACTTTTATATTTAATGGTTCATTCACAAAGTAATATTTAATCTTTACTACTCTAGAATTTCCTAATACATCTTTTACAGTATACTCTTTATCAATATCACTATAAATTATTTTACTTAAACTATGTTTATCTGAAGAAAGTTGAAATCCCTCTAAACTACTTAATTCATTAGGTGATGAAATTATTATCTTCTCTGTCCCATCATTTTGTAATTCGTATGACAAGCTTATATTTAAGTCATTCTTTTTAATACCATCTATATTTAGTGAGATATCTGTACAGTTTCCTGCTACATCACAAAAACTTTCTTGAAAAGTTCCATTTTCAAAATACACTTTAGATAGTTCTTTTTTATCTACTGAAAGAACAAATCCACTCTTAGCATCTAACTCTTCATTAGCTTTAATAACCGCTTCTACTGAATCTTCACTTTTATCATATGTAACGCTTAATTTTGGCTTTTCTTTATCTATATTTGAAATAACAATAGTTTGTGTCTCACTGTTACCATAGATATCTGTTACTACAACTTTATCACCTGTTGTATTTTCACTATAGCTTTTACTTAAACTATATCCATCACTAGATAAATTAAATCCTGTAAGTGGCAACAATTTAGTACTTGAGGTAATTGTTACTACAACATCTTTATTTGTTGGAAGTGAAGTTGATTTTTTCATTGTAAGTGCCATTGGAGTATGTTTAATTTTAAAGGAAAAACTCTTACTATTTGCTCCATTTATATCAACATTACTAACAGCTCTTGCAATAACGCTATATTCTCCTTCTTCCGTAAATGTTATTTTCTTACTACTATCATAATCAATAAAACTAACTCCATTATTTAAAGAATATTGATATTTTTTTATACCACTTAAAGCCGTTGAAGAATCTATTTGTAATAAAACATCTGACTCTGCTGTTTCTCCATTTTTTATATTAGCACTAATTGTCGGTGCTGTTGGCAAAGTATTATCAAATTTAAATACTTCACTTCTAGCAACAGCGTAATTTCCTGCTTCATCAACCGCATAAATCCACAAATAATAATCTCCACTATAAGAACTCTTACTTATTGTAGTATTATTAGTAAAAGGTGTTGTAAAACTAGATAAATCAGGTTGAACAGTATCAGTTGTCCATTGATATTTAAGACCATTTTCGGCTAGCTTTATATCATTAACAATAACCTCACTACTGTGTGTTTTACTATACTGTAATGAACCATTATTTTTTATATTTATAACAGGACGATCCTTATCAATATTGTTAACATCTATACTACAAGAATTAACATTGCCAGCATAATCTTTTACATAAACACTATATTTTCCATTTTCACTTACCGTTTTTTGATAGTTGTGAGAAAAATTTACTCCATTGAAAGAATAAGCAGCATCACTTAATCCATTTTCATCATTACCAGTAACCGTTAAAACTAAATTAGTATTGGTATATTTTGAAGTTGAAGAAGTAATAGAACAGCTAGGTGAAATATTATCAAATATATAAGGACCAAATCTATGATAAGTAACATTATCAATTACAAATGTATCATTAAAACTATCTGTACTTTTATTTGAAGCTGTATCAGTTATTGCTTTTACAAACAAATAATATATACCATCTTTTTTAGCGCCTATTGTAAAACTTTCGCCACTTTGATAATTGGTCCACTCACCATCAGTTAACATTGTAGAACTACTAGATAAATAATATTGATAAGTATTGTTAGTATCTAATTCATATACTCCTTTTAAGGCGTTAATTGTAACGTTTAAACTCTTGGTAGGTAAAGTTTGTGAGTTAGAAATGGCAATCGTTGGAGTTGTAACATTAACAACATAACTACATTCTGCAACATTTCCTACCTTATCTCTAACATAAGCTTTATATGTTCCATTTGATGAAATACTCTTTTTATTAACATTCGTAAAATTTATATTATCAAATGAATATGGAAGAGTATCTAAACCGCTTTGACTGTCACTTCCATTAACTATTAAATTACTTCCATCTGATGTTATGTTACAAGTTGGAGCAGTGTTATCAAAGTAAAATGCTTCACTACGAACTATACTCGTATTTTTCTTTGTATCTTTAGCTAACACCCATAAATACCAATTATTACCCGTAAGTCCTGCTTTAGTAATTGTTTGGTTATTTGTAAAAGTATCTGTAAATGAAGCCTCACTTGGTTTAGTATTACCTTGAACCCATTGATATTTTAAACTACTATTATCCAAGTCACTATCAACAACTGATATAGTTGCACTATGACTTTTAGCATATTCATTAGGATTTTTTACATCAAATGTTACTCTAGGAGCTCCTTCATCTTTTACTAAGACTGTCAAAGAAGCATTTTTTGATGAAACACTACTACCAGCACTACCCAAAATATTACTTAGACTAATTAAAGAATTAACATTATTTACATTACTTTTACTCTTTAAAGTAAAGGTAAAAACTGTAGTATCGGCAGTTAATACCTTACCATCATTCATAACAATTATATAGTCACCATTATTATTAGTACTAATCTTTCCAACAGCAGAAGATGAACTAGTCAAACTAAAAACATCACTATCATAATCAAGTTTAAAAGATAAAACTCCGATACCTTTATCTCCACTATTAATATTAATATTTAAAAGTTTAACTGTTAAAGTAACACTATCCCCCGCTACTACACTAGGTGAACTAGAAGATAGTTCGGTTATAAATGAGTCTCCACTAGCAAACTTCTTAGACGAATTAACCTTAGATACGCCAAGCTTAATGTTTAAGGAACCTACTCCAATAAATATAAGTCCAAATCCAAACAAAACAAGTAAAATTACTTTTATATTAAATTTTTTCAACTTATCTCTTACCATAACTATCTTTCTCCTATTATCATTTTACTACAAAAGAAAAAATAGCACAATTAAAAGTTAAAACAAAAAGTAGCCTTAATAATATTAAAGCTACTTAAATAATAAAACTAATAATTAATTAGAAAAGTGATAATTGATTAGAATTAGGAAGTCCTTCTAATATTCCCATCTCTACCATCTTATCTATTAATGTTTTTGAAACCTTACCACGTACCTGAACATCTTCAATACTTAAGAAACGATTAATTTCACGTTCTCTTACAATATTTTTAGCTACTGTATCACCAAGTCCATCTATTGCATTAAACGGTGGATATATTTCATTATCACTACCAACTGTCCAAACCGTTGCTTCACTCTTATATAAATCAACATTTAAGAATTTAATTCCTCTAGCTGTTGCTTCCAAGGCTACTTTTAAACTTTCAGCTTGACCATTTTCCTTGTTTGTAGCCTCATATCCTTTAGCCTGAATCTCAAGAATTTTTTGTTTAATAGCGTTATACCCTTTAATCATAGCTTCAACATCTACATCTGTTGCCTTTGAAGAGTACCATGATGCATAAAAATATACAGGCATATGAACTTTATACCAAGCAATCCTAAAGGCACTAATTACATATGCTGCTGCATGGGCCTTAGGAAACATATATTTAATCTTAGCACAAGAATCTATAAACCACTCTGGAATATTAGCGTCTTGCATAGTCTTAACATGACCTTTCCAGGTTTCTGGATCTTTTGAAGCCTTACCTTTACGAACAAACTCCATTATTTTAAAGGCCTTAATTGGTTCCAATCCATTATACATCAAATAAACCATTATATCATCACGACAGCCAATAGTATCCTTAAATGGCACTATGTTATTTTTTATTAACTCTTGGGCATTTCCAAGCCATACATCCGTACCATGAGAAAGTCCTGATATTTTAATAAGCTCGGCAAATGTTGTAGGTTTAGTATCTTCTACTAATTTAATTGTAAAAGCTGTTCCAAACTCCGGAATACCAAGAGTTCCAGTATTACACATTATTTGTTCAGTTGTTACACCTAATGCCTTAGTAGAAGTAAAAATACTCATTGTTTCTTTGTCATCTAAAGGAACTTTCATAATATCAGTTCCTGACTGTAATTGAATTAATCTTAACTGAGTAGGATCAGAATGTCCCAATATATCTAGTTTTAAAACATCTTGATCAATAGCGTGGTAATCAAAGTGGGTAGTTCGCCATTCAGCAGTTGCATCTTCTGCTGGAAACTGGAAAGGTGTAAAATCATATACATCCATATAATCAGGTATAACAACAATTCCTCCTGGATGCTGACCCGTTGTTCTCTTAACTCCAGTACATCCCATAGCTAAACGTTCTACCTCTGCCGTTCTAAGTTCTTTTTGATGCTCTTCAGCCCAGCCCTTTACAAATCCAAATGCTGTTTTTTCAGCAACCGTACCTATAGTACCGGCACGATAGACATTATCCTCACCAAAAAGGACTTTTGTATAGGCATGAGCACTAGCTTGGTTTAAATCTGAGAAGTTCAAATCTATATCTGGTACTTTATCAGCATTAAATCCTAAGAAAGTAGCGAACGGCATATCTTGTCCATCTTTTAAAAGTAAAATATTACAATTAGGACACATTTTATCTGGTAAATCAAATCCTGAAGAATAATTTGAACCAAGTGGATTTCCATCATCATCATTAAAGATACTAACCTTACACTTTGAACAACGATAATGTGCTGGAAGTGGATTAACTTCTGTAATTCCCATCATTGTAGCAACAAAGCTTGAACCTACTGAACCACGGGAACCAACCAAGTATCCTTCATCATTAGAGTGCTTAACAAGACGTTGCGCAATCAAATAAATTGGATCAAATCCTCCACCGATAATTCCTCCTAATTTTTTATTAAGTTCTTTTTCCAAATCATCATCTGAAAGACTTTCTTCACTATTTCTCTTAATATATGAACGAACCAAATCCTTAACAGCATCAAATCCCTTTAAAATAACTTCATGTAAATTCGCAAAAGACCTTTTTACCATTTCATCATCTGATAAGTTCTCACTACTTAATTTATCTTTAACAGACTTCAAAACAATATCACCATAAAGTTCAGTAGCAATTCTTTCCTCTATATTATATGGTAAATTATCACCATACCAATCTTTAGCTTTTGTATAAACAAGATCCGTTACTACTCTTGGACAATCCAAATAGCTCTTACCATCATCACTCTTAACTCTTGGAGAGAATGGTATACCTCCAGTATCAATAATAACTTCAATTATCTCAACCATATCACTAATTTTATTAGGATTATCTATAACTATTTTTTTAATAAGTTCTTCATTTTCCAAAAATTTAAAATCTTCAAGCATTTCTTCTGTTGTTCTAAAATGATTAGAAGGAATTTCTTTAATATTATTACGTGCTAAAGGATGTCTTCCTCCACCCGGAACTTTTTGATTAACTATTATTTCTCTAAATATTTTATCTTCTCTATTAATATGATGTACGTCTCCAGTTGCAACAATTAATTTACCAGCATCATCTGTTACTCTGATAATTTTCATTAAATGATGAGCAAGTTCAAGTTCATTCGCAAAGTCCCCACTTTGAATCAAATGATTATAACACTCTAAAGGTTGTACTTCAACATAATCATAAAAACGAATAATATTAGTTAATTCTTGATCAGCTTTACTACGGGCTTGTAAAAACACTTCACTCTCATAACAGCCACTACCAACAAGTAATCCTTCACGATGTTTTTCAATTTCACTACGTAATATTCTTGGTGTTTTATATAAATATTTTGTATTAGCTAAACTAATAAGTTTAAATAAATTTTTAAGTCCTACTTTATTTTTAACTAATAAATTAACATGATAACTTTTACCATATTTATGGATTTCATCTTTGCTAACTAACTCAGAAAGTTGTCCCATTCTTTCAATATTACGATTATCTAGTTTCTTTAACATTTTATAAAACACTAAGGCTGTTCCTTCAGCATCATAATCACCTCTGTGGTGACTTTCCTCATCCCAAGGTACTTCATATCGTTTTACTAAGGCACTTAAACTGTGTCTTGCATAATTATTATCCATAGTACGTGATAATTCTAAAGTATCTATAACAGTATTAGTAAAAGTTCCCAGATTATATTTTTTATAAGCCATTTCCAAGAACGATACATCGAACTTAGCATTATGCGCTACCATTGGTAAATCTCCAAACCATTCAATAAAACGTTTTACTGCATTTTCTTCATTGTCTTTTCCTTCTAACATTTCATCAGTAATACTTGTAACATCAATTATCTTCTGCTCTAACTTAACTCCCGGATTGATTAATTCATCATATCTTTCTAGAATCATTCCATCCTTCATTTTAACCGCACCAATTTCAATAATTGAATCTTTTCCACCAGCATTAAAACCGGTCGTCTCAAAATCGAATACCACATATGTCTGATCAAGCATCACAACATCTTTTGGTCTTACTACAATATCTACACTATCATCTATTAACGTAAGTTCAGTTCCATAAATAGCCTTAAATTTTTCCTCATCACTTTTACCTTTATTATATGATGTAACAGTATTAAAAACATGAGGAAAAGCCTGACAACCATTATGATCAGTAATCGCAATAGCCTTATGTCCCCAACTAATAGCCTGATTAACTAAAAGAATCTCATCTGCAAGTCCATCCATTTGACTCATTTTAGTATGAGCATGTAACTCAACTCTTTTTTCTAAGGCATTATCTTGTCTTACTTGTTTTTCTTTGTCACATAAAACAATATCTCTAGCATTTAAAACTAATTCATCATTACTAAAATGATCACTCTTGACATATCCACGTATTTTATACCATTTTCCTTTTTTTAATTCACTACAAATTCTTGCATATTCATCTTTTTCTCTAGCAAAAACTTTACAATAAATACTATCAGTATAATCTGTTACCTTCAAAGTAATAATTTTAAAATCACTTTTAGAAGACTCAAAGTACTCTATACCAAATACTTCTCCCCATATAGTAACATTATTATCCTCTCCTAAAATAGATTTAATAGAAATAGGCATATCTTCAATCATTATACCAATTACACTATTAGGATCTTTTTCTCTTTTTCTTGAAAACTTAGGTTTAAAATCTTTTTTAACCTCTTCTGTAGAAGGAGTCTTTTCTTTTTTTAACTCTGCAGCATTAGCCAAACTATCATCAAGGCTCTTTTTAATTTCATCTAAAACAAGATGTTCTTCTCTATATAAAAGACTAATTTCTTCTGTATATCCTAAATTATGATAAATGTGATTAATTTCTTCTAATGCATTTCCTAATTTAGCCTCTTCTACTTTATTATTAGCGATAAGTACTAACTTATTATCTTCAAGCCTTAGTTTATCTTTATATATTTCAAGTACTCTTAATTTATCTTTCACATGTTCTAATACACTAGGAAAATAAGATAAATATACCTCATTATTTTTATTAACAAACTGATAAATAATTTCTACTTTATTAAAATTAGGAGCAATCAATTCTTTCTTCATATCTAATTCCATAATTAAAGAAGGATCAAACATATCCTCATTTTCAATATAGATATAACACTCCTTTATACTACTCTTAACTTTAATTTTTAAAAGTCTAGCTTTGGTAAAATAATTATAATGGCCCTTCTCAATCTCTAATCTATCAAGTAATATTTTCATTTTTCCATCCATTATAATTACCTCCCCACCATTATAAAACGACTATTTCCTCTTGATTATCAACCTTTATCATATTTTTTTGATTTTTTATACAAAAACTTATAAATTGCTTTAAGTCTATTTTTCTAAGTTGTATTTCATTAGTATAATTTGTAGCATCGAAAACAATACCATCTCTTCTCATATAAGTGGTTAAATCATCCCTATCTATTCCTAAATACATTAAAAAATAAGGATAAATTTGTCTCTTTAACAACTTATTATTACGTCCACCAACTAAATAATGACTCATACCAGTCATTCTCGTTCCAAGTTCATTTAAAATAGCTAGTTCAAGAACAGCTTCTACTATTTGCTGATTTTCTTTTTCATAGTCTACCATTTCTTTCTTTAAAACTGAAAAGATAATTTCTAGTATATTTTGAATATCAGCCTCTTCCATCTTTTTACCATAAACAATAGTATGTATTTTATTTGTAACATCACTAGACAAATCTATAATATTTAGTTTTTGATTTACTAGTAAAACATAATATGTATCAATATCAAATCTTAATATATTTTTTAACTCTTTATTAAGTTTTGTCTTATATTCATCCCATATTTTGATTATATTCATTTTATATTGTTCTGTTTCTCTATATATATCATCATAACCATCAAATTCCCTCATAATATCATATATTGTATCATCATCAGGAATATAGTTTTTAGGATCTCTAAGAATTATTTCTTTTTCTTTTTGTAAATCTTTATATTCACTACAATAATTTTTCCATACTTTCTGCTTATAATCATTCATCTCTTTACTTATTGATTGATGAAAAAGTAAATACCAGATTAAAACACTTTCATTTATCACAAATTTAAGATTCATACTACCACCACTTTAACAATAACATTGTATCACACATGTCATTAAAATGGCTATATATAAAAGAAAAAATATTTAGATTACTCTAAATACCTTTTACTAAAAAATAAACTAATGCTGCCACTAAGAGAAGTAAAATTATAGTTAAAATTATTTTCACTGCCAATTTTGTTTTTCTATGTTTAACAACATCACTATCTAAATCAATATCAAAGTCTTTATCTGACAAATCCATACTTTTTGTATAAAATGATTTATCCATATTTCTAAATAAGTCACTGCTCTGATTATTTTCTTTTAATTCACTAGCTTTTTTCTCTTCCTCTTCTTCTTTTTCTTTTACTAGTTTTAACTCTTCTTGTTTTAATATATCTGTATCATTTTTTTCTATTCTTTCCTCTTCATGAACTCCTTCAACCATATCTACTGCTTGAGTAGCCATTAAATCACTTAATAAATTAACACTTGTTTCTTGATCTATTTCTCCATTTAATGTTTTAGTAGTAATAGTATTAATTAGTTCTCTTATTTCTTCATCACTTGCTCTAACAACTTTATTCCGTTCAGCTCTATATTCTTCTATCTTTTCTGGATCAAGAGACGCTAAAATATTATAATTAGTATTTTTTAATTTTCTTTTTTCTTCCTCTATATCGTTTTTTATTCTATTCTTTTTAGCTTGTTCAATAACACTATTGATATCATAAACCTTATTTTCTCTACTACTATATAAGTTATTAAAGTCATCTAATTCTTTTTTTACTTTTGGTTTAGGTACAAAGTCATATTCTTTTATTTTTTGATATCCTTCTCTAGTTCTATAATTTTTACTCGCCGCATCTAACAAAACAGCATTAGTATTTTTTACATCTGTATAAGTTGTGAAAGAAGTATTATCATTAAATGAATCATATAATTTTTGATTTCTATTACTTCTACTCATGTTTTTAATACTTTCATCTTCATATCTTGTCATTCTACTTGGCATAATATCACCTTCCAAAGTGCCTTTATTATAATAATTTTAACATATAATGTTGCTAAAGAGAAGTACTAAAATATCTTTACGATTAACTTTTTTTTTGTTAAAATGAGCTTGGAGGAAAAATAATATGAAAGTTAAAGTAAACGAAGATGCTTGCATCGGTTGTGGAGCTTGTGCTGCTATTGCACCAGAAGTTTTTGAAATTAACGATGAGGGGCTTTCAACAGTTATCGTTGATGAAGTAGCTAAGGAAAATGAAGAAGAAGCAAATGATGCTATCGACTCATGTCCAACAAGTGCTATTGAAAGAAAAGATTAAAGTGACATCTGTCACTTTTTTATTATGAAAAAAAAGAGAATAACTACTTATTCTCTACCTATTTCTTATTTGATTTATATAACTATTAATTTTAGAAACCCAAGTATTACTTTGAGCATATCTTGGTCCAATAGATTCTACTGTAGTTAATCCTTTAGCATAGAAATTATTATATAAGTTATCAATAGCACCTTTAATTCCTTCATCTATTGTACTATATCCCTTATAGCCACCACTACAATTAGGGCTTCCCTTTTGTCCAGCAACATTATTACAGCTACGAACCAAAGCACTACACTTCCATTTGCAACCAGTTTCATGAAGCATTATAGCTGTTACCAAATATGGACTTACTCCCTTAGAAAGAGAATATGTAGCAATAAGTTCACCTTTTCCAGCAAGCAAATCTTTTCCCAAGCTTCTATTAAGCTTATCAGTTAACTCTTCTAAAGTAAGACCATCAAAAACCTCAGCCCTTAAAGTCTTAGCTTCCGCTATTTCTCTATCCTCAGCAACAATAACAGATGTATTTAAAACATTATTATTTACTAAATTATTATTTAAAGACACACTTGTCTTTGTAGATGCTGCCATCATTTTTGTATTAACTGAACTAGATAAAATATTTTTATCAAGCTTAATTTCTGTATTACTATTTAACATTACCATTGCTACTAAAATCATCGCAAATCCCAAAGTTGAACATACTGCAGCAATATAATTACTTTTTTTCATTTTTCACCTCAAACTTATTAAAAATAAGTATAGCACAATAATAACATAAATACCTAAAGTTGTCAAGTTGTGTAAAGATAGCACTCCCAAGTAAAAAAACATACAACTATAAAAGTCATACGCTTTTTACAATACTATTTTATTGATTTAATAACAAAATCATAACCAAAATTACTTTTAGTAACTTCAAAGGTAACAGTATATTTATTACCTTGAACAAGTCCCAACGATCCATTATCATTAATATATTTCATTTGAAACGTAGTATTTTTTTCATTAACAAATTTATAATTTCTATATGTATATGATTGATTCCCCTGTGATGCAAAACCAACAGTACCTATCTCAGTCAAGGTAAATGAATCAGTATGTGTTCCCACTGAATATAATCCAATTTTATCTCTTAATTGATCTTCTGTTGAAACACTACTTATATCCTTATTATTTGATCTAATAAATATCTTGTAATCAGCAATAGTAATTTCACTACCCTTTTTAGCATAATATATATTTAGCTTAATGTAATCTTTATAATTACTTAATACCTTAATATAATCGCTTTTACTATTTTCCAATATATAATTAGTAGTATTGCCAGTTTTATCCTCTATAGAAATACTACATTTAGAATTAAAACAAGAATACCCTTGCACACTAACATCTTCTACCAAGTTCCAGAAACATCAGTTACTCTAATATCAAAATTATTAGTATGAAGTGATTGTCTAACAATATCGCCAATTCCAAGCAACTTAACAAAAACTAATACAACAACTGCCATAACTATTTCAACAGCTATTCCTAAAAATATCCTAGGTACACTTGTTCCGCCCTTAGAAGAACAAATACTTTTCAATTCATCCACACTTTTAAGATTATTTTTAGATTTTATAGTGGCAATCCTTTTTTCACGTAAGACAAATAAATTTTATTTATGAATAACCCCATAATCACATTAAAGGCATACGTTACTAAATAGTTATTGGCAAGACATAGTATAACTAAATTAATTAAAAAAGCTAATAAACCATACAAAAACATTTTTCTATAAAACATATATAATGATGTAAAGAAAAAACCAGCTAGATTAAAAGGACTTCTAGTTATTTTTTCATAATTATTACCTATAAAGGATTTTAACAAATCCTCATCATTATAAGAATTATTATTTATATTCTGCTGATGTGAAACAGTACTAACACTTTGAACTGATTTCATCAATGATTGCTTTTGTATACTCTGATTGGAATTTGAAACAGAAAAATTTGTGTTATTAATCGCAAACATTGAATTTAAATCTGTAGTCTGTTGTATTCCATTATTATTCATTTGCATTTGTTTTGATTCATTTGAATTATTTACCCTATCATCCATTATCAACTTTATTTCTTTCAACCAAATCTAATCTCTATATTCTACTACAAATGTAACACTTAATTTGATAAAGTAACAGAAAAATAATTTTCATATATGTTAATGCAATTTAAATGTTTTAAAAGACTTTCTCTTTATTAAATATAATATTATTAATAAATAAATCATGGTAACAACAACCATTACAAATGTTAGTAAATAAAGTGAAACTTTAACTCTAGTAATCATAAGTAATATCACGCTCACTACTAAATTACTAACCACCATTCGCATATTTTTAATCTTTGCCTCTCTATCATATGGTTGAACTAGATAATAAATAGATAAATAATAAAGGGTAAATATAATAGATGAGCTTATTAAAATAATCAATACATATATTAGTTCCAAAAAATTCATTCCTAAATAAAATTTAAAAATAACATCTATAAAAATGCCTAATATCAATATAGGGAATAAATTTAAAAGAATAAGACTTTTAAGTCTTTCTTTAAATAAAGAAAAAACACTTTCACTTTTGCGATAAAAATCATATTCCAAAAGACTCCTATCACAATTAATGAACATAATCTGAGTAATTTGTGATGTCTTATTTAATGAAAATATTATTAAAAATACTAGCATAAAGTATCTCATAAATAATTTTGCGAAACTATATCCAAGTCTTTTATCAACAAAAGATATCAAACATACTAAAATACCAATACCAAATATAACTACTACCTCTCTAAGAATGGGCCTTTTTAATATAAAACTATGTCGTCTTATAAAAATATCATTTAAATAACGATAAGGATTATTAGTTATCATTTTATTAGTTTTCACATAATAATTGCCTTTTTTAATTTCAATTAATTCATCCCTTGTAAAACTACTACCATCAGAGTATAAATAACTATTCAAACCATTAATCATTTTATACATCAATTTATAATCTTTTACTTTAAACATATATAAAATACTTAAAATAGCGAGCAAACAAAATAAAATATCAAGGAAAAATATTTTCATATTGCTTATATTAATTTCATTTTTGAGAAAATAAACTAACAATATAGTAAATAATCCTAACAAAATAAAATATAAAAAGCTATTATTTAAGAGTGTATCGTTTCTTTTTTTATAATAGAATAAATTAACCCCTTCTCCCACCAGTCTCGTAAAGAAGAAGAAAATCATCATGAAAATAATAGTTATAACCTTAAATTTTAACAATGAATTTAAAAGTAAAAAAGAAATTAGTAAAAGAAAAGAATCACTTATTGAATTAAGTAATATATCACATATTATATACTCTTTTGCATCGATTCCAAATAAAATAATACTTTGATATTTTTTCTTACTAGTCTTTAATATTCTAGCTTTAACCAATCCCCCTAATAGTGTTAAAAAAATAAACACCACAACAAAGTAATTAGTCTGATAATTCTTACAAAGAATCTTCACTAATAAATAAATAATATATAAATAAAATCCCTTGATAATAACTTTACCCAACATATCTAGAAATATTTGAAGTAAAAGTAATACTTTTTTTATGTTAGGAGAAATATTATTTTTCTTTATTAAACCCACTTTTCTTAAACGATATAATAGTAAATTTACCACAGAATAAGATTCTATCTTCATAGTTATAAAAAAATTAGTTAACATTTTCACACTCTAATGACTGAATAATTTTTTTCTTATATTCATTATCGTTTAAATCTTTCTTTTCTATCAAATTAAATTTACCATCTTTAAGTATTATTATTTCATCACATAGTTCTATAGCTATTTCTAATATATGAGTAGTTATTACTATTATCTTATTCTTTTTAATTTCTCTTAATAATTTTTTCATTTGTTCCTGTACTAAAATATCAAGTGAAGTAAAAGGCTCATCCAATAATAAGACTTTTTTATCACTAATTATATTTACTAGTGTTTGCATTTTACTTTTCATTCCTGTTGAGTATTCCTTCATAATTTTATCTTGATCATCTAAAGAAATATTAACCATTTCAAAGTATTCACAAACACTTTTCATATTTTTTATCCTTTTTTTATTTATCTCTAAATAAAATTCTAAAAATTCTCTTCCTGTCAAAAATAATGGTACATTAGGAGTAGTTGGTACTAATGAAACATCACTTTCTAATATCTTATTTTTATCTAATAAAACATCTCCACCATCACTTTTTATATTTTGATCTAATATATTTAAAAAAGTAGTTTTGCCTGCTCCATTTTTACCTATAATGCCATAAATCTTATTATCTTTAAATGTAAAATTTATATTATCTAAGATAATTCTACTATTATATTTTTTGGTTAAGTCTTTTATCTCCAACATAAAAATTATCACTCCACAGGATCAATTATATCACATATTTTAAAATGATGTGTTATACTTATAGAAGTTGGTGGTATTGTGAAAAGTAAATCAAAATTAATTTTAAATATATTAACTATCATAGGAATTGTAGCTGTAATCTTTTTTATTTATTTTGCAGTTAAAGAAAGGTGGTTTTTAGATAATGAAATTTTACTAACAAAAATTAAATCTTTCGGACTACTAGCCCCTCTTTGTTTTATTCTTATTCAAATAGTTCAAGTCGTCTTACCAGTTATACCAGGAGGAGCCAGTTGTCTAGTTGGTGTAATGGCATTCGGTGCTGTTGGAGGTTTTATTTATAATTATGTTGGTCTTGTTCTAGGATCAATCTGTAGTTTTCTTCTTTCAAGAAAATTTGGAATGAGTATCATTAATAAATTATTTAAAGAAAAGGATATAAAAAAGGCCCTTGATAAAATAAATAATAGCAAATATGATTTAATTTTCTTTTTAATAATACTTCTTCCTGGATTACCAGATGACCTATTTTGTTATATTTCAGGAATTACTAAAATGAGTTTAAAAAAGTTTACCCTAATTATTCTAATAGGTAAACCATTAACACTTCTTGTCTATAGTATATGTTTTCAGTTTTTTCCCATTGTATTTGGAAAATTTCTATAAAAAAATATTAAGACTAAACTTAATATTTTTTATTTATTAAAAGAATTTAACTTGTCTATTTTTTCTTTTAAAGTATCTATAAACTGATTAATTTCATTCTTCGTTGTAAGATATGAAATACTTATTCTTATACTATGTGTTGCATATAATTCATTCTTCGTAAGTTCTAAAACAGAAGTACTTAAATCTCCCGCTTTATGACACGCTGTTTGAGTGGAAATATAAATATCATCTTCTTCTAAAGCATGAAGAATAGTTTCTGGTTTAACATTTAAAATGCTTATATTAACAATATGAGGAAGAGAATAACTTGTACTATTTAGAATAATACCATCTATAAGCTGAAGTTTTTGCTTCAAATAATTACTCAACTCTAAAACATGTGCATACTTTTCTTCAAAATCTTCATATGCAAGTCTCAAAGCTTTTGACATAGAAACAATTAAAGCTGTCGCTGGAGTACCACTACGATAAATTGTAGTAGACTTTCCTCCATATATTATAGGTTCAATTTCCAAATTCTTATTTTTTAATAAAGCGCCTACTCCTTTCATCCCATAAAACTTCTGACTAGACATGGAAGCCATATCAACATTCCATAAATTAAGTTTTACCTTCCCAATAGCTTGTGTTATATCAGAATGAAAAATTACTTTTGGATACTTTTTTAATAAATTTCCAATACCATCTAAATCTTGCATTAAACCTATTTCGCTATTAACAGCGCATATTGAAACTAATATTGTATCATCACATATTAAACTTTTTAAATCATCTAGCTTAACTCTTCCGTCACTATCTATTTCAACATAGCTTACTCTAAAGCCTTCTTTCTCTAACTCATTAAAACATTCACTAACAGAAGAGTGTTCCAATCTTGTCGTAATAATATGCTTTCCCCTATTCTTATATTTTCTACAAACTCCAAAGATTGCTAAATTATTAGCCTCACTTGCCCCACTAGTGTAAATTATCTCTTTTTCTTCTATATCCAATATCTTCTTTATTTGTCTAGTGGCATCATTTATAAGCTTACTACTTTCTAATCCTAACTTATGTAAAGAATTAGGATTACCAATATAGTTTTTTGTCACCTTAACATAAGTATCTAAAACAGAATCATTAACTGGCGTGGTTGCACTATAATCTAAATATATCAAGATAATCACCTCTAAAATTCAATATCATTATAACAAAAAACAAAAGAAAAAACTATTTCAAAATAAAATAGTTTTATCTAAGACCCTTTTTTAATATTAGCATTTTGTTTTCTATACGCCTAAACTCTTGTGCACATTCACGAAGTTCATCACGTTCTCTTTTAGTAACACTTCCATTACTCTTATATTGTAGTTCATGTTCTAGTGCTGCCCAAGCATCCATCGCCAATGTTCTAACCTGAATTTCTGCATCTATAAACTCAATATCATCTTTAAATGAAACCGGAACTTTTACTATAATATGATAACTTGAATACCCTGATTCCTTAGGATTTTCGATATAGTCTTTTTCATGACACACTTGTAATAAATCACTAGACTTAATTAAATCAACCATCTCATATACATCATCTTCAAATGGACAAACAAGTCTAACTCCAACCATATCATGAATATGTTCCTCTAAGTTTTCAAGAGTTATATCATAGTTTCTTTTCTCTAATTTGCCTAATGCACTGTCAATACTCTTTATACGAGCATTTACATGTTCAACACTCTTGGTATGATTTGACATATCATAATCCTTAATTAATATTTCCAAATGGGTCTTTAAAACCTGTAATGCTGCTTCATATTTAAATTGTAGCTTCTTGAGGTCCTCCTGTGAAAAATTATTTGTGCTTTTATTCAAAATATTCACCCTTTCAATTGTATTATATGTATTTTAAAATTATTACTACTTATCATATATCCCTCATCAGAGGAACTACATTATACCACATATCAATAAAAATTGCAAATTCTTTCTTTTATAGCAACAAAAAATGAGTTATTTTAACTCATCTATATATTTTTTTAATTGTTTTGAATCAGGTCCAAGTATTATTTTTAACTGGTTATCAATCTCAACTATACCCCTAGCCCCTAGCTTTTGAATTCCTTCTTTATTAGCCTTAGTTACGTCTTTTAACTCAACCTTAAATCTTGACATATCTGTCTCAGTTGAAATTATATTATCTTTTCCTCCTAAATACTCCACAAGCTTATTTAAATCAATACTGACATCCTTCTTACTAGCTTTTAATACGGCTAATAAAATAATTAAAAGTACAATTCCTATAATTATATATTCCATCAATTTATCACACACTAATATTTATTAGTTCCTTTCTATTAACAACATCTATTATATATTACTTTCGTAAAGTTGTAAATATTTCATTTTTATATCATATATTTTAATAGGTTAATACCTACACAAATTTATTTATAATTCATATTGTATATTAGAAAAGAATAAAGAGGTGGAAATATGGTAAATAATGATAGTTGTTGTTTTGCTAAAATTTTAAAAGTAATTGAAATTTTACAAAATAGCTCAACTAATCCTGCTTGTTGTGAGAAAGGCTGCGACAAACCATTTCTAGGACCTAATCAAAATTTCATATGTTACAACACTAGACCTGTACAGTTCTATACAAGAGCTGGAACTTTATTTAGTGCTTCTTATACCCAAAATGAAGAAGTTTTAAATAGCAATGTATTTCGTGTAGAAAAGGTAGACGATTGTTGTTGTAAATGTAGGATATTACAAAGAGGTGCTAATCAAGATGAATTTGTTGCGACTAACAGTTTCATTACAATTAATTTAAAATGTATGTGTGTATTAAAGTGTCTTAACGATGTTGCACTAGAAAACATATAGAAAGGAGAATAATTATGTGTGAAAAAAGTAATAACACAAATGAATGTTCTTGCCTACATGATTTATTGAAAGAAATAATTAGATTACAAAAACAAGATAACTCTTGTTGTAATGAAGATGGTTGTGATAAACCTTATTTAGGACCAACACCTAGTTTAGTTTGTTACAATACAAGACCACTTAATTTTTATAACTGTCAAACTGGTGCTTTATGGTCAATAGAATATACTTATAATGGTAACACTTCAACATCAACAGTATTTAGATGTGAAAATTTAGATGATTGCTGTTGTACATGTAGAATATTAATTGATAATGGTAATAATGACTATACAGCGACCAACCAATTCTTTACAATCAATTTAAATTGTGTTAGCGCAATTAAATGTCAACCTGATGCTTACGTTGAAATATGCTAAATAAAAAGCGATCACCAATGTGATCGTTTTTATTTTCTTTGAATACTAACTATATCACTAATTTTAATTATATCCTCAGTTAAAGTATATAGTCTATCAGTACTTTTTCTAATAATAGCCGTATCATATGTTTTATCTTTCGTTTTAATAATTAAAGGTTTATTAAAAATAAAACCATCTTCTTTAAATAAATCATCAATAAACTTTTCTATATCACTATTAACAGACATATCATATTTAAAATTACTAGTATTTCCAGCATAAACATAATCTTTATTATTAGAAAAATTTTTTTCTATTTTGCTCCGATAAATTTTAGGTAACTCAGACATTTTTTCACCTCAATAAATTTTATGTAATAAATGGTTAAAATTTACAATATTTTAGCATAATAAATATAGGAGATGATTTAATGATTAAAAAACTAAAAATTGATTTAAATATTATTATACCAATTATTTGCTTTTTCATTATCAGTCTTATAAGTATTAAAAGTGCCCTTACCTATACCTCTCCTGATTTAGGAAATCTTGTTTTCAAACAATGTATTTGGTATTTTCTAGGTACGATATTAATAATATTTATTTTGCATTTTAAAAATAATTATTTATATGAAAATACTATTTTTTTATATAGTCTAGGATGTATTTTATTACTATTATTACTTTTCTTTGGAACACCTATTAATAATAGTAAATGTTGGTTTACTATCCCAGGTATTGGAAGTTTTCAACCTAGTGAATTTATGAAAATATTTTTAATGTTAACCCTTGCTGTCATGATTAAAGAATATAAATTACAATATAAAACCCCATCCCTAAAAGAAGAATTTATATTTATTTTAAAGACTCTTCTCATTGTCGTAATTCCAGCAATATTAACCTTTCTAGAACCAGATACAGGAGCCGTTATTATGTATCTTATAATTTATTTTTCAATGATGATTCTATCTGGCATAAGACTTAGATGGTTTATCGCTTTAGCCCTAATAACAGTAGCTATTGCGACATCAATCTTACTACTTTACTATTTAAGTAGTGAAAATTTTATTAAAATATTTGGAACCAAAATGTTTTATCGTTTTGATAGAATTCTAGAATGGAAAAAAGGTTCTGGATTGCAATTAGAAAATGCCTTGGCATCAATCGGTTCAGGAGGACTACTAGGTCACGGTTTTAACAAAACTCCTGTCTACTTTCCTGAATCCGCAACAGACTTTATCTTTGCTGTTTTTGCTTCTAATTTTGGTTTTATAGGTTCAATAATCCTAGTCCTTATCATCTTTTATTTTGACTTCTATATAATTAAAATGATGAAAAAACCTCTTCCTTTAACAGATTGCTTTATTTTAGCGGGCATTAGTAGTTGTCTCATCTTTCAACACATAGAAAATATTGGCATGACTATTGGTCTAGTTCCAATAACCGGTATAACTCTTCCTTTCATTAGCTATGGTGGATCTAGTCTTTTATCGTATATGATTATGTTAGGAATAATAATTAATATAACAAAAGAAAAAGAAACATCATATAAACACTAAAAAAGATGTCTATTGATATAAACTTTCATAGACATCTTTTAATTTTTTACCTATTATTTTCAAATCTCTTTCTTCAGCAATCTTTCTTGTATTATTTTTTAAAGAAGGAAGTTCATTTTCTAAAATTAATTTTATTTTTTCTGTAAACTCTTCTATATTTTTAGCTTTATATACATTTACTCCATCTTCTACCATACCATCCCAAATAGGAATATCTCTCACTAAAATATTACATTTCATAGCGCAAGCCTCTATTAAAGGAATTCCCTCGGTTTCTTCATAAGTTGGAAATAAATATAAATCACATCCACCTAAAGCCTCTCGTATAAGTTCTTTTTCGCCATATCCTGGGAAAATAATATTTTTAGGTAAGTTTTTAAAGGCCTCTCGTACATCACTAGTTGCCGCTTTTAAAGAACTATATCCATACCAAATAAAAGTATAATCCGGTAATCTACGTGCTAACTCTATAAAATCAACTATACCCTTTCGTCTTATATAAAGACCTATTCCTAAAACTATCTTAGTATTACTAGAAAGATTATAACGCTTTCTTAAATTCTTTCTATAATTCTTATTTTCTTTAAAGAAAGAAATATCAATTCCATTAGAAATATCTACTATCTTTTTATCTTTAAGTTCATCATAACCTTCTAATATTCTTTTAGAATAAGGTGTAGGAGTAACAATTATATCTCCTAATCTATAACATTTACAAATCCACTTTTTAAAAAGTTTACTAGTTGCATGTCCCATTATAAAACCATCTCTATAATCTTCCTCAGTTGAATGGGCATGATAAACTATTTTTTTGCCCTGTTTTTTGGCTCTCTTGGCAAATAAATATGACTTAGGAAAATAAGTGTTAATATGTAAAATATCATAACTATCATGAGGATTTGTAGTATATAAAACGTTCTCCTCATCAAGAGCTATCATTTGATGCTTAATAGCTTTCCCAAGACCACTTTTACCGATAACTTTTTCTCCTTCTGTATAAAGCAATACCATAAAATAACTCCTAAACTTCTTGAATAACTGTAATAATCATTGGTTTTGATTCTGTTTTCTCATAGAAGAAATGTCCTAAACGCTCACGAACCTCATTTTTAATTTTACTATAATCTACTCTCTTAGTGTTTTCTAATATATTATCATTAATAATTAACACACATAACTCTCTTGTTTGTTCCAATAACTCTTGATTATCTTTTACATAGATAAATCCTCTAGTTAATATTTCTGGTCCACCAACAATTTTTTTAGTAGCTCTATCTAAAGTACAACTAACAATAACAATACCATTTTCTCCTAACATCTCACGATCTTTAAGGACTAAATTACCAACATCTTCCCCGTTATTACCATCTACTAATATTTCATCAACTTTTACTTTATCAAAACATTTCAAATTAAGTTTTCCATCAATAAACTCGCAAACATCGCCATTTTGTTTTAAAATAATGTTTTCTTTAGGAACTCCAATTTCTTCTGCTACTTTAGCGTTAGCTAATTGATAACGATATTCCCCTTTAACTGGGAAATAATATTTAGGATTCATTAAATTAATCATTAACATCAAATCTTCTCTAGAAGCATGATGTAATAAGTGCTTTTTACTAGATAAATTAATAGCGTCAGCCCCAAGCATAGCTACTTCATCCATAATTTCCGCAGTTACTTTTTCAATACCATCATATGTTGGTTCTGTAATAAAGACAGTATCTGTTTCTTTTATTTTAATATACTTATCAAACCCTTTTATAATTCTTTGTAGATTAGCAAAAGGACTTTCTTTAGCGTCTGAAATTAAAACAACAGTATTTTTATCATTTAAATTTGTTAAATCGCCTACTATTCTCTTATCAAAATTAATATAGCCATTTTCTCTTGCATAATTAATAGTTTCTTGTAATCTTTTTCCCATTATTACTACTTTTCTGTGAGTTTTACTTACTTCATTCAATAACTCCTGAATTCTATAAAAATGGGCTGGAAAAACAGTTGCGATTATTCTATCCTCACTTTTTGATAAGACATCTCTAATAAATGATGCCGCTCTATTATTAGGACTAGTATGTCCCTCACGTTCTGCATAAATAGATTCACTAAGTAAACATAAAACTCCTTGTTTACCAACATAAGCTAATTTACCAATATCTGTTTTATATTTTTCAGGTACAGTAGAATCAAAAACAAAGTCCCCCGTATAAACAATCGCTCCATCTTTAGTATATAAAACGTATAATAGTGAATCTGGAATAGAATGGGTAACACTAATTGGAAATACTGATAAACGCCCAAAATTAATCTTAACATGAGGTTTAATTTCAACTAATTTTACCTTTTTCAAATCCTCATCAGACATATCTTTCTTTAAAATGTCCAAAGTTAGTTTAGCACCATAAACACTTAATCCAGGAATAGCCCTAACAATATCAGGAAGAGCCCCAATATGACTTTCATGTCCGTGTGTTAAAAATATACCAACTATATTCTTTTTATTTTTTACTAAATAATCATAATTAGGAATAATATAATCAACGCCTAAATTATGTTCATTATCATATTTTAGGCCAGCATCAAAAACAAAAATCTTCTTATCTACTTCAACTACATATAAATTTTTACCATTTTCATTTAATCCGCCTAAACTAAAAATTCTAATTTTACTCATTTTCTTCATCCTTTCTTAATATTTAAAAACTTACATTCCAAGAAATTATTATAATTAAAATAATATTTATCTTTCAAAATATTACCTTCACATAATCAAATTTTAATCCCGACACAAATAAATTTAAATATAATTTCTTAAAAGTAAATAACGTAAATATTATACCATTACATAACTAATTTGTCTAGGGCATCTTTTGCCGCTATTTGTTCTGCCTCTTTTTTACTTTTGGCTGTTCCTACACCATATGATATATTATCTATTCTAACTTCAAAGGTAAATGTTTTATTATGAGCAGGTCCACTTTCTTTTATTAAAACATATTCAATACTTTGTTTATTAGTTTGTACAGCCTCTTGTAAAGCTGATTTATAATCACTAAAGAAAGTTACATTATCATTGATATATGGTGTAATAATATTTAAGGCTACTCTCCTTGCTGTAGCATATCCCAAATCAATATATATAGCTCCAATTAAAGCTTCAAAAATATCAGCAACTATAGCTTTCTTATATGTACCAGAAGCTTTCATTTCGCCATGCCCAACTTTTATATATTTAGTCAAACCCAAAGCCGTAGAATATTGATATAATGCATTCTCACATACATAACTTGCTCTAACTTTAGTCATTTCCCCTTCTGTTTCTTTAAAATTTGCATACAAATAGTCAGCAACAACTAAATCCACAACAGCATCTCCCAAAAACTCAAGCCTTTCATAATCTTGTCTTGATTTATGTTCATTCGCATAACTAGAATGTGAAAATGCTCTCTCATAAAGTTTTAAATCTTTTGGATTTATTTTTAATTTGTTAAATAATTCTTCCATAAAATCACCATTTTCATTATATATCATTTTCTATTTTATGAAAAGAATAAATATTTTTATTACAAGTTAAAAATCGATATTGAAAGATACCAATATTTTTAGTAAAATAAGACTAGGAGGTTTTATGAAAAGGGTATTAATTTTTTTTATTAATTGTTATCAAAAAATACCCGGAAGCTTTCATAGTGCTTGCAGGTTCACTCCTACTTGCTCGGAATATGCCAAAATAGCTATTGAAAAATTTGGTGCTATTAAAGGGAGCTTTCTTTCCATAAAAAGAATTCTAAGGTGTAATCCTTTTGGAAAAACGGGATATGACCCCGTACCTCTAAGAAAGGAAAAAAAATGAAAATATCAAATAAGAAAATTTTATTATGTCTTCTCTCAATATTTATATTGTTGTCAGTTACTGGTTGTCGCCAAGATGATATGGAGGATATTGATATTATAGTTACAAATTATCCTAATGAGTATATAGTATCACAGTTATATGGAAAACATTCTAATATTAGTTCCATATATCCTGATGGTGTTGATATAGATAATTATAAAATTACTAATAAAAGAAAAAAAGATATCAGCAAAAAAGCTCTTTTCGTTTACACTGGATTAATTGAAAAGGAAAGAAAAATTGCAGTTGACTTATTAGACATTAATGGAGGTCTTAAAATAATTGATACCTCATACGTCTTAGAAACGCAAAATAGCATCGAAGAACTATGGCTTAATCCTTCTTATCTTCTAATGATGGCTAAAAATGTAGAACTAGGATTAAATGAATATATATCTAGTAGTTATTTAAAAAAAGAAATCAAGGAAAACTATGAGAAATTAAAAGTTAGTCTTTCAGAACTTGATGCCGATTATCGACTAAGTATAGAAAATGCGAAGAAAAAAACGCTTATCGTTAACAATAATAACTTAAAATATCTAGAAAAATTTGGTTTAACAGTTATTGTCTTAGATGATGATGCTATGGACAAAACTTATAATGATGTAAAAACATTAATAGATAGTGGACAAATCAACTATATTTATAAATTTAAGGATGATAAAAATAGTACTAGAATTGAAAGCCTTATAACAGAATATCCTAATCTTAAAATAACAGAACTTCACAAAATAGATAATATTACAGATAAAGAACGTGATGATAAAGAAGATTATATATCACTAATGAACAAAAACTTAGAATTGATAAAGCAAGAACTATATCAATAAATTACAAAAAAAGAATTGAAATTACTCAATTCTTTTTTAGTTAACAGAAATCTTTTCTATAAACTTATGAAACGAAGAATTTGATCTACTTAAAGTAAATACACCTAGATAAGTAAACATTCCCATAACTGCACAGATAATATCTTCCATTGTATCTCTTACACCGGTATCTATGCTATGTTGTAAATTCATTCCTAAGGTATTATCTCCAAAAAACTCAAATATCTCCCAAAAAGCAGCTATTGCCATACAAAATCCTACGATATATGTGTATTTTAGTATTTTATTATCCTTCTCTTTTTTGGCAAGATAATTATATAAAACCATTCCAAGTAGAGCCGTAGAAAAACCAGATACAAAATGCATAACAACATCATAATAAGTCGTTTTATTATAAAGTCCTACAACACACCCTAAAAAGTCCGCAAAAAACATAAATAAATTATAGACAAATAAAGCATTTGGATTTAAGTTCAAAACTTTTAACTTTCTAAGAATAAACGGAATTAAAAGCACAAGAGGTAATGCTAAGCAAGTAAGTATCATATTATTGTTTTCTTCTACCAACGCCCTACTAAAATAAACACCATCTCCACATAACATTATTATAACTAAAAAATAATTACTATACTTTAACTTCATACAAAACCTCTACTACTGAATTATTCTAATTAAACTATATTTTTGATCAACTACACTACTCTTATAATTTTTATCACTTAAATCAATATTAACTATTTTTTCTTTTTTGTCTAATGCCGTAGATGTATCAACTACTTGTAGTGTGTTGTTGTTTATTAACTCCATATCAGACAAAACATTATAACGTGATTTATAAATTTCTTTTACTTTACCATTATCATTTACATAAACATAGTTATCAGTATAATAGTAATATTTTTTATTAGAAATAACTAATTTTTTAACATTACTTACAATCTCTCCATTATTACCATTTACAATATTATATCCATAATATGTATAATTTTTATTATCAGAAGTTGATGCATATAACAAAACATTATCAGTAATTGAAAGATTTATACTACCGTTAACATTATCTAAAACCTTAGTTATTTCCCCATTAGCCTCATTTACTGCATATAAGGAATTATCAGCCTGATAAAATAACTTTTTTACAGCATCACCATGCGTAATACTAGAATACTTATTAGAATTAAATGTACTAACATTAACCTGTTTTCCCTTTTTCTTATAGTTAAAGCCACTTATTCCACAACCTGAATTGTTAAAGTAAATGATTTTATCTGTAACCAAAATATTAGAAGTAAGACCACTAGAGTTATCACTACATAAAACAGGTGTATAAGTATATTCCTCTTCCAATTCATAAACTCCATTACCTTCATTTAAAGAAATAGAATAAATATTATTACTTCCAAATAGGAAATAAAGTTTCTTATCATAATAAGTATAATCTATAAAGTCTCCCAAATTACCAGTTCCCTGCGATAAATTATAAATACGCCTATTATATCCATTCTTCTTTAAAGCAACAATATAATCCCCCTCTTTAGCGAAACTATATGTTCCATCAAGTTCACTATTCAAACTAACAATATTATCATCATCTGTTGTTTTCTTATCTTTTTTAGTATTAATATTTCTTACAAGAATAATTACCAAAAATATTACTACAATTAAAACTAATAATATTCCTCCTATAATTAAAAATGGTTTAAAAGAAAAACTCTTCTTACCTGATTCTTCAGTTTGTAATCCGTTCATATCATTTCTCCTCTACTATAATCTAACATTAGTTTAACACTTTTATATAAAAAGAAAAAGTACTAAATTAATACTAAAATTTTTACCAATTTATACATATTCTAACTAAAGGCAAAGAAAAAATGACTATTTAAACTATTAAAATCAACCTATTTAAGCATCTTTTCAGACTAAATTTTTCTAATTGGCTCTTTTACAAGTATAGTTTTTCCTGCTAGAGTGCTCATGAAAGGATGTTTTATGAAGGACAATAATCATAAGAAATTTTTCTCTCTTCTTAGTGATACTACTTTTAAGTACTTATTTAAAAAGGAAGAAAACAAACCATTTTTTAGGAAAACTATCTTAGATGTAACAGGTATTGATATTAATGGTTATACTCGTATTGATAATGAAATTAATAGTGGTAATAACAAAAAAGATTATCGCCTTGACATTTTACTAAAAAAAGATGATAGTATCATAAATATTGAAATGAATCAGTTTATTAGTAGAAATTATTACAATCCTACTTCTTTAAAAAATAGAAATTATTTATATTCCCTAGCTTCTTCTACATATACTAGTGGTGATAAATTTAAGATAAAATATATTACCCAAATCAACTTTAATAACTCTTTATGCCCTACTGATAAACACATTACAAATGTTACTTTCAAGTTAGCGGATACTAAACATAATGTTTATTTAGATGATATCAAAATCCATGAAATATACCTAGAAAGTTTTAAACATTCATGTTATACTAACCTTGGAAATAAAGACTATCGTCTTTTAATGTTTACCGCTAAAAGTTTTACTGAAATGAAAGCATTAGCTGGTACCGACAAGGAGGCTTTAAATATCGTGGATGAATTAGAAAAACTAAACAAAGATAAGTATTTTGGTGGACTTTATGATAACGAAGTTATTCAAAAAAAGTTAAATAATTCTTATCATGATGAAGGCTATAATGAAGGTTATAGTACTGGCTATGACTTAGGAAAAAAAGAAACCAACAAAGAAATTGTTTTAAATATGTTAAAAATGCAAATAGATATTAAGACTATTTCTGAAGTTACTAATTTGTCAGTCGACGAAATAAAGTCAATTATTGAAAACAAAAAAAGTTAGGACATCCTAACTTTTTAATTTTTTATTTCAAAATTATCATCCTTCGGTACATAGCACACAATACTATTATTACTTAAATCAAGACTATTACTAACCTTTAAAAGATCCTCATATTTAAGTTGTCTAATTAAATCTACCTTATTAGTGATAATCTTATTATAATTAATTAAATCCTCATATAGAGAATCTCCAACCGCATCAATATAACAACTAGCCTTTATTTTATTCGCAATCATTACTTTTTTACTTCTAATAAAGTCATCTTCATTGATTATATTTTCTCTATCAAGTAATGTTTCTTTAATAAAAGATAATAACTCATTTTGTTTTTTAGATTCGCCATAAAAATTTAAAACCAAATAATCATCTGTACTATCAAAATTATAATAAAATTCAGAATATAAGTCTTGCATCTTTGCCTTCTCACTAAAAATAGAAGTACTGCCAAAAAGTATTTTTAAAAGTATAGCTAAATATAAATCTAAAATATAATCATCCTGAATATTAAAATCCTTTTTCTTCATTTTAAAAGAATAAGTTAATTTACTAACATCAATATTAAATTTAACTACTTCACATCTTTTCGCAACAGCATATGGTTCTTTTTCCTTTTTTATTTTTGGTAACACTTTATATTTATTTTCTCTATTTTCCACTCTTTCTCTAATAACATCTAATGCCGTTTCAACACTAAAATTTCCTACTATTAAAATAAACATATTGTTTGGTTGATAAAAATTGTCATAACAAGAATATAAATCTTCTTTAGTTATACTTTTAACCTCATCTACTTCCCCACCAATATCATATTTGTGGTGATCTTTTTGAAAAATGCATTTTCTTGTAGTATCATCGATGGCGCTATCAACCATGTCCTTATACATGTTTACTTCTTCAATAATAATTCCTTTTTCTTTTTCCACATTTTCATCTGTAAAATACGGACTATTAACAAAATTAAGTAAATAATCTAAATTTTCTCTAAACTTAGTGTTACCAGAGCAAATATATCTAGTACTCTCAAATCCAGTAGAAGCATTTACGTAACATCCACTTTGACTATAAAAACTAAATGGATCAATTCCACTTTCTTGTTCAAACATTTTATGCTCTAAAAAATGAGCAATACCATTAGGAACTTTCACATTTTTACGACTACCATTAGGACAAAATTCAGTAATTAAAGAACCATATTTTGTCGCATAAGTTGCATAATACCGTTTCATATTTTTAAGAGGTACCAAATACACTTCAAACCCATTGGCAAATTTCTCACTATATAAATCTATATCTAAACCACTCAATGTATTCTTTTTCATTCTTTGACACCTTCTAACATATATATTGTATCTATGAAAACCTTTTTACTAACTTTTATAATATCATCACGACTTACTAACATCATTTTTTTCTTCTTTGTCTCAATGTCATCTACACCAAGTAAATCCATCATATAATAAGAATCAATAATATCACTTTGACTTTCTTCTATTTCATCTATTGCACTAAGATATATTTGTTTAGCCTTAGCTATATCATCATCAAGGAATTTACCCTTCTTCATTTGATTCATTTCCTGCCCTATAAGTTTAACAACAGAATCAAAGTTATCTCTTGTAATACCCGCTCTTATAAGCATTATATTATCTAACTTATTAACAACTGAAGAAATATAATAAGCCATTGAATGTGCCTCTCTTACTTCTTTAAATAACTTTGAATCAGTTCCGCCACCTAAAATTATATTATAAATAGTTAAGGCATAATTTCTTTCATAATCTGTCAATCCAACTAACCTACATCCAACTGCAAGTTTTGATTGATTAGAATCGTTTTCTTCAAGCTTAATAAGTTTTTTACTACGACTATTCTTTTCTTCTAAACGACAAGGTATCGTAATCTTTTTGAATATTTTAGTTGGAAAATTAGCTCTTATTATATCTTCTATTTCTTTAAAATCTATATTACCAATTACAAAAATATCCATAATATCCCGTTCTATCATATTTTTATAATAATCATAAAGAATAGTTGGAGTAATCTGTTCTAAGTCTTCTAAATAACCAGCTGCTCGATAAGATAAAGGACTACTACTATCCATTTCCTCTAACATTCTGATGAGACTATAATTATCTCCGTTTTCTTTTAGACTACTAAGAGAAATCAACGCATCACTTTTAACAATTTGAAAAACCTTTTCATCAAACATATTAGAAGAAACATTAGGTTTATAAATAATATCACTAAAAAATCTTAATGCCTCCTCTAAATTGCCATCTTCACTATATTTGTCTTCTAAAACATTTAAAGAAAAACATAAATTACTATAATTACCAAATCTAGATATATTATAACCAATATTACATGAATACAAATCTTGACACTTTAAAGCTATATCTCTTCTAGTCTTGTATTTTTCGTTTGTTGCCATTAACATAGCCGCTAAAAAATTACGAATAGTAATTTCATTCTTTTTTACTGGAGCATTGAAAAAAACTTTAGTTCTTATTGTTTTAAACTTATCATTCTTAATTAAATGTAGCTTATAACTCCCTAAATCCTTTACTTTATATTCCATCATTTCACCTCTCTTTTTAGTATGAACAATTTTAAAGTATTTTATAAAATAGAATCAAGAGCTAGTGTAATCATTTTTGTAAAAGAATTTTGTCTTTCTTCACTTGTTGCTTCAGCACCAGTTATCAAATTATCTGATACTGTTAGAATACAAGCAGCTTTCTTATTTAATTTTTTAGCATTTAAAAACAAAGCAAAACTTTCCATTTCTACACCTAAACATTTGTGATCATTATATAATCTTGTTGGATTTTCTAATTCACTATAAAAAACATCCGTACAGTAAATATTACCAAATAATATTTGATCACCTCTAGCATCAGCGCATTCTAATATTTTATTATTTAATTCTATACTTCCCTCTGAATAAGGAACATTTTCTCCATTCAAAATATCATCATAGGCAGAATTAGAGTATGATTTATCTACTAAAATCAAACTGTACAAATCTAAATTTTTAGTATAAGCTCCACAACTTCCTATCCTAATTATTTTATCTACATCATAAAATTTAAATAATTCATATGAATATATTCCTATACTAGCATTTCCCATTCCAGATGAAAAGACAGTTACTTCCTTTCCTTTATAAGTTCCAGTATAAGCTAAAATATTTCTTACTGAATTTACTAACCTTGGGTTATCTAAATATTTTTCCGCAATCATTTTCGCTCTAAGTGGATCCCCAGGCATTAATACAACTTTTGCTATATCTTCCTTTTTACTTTCTATATGTGGTGTTGGCATAATTTAATTTCCTCCTTTTATACTTCTAATATTAGTATAGCACTACAAAATCATTATAAAAAGAAAAAGAGTTAAACTTTACACTAAGTCTAACTACTTTATAAATTATTAGATACATAATTAACTTGAAAATCTAAATTAATGAAAACATCATTTTGAGGTAAATCTATAGGATTCAAATCATCCCTATACTTTACTTCAACAATTAATGTTTTAACGCCTCCTGCTGCAATTACATCGCCACGTTTAAGTTTTTCTTTGTTACTATAAACAACTTCATATTTCAAAAACTTCTTCACAGAATCACTTAACTCGGTCATTACAATATTATCAATTTTAACATCTTCATTAGAAGTATTTACAACATCAATACTAAATTGATAGTAATCTCCTGGAACATCAAGATTAACATCATATGTAAATTTGCATTTACCATCATCAATCTTCAAAGGAATAGTATTATTACTTTTAACATTAGTACTTAATAATTTAACATTATCAAAGTAAACTCCTAAATCTTCATTTTGACTTTTAGTGCTAGTTAACGCTAATGTATTAGGAACATAACATAATGCTCCACATATTAAAACAGATATCATAAAAACAATAATTTGATATTTCTTTTTCATAATTACTCAACCGCCTTTTCTTTTATAGTATTCCCCCTATAAATGTTTATTATTATAACATATTTTTTAAAAAAAATAAAGAAAAAACTGCAAAAAGAAAAGACATAAAAGATTATGCCTTTATAAATTATTGTTGACTATCAACATTTTCTTCTAATTTTACCAATACTTCTCTTGGCTTAGAACCATTCGAAGGTCCAATAATTCCACGTTCTTCAAGTAAATCTATAATTCTTGCAGCTCTATTATAACCTAATTTAAATTTTCTTTGTAAAAGTGAAGCACTGGCTTTTTGCGTACTAATAACAAATTCAACAATATCATTATATAATGGATCATCATATTCTTCAGTCTGATTCATATCTTCTATTTGAGAAGCACTCTTATCAGAATTAGATACTTCTAAATTCATCATTGAATCATCATATTGAGCCTTTTGTTGAGAAACTGTATAATCTATAATTCGTTTTATTTCATCATCTGTAATAAATGAACCTTGAATACGCAGTGGAGAATTCATTCCTATTGGTAAGAAAAGCATATCCCCTTTACCTAATAAGTTTTCTGCACCTGTTTGATCCAAAATTGTTCTAGAATCTATTCCAGAACCAACTGAAAATGCTATACGTGATGGAATATTTGCTTTAATCAAACCAGTAATTACTTCAGTTGATGGACGCTGAGTTGCAACTATCAAATGCATTCCGGCAGCACGTGCCTTTTGTGTAATTCTAAGTATTGAATCTTCTACTTCCTTTGCCGCAACCATCATTAAATCAGCTAACTCATCAATGATAATAACGATATATGGCATTTTATCCTTTTTAGCTTCAATATCCGTAATTTTAGCATTTTCTTTATCAATATAATCATTATATCCTTCAATATTCTTAGTCTTAGACTCACTAAATACTTGATATCTTCTTTCCATCTCAGCAACCATCCTAGAAAGTGCAATTGATGCTTGTTTAGGATCCGTAACAACTGGTCTTAATAAATGAGGTACTCCATTATAAACAGAAAGTTCTACTACTTTTGGATCGACCATCATAAGTTTAACTTCATCTGGTTTTGCTCTCATTAAAATTGAACAAATTATTCCATTAACACAAACAGACTTACCAGAACCAGTAGTACCAGCTATTAAAAGATGGGGCATCTTATTAATTTCACAAACACCAATATCACCCATAATACTTTTACCAAGTGGAACCATTAATTTCTTATTCATATTACTTTGCATCTGTTTACTACTAATAATTTCATAAAAACTAACCGGTGTTGGAGTATCATTTGCGAACTCTATTCCAACTGTATTCTTTCCTGGAATGGGTGCTTCAATTCTAACATCCTTTTTAGCAAGTGCTAAAGATATTTCCCTATTGATACTTGTAATTTTATTAACTCTAGTACCACTAGCTATTTCAAGTTCATACTGAACAACAGTTGGACCAACATGAACTTCCACTACCTTACCATTAATCTTAAAGTCCTTTAAAACCTGTTCCAAAGTAACAATATTTTTTTCAATAATACTATTATCTGTTGCTTTATTTTTCTTCTTAGGTTTATCTAAAATATCAATTGGCGGTAAAACATAATTCCTATTTTGTTCACTATGTGATACATGCCCTACTATATTATCACTATCTTCAACAACACTCATTTCTTTAACTGTATTATTTTCTTTCGCTTCATCCTTATGTGTTAATTCCGCAATAGATGTAATAACCTTTTTATTATCAGGTTGTTCTTCTTCATCTTCCCCATTACTAATAATAACATGTGACATAGTCTCTTCTAAATTTTTATCAGATTTAATTTTATTATTCGCTTTCTCTTCCTTTTTATGAGCTCTTTTTTCTGCCATTTTTTCTTTTGAAGTATTAAGTTTTTCCTTAACAAATTCAAATACAGAAAAACCAGTAAATAATAACACACCTAATCCAATCATGACACAAGAAACAATTTCCATTCCAGTAAACGAGAATAACTTATCAAAAATAATAGAGAATACTCCTCCAACTATTCCACCGCCTACAACAAAAACATCATCTATCTTTCCTGTATTCATAATACCATTAAAAGACGCAATTAATTGATTCATAGTCTCTTTAAAAATAAGCATCAAATTACCATCATTTTGTGAAACAAATTCCTTATGCATTAAGACTAAAAAACCAATCACAGCTATGTAAATACCAATTAATTTAGTTGTAAACAAATCTGGCTTTTCACGATTTACTATCATGTACAATCCAACAACTAAAAAAACAAGTAATAATACCATATAGATAGATCCTACTAAAAAAAGAGAAAAAGAGGCTATCGCACGTCCTACTATACCATATTTACCTATTCCAAGTATGGAACACAAAATTAAAGCAATACCAATTAATTCTTCTTTATGATCAAAAGTTTCTTTTTTTTCTTTCTTCTTTTTTTTCTTTGCCATACTAACACTCCCTAGAATAAATTATATCATTATAATTTTTTATTTCCAATTATACCATAGCTATTTTACCGAAATTTTACATAACTTAACTTATCTATCATCTAAAGAAATTATAACATTAAGAGTTAAAGTTGTAAATTAAAAGAAAAAGAGCATTCCTGCTCTTAATTTAAAAATTTCTATTTTGTAAGAATGGTGGTAATTCAAATCCATCATCACTTGAACTATCATCTGTAGAAGTATAAGTTGTTTCTCCACTTCTACGACGAGGAGCTTCTTTTTCTACATCACTTGGTGTAGGAATCTTAACGCTTTCTTTTTCTTTAGCCAATTGACGAGCTCTCTTATCAAATCCTGTCGCAATAACAGTAACAATTACCTCATCAGTTAAGTTTTCATTGATAACAGCACCAAATATTGTATTAATATCATTACCTGATGCAGCTCTAACAACCTCAGCAGCTTGTTCTGCTTCAAATAAAGTAAGGTTAACTCCGCCAGTAATATTGATTATAGCATCAGTTGCTCCATCTATACTTGTTTCTAGAAGTGGAGAAGAAACTGCATCCTTTGCTGCTTCAATGGCTCTATCTTCGCCCATTCCAATACCAATTCCAATAATAGCATTACCAGAATCTTTCATAACTGATTTAATATCAGCAAAATCCAAGTTAACAAGTCCAACAACAGCAATCAAATCAGAAATAGATTGTACACCTCTATGAAGGACATTATCAACTTCCTTAAATGCTTGAAGCATTGGAGTAGTTTTATCAATAATTTCTCTTAATCTATCATTTGGAATTACAATTAATGTGTCAACATGTTTCTTTAATTCCTCTAATCCCTTAAGAGCATTCTCCATTCTTTTTTTACCTTCAAAAGAGAAAGGTTTAGTAACAATGGCAACAGTTAAAGCGCCTAATGCTTGAGCTATTTCAGCAACTACAGGAGCAGCACCAGTACCGGTTCCACCACCCATACCACAAGTAATAAAAACCATATCGGCTCCAGATAATGAATCTTCTAATTCTTTTTTAGACTCAAGAGCAGCCTCTTTTCCTATTTCTGGTTTTGCTCCAGCACCAAGTCCATCTGTAAGATTAGCCCCTATTTGAATCTTTACATCTGCCTTAGAATTTTTTAATACCTGTAAATCAGTATTAGCAACAATGAACTCAACGCCTTTAACTCCAGACTCAACCATTCTATTAACGGCATTTCCTCCACCGCCACCTAATCCTATAACTTTAATTTTTGCTAACTGATCCATCTCTAGTTCGCCTATCATACCTTATCCTCCTTATTTTGTAAAAAGCTACCAAGCATCCTATTTAATACAGAATCATTCCTACTTTTTACTGTAATTATTTTTTTTAGATCTTCTAACTCGAACATATTACACTCTGTATCTCGAAGAGTAAGTTTATTATCAAAATACTTTAATAGTCCAAATACACTAGTATAGCTATTATTTCTAATACCTATCTTATTATTGTTATAAACATAAGCTAAATTACCAAAAACACTATCTAAAACATAACTAAATCCTGCAATTTCGCTTAGTCCACCTACTACGATTATATAACTTATTTTTCTATTTGTTAAGTTTTTTATTTCTTTTTTAGAAACTTTTAATATTTCTTCTATTCTAGCCTCTACTACTTTTGAAACATCAAGTTGTGTAACATTATACTTTGTACCACCTGTTGTTTTAAGTTCAATCTTATCGTTTGCATCAGCATATCTACTTGCCGCAATGACAAAATTTTCTTTTAAAGCTCTAGCATCTTCCATACTAATATTATAAATATATGATAAATCATGATCAACATAATAACTACCAACATTTATAACACTATTTTTAATCATAATACCTTTATTGTATACAGAAACATTCGTAGTATCTTCACCTATATTTATGATAGCCCCAACTTGATTATCTAAGCTATCATTTCTAACCGCAAAGTAATCTCCTGTCGTACCAAACGCTATATCAACTACCTCTAGTCCACATAAATCTAACACGGCTAAAAACTTATAGAGTTGCTCTTTGGGAGTCTCAGTAATTACTAATTTTGTTTCTAGTACTTTACCACATCTTCCCTTAGGATCTTTAACATTAAGGTTTCCATCTATCTTGAAAGTTATTGGCATAGCTGTAACTAATTCATAATCTTGATTAACTTGTCCCATAATGGCATCTCTAAAAACTTCACTAATATCTTCACCAGTAATACAATTTGGATCAATAACATCTCTCTTACCACTTACAATATTAAAAATACAATTCTTAGTAGAAACACAAGCAACAATCTTTTTCAACTTAATATCAAGTTTTCCTTCTATTTCATCAACAGCCATTTTAACAGAATTACTAAGTTCTCTAGCATCAACTACTTCACTTCTTTTAATTCCTCTAGATTTAACCTTACTTGAAGCTAAAAGATGAAACTCACCCTTAATTTTTTCCAACACGATGATTTTAACACTATCAGTACCTATATCAATACCTGCATAAATCTTCTTCAAAGCTCCATCTCTTCCTTTCCATCCTACTCTACATATAAATTATACTATAAAGAATTTAAAAATAAAAGAATAAGTTTAATATAAAACAAAAGATTATCCTTTTAGATAACCATTAGTTAATTTTGGGCTCTAGATTAACAAGTTTTAACATACATTCCACAACTTAGGTATTTTCTTTGTATTTTTTTATTTGTTATTTTATAGTTTTTAAATTTTATTGGTAAACCACGCGCTGTAGAAAAGTCATATCCCGCTTGTACTTGATAATGAATATGTGGTCCCATAGTATTACCTGAGTTTCCTACTAAACCAATAACATCTCCGGCACATAAAAAGTCACCAATTCTACATTTAAAACTATTCAAAAGAACATGACAAATTAAACTATACTCATTATGTTCATGTTTTATTAAAATGTAATTACCTCTTACGTCTTTACAATCGCAAATAGCCTTCCTACCATCAACAATCCTAGTGTCATCATATTCATTAACTAAGTCGACAACTACACCATCACAAGGACAAATAATTTCTTGCTTATAACTATAAAAGTTATTACACTCATGATAATCTCCAAAATAAGGTTTATCCTCTTTTCTTATCTCAAAGTCATAAGCATAACGTTGCGAAATTATATCCCAAGAATGAGAAGTTTTTTTCGTAACCCCTCCAAATTCTATATACCACTCTCCCTTAAAAGGAAGAACATATTTATTCTTAGACATTATATATCACCCTATTAAATATTATGATTACATCCTACTCTAAAAACATTTTTCTAGTAACAAAATTAAACACCATTACCACCATAGTCGCAATTACTTTAGCTAACATATAATAGATATTTAATTTATCAACACATAAAAACATAATTAAATCATTCAAAAGAAGACCCAAAGCACTAAAAATCATAAATATTACAAATTGTTTTTTAGCATCTTTTTCCTTATTAACATCAAAAACCCATTTGACACTAGCAATATAATTATAAATTACCGAAATCAAAAATGATAAAGTATTAGAAACTATTGTATTTAATTTAAAGAATTCTTTAAATATATAAAGAAATAAGAAATCAATAACAGTTGCTACTACTCCAACAATTGCAAATTTAAATATTTGTACAAATAAATTTTCCGTTTTCTCACTTACTTCAATATGCAACAATTTTAAGGCTTTTTTTACAAACTCCTTTGACATATCTTTTTGCTTCACTTCATTACTTTTACTAGACTTCATTTTATCACCTCTAAAGTTCACTTTTTAACATATAAATATCAAAATCCAAAATACTATCTACTTTTTTATAATGTTTTAAAAAATATTCAAGAGTATAAACATCTAATTGACTTCCAGAATATTTATCATATTCATTATATAATTTTGGATTAAAAACGTAAATAGTATTTTTATCTAATTGCCTCATTTCCTTAATTGGATTAATACTGCCTAAGCGACCAAAATTACCATTATTTAATAAATCTAAATATTTATAACTTGTATAGTCATTAGTTAGTTTATAATACATCGAATTAGTATCAAAAATAACAATATTAGAAGTATTATATTTTTTTAAATATGTCGCTAATTGATTATTCTTTTGTATAATTTCTTTTGGGTGATAAAAGTAATTTAAATATTTAATATTATTAGGATAGATAGCTTCTTCTTTAAAATTTGTTATAACTATATTTCCAAGTAAAATAAATTGAAAAACAAGAATAATCATTTGAATAGATACTTTACTAAAGATCTTAAAGCGTCGTTCTTCAAATAATAATACAAAAGCATAAAAGGAAAGTAAAAAATGAGCACAATCATAAAGTGGAAGTGCAATGAACATATAAGCTAATAATAAAAAGCGTTCCAAACTTTTATTTTTTATAACATAAACAATTGAAACACCAAATATTATCAAAGTCAAATAAAAATAAATTCCTCGATGATAATTATTTTCTTTTTCAAAATTTACTAATCCAAAAAAGCATTGATCAAAAAAATCATATAACGAATTTGTTAAAATAAAGTAAGCAAAAAATATTAAAAATACTATAAATATTCCTAATAACTTTTTAAAAAATGTTTTCTGTCTAAATGAATAAATAAGATCAACAAGAATAAATAAAATACCAATATTTTGTTTTGTAAAAAAACTTAAACCCAGTACTATTCCAATAATTAAAGGATTAACTTTCTTCCTTTCACATAAAATAAGTATAAGCAACAAAAGAAATAATAAAAAGTTATAATTACATGATGACATAAAGATTGGTAAAATATTAGGTGAAATAAACATTAAAGCCACAACTACAAGACCATTTTTACCATATAGTACATCTAATAAATAGCAAATTAAAGTTAAAATAAAAGAATAAAATATTATATAAATATGTATTCCCTTTCCAAATATAAATAAAAAAATAGCAAACAGCATCTGTGTAAATGGTGTTGTAACCATATTAAAATCACGATAAGCCACTAATCCATTAGCCAGTTTAAGACTAAAACCATAACTCCAAAAATAGTCATACGTTGTTTTTCCAGATAATAATTGCCATGAAATAATTAATATAAATATTGTTAAATAAAATAATATTTTTTTTACATTTTTCATAATCTTTATTCCATGATCTTAAAGTGATTACCACTATCTAAATATAAAATACCACGTCTTCCTTCTAACTGTCCTAACACTTCATTATAATAATTTATCATTTCAAATTTAGTCAATGTAAGATAAACACTATTTCCATCATCCATTAATAATAAAAATCTATCTTTATCAAACTCATTAGGTTGATAACTAATTTCTGATATTTTTCCTAAAATACTCTTATCAACACTTTTCATGTTTTCGATAAGACTACTATATTTTTTATCAGGAGTATAATTAACTAATCTTGGCACTCTAAATTCTAAATCACTCGTAATTTCTTGTTTATTATCTAATACATACTTATTAAGTGTATCATTTTTAAATAAAACATCATATTCCTTAATGGTTATTTCAAAAGTATGATAAAATTTTCTTCTTACTTTAACACTTTTAATATATTGATTTTTTGCTAATTTTTTTTGAATTTTAAAAGGCATAGTTAGAATAAAACTAGGATAATTTTTAAGATCAGTTTCTTGAAGTACTTCTTCATCACTTATATAATTATTTCCCTTTATAATTATATTCTGCGTATTAGTCGTAACATATAAATAAACGAAAAAAGATATTATTGCTATTACAAATAACAATAATAATAGTCTAAATACTCTTAGTTTTTTTCTTTTGACTATTTTTTTCGCCATACCCTATTCTACTCCCAATTTACAAATTCTTGTTCTACTTTTAAATCAATATTCTTATTATCCTTAACTGATTTTTTTACATACATAATTAATTCTTTTATATCATCAGCACTAGCTCCACCGGTATTAATAATAAAATTAGCATGTTTTAAACTTACTTGAGCACCACCTTTAGTTAATCCTTTTAAACCTAATTCTTCTATAATCTTGCCAGAAGGCATGTCAACAGACGGATTTCTAAAAACACTACCTGCACTTGGATATTCCAAAGGTTGTGACTCAAGTCTTCTTTTTTTTCTATCTTTCATGACTTTTTCAATAGCGCTCTTTTCTCCTTTTGAAAGAGAAATAATCGCTTCCAAACAAATATAATTAGGATGAGTTTGTAAAAAAGAACTACGATAATGAAAATCCATTTCTTTATTAGTTAAATTAATAATTTCTAACTCATCAGTTAAAACCTTAACTCCCTTTACCACATATCCCATATCGCTCTTATAAGCACCGGCATTCATGAATATAGCTCCGCCTACAGTACCAGGAATACCCGCAGCAAATTCAAGCCCAGTAAGAGAATTCTTCATTGCTACTAAACTAAGTTTCATTAAAGAATACCCTGCCCCCACTATCATTTTATTACCAACTATCTCTAATTTATCAAGATTATTAAGTTTGATAATAACTCCATCAAATCTCTTATCACTAAACAAAAGATTAGACCCATTACCAATCACTTTATACTTAACATTATATTTTTTTATTAATTTTATAAGTTGAACCAACTTTGAAATATCCTTAGGATAAATAACACATTTAGCAAGTCCTCCAACTTTATAGGTTGTGTATTTAGATAAAAATACATCTTCTTCAATCTTACCAATGTTTTGATCCTTAACTTCCTTTAAAAAAACATCCATTTTATCTGCCCTCTACTACTTTTTTGATTTCATTATATACCCTAGTTGCACTATCACAAACTCCTAATTTTTTGGTACATTGAACCATCTTTTTATATTTTTCATCATCATTTAAGACTTCATCAATTAATGGTATTAACCTTTCCTTAGAAAAATCTTTTTCTTCTAAAATAAGACTTGCTCCAGCCTGCTCTAATTCTTGCGCATTTTTAAATTGGTGATTATTTGTCACATAAGGAGAAGGTACCAATATAGATGGCAAACCTATAGCCGTAACCTCAGCAATAGTAGAAGCTCCTGCTCGTGAAACAATTAAATCTGTCTTTTTTAACACATTAATAAAATTTTTAAGGAATGGAACAACCTTTACATTACTCGGAACATCAATATTTTTATAATCCGCAAAATAACGTTCTCCTGTTACAAGCAAAACTTCATACTTTTTATCCTTAAATGCTGGTACTATTTCTAACTCTTTTTGATTTATAGTTGCACTACCTAAAGATCCCATAACTATAACGACCAACTTTTTAGATGGTGTTAACCCCAGTTCACGTTTATTAACAGGACTAATAGTAGCTATTTCTTCACTTCTAGGATTTCCTGTATAAACTGTCTTTGCTTTATTAAAATAATCTATCGTTTTAGGAAGAGAAACCAATATCTTATCAACATATTTTTCCAAATGTTTATTAGAAACTCCTGGTATTGAGTTTTGCTCATGAATTACAGTCTTATAACCTGCCTTATGAGCAGCAATAATAACAGGTGCCGTAATATAGCCACCTACGCCTAAAACAACATCAGGCTTAAATTTTTTTATTTCTTCTTTGGCCTTCTTAATAGCTTTTCTATACATCAACAAAACTTTAACATTATCTAATATTTTTTTTCTATTGATACCCTTCATTTCTATTCCCACATAAGGAATACCAAGTTCAGGAATTATATCTTTTTCCATTCTATCTGTAGTACCAATATACAAAAAACTACTGTTAGGTTCTATGTCTTTAATCTTATTGATTATAGCAAGTGCTGGATAAATATGACCACCAGTTCCTCCCGCAGAAATAACTACCCTCATATCCTACCTCCTATATAATTTTTTATAAAAAAAGAACTAAGAGTAAAACACTCTACTCACTAACATTATACTCGTAAAGTTCAAAAATGTAAACAAAACTAATCTATTCATTCATAAAATTAGCTTTATTATTTATAAGTTTCTTTAAAATAATAACAACATAAATACAAACTGCTGGAGTTGTTATAATATGACCCGAATGTAGAGACAAAATAAATACCAAAATAAGGCTTAAATATTCCATCAATTGTTTAAAATCAATTTTCTTAACTAAATTTTTAAAGACTAAATAAAGAGAATATATATATACACTAAAATAAACAATAAAACCCAAAATACCATGATTATAGAAAACATCATAATAATCCATTTCTATAGCCTTATACTCCTTACCATTTTTATTGACATAACCAATTCCAAAAAGTTTATTTTTTAAAGAAGCTTTATTATACCTATTAGATGTATTTTTTAAGAAAGTAATACGTTGACTAAATATAAAATGATCAAAAACATAGTCATTTTCGAAAATATCATCTACACTGTCTAACTTTAAATACTTTACATGAATCATTATATTTTTATAAAAATTGGTTTTAGGAACAACTAAAAATGAAGTAACTGTAACAGAGGTAAGAATAATAAGCAGTCCTGTAAAAATTTTATAATTTTTCTTTTTCAAACTTCTTATCATGAAATATATAAAACTCACTAAAAAAGTTATTAACAAAGAAAGTACTGGTGTTTTTGTTCCAATTTCTCCAATTACAAAGATAAAAATTAAAGATAAGACCACCTTAATAACTATATTTTTCTTATTCATAAACTGAGCCACTGTAATAGGAAGAAGAATACTTATAATACCACTAATCTCATTAGTAGAATTAAACCAACCCAAACTTCCCTTTTTTGCGATATCATAACTATTAAAACCAGTATTAGTAACAACAGCTATAAAAATCAAAATAATATAAATAAACATTGTCATAACCAAAATCTTATTATCAATCTTAATATCTTTAATATTTAAGAAAAGTATTAACATTAAAGGAAAATAAAATGTTCTTAATAGTCCATGTAAATTAGACATGAAATAATTACTATCCAACGCTAAAAAATATCCTAAACTATAAAACAACAAAATAAAAAAGTAAACAAGCAAATATTTTCTTTTTCCCTTTATAAAGAAAACAACATAACTCATAAAAACTAAAAAAAGCATTCTTACAATCATCCCTAAATTTAATCCCACATGAAAAACATTTAAAGATAATGATACAACTAAATCTAGTATTGGTTGTATGATAATGAAAATAGTTATTATTAAATTCAAATTTTTATTTATAAACCCATTTACTTTCTGCATAATTCCTCCAAAAAAAATACCTTTAACATATATTATCATAACATATATCAAAGATATTTAATAACTATTTTTTATCTACTGCATTAACTATTTTTTTCTTATAATTAATTTGTTGTGCCAATTCTTTATTTGCTTCTTCAAGAAATTTTATTGCTTTTTCCAACTCGCTTATACTTATACTATTTAATACTCTATCTACCTTATTATTTTTCATCCTAATCACCTGCAACTATTTCTTTTTAAGATTATAATATTTTTTCAATCCTTCATCTTCATTAACATATGTAGACATCTCTTCTAATAATACTGCAATCATTTTTTGATTTAATTGTGCATTTACTTCATTTAATTTATCATTCTCTTTTTTTAAATTCATATATCTTTCTAATAAATTCTTCTTATAATTAATTGCTTCATTTAAATCATGGTTTTCAATTTCAATGTTATTAATTTGAGATTGAAATAACTCTTCACCATTACCTACTTTTATTATTTTTTTTCTATTCTTTATACTTTCATTCTTAAGTAAAATACCATAACTATGTATTCTATTTATAACTTCTTCTAATGAAGAAGCACCTAAATTTCTAATACGTTGCAATTGATAAAAATCCATTTGTGAAAGATCATATAAATTTTTTACTTCCACTCTTTCTAGAGCATGAACTATTCTCGCATTAAATCCCATATCATATATAGTAACGTTATCAATATATATAACTTCTCTATTATTAACTTTCTCATCTAATTCTGCTTGTAAAGCCATAAATTCGCTAGGTTCATATTCATAAAAAAACTTATAACCTGCAGCATGAACTTTATCTACTACTTCTTTTGATGAAGCTTTGCTAAATCCTAATAAAGATCTGTCTAAGGCTAAAACATCCTTAACAAAAAACACTTTTTTATCTAATAGCACAGCATTCACCCTTGGTGAAAAATTAAAAACTTTTATTTCATCTTCTAAATCCAACATATAAATCCCCCTCATTTAATGCCTACGATTATATCACATTTTAATCCTTTTTGCAACATTTACCCTATTTTTCTATTTTTTTAAAATTCTTTGTTGTAATATTTTAGCATCATCTTTTGTATAACCAAGTAACTGATTCTTTAAAAGTAAATTTCTTAATTGGATAAACTTATCTTTATTAATTATTTTTGCTAATCTTTCTCTATCTGTTAGTATAGCCTTTAATTGTTTTAATTGATCAAGTTGTAATTCTACTGGAAAATTACTTAATTGTAATAATGGTTCAATAAAATAATTTTCCGTAACTACATAATTATCTGATCTTACACTTTCATCAAATAAATTAGGTGTAAGATTCATAATAGGATACTCCTCTTCTTTATCACTAATTAAGTCAATTGCTCTTCTATCTTTATTAACTAAAAAGATAATTCCTCTTACATATCTTAGTTCATTAGTCTTATAAACTCTATAATTTAAACCATCTACAGCTTTTCCATCATACATTATATTACTAGCCTCAAATGTAGCATTTTTTGTTAAAATACCAACCCTAATCTTACTCATTAATATCTTTTTATCTCTAAACATCTTCTACTCCTTAAAAATGACTGTTATGACACTTATTATAACTAGCAAATATAATTTTGCCAACATCATTTTTTATTTTTTTACACATAAAAAATCATAAATTAAATTATGATTTCTTAATAATTTATTTATTTAAGCTTTTACTAACAGCAACAGCTATTGAAACGGTTGCACCAACCATTGGGTTATTACCCATACCAATAAATCCCATCATTTCTACATGAGCAGGAACACTACTTGAACCAGCAAATTGAGCATCAGAATGCATTCTACCCATTGTATCTGTCATACCATAACTAGCAGGTCCTGCAGCCATATTATCAGGATGTAATGTACGACCAGTTCCACCACCTGATGCAACAGAAAAATAAGGTTTATTTAATTCAATTCTTTCTTTTTTATAAGTTCCAGCAACAGGATGTTGGAATCTTGTCGGATTAGTGGAATTACCCGTAATTGAAACATCAACGTTTTCATGGTGCATAATCGCAACACCTTCTCTAACATCATCAGCTCCATAGCATCTTACTTTAGATCTAGCTCCATCAGAATAAGGAATTTCTTCAACTATCTTTAATTCACCGGTGTAATAATCAAATTTAGTTTGAACATAAGTAAAACCATTAATTCTAGAAATAATTTTAGCCGCATCCTTACCAAGACCATTTAAAATTACTCTAAGTGGTTTTTTTCTTACTTTGTTAGCATTATTAGCTATACCGATAGCACCTTCAGCAGCAGCAAAAGACTCATGTCCTGCCAAGAAAGCAAAACAATCAGTATCTTCAGACAAAAGCATAGATGCTAAATTACCATGACCAAGTCCAACTTTTCTGTCACTCGCAACACTACCAGGAATACAAAAGGCTTGTAATCCTTCTCCAATAGATTTTGCTGCATCACGCGCTTCCATATCCTTCTTCTTTAAGGCTATACTAGCCCCCAAAATATATGCCCAGCAAGCATCCTCAAAGCATATTCTCTGTACATCTTTTACCATGTTATAAACATCAATACCTGCATCATCACAAATCTTTTTTGCCTCTTCTAATGAGGAAATATCATACTTTTTTAAAACTTTATTAATTCCATCTATTCTTTGTTCATAATTTTCAAACATAATACTCTCCTATTCCTCACGTGGATCTATCTTTTTAACGGCTTCATCAAATCTACCATAAGTTCCACAAGATTTTTCTATAGCTTCCATTGGATCCATACCCTTTTTAATATTTTCCATCATTTTACCAGTATTACAATATTTATAACCAATAATATTATCATCTTTATCAAGACCCATTTCTAAAATGTATCCTTCAGTTAAATTTAAATATCTTGGTCCTTTTTTCTTAGTAGAATAGATTGTTCCAACTTGACTACACTTTCCTTTTCCTAAATCTTCCATACCAGCTCCAATAGAAAGACCACCATCAGAAAAAGCAGATTGGCTTCTTCCATAGACTATTTGTAAAAATAACTCTCTCATAGCTGTATTAATAGCGTCACATACCAAATCAGTATTAAGTGCTTCAAGAATTGTTTTTCCAATTAATATTTCTCCAGCCATCGCAGCACTATGGGTCATTCCTGAACAACCAACAGTTTCTACTAAAGCTTCTTCAATTATTCCATTTTTTATATTTAATGTTAACTTACACGCTCCCTGTTGAGGTGCACACCATCCAATACCATGAGTAAGACCCGAAATATCTTTTATTTCTTTTGCTTGAATCCATTTTCCCTCTTCAGGTATAGGTGCCGGACCATGATCAGTACCCTTGTTAACATAACACATGTTTTCTACTTCTTTTGTGTATTCCATTTTAATCCCTCACAATCAATTATAACTTTGATTATCCTTTCTTTATTTTCATAAATTAATAAGTACATCAGGAGATAACTACAATTAATTTTTATTTTTAACTTCTAACCTACTTCGACAATACTTACAAGTGCCAACATTTGTAGTTAATATATTATCTGCACCACAATGTGGACAATATACCACTGTCATATTTTTAGCAGCCTCTATCTTTTCTTTCATTATCAAATCATTTTTAGAAGAAATTTCTCTATTAACTTTTTCTTCTTTCTGAATGTATGATTTCAAATAAGCTTGAACTCTATCAAACATTCCTCTAAAAATAGCTATTAAAAATAGAAATATAATTCCTACTATAAATAAACTTTTACTATAATTTATAAGATTAACACTATAAAAACTATCAGTAAATATACTAGTAATTTTTGAAGGTATATTAAAATTAGTCATTTTAGCTAATTCTAATAAACACCCTGGCATAAGTATCAAAGCTCCTACTAACATTAAAATAATTGGTACTAAAATTTTTTTCTTTTCACTATATAAAAAGTATCTTAATAAAATAAGACAAACACCAACAAATGGTATAAAATATAAAAATACCAAGATTATAGGAATGCTACATAACAATCTTATAAATGGATTATATTTCATAATTACCTCCTATAAATTTTATTATAACACTTCATTATCCGACTGTAACATTTAATTTATATTTTTATACATTTTTAATTATCATAAACAAAGGATAACACCAAAAAATTTTCAAACTAAAACTATTAGTTATTCACTAATAGTCTTTTGTGGTTTTAAAATTATTTTAATTGCATCATCTGTACCGCTTGTAAGTCTCTCGAAAGAATGTTGAGCTTCACTTAATGGAACTTTATCATCTATATATTTTACTACATTAATTATTTTTTGTGAAATTAAATCTATACACGTATCAAATTCCTTTTCTGTATAAGCAATAGCTCCTTGCATTTTTACTTCACCCATAACTGACATAACGCTAGGAATACTAATAGGTTCCATAGATACACCAACAAGAACTATTGTACCTCCTGGTTTTACAGCCATAATAGCCTCACTAACTGCAGCACTAGAACCACAACATTCAATTACAACATCAAAACCGCCATTTTTTTGTACCAATGAAGGAATAACTTTAGGGTCTTTTGCATCATAAAATTTATCTACTTTACCAAATTTTAAAGATTTTTTACCTCTCTTTTCATTTGTTTCCAGTAAAGTAACGTTACTAGCACCATTTAATTTTGCAAATTCACTAGCCATAAGTCCAATGATTCCGCCACCTATTATTAAGACACTATTACCTACTTTGATATCCGCTAAATTAATAGCGTGTAAGCTAACAGCTGAGGGCTCAACCATTGCTGCTTCATCATCACTAATACTATCAGGAATTTTACGTACCATATCACCACGACACTTAATATATTCACTATATGCTCCAGGTCTTGTTAAAGAAAGCCCTAAAGCATCAGTCCATGTTGAACGACAGTATTGTGGATTACCACTCTTACAAGCATCACATTTAAGACAAGGAGAAATAGGTAATCCTGTAACCCTTTGTCCTATCTTTAAGTCATTTCTATCTCCTGGATCTAAAACTTCACCAGCAAATTCATGTCCCATTACTAATCCCTTAGGCTCACCACTAACAAAATAATGAATATCAGAACCACAAATACCACACGAATTAACTTTAATGATTACATCACTTCTACTTCTCTCTGGCATTTCCATTTCTTCTACTTTTAACTTCTTTGCACCAGCTATTTTCACACACTGCATATAATACCTCCTATTATTACTATAATTGTACACAAAAAAAGATAAACTTTCAATGTTTACCAATATATTTATTTTTTACCCTTTCTAAAGTCTTATTACGAGGGGGATTAGAATTACTCTGTTTATTACTCTGCTTTGTATTTTCACTCTTAGTTTTAGTAGAAACATATAAAGTTGTATCTCCTATCACGCTAATTTTATTATTTGAAACAATTAATTGTTCCACATCAACTAAAGAAGCCCTATGTCCAGAGAAAGTTATTTGAAGCTTTAGAAAACTGGGAATAGTATTACTAGCATTTTCGAGAACAATATCACTTAATGAGGGAACATAAATATTTAAATTACCCGTATTTGAAACACTAAATTTATGCAAATGACCATTAAGTACTAAAAATGAAGAATCATTTTCTAAATTACTGTTATTAGATTGTTGCGATTTAATTCTATGCTTAATAAGTATACTTTCACCCTTGACATCTATTTTTCCAGAAGCATATCCCAAAGGAACAATATCATGTCTATTATAATATAGAATCTTAGCTAAATCCAATCCTGATGAGAAAAGAGAATCAGCATCATGATTACCTAAAGTGACAAAATTTAAAATATTTTTATCAAATGGATAATTTTTAAGAAGATATCTTGCCTGTTCCTCATAACTACAAATATTATTAGGGCATCCAAACATACCATTAACCAAATCACCAGCATTAATTATTATATGAATATCATTTTTTATACAATAATCATACATTAAGTTAAGACAATCAAGTCTTTCTAAATAAGAACCTAAATGTAAATCAGACACCACTAAAGCCTGAAAAACATTATTATCATTATCCATAATTATTCTATTAGTCAAATCATCATCATTAAAAGACTTGTTTAAAATATATTTTATATCTCCATTATAATAATACTGTCTAGAAAATGAATATCCATTAACAGATAAGTTCTTAATTCTTTGGAATATTTTTTTATTACTTATATTCATATCTAAAGAAATTTGATTTACAGTTTGTTCTTCCTTAATATTCTTTAATAATCTTTCATTTTCACTTGTCATATACTTCTCCCAAACCAAAAATTATTATAACATAATACTAAATTTCCAAAATTTCTGATAATTTTTTTACTATTTCTTCTACTATCTTATCCTTATTTTCATGTCTCGTCTTCAATAATGCTCTATAGGTAAAATTATAATATTTATCGGTATCTTTATCATAAATACTAATATAAACTAAGTTATCATCACCAAATTTATTATTCTTATCAACTCTATTTAGTTTACCTGTTACACCAACTCCATAATTAGAATCAGTAAATAAAGAAATATTTTTACTCATCTCCTGAGCTGTCTCCATACTATAAACACTATATTTATCTATTACCTCTTTAGAAACACCCATCTTTTCCTTAAAAAAATTACTATATGTAACAGCTCCAAACTTAAATGTTTCACTTGCCCCATCAACATTTGTAATACTATTACTAACAGCGCCACCTGTACAAGATTCCATTGTACTAATCGTTTTATTTAAACTAATTAATTTATTAACTATTTCTTTCATAATTTTCCTCCACCAATATTATTTATCTAATACTAATTTTTATTCATTTTATCATATTGCTTATATAAATACTGCACACCATTCTCTAATTTAAAATAATGAATTATATAAAATATAACAAATATCATTAATATAAAACCTATTATTAAAAATCCTATAAAAACATTCCCTAAAGCAAAAAATATTAGCATCATAAGTACATAAAATAAAGTAACTACTAAATGAATAAATCTCTCATGTTGAAAAAAACTTATCTTTATTAGGTGTTCATTAATACACTTATCGTCTATCTTACCATCTCTTATTTTTCTATCTATATTTTCTATGTAATCATATAAGTATTTTCTCATGATATCACCATTATAATTATACATCATAAATAACATAAAAAAATAGTATTTCTACTATTTTATAATGAAAAAATATAACAACACAATTATTCCTAATGCTATTCTATAATATCCAAATACTTTGAAATCATGTTTTCTAATATAATTCATCAAGAACTTAATTACTAAAATACTAACTATAAAAGCAACAAGGCAACCAATTCCAAGAAGTGCTAACTCTCCAGCTTGAAAAGCTACGCCTACTTTCATAATATATTTTAAAAGTTTCAATAAAGATGCTCCAAACATAACAGGAATAGCTAAGAAAAATGTAAATTGTGCCGCAACACTTCTCTTTAATCCAAGAATTAAACCTCCAATTATAGTAGCACCACTTCTACTAGTACCAGGTATTAAAGATAACAACTGAAATACCCCTACGCCTAAAGCTTGTTTATAAGTAATATCGTTCAAATTTTTGGTTTTTCCTTTTCCTATATTTTTAGATTCAACTACTATAAATATAATACCATAGATTATTAACATTAAAGAAACCACAATACTATTATATAAATGAGCATCTAACCAATCATCTAATAATATCCCAATAATAGCGGCAGGAACACACGCTACTAATATTTTGCCCCATAAATTAAAAGTTTCTTTCGTCTCTTTTTTTGTTTTGCCAAAACCAAAAGGCCATATAGTTTTAAAATACATAACAACAACAGCCATAATAGCGCCTAACTGAATAACTACTTCAAACAAACTATAAAAATCCTTACTAACATTCAAATTAATAAATTCATTTAAAAGTATCATATGCCCAGTAGAAGAAATAGGTAACCATTCTGTTATTCCTTCAACTATACCGAATAAAATTGCTTTAATAATTTCCATATCATCATCTCCTAGAATTCCTCTAAATTTTACTTCAGCAACAATAAAATTATACCAAAAAAAAAGTGTTTTTCCACTCTTTTTAACTATTTATTTATACTTTACACTTTTTTAGTCATAACAATATTTTTTCTCTTCATTTCATATATATCATTTTTTCCATCTAAAATACTATTAGATTGAAGTGACAAATCATTATTAACAAAATCACTTGTCATTGACATGTTAATTTGGTTTTTTACGTCAGTAAGTAAATTAATATTACACTGAACAAAATCAGCTAAATATATATCATATTTCTGAATAAAATCAATAATGAAATGATTAATACCATACTCTAAAAAATCATCTTTTCTTGGAAATTTAGAGTGTACATTCTTCACTATATCATTAATAACATCAAAGGAAAAAATATCTTTAAGCATTTTCCTTGCAAAAAACATCTGTTCAGTTTTTTTGGTATATTCACTAAGTATAAAAACAAAACCAAGACCAATTTCATCACTCATAGTAGCCATTTCTTCATCTTTTGTTGCATCTTCAATCACTAATTTTTCATATTTATAAATAATATTCAAAAAATTATTATAAGTTCTTTTTAGACTAGAATTTTTAAAAGAAGTAATTTGATCATAGATATGAAATATCTCGTGTTTCAATTCAAAAACATCTATTTCATCAACTATATAACCTCGTAAAACCTCATCACAAAACATAACCCTATTTGAAAAATGATTAAGTAAATATGAAACAAAATTATAATCATGTTTTACACTATTTGAGCAAAAATAATAAAACATTTTATCATTTGTTTTCTTTATGACATTTAACATAAAATTAGGATCATTTTCTAATCTTTTTCTATTTAATATTGGACTTTTATTTATATAACTATCAATAAGATTTTCATCATAAAACATACTATCACCACTTTGGCAAATATTATAACACTATCACTTTCTACTAACAAGTTATTATTGCTTTTTCCACTATTTAGTGTTATCATATGTAGCAATCAAAGGGGTGAATAAATATGGCCGACAAAATGGAATTATACCATATTCATAAGCACAATAATTATGACAAGTTATGGAAACCATATAGAGAAATAACTGTTAGCGAAAACTTCAAAAGTATTATGTCAAAAAGATATAATGATTTTACAACAAGTATGATTATAGAAGAAGATCAAAATAAAATTTTACTAAACTTTCATGACTATTTATTAACATTACTAAGTAGTAAAACTCAAATAAATAGACAAGAGTTTCAAAAAATTTTACAAATCGCCTACCAAACATCATATTTTTCCAACATGTTTAAAAGAGAAACAGCTCTTGAAAATTATAGAAAAAATAACTTTAATTTTCTACCAAGTAGATTACATAGTATTTATTTAACAGACGAAAAAGGTGTCTCTTATTGGATTGATGCTTTGGATGCAAAAGATTATGATTTATGCAGAGTGGAAGTAACTGGTAATATTTTTAAAACGAATGAACAACTATTACCTGATGAAACCTTATCTTATAAGGATGCCTATGAAAACTCTTTTAACTATTGGCATCCAAACTTTAAAAAAGTACCAGATAATACAAATGAATATCTTGTAAACGGAAAAATAAAGATTCTAGAAAAAATAAAATAAAAAAAAGATTGCTACAACAACTATGAACAAGCAATCTTTTCTATTTTTTATTCTTAACTTTTAAAACCTAATCCACTGAAGAATTTAAGGTTTCCATCCTTACCAAAAGATGCTGTAACATTACTACTTCCATCTCCTGCTACCCAAACATATTTATTCCAAGAACCTAATTCATATAAAGTTCCATCAACTCCACCAACTGCGTTCTTAAAATCAGCATAACTTACTCCATCATTAATTTTAGCCTTTACATCAGCTAAATTATCTAAAGTTACTTTACTATTTTTTAATTCTTTTTTATCATAAGCCATAGTTATAGATGACACTTTGCCACTAAATAAAGTTACTGTTATTTTTTTGTCATTTCCAAAATCATATTCATATTTTTCCATATTTTCTACAGTTGTTTCAACACTCTTAGCTTCGATGCCAACAATATTATTTAATTCATCTACTGTATTACTCAAAGACATTTTAGATAAACATTTATAATATGAACACTTAGCTTTTACCTCTGTTTTTGTTTCTGTGTTATCAGATTGTTTTTTATGTGAAAGATTTGTTTTCTTTCCACAACCTGTAATAGAAACTAAAACTAATAAACATATAACGCCTACAAATAATTTATTTTTCTTCATAACTCTCTCCTCCTCCATCATTATATCTTAAAATATATCTTCTGTAAACATTTAATTAAGTTTTCTAAACTACGAAAATATTAAACACCTTTATTAAATATTTATTTTCTTGCCAGTAACAACATAATCATAAAATTCCATACATTTAATATGTTTTTTTGGCTTTTCATATAAGTACATCCCAAAAGTTGCATTCTTACTTACATAATTATTTTCTTTAACAAATTTATTTTTCACATCTTCATATAGTTTTTTCATACTTTTGTACTGATGAACTCCCATATATTTATTCCATGAATGTTCAAACCAGTAATAATTATTGTTATTTTGATATACTAAAAATGTATGTGATGGAAGCATATTATTATCATTTAAATAGATAAAATATGTTTCATATTTGAACTTAGTGTTCTTAAAGAGTTCTCTTTCTAATTCAACTTGATCCCAACAAATACCACATTTTGACTTCAATAACTCTTTTGGAGTCTGTAAATAATAAAAATCATTAAACTCATTACGCCATTTTTCTTCATCATAAATTATATTTTTATTATTTTCATCCCTAAATCCATATTCAATACTATTCATAACATGCATTATTTCATTTATTTTCTGTTCCATAAAACACCTCTACTAGTCAATCATAACATAAAAGTTATATTATTTCATAGAAGCGCTTAAAAAGAGTGATTCTGAAGTGTTATTTGGATTTAATGATTCATACTTTGTAATTGGAGATATTGCTCCACAAATAAGTAGTACCATTACAGCTAGAAAAAATCGCAATTGTGAAATAGCTGGAGTTAAGCAGATAAGGATACACGACTTTAGACATTCATGTGCTTTCTTATTAATTTATAAAGGTGCTAATATTATTACAGTTTCTAAATTCTTAGGACACACTAAAATAGAAGAAACACTTAATACATATACACATTTATATAAAAATGCTTTTACTGATATAACATCACTAATTGATGATATGAATGAAGCTAGGATTAACTCCTAGCCTTTTAATTACGCTCATTTTCTACAAAAGTTGAGTTTGTTTTAATAACACTTATACCTTGAAAACTTTGTAACCACATTTTATAATGCATTTTTGTCTTAATTCCATTAAAGTTAAATATTGTCAAATTAAACATAAAACATAAATCAGCATCATTTTGCATCATGCTATCAAAACATTTTCCAGGTTCACAATATACTTTTATTTGGATAAAAAATTCATCCTCACTAACCCAGTTTAAATAAGTTTTATTATTTATATCAATATCTAATCCTAATGGAATCGGATCATCAGAATTATCTTCCCATTTTAATCCACCCTCTGAGGGATCTTGAACACACAATATTTTATCAATTAATATTTCTTTTATAATATGTCACATACAAAACTTTCTTAGTATTTAACATTCCCTTTTTAAAATCTATTAAAACGGGCTATGATGTGTAAATACGCTAAATAAAATTGGGCCAAAATTGGACCAAAAATTACAATTTTAAAAATCATAAACCCTTATAAACATTGGCTTTAATACAAAAAAAGCGGAGCCAAATTGGCTCCTTCAGGGGGAAATATTATTATCAGTTCGTAACAATTTAATAATTTGTTAAAGTCTTACAAAATAAGGCTTTTTCTTTTATCATAATTTATCAAAGTTTATAAAAATAACTTTATTTTTGAGATTTAGTATCTGATTTTGGTATCTGGAAAACAAAAATGACACAGTGACACATTGTATGAGAGTACCCCACACATGCATTTATAGTGTCATAGTGTCATTCATATACTTATATTTTAAAAATAATATTCGTAATCAAGTTCATACCTATTTTCTAAAATTTCTTCTGATTCAAATTTTTCTTTAACAGCTTCAAATTCTATTTTCTTTAATTTATCAAACTTTATTTTATCAAATGATTTTACTATTTTAATTTTATTTTTTTTACATTTATTTATTGTTTTTATTAAACAATTTGTTGAATTATTTTCTTTTATATAAAACCTAATCTGTAAAAATTTTGTATAATTTATAAGCCAATTTTCATCATCAAATTTATAATTTAAGACTACATTTTTATTTTCTTTTATATTACAAGTTTCAACAATGATACTATCTAACAACAAATTTTTACCTGCATTATTCTTATAATATTCCAGACAATAATTCTTTCTATTATTGACATTTGTCAATAAATAACATATATGAAAATAATAAATAGCTTCTATTGTATTAATATTAGTTTTTATTTTTTTCTCAAAATATTCTTTTAATTCAGACTCCTTAAAATACATATAATCAGAATATATATTTATAATATCCCATAATCCTATTTCTACGTAAAAAATTATTAGGGAAGGATGTCTTTTTAAAAAGAAAACTAATATACTTATTATTTTATATATATCTTGTAATTCGTCACAATTAACAAAATATCTAGATAATCTATATAAATTCACTGGAGATGAAAAAACATTTTTTAATACAACTTCAACAAAACTTAGTCGATTATTTTCTGGTATTTGATAATATTCTTCAATAAATGCATTGAAAAAATGCAGTAAATTTTCTAAGTCTTTATCAATATTTTTATGATTCGATTTTTGTATATGCACTAATTCGGAAACCTTTTTTAAAAAATTTCTAGAAGTTAATAATTGCTCATGATTATATATTTTACTATCTTCACTATTAATTTTTAATTCAAAGTAATCTCTTCCAATAGTTCTTGATACCTCATTATAAATTTCATTATCTTCATAATCAAGTTCATTATAAAATATATAAAATTGATCTGAAAAATAAAGTATTTTGCTTTTTGATAATTTTTTTTGTAAGTCATTTGTTAATTCTTCCATTATTTCATTTGCTGAAAACGTTGATAAAAGATTTCCCAATAATAATCCATTAGTTTTTTTATTATTAAAAACACGTATATATTCATCAATTTTTTTTAAATTTGTATCACTTAATTTTTCAAAAACATGAGTATATATTGATTTATAATATGAATGAATGTCTATTTTATAAAGTTTGTCATAATCTGATATTAAAAGATTTAATCTTTCTTCTAAAAATGAACTATAGCTATTACTTTTAAATTTTCTTTCATCAAAATCTATTTGCATTTTATTATTTGATGATGCTAATTTTCCAAAATCACTTAAATTAAGTGAATCTATTTTACTAATTGAATATGCATAAGAGAATATATTTGGAAAATTAATTATTCTTCTTTTTAATCCAAATATTCCCTCTATAAAAAAAGGGGTAGATTTTGCTTTGTCAATATTAGATATTGGAGAAAGTGATTGCAAAATATCTTCAAAATTATTATAAAAATATTTTCTAAATCTATTTTGAAAGACATAGTTATTCATTAATTTTTGTGCCGTATCAGAATACATTTTTCTTACCTCCTTTTTTCCATAATTACTTCATATTGTTATTTAATTAAATCATTAATATTCTTTAAAATTTCATTTTTTACTTTATCGTAATAAATAACATGTTCAATAGTTTCTTTAACCTCATTCATTCCTATTTCTTGTTCTTCTTTTGTATCGCAATCAATCATTAATGATCTTTTTATATTAAATTCTAACCATTCGAGTCTTCCATTATTAGCATAATAAATACTTTCCCAATCTACATTTTTATCCAGTTTAGTATTATCAAAATATGCTTTAAAGAAGGTCTTAAATAAATCAAAATTAATATTACATTTTTCATATCCAGACCAACATAATGCTAGTTCGTATAATTCTAGATAAGGATTAGAATAACCCAAGCATTCTAAGTCAATTAATTTATAGTCTTCACCTAGCCACATTACATTTTTAGAGTCCATATCATTATGACAAATAGATAAATAGTTTGGTAAATGTTTAATTGCCTCATTTCCTTTATTTATACTATCATTTAAAATATCTAATTTATCATATATTAAATCATATATAGGTGATTCTTTTTCTTTGGATAAATCCATATAATATTTAAAATCTATATTTTTTTCATTATCACTAAATTCACTATTAACTAAATCAATATTATGAATTTTTGCAAGTACTTTACCCATTTCTTCACAATGGTATTTTGTTATTTCGCCATCTTTTAAGGATTTGCCATCATACCACTCATATACATAAAAGTATTGACCATCAATTTCCTGCATTTTTTTATCATTAAATGCTAATGAGTAAACTGCTTTAATACCATTTTCTTTTAATATTTCTTCATACCTATCAGCCCTATTAAAATTACTCATTGCAGTAGGTCTTTTCATAATATTAGGATTTAACAATTTAACAATATATCTTCCTTCATCAGTAACTATCTTAAACATCCTATGCGTTAAACCACCAGTTACTTTTAAAGGTTCTTCAATTATATTTCCTAAATTAAGTTTTTTAACCATCTTATCAAAAAATAAATTTATATCCATCTATTCACTTTCTTTCATTTTTTTAATGTTTTTTCTTTCTACTTTATAAAAAATATCATATTCATCTTCAGTTGGTTCTTCCCATTTAGATTCTAGTTTTTTCATTAATCCTTCATCTAAATAAAAATCAGAGCCACCATTACCATCTAATACTCTTTGGTTTCTTTCTGCAATATTTTGTTTCCAAGTATCATCATCAACACATACATAATGTATTTCACAATCTACTCCATTATTTTTATAATATTCTTTTATTTCTTTTCTATCTTTACTTGACCAAAGTCCTCTTTCAAAAATTACATTAGCACCTGCTTTAGCAATTTCACCAACTTTTCTGGTTAAGTACTTATTTAATCTTTCTGAGAATACATTATAAAATTCTCCTTGCTCATTATTTATTAATTCATAAGTAGCCTCATCTGGCGAAATTATCACTGCATTTAATGAATCTTTTAATTGTTTTGAATAATAACTTTTACCACTACAAATTTTACCACATACTAATATTACTTTTCCCATATATACCTCCCTATCTTTCTTTTACTAATCCATTTGATGTTAGAATATAAAGGGCATTTACTACTTCATTAATATATTTTCGATCATGAGATACACTAATTATAGTACCTTTATATTCATTTAAAACATTTCTAATAACTGGATTTGATAATGGACTTACATTTCTTGTAGGTTCATCCAGTATTAAAACATCACATTTATCTAATACTAATTTAACAAGAAATAGTTTCGCTTTAGTTCCATTACTTAAATCTTTAATATTACTAATCATTTCATCTCGAGTAAATTTCATATTTCCTAAAAACATTCTTGCTTTTGTAATTTCATCTTTACTACCATTAGGACATACAAAATCTAATACATATTTATAATTATTTAAGATGTCATCATAAGTTTGTGGCATATAGCCAACCTTAATATCATTTCTATCTTTTAATTCATTATAAATTATTTTTATTAGTGTAGATTTACCAACACCATTTTTACCTATAATACATAAATGTACATTACCAATTACATCTAACTTTATGTTTTTAGATAATACCTTATTAGATACTTTTAATTCATCTATATTTAAATTGATTATATTTTTTGCTCTTGGAATTTCAACTTTTTCGAATGAAAAACTTATACTTTCTTCAACATCTGGTACTTCAGTTAATTCAGTTTCATCTAGTTTTCTCTCTTGTGATTTTAATGAATGCATTTTCTTTTTTAAAACTTTCGCTCCATGCGGATCAGCTCTTGTGATTGTATTTTGTTGATATTCAACCTTTTGCATTATTCTTTGTAGTTTTTCTTGTTGTTTGTTAAATTCTCTTTTTTCAGATCTTGCTACTTGTGTTTGTTTTTCAATTTTTCTAAGTCTTTGTTCAACATAAGTGTCATAATCAATTTTTAATAATGTATGTCTACATTCAGTTTTCTTTTTTATTTGTTCTAAATGTAAAATCATATTTGCTGTATTTGCTAATAATGTTTCATCATGTGAAACATACATAATTGGCTTATTAGTATTATTAATAAATTTTTCTAACCATTCTAATGTTTCAATATCTAAATCATTAGTAGGCTCATCTAAAAATAAGATATCATATTCATTTAATAGTAATTTTAAAATACTAATTTTAACTTTTTCACCACCTGATAATGTTTTTATTTTTTGTTTTAAAATATCATCAGTTAAATTAATCAAGTCTAAGTATTTATATAGATTATTAATTTTATCATAATAATCACTTTCATCAATAAATAAAAATTCATATACACTTTTATCTAATTTATCAGTACTAATAGATTGTTCTAAATAACCAATTCTATTGCCTTTTAGATTAATATTTCCACTTATTTCAGCATATTCACAAATATCTAAAATTGATTTTAATAAAGTGGACTTCCCATTTCCTTCTTCACCAATAATAGCAAGTTTATCACCATTATTTAGTATTAAATTTAAATTTTTAATTAAATATCTATCACTAATAGATATTGTTAAATCTTTTATTTCTAACATATTATGCCTCCTTTTTTCGGCATAATCAAAGTTTATGCCATACTTATTTAGTTATTGTTCTCATTTTCTCACCTCTTAATTTTTATAATTTTTCTTAAAACAAATTTTTTTGATTTTTCGTTTTATATTTTTTCATAGAACGAATTTTCTGAATTTTTCGTTCTATAAATTAGTTTTTCTTTGGTAATTTACTATAATCATATTTATGTTCTGCAAATTCTAATTCGTCAAAGGCGTATTGAATATCCTCAATCGCTTTATCTATTGTATATAAACTATCTTTATTATCTTTCATTATTTGTAAGTGTTCTATTGTATAAAATAATTTTTGTCTTGCATCACTTACTTTTTTTCTTTTTTCAGTATCAAAGTCTAGTAATTCTATTTGAGAATCTTCATAGTTTTTAATCATTTCTTTTAAATTCTTACTGGATTTATTGGCATATTTATCTTTAGAAAAATAGAAAAGCATTTCATCATAACCTGCAACCTTTAATAGTTTTTGTAATGACATATCTAAAGTTTCAGCAATCTTACGTAGATCATCAATATCTACTTTTTTTATTTTCCCATTAATTAAATCGTTTAAAGTACTTCTACTAATACCAGTTAATTTAGCAAGTTCTCTTTGAGAAATACCTTTTTCTATTCTTGCTGATTCAATTAAATTCTTAAGTTCTTCTGAGTTCATTTAATCACTTCTTTCTTCCCTTTTCTTCCTTCATAATTTAATTTTAACACTTTTTTATCATTTTGTCTATATTTTCGGACAAAAAGTATTGACATCTTTTTCGGACAATGTTATATTTAAATTGTCCTTAATATCGGACATAATTATAGGAAGGAGGATTTGTATGAGATTATTTAAGAAAGAATCTACTAATGAATATGTAATACCTAAAGATTTATCAGTTAGTGCAATAGGTATGCTTAACTCTCTATTAGTTAGATCTAATGATGAACTAGAGAATATCGACCTCTACTCTCTTGGTAATGATAGTAGAAAAGATGTTGCTCTAGCATTTAGAGAATTAAGAAAGAAAAAATATATTATCTATAACGCACTAGATGATACGTATTATATTTATGTATCACCACAAAAATAATTATTAAAAAATTTAGAAAGGAGGATAAAAATGTCTGCAGAAGAAACATTAAAATTAATAGCTAAGCAATGGTGCACCCTAGAAGATATTATGAAACTTGGTCATCTTGGTAGGAATTCTGCACTAAAGGCTAAAAAGAAAATAAAAGAAAAATTAGAAAAACAAGGTTATCTTATTCCAAAGTCTGTTGTACCAACTAAAGAAGTTGTAGCATTCTTTGATATAGATATACCTTATTTAGAATCTAGAGTTTCTAGTAAAAAATTAATAAAAAATATGTAAGAAAGGAGATACAATATGAAACAAATTAATGAAATAAATAAAAGCATAAAAAAAGATATCATCGTCGAAAATCTAATGATATCAAATGGAGTTTATTTACTTGTATCTCATCCTAAGGTTGGCAAGTCAATGTTTGCTCAGCAACTTGCCTTCTCTCTTACTACTGGAGAAGATTTTTTAGGATTCAAAGTAAATCCCTCTCATGTCTTATATATTACCACAGAGGGCGATATAAATCAATTAAATGACCGATTTAAATTGATGAATTTGAAACCTAATGTAAATAAACTACACATTATAGATATAGATGATATTCCAGATTTTTATATTAGAGATATTGAAAGAGATATTTATGAATTAACATTTGATAAAGAACCTTTATTTATAATAATGGATATATTTAAAGATATTAAATTTGATACTAGTTATGATTTAAACAATTATCAAGAAATTAATGATGTTGTATTTAGAAAATTAAAAGAACTATGTAGAAAATATAATTCTACATTACTTGTAACACATCACTTAAATAAAAGAGATGAAACTATGGGCAGTGTCGGATTAAATGCTGATGTATCTGGAATTATTAAATTAAAAGAATCAAAAAATAATTACAATAAACTAACTTTAGATTATAAAGGTAGAGATTTAGGAAGATTACAATTAAATTTAAAAAGAAATGATAATCAGACCTTTAGTGTTATAGATGAGAACACTAATGATGAAACTGATTACAATTTATTATTGTTTATAAAATATGCTGTTGCTAAGAAAGATTTTGATTATACGATATCGGATATCTTATCTAAAACAAATATTTTATTGACTCCAACACAGCTTGGAGGTTTAATTCAAAGAAACCTAAGTTTGTTGGAGAAAGAAGGTCTTCATATAACAAGTAAAAGAACTGCTAATGAAAGATTATGGCATTGTTCTTATGAAGAACCTTCCGAAAATAATGAATGAACGAGGCACGTTCTGACCTGCAAGGTTGGAAGTGGCGATAGTGAATTCATTATCTATTAATTAAATGATATTGTATATCGTTTAATTAATCTTGTGATAGCGAATGCCTTCACCTATTTATTAGGTATTGGCTCTAGCTATTACAAGCATAAAGGATTCTAAGGAATATTCCTTAGCTCACGGTTGGGCATATATTATGCCCTAGTGAGATAGAGTATTATTTTAAAACAAGCATTGAAGGGAGGTCAAAATAAATGTACTCAGGAAAACAAGCACTACGATTAGAAAAGTTTAAAGCATCAAATATTTGTGGACTTGATAAAGAATTAAAAGAAAGAAAAGGTTCTGGTAAATATGATAGTTCTAGAACTCCATACAATATAGAACTAATAAATTATGATGGTCCTACTCTATCTAGTTCAACATTTGATTATCTTTATTCTAATAATATAAACTATAATCCAAATAAGAAAAACACAAAAGTATTAAATGGATTAATAATAACAAGCGGTCAAGAATTCTTTGAACACTATGGAATGGAATTTAAAGATACTGGAGAGTTTTATAAAACTGGAGATAATGCAGGACAACCTATCAGACATGTAGTTATAGATGAAAATCATAAATTACCAACTGAAATAAAAAAGTTCTTTGATGAAAGTTTAAACTTCATTAAAGAATATGTAGGAAGTGAAAATATAAGATACGCTGCAATCCATCTTGATGAATCTACTCCACATATGCATATATATTTTACGCCAGTAGTTAATGAAGTTAAAAGAAAGGTATTTGAACTTGATGAAAATGGTCATCAATTAAAACATGAAATAGTTAATAAAAACGGAGAAAAGAAGTTAGTACCTATTCAGAAGAAAGATGAGAATGGTAAAAATATTTATGAAACAGTTAAAGGTAAATTTCTAAACTCAGATCAATTTTGGAAACAAAAAGGTGGTAATGCTTCTTATACTCTACTTCAAGATGATTATAACGAATTTATCAAATCTAGAGGTTTTAATATATTTAGAGGAGAAATTGGTGGAGATAAAACTCATTTAACTAATGCTATGAAACAACAAATTGAATTAAATGCTTTAAATCAAGAAATCAAACAAGAAAATGAACTACTAAAAGAAGCAAATAAAGCCGAAAATCAGTTTATTGATAAAGTTGATACAGAAACATCTAAAGACATCTTAAATCCCGTCAAAAAAGGTATTATGAAGCAATATAAAGATGAAGATATAGATAAGTTATCACTCTATTCTAAAGAACTGGCTGAAGATAACATAAAAAAGGATTTAGAAATTGAAATTCTAACTAAAGAAGTTAATAACTTTAAATCAGGTCAAGCTTATATTAAACAAAAGAAAATTATTGATAGTCAAAAAGAGATTATTGATAACAAAAATAAAGAAATAGGATTTTGGAAAAATAAATTTCAAGAATTAACTGAAGAATTTAATAATTTTAAAACCATGATTCAAAACAAAATATATTCTTTAACTACAAAATTATTAGATGTACTTCATATTCCATATAATTGGCATCAAGCTAATGATCCTGACTTTGCTATCAATAAGGCAAAACAATATTTAAATAAAAATAAATCACGTGATGATTTAGAGAGATGATTATAAATATTCGTAGTTTGTATGATAAAATATAATTGTTACGAACTGGTATATTTATAAATCCCAATAAAAAGGAGGAATGAAATATGGGAATATATAAATTACCAAAAAATCAATGGACTAAAGATGGTCGTAAATATAAATATTATTGGAATGAAAAAGATAAAAATGGAAAATGGAAAAAAAGTTTTTCTAAAGCATATAAAACTAAGTTAGATGCAATTAATGCTGAAAGAGAGTTCTTAAATAGTAAAGTTGAATTCGGTGGAGATATGGATATGACATTTGGTACTCTTACCGACCAATATATTGAATCTCAAAAAAATAAAGTTAGAAAAAGAACAATGGAAACATATTTAAAAAGAAGAAGATATTTTGCTGATTTTGAAAATGTTAAATTAAAAGATATGGATGGAAATCTATATCATAAGTTCCAACAAGATTTATGGAATAAACCTATTAAATGTTCTACTAGAAATGATGTTCAAAAGTTTTTAAAAATTATTCTCAATTGGGGAATGAAAATGTATGATATCAATTTAATGAAATTTTATAAAAAAATAGAGTTCTTTAAAGACCCTAATGAAATGAAAGAAGAAAAAGATGTTTACACTTTTGAAGAATTTCAAAAATATATAACTGGTACTACTAATCTAAATGATAAAGCAATGTTTGAAATGTTATATTATTGTGGATTACGTAGAGGCGAAGCAAGAGGTCTTCAATGGTCTGATATTGATTGAAATAATAAGTTAGTATCTATTACTAAACAAGCTAATAGTGTTAAGGATAGTCAAAAATATTATGAACTAACTCCACCTAAGGCATCTAAAAGTATTAAGACATTACCTCTTACTGAAGTTTTATATAATTATTTAGTAAATTTATACAATGAAAAAAAGAAGTACTATGACTTCAATGATAAATGGTTTATTTTCGGTGAACATGAACCATTAACCTTCGGAATGATGTCCAGAATTAATGGTAGAATTACTAAAAATGCAGATATCCGAAGAAGTTCACTACACTCTTTTAGACATAGTTGTGCTTCTTTACTAATAAATACTGGTCAACCAGTAACAACTGTATCAAAATATTTAGGTCATGCTAGTACTAAAGAAACATTAGATACCTATGCTCATATGTTTCCAAATAATCTAACTGATGCGAAAAATACTATGGATAATTTAAATCTAAGTATTTAAATAAATTCAAATAAAAAAAATATTTAGTATCTAAAAACTAATATTTGGTATCTAGTATGGTATCTAGATAAATCAAAAATAGTTAAAAATCCCTTATAAACACTGGCTTTAATACAAAAAAAGCGGAGCCAAATTGGCTCCTTCAGGGGGTTCGGTTGAATATACTCTCACATTATATCGTCGTGAGAGATATCAGCATAATATCTCTATCATGCATATTAATAATATCTAAGAAAAAAAGAAAAGTCAATTATTTTAACTCAACTTTTTTAAAATATTTCTACTTTACACTTTTAATAATTTGTATTCATTGTGTTAACAAAGAATTCTTTTAATTCATCTTTACACTGTTCATCTAAAAGATACTCTTCACTATCTTCACGAGCTTTTAACAATATCTCATAATCATCTCTAAGAGATGCTATTTTAAATGACATATCACCGCTTTGTTTAGTCCCAAATAAATCACCATGTCCTCGTAATTTAAAGTCTTCCTCACTAATTTTAAAGCCATCATTTTCTTTTTCCATAATATGTAATCTCTTAGTATCTGTATCACTAATTAAAATACACTTAGCCTCATCTTCACCACGACCAACTCTTCCACGTAACTGATGAAGTGTAGATAATCCAAACCTATTAGCGTCAAATATTACCATAGTCGTAGCGTTACTAACATCTACTCCAACCTCAATAACTGTCGTTGAGATTAATATCTGAATCTTATTCTGTAAAAATTCTTGCATAATTAAGTCTTTAGCTTTACTAGCCATTTTTCCATGCACTATATCTATTTTATAATATTCGCCAAAGGCAAGCTTCATCTTATCTCTCAGATCACATACAGTAGCAAGATCACCAGAATTTTCACTTTCTTCTATAAGTGGCGCAATTATATATATTTGATGATGTTTCTTTAACTCGTCAAGCATCATTTGTAAAACTTCTTTAATTTCTTGATTACTCTTAACATAAGTTTTTACAGGTTTTCTACCACTAGGTTTTTCTTTAATAATAGATGTATCCATATCCCCATAAATAGTTAAAGCATATGTACGAGGAATAGGAGTCGCACTCATATATAATATATCTGGCATAACTCCTTTATTTTGTAAATTACCCCTTTGGTTAACTCCAAAACGATGTTGTTCATCTGTTATTACTAAGCCTAAATTATGATAGTTAACTTCTTCTTGAATTAATGCATGTGTACCAATTACTATACTTATACGCCCATCCTCTAATCCTTTATATATATCTGACTTTTCTTTTTTTGTAGTAGAACCAGTCAACAAACTAACCTCTATTGGATAATCCTTTAAAATATTTTTTAAATTATTATAGTGTTGAACAGCAAGTATTTCAGTAGGTGCCATCAAGGCTGATTGATATCCACAAAGACTATTAACATACATAGCGATAAAAGAAACAATAGTTTTTCCACTACCAACGTCTCCCTGCAACAATCTATTCATTCTGTGAGACGACTCCATATCCTTTAAGATATCATTAACAGCCTTTAACTGATCACCAGTAAGTTTAAATGGCAAATGTTCAATAAATTTAGAAACATCATCATGATTAATTTCTCGCTTAATACCAACTACATTTTTTCTCTTTTCTAATTTTAGGTAATTAATCTTATACATAAATTGAAATAATTCTTCATACTTTAGTCGATACTTAGCCTCCTCCAATTTTTCATCCGTAGGAGGATTATGTACAATATTAAGTGCAGTCTTTTTATTAACAAAATTATATTTTTCAATATATTTATTTGGAATATAATCTCTTATTTGCTTACCATACATTAAAAGAGCCATATTAATATAAGTACTTAAATTTTTATTAGTTAAACCACTAGTAGCGTGATAAACCGGCTCAATTTTTACTTTATTAGAAAGTGTTCCCATTTTTATTTCAGCAGCTGTTATAACATTTTTTGCTTTATCATACTTTCCAACAACTGTAACACCAATACCTATTTCCAAATCTTTTTTCATAAAAGCTCTATTAAAGATAGAAACACCCACTACACCACTTTGAGTAACTAGTCTAAAATTCATTTTATTTAATCCCGCTTTAAATCTCATCAAAATTGGCACACTCTCTATTTTTCCATCAATGATAATGTGTTCCTTATCTAAAACCTCATTTAAATTATCCCTTCTTAAATATTCATAACGAAAGGGATAATGTGTAACTAAATCCTCAATTGTATATATTCCAATTTTTTCAAGTAATGAAAGGGCTTTTGGACCAATTCCTTTTACATTTTTTAACTCATCCACATAAACCACTTCCTCATCTCGCCTTATTATAACACAGAGCCACCAATAAAATCAAATAAAATATTAACATTTAACACGCTACTATGATATACTAAAAATGAGAAAGATGAGGAAAAATTATGAATGAAAAAAGAAAGAAATTATTACTAAATATTCTAAAACTAGCAGTTGCTTTTGCATCATTTGAGTTAAGTCCACTCTTAAAACTATTGCCTATAACTATTTTTAAACTAAACGTAAACAAGATATCAACTACAACTAATTATATTTTGTCTATATATACTTACATCTGTCTAGTTATTATCCTATTTTTAATGTATCGAAAAGAATTAAAAATAGAATGGCAAAGATTTAAAAATCACTTCGCAAAAAACATGGATACTGCTTTTAAATATTATTTTATTGGATTATTTGGTATGATGTTTTTTAATATTATCATCAATTTTGTTTTAAAATTAGGTGGTCCACAAAATGAAAAAAACGTTCAAAGTATGATTCATTCTTCTCCCTTTTTAATGCTTATTTGCGCTGGACTATTCGCCCCTATAGTTGAAGAATTAATTTTTAGAAAATCATTTAAGAATGTATTTAGTAACAAATGGGTATTTGTAATTATTTCAGGACTAATTTTCGGTGGTCTACATGTTATTGATTACACTTTTCAAAACCCGTTAGAAATTCTTTATATTCTTCCTTATGGTATACTTGGAGGAACATTCGCCTATATGGATTATGAAGTGGATTCAGTTTTTCCATCAATTACTATGCATATGCTTCATAATACCCTACTCACTATACTTTCAATATTAGTTTAGAAGCCAAGGCTTCTTTTTTTTATAAAAAAAAGAGGCTTAATCAATACCTCTTACAACAATACTATCAAATAAACTTAACACAATTGCGAAAGCTCCTTGAAATAAAACCAACAAAATATACTCTAACCAAAAAGTATCAGTAAATATCATATTATATTGAAATATCATACATATCATATTATAAATTAGTAAATCAAATATATAATTAATTATAACACCCGCTATTGGTAATCTTGTATTTACAAGTAAATAATTGTAAATTGCCAAGCTAACAGATTGACTAAACAAATAAGCTATTGTAAAGCCTAAGCAACTAAACAAATTAAAACTATTATAAATAATAAAATTAGTACATAAGCCATAAAAGAATAACACAAATGTGGAAATTCCGACCGACATCATAGCGTTCTTATATCCTATTTCTTTATTAATTACATTGGAAATAAAAAATATAATTGGTGCCAACAAATACATCATACATAATTTAGCTCCCCTATAATTAATAAACAAATTATGTAAAGAGAAAATGAATATTGCCGCCGCACACAACAAAATAGTATAAGCTCCAAATAATTGTTTTATCGTATTTTTCTGCTCCTTTATAATCTCCACATTACTTTTTCTTGCCATTAAAATCACACACCCTCTATCTAATAAAATTATAACACATCTCTTTATTTAAAAAAACAATATTTTATAATATTAATTTTCATGTTAAAATAATAATAGGTGATGATATGACTACTAGAGAAGAAAAGAATAAAGAAATACAAAAAAAATTAGAAAACGAAGAAAAAAGTAAACAAAGACGTAAAATAATAAAAAAAATTGTTTCGGTCATTATCATAATCTTCTTTGCTTTTTTAATTTTTATATTATATACACACTATGCCGCAACTAGTGGCTTAATTGTAAAGGAAAAAAGAATTGTGGAACCATCACTTCCAACCTCTTTTAACGGATTTAAAATTATTCACTTTAGTGACTTACAATATGGCTCAACTGTTTATGGAGATGAATTAAATAGTCTTGTAAAAAAAATAAATGAGAGATCTCCTAGTATCATAGTGTTTACAGGAGATTTAATTGATAAAAATTATAATGTCTCACATAAAGAAATTGAAAAAATTATCAAAGCATTAAGTAATCTTAACGCAGATATAGGAAAATATGCTGTAACGGGTGATGAAGATAATGATAATTTTACAACTATTCTAAAACAAGCTGGCTTTACAATACTTGACAATAATTATGATTTAATATATAACCGCTCCAATAATCCTATCTTGATAACAGGGCTTTCATCTAGTTCCAAGAACCGTGATATTGATAAAGCTTTTGAATATTTTAATGATCCAACATCAAATAAAGAAATTTATAGTATCGTTATCATGCATGAAGCAGATAGTATAGATGAGGTCATATCAAAATATAAAGTAAACCTAGCTTTGGCTGGAGGAAATTTAAATGGTCAAATTCGCTTTCCTGGTATAGGTGGACTATTAACTCGTGAAAATGCTTCCAAATATTTAAATGAATATTACAAAATTTCCAATACTAATTTATATATATCTAGTGGTGTGGGTACAGACAACAGTCAAATTAGGATGTTTAATAGACCAAGTATCAACTTCTTTCGCCTAGCCACAAACAATTAATCTAAATTATGAAGAAAATAAAAATTTCTTCTTTTTTTGTGCCTTTTTCTTTATATAAACAGAAACACTTCCAATTTTATCATTATCTAATAAAACATTTACTACTCCGACCTTTGTACCATTTTTATAATTTTTAATCTTATTCAATTCGACAACAGTCTTTATTTTTGATTTCTCTTCTTCCATAAGCGGATACTTAAATGATTTTTTTAAATACAAATTATCTTTATAAAAATTATTCTTTATTTCAAAATTATCCTTATCAACAATAGTATAACTTTTATATTTTTCAAACAAGTAATCATAAAGATTTGCGTGCGTCTCATATTGATTAGCATCCTTTAGTGTTACAGCTGTCAAACGTAGACCATCCTTTTCAGCCGTTGTAACTAGCGTTTTTCCTGCACTCGGCGTATATCCATTTTTTCCACCAGTAGCGTAATCATATTGCTTTAAAAATTTATTACGATTATACCACAAATAAGATTTATTATTTGATTGTACTTCATATTTATAAGTCTTTGTAATTTTTCGATATTCTTTTGAAGTTCTATAAATATAACTAGAAAGTAAAGCCATATCATGAGCCGTAGAATAATTTTTAGTTTCTTCATCAAGACCATGACTATTCATATAAGTAGTACCAGTCATTCCTATTTCTAAGGCCTTTTTATTCATTAACTTAACAAATTCTTTTTCATTAGAGCATATGTTATTAGCAATCACAACAGCCGCATCATTTCCACTTCTTAATAACAAACCATAAAGTAAATCTTGAAGCTTCATCTCCTCCCCTTTTTCTAAATAAATATTTGTACCATACATTTTTAAAACCTCATCACCAGCCACAAAAACATCATTTAAATTTCCTTTTTCTAAAGCAATTGTTGCTGTCATGATTTTCATTGTGACTACAAAGTGACGAAATTTTTTCAAAATTATTGTAATCCCATATATACGTTATATTAAATAAGTTTATGTATATATTAAGGATTACTCTCGTTTTATCGGCTGATTTTTTAACTACTATCTTGTCAATTAAAAGTTTTGATAATCTTTCAAAATTTTCATTAATAAAATCACCTAGTTCCAATTTTTTTATTTGTTTAAGTGTTGCATTAATATCTTTTTTTTCTAATTCTTTTTTTTCTTTTTTTATATTTTCTATTTCATTATTGTATTTATTATTTCTAGTTTCAAATTCACTTTTTTCTATAACTTTTTCTATGTACAATTCGAGCAAGCTTTCTTTCTTATAATTTAAATTATTGATTTCCTTTTTTAATTTTTCTATTTCATTACATGCATTAAAGGTAGAATTTTTATATATATTTATCAATTTACCTTTTATTTCATCAAAATTATTAATTAAATAACTATATACATTTTTAAAGATTTTATCTAGCTCTTTTTCATATAATTTTGGGCTTTTACAAGTTTTATCACCATGCGTTGCATATTCATTACAAATCCAATAACTATTTCCATTATTATTAACTCTTTTATATTTAGAGTTATGATGTTCGCAATAAATATTACCACTATAAGGATATCTTTTTGAAAATACTCTTGGTTCTGCTACATTTTTTAAATAATTTACTTTTTTTATTTTTAATAATTTGTTTGCTTTATCCCAAAGTTCTTCTGACACTATTGCAGGTATTTCACCTTTACTATCTTCTATGATCCATTCATCCATTGGTAATCTAATTTGTTTTTTATTTCGATAATCTTTTGTCATAACAGTATTTGTACAATAAAATCCTTTATATTTAGGATTAGTAATCATTCTTCTTAAAGTTGTTATATGGATATAGTCACCTTTTTTAGTTTTATACCCTTCTTCATATAATATTTTAGATATTTTTGATAGGCCGTACTCTCCACTAGCGTACAACGAATAAATTCTTCTAATCATTTTTGCTTCTTTTTCATCTATCTTTAATTTACCTTTTTCTTTTGTAAAACCTGTAATAACATTATTGCCTAGAACATGTCCTTTTTCTCTAGATCTTTTCATGCCAAATCTAACTCTTTCAGATAGTTTTCTAACCTCTTCTTGAGCAATTGAAGACATTATAGTAAGTCTTAGCTCTGAATCAGGTAATATTGTATTAATATTATCTGATAAAAATAATACCCCAACATCACTAGCTAGAAGTTCCTGAGTATATTTAATACTATCTACTGTATTTCTTGAAAATCTAGATATTTCTTTTGTTAGAATCAAATCAAATTTTCCTTTTTTTGCATCGTGAATCATTTTTAAAAAGTTAGTTCTATTTTTAACACTAGTTCCACTAATTCCCTCATCTATATATCCTGGAACATATTTCCAATTTGAGTTTTCCATTATAAAGTTTTTAAAATATAAAATCTGATTGTCTAGAGAATTAAGTTGTTCATCTTTATCAGTAGATACCCTTGCATAAAAAGTTACTCTAAGTGGTATGTTATATATACTTTCTCCTCTTGATATTTCATTTCTGATTTTACATAAGTCCATCAACTATCAACTCCTAATTTTTTTAAAGCATCATTATATAAATCAAAATTAATTATTTTTCTCTTATATAAGTACTCATTTAAAATTATAGCAAGTTCAGTATCAATCATTTATATCACCAATTAATCTTATTACACAAAAAAAGAAATAATTACATACAAATTATTTCTTAAATTTTTATTTTACAAACTATCATTTAAAATTACACATTCATCGTTATCACAAATTTTATCGATTATTCCATTTTTTATTTTATAGCTCTCTCCGTACAATTTACATTCATTATTTGTTTGCAAAATGTATGCACCATCAGTTAAAGCAATTATCGTTCTGTTATATGATTCCTTTATTATTGCATTTCTTTGTAACTTTTTGTTATAATCATCATTTAGATTTTCTAATATAAAATGCGGTTCAATATTAATTGTTGTTAATCCTAATCCTTTTAAATAAGGAGAATTATTTAAGTCTTCGTCACTTTCAGGACTATTGTATACATCACCAGCTGAATTTATCGAACCTGCACTTATTCCAACAATGACCGAATCAACATCTTTTAAATATTTCTTTAAATTAATACTATTAAAGAATTTATTTTGAATCAATGTGTTACCTCCACATAGAAAAATTAAATCGCAATCCTCCAAAATGCTAGTAATATTTTCTTTAGCTCGTCCATCTAATACAAGATATTCTTCAAATGTTAAACCACTTAGTTTTAATGCTTCAATATCCATTTGTAAAAACAAATCATTTCTTTCATAATTATCTGGATCACTTGCTACCAAAACAAATTTTTTGTTATTTTTTATAATTTTTTTTAAATTTTTTAAAAAATCGTTATTTCCAAAAAATTTGATTGGAATTTTATTACCATTTTCTTTTTTTACTCCTCCAATATTGCTTGCTAAAAATAAATACATGAAATCACTCTCCTTTAAATATATTTTCCAGATTCAACTATTGTAATGATTTTAACTTCATGCTATTTTGTATTAAATAAATACCTTGTTCTGGAATATTATCACTAATTATATATTTTTTTAATGGTGAAATTTTAGATCCAATAAAATCAATTGTAGGATCTACTTGAGAAGTTATTTCAACTGGGTTCTCTTGAAAATATCCTTTTTTTGAAAAACATTCACTAAATTTTGATTCTACAAAATCCAAATAGTCAGTATTATTTCTTTTTACTTGGTGCATTCAAATTCCCTCCTTAATTGGTACGTAGTATACAACAAAAGTAAAAAATTGACAACATGTGCCAATTCATTTATTTAACATACAATATATAAAGTAGCATTATACAAAACAGTATATTTACTTGTACAAATATTGTTTATATTTCTAATATATTTACTGTTAATCATTATATAGTCATTATTTTTGTAATTGACGCTACTAACCTCTTTTCATTAGCGTTTTTTTGATACAATATTCTACCACTATCTATATCCATAACAATACTACTCCTACTAGTATCATTAAAAGCAAATACATTTTTCGGTATCATAATACATAGAAGAAGTAAAAAAATAAGAATTGTTTTTTTCATTAAATCACCTATTACTATTCTATTTTTAGCAAATAAAAAAATTCAAAAAAGTCTGATAATTTGCAAAAGATGTCTCTAGACTTGAAAAAATATGAAAAATGTGATACAATCTGTCCAAATAAGAGGGGGATACTTATGGAAGAAAAGGATAAAATTAAAATTTTAAAGGAAGCAGAACAAGCCATCAAGATGTGTAAAGTAATTTCTAATAAGAGTTTTAAAGATTTTAATAGATATTGGATTAGACAAGATAAGGCCTTTCAAAAATATAGCCAATGTTACTGTTTTTCAAATGAGATACTAAAAGAATATTATAATAGAATTAATTTTTCTAATAAAGATGTTCTAACAGTCTGTGGTTCAGGAGATCAGATAATAGAATCTCTTGCCCGTGGAGCAAGAAAAGTAGATAGTTTTGACTCAAATAAATTAACATACTATAACCTATATTTAAAGATTGCCGCTATTAAAGCTCTAAAATACGATGAGTTCATAAAATTCTATAACTTATATTCTAAAGATAATAAGAAATATATTTATACTGAACTAAGAGATGCTATTAAAAAAGAAGATATAAAACTATTTTGGGATAAATTTTTCCAAAATGATGAAGAATTATTTACGACATTTTTCTTAGGAGAACATAACAACAAAAACATAGAATCTAGAGAAGAAAGTGCAAAAATCAGCCTAACACAAGCAAAAAATAATATTTCTTATCTCGAAGAAGATACTTTTAAAGATGTAAAAAATAAAATAAATGAAGATAGTATTACTTTTAAAGAAATGGATATATTTGATGTAAAAAAGAAGTACAATAACAAATATGACTTTATAAACTTTTCAAATATTTTCAACTATGTAGATACTAAAAAATTTATTAGTTATATAAAACAATTATTAGAAGATAACTTATATAATGACGGTGAAATAATTCTAGACTATATTTGGGAGTATAGTGAAAAATTCCAATCTTTTGCCATATTCCTTATGGATCTTTATGAACTAAATCCTAATATTATAACCTTCAATAACAACTATAATGGTAATGATGCTGTTGTGGTAAAAAAGAAAAAAAGAAGCTAATTTAGCCTCCGTATAAACCATGTAACTTTTGCCTATCAGAATCACTGATATCATCAAGTATCCATTTATCATTTTCTTTATGTAACGTGAAGATAATTTCATTTTTGATTTTATCTTCCGTTTTTTTCATTTCACTAATTTTATAATCCCAATACTTTTCTTGATCTATTTTACCATCATCTTTTTGAAACTTCTTTTTATTATTCTCATAATACTCTTCACTTTTATTAAGTGCTGATCTATAATCAAATGTTTCAACCTCTACTGTTACAGTAGCATTTTCTCCACTAGTATTTTCATCCTTTATTTTATATGAAATATTTTGATATTGTCTTTCGATAAGATTCTTATAATCTTTCTTTTGATCATCTGTTAAATCTTTATTATTAGAAACAATACTATCTAATTGGCTTAAAACCTCACTATCCATTCTTTGATATTTACTCATAAATTCTTCTACTTTACTAGTTGGTGTATTAGTATTGGTGCTACAACCTGATAAAAATAAAACAATTGTAAACAAAACTAAAAAAAATTTCTTCATATTTTCCTCCATTAATATAATGATACAAATTAGAGCTTTTATACTTAAAAACATATAATTTTCATATAATTAAATATGAATTATGAAGAAATAAACGAAAAATTAAAAATATTAAATACGGAAGATTATATTTGGCTTATCTATATTGGAATAATATTTATGAGTTGGTATTCAAACAGTCTCGAAAGAAAATATTTCACTGAAAATGATATAGAAAGTAAAACTAAATACCAAAAAATCATGGTTTTAATTTTTACTATTTTAATCGTTATATATCTTTATTTTCTGAAAGAATCAATCAATGATATAAAAAATTTAAAACCTTGGGATACTCCCAAAAAGAAAAATTTGGTTTATCTATCGTTTCTAGGCTCTTTATTAATTGCCATAAGCGGTTTTATATTTTTATATATCTCAATAGTTGATGAAAATCTAGATATTGAACTTGCCTTTAATTAATAAGTAATTTTTAATTGAATATAATTAAAAAAAGGAGGGATATAATTGATACCAAATATTCCTCCTAAATTATTTTCACTCAGTGCCGTCGTTGTTGGCTATATTTTAATAGATGATATGACAGCTAACGAACAAAATGCCGTTGGTAACTGGTTGATGTTAGTAGCACAGGTATTATCTACAAATGCTTTTTACAGAGCTGTCATGCAAGAACGAGGATTAGAGCCTAAGGATTCTACCGAAACAGGTAGAAATAATGCCAATACCTTTGCGGGAAGTGGCCAAAACACATCTAACAGAAGTAATAGAAATGAAACTGAAGAAACGCTTGCTATGTTAGAAAAAATGGTAAAGGCTATGCAAACAGAAATAAATCAAATCAAAAATAATATTTAACTATTTTTTAATTAATTCTTTAGATGAATTAACTTGACTATATTGATAAGCTTTTGTAAAGTCAGGATTTTCACTATTTTTCAAGATATATTCTATTATTTTTTCTTTAAGACATTTCAAATCATCCACTTCTTTTATATCAATTTTAGCAGTAGACAAAATATCAAAAATATCATCCATTATATTATCTTTTTCTAAAAAATTCTTACCTGCACACTCAATATAATGATTACTCAAATCCTCAAGTACAAAAGAAAATAATTTTTTATCACTATCCATCACTTTACTTGTTAATTCACTATTAAATAGTTTTAAATACTGATCCTTATTACTTACAAGTTCAAAATCTGTTGTTGACGGAGAACACGTCAAACAATTACTCCTATTTTCTCTAATGAAGGAAACCCCTAATTCCATAAGATTGATTAACTTATCATATGATAACAAAATTTCATCACTAATATATTTTACTCTATCACAAGGTATATATGTTTTATCAAAGTTTTTAGAAAAGAACGAAAAAATATCTTCTTCATTCTTTGCAATTTCAAAAACATCTATCCTACCACATAAATCAGATAATAAATATTTCATATTACCGTCTATTAGGAAAAATCTGCCTCTTAATTTTTCCAATTCATCAGTAGTATTTACTTCTAATCTCTCTTTTTCTTTTTTTAAACTATCAATTTCCTTTTCCAATTCATCTATTTTTTTATAAGCTTCTTTATATATTTGTCTTTTATCTTCCATTATAAACCCTCCATGACTACTAACTATAATAACAGAAAAACGACTACACAACAAGTCGTTTTTATTTTAACTAATTCTTTTCTCTTATTTTAATATGTGCTTCCCTAAGTTGTAACTCTGAAATATCACTAGGTGCTTGCATTAAGCTATCTGCTCCATTAGCATTTAGTGGGAATGCAATAGTTTCTCTAATAGAATCTTCATCAAGTAACATCATAAGCATTCTATCAATACCAGGAGCCATTCCTGCATGAGGAGGTGCACCATATTGGAAGGCTGTATATAATGCTCCAAATTTTTCTTCAATCACATCTTCGCCTAAACCAACAACAGCAAAAGCTTTTTTCATAACTTCTGGATCATGATTACGAACAGCACCACTTGCCATTTCAACACCATTACATACAAAATCAAACTGTTCAGCAACTATTTCATCAATATTTTCATTTTCAAGAGCCTTACTTCCACCCTTTGGATTATTAAATGGATTATGAGTAAAGTCATACTTTTCTTCTTCTTCATTCCACTCATACATTGGGAAATCCTTGATAATACAAAATTCAAATTTATTAGGATCCATAAGATCTAACTTACGACCTAACTCATCTCTAATCTTACCTGCAAGGGTTGCAGCATGCTTACGATCAGCAATAAAGAATAAAACACTGTTAGGTACTAATTCTGCTTTCTCTATTAAAGCTTTGCGATCATCATCTGTTAAGAATTTATCAATAGGTCCAGCAAAACTCATATCTTCCATAACTTTAAAATAACCAATACCAGGCATACCAATAGATTTAGCGTAATCAACTAATTCATTAAACCAAGAATTTGATTTTGATGCAATATTATCTACTTTAATTCCTTTAACTTGAACTCCTCTAAAAGGTCTAAAATCAGTATCCTCAAATTGTTCTGTCAAATCGATGATTTCAAGTGGATTACGTAAATCTGGTTTATCAGTACCATATTTTTCCATAGATTCTTTAAATGATATTCTTCTAAATGGACGAGGACTTATTTCTTTGTTTGAGAAATGTTTATATGTTTCGTAAAATAACTCTTCACCTAATTCTAAGACATCTTCTTCTTCTGCAAAAGCCATTTCAAAATCTAATTGATAAAACTCTCCATATACACGGTCACTTCTAGCATCTTCATCTCTGAAACAAGGGGCAATTTGAAAATATTTATCGAATCCTCCACACATTAATAATTGTTTAAATTGTTGAGGTGCTTGTGGTAGAGCATAAAACTTACCATGATACTTACGACTAGGTACAATAAAGTCTCTTGCACCTTCTGGTGAAGAAGCTGTTAAAATTGGTGTTTGAATTTCTATAAATTCACGCTCTTCCATAAAGTTTCTCATAAAACGAATAACCTTATTACGAAATAAAATGTTATTTTTTACTTTAGGATTACGTAAATCTAAATAACGATATTTAAGTCTTACATCTTCTCCTGATTCATGTGAAGTCATTACTTCAAATGGTAAAACATTTTTACTCCTACCAAGTACAGTAATAGAATCAACTAATAATTCAATCTCCCCTGTCTTAATACGATTATTATAGTCTTCTTCTGCTCTTTTTCTAACAGTTCCTGTAACACTAACACTAGATTCACGTGTTAAATTATCAAACATTTTATCATCATTACTAACAAGTTGTAATGTATCATATTGATCACGAATATCTACAAATATAACTCCTCCATGATCACGAATATTTTCAATAAAACCGGCAACTTTTACAGTTTTACCTATATCATCATTATTTAATTTTCCACAATAATGATCACGATATTTATTTTCTTTCATTAATTTTTCCTCTTTTCTAACTCTATTTTAATAAGTTCCAAACTACGATTTGGATTAGCTTGACGATTAGATTTTTGCATTACTTTACCAATAAAGTAGTTAACTACATAATCCTTGCCCTCTTCTACATATTGTCTTACTTGGTCAGGATTTTCATCTATTGCCTCTTTGATAAACTCTAATAATTTAGAATCATCACTAATTTGAGAAATATTAGATTCATTAATTATTTCAAGTGGATCTTTTTTCTTTTCAATAGCTTGATATAAAATCTTTTTAGCATTATCTAATGAAATCTTTTTAGCATATACTAAATCAATTACTCCACTTAACATCTTAGGTGTAATAAAGAATTGATCTATTGAAATTTCTAATTTTTTTAGGGAACTAAGTACTGCTGTTGTAACAAAGTTAACTGTAAGTAAAACATCACTACCATACCCTAAAACTTCTTCAAAATAATCAGCAATTTTTCTATTTTTAGCAAGTACTGAAGCATCATATAAAGATAAATTATATTTTTCCATATACATTTCTTCTCTATCTAATTTTAATACTGGAACAGTTTTTCTAATTTCTTCTAAGTACTCGTCTGTTAATTTTACAGGAGCTAAATTTGGTTCAATATAATATTTATAATCTATAGCGTCAACTTTTTTACGCATTGGATAAGTCTTTCCATCATCAGCTATTCTTCTTGTTTCTTGAACAACTTTTTCGCCACTTTCCAAAACTTCGGTTTGTCTTTTTATTTCATATTCAATAGCCGCTCTTACTTGATCAAAAGCATTAATATTTTTCATTTCAACCTTTGTACCAAGAACATTACTTCCTTCTTCCATCAATGAAATATTAACATCACATCTCATTTGTCCCTTATTACTACGAGCCTCACTTACCTCACAAAATAGAAATAAATCTCTTAAATCCTCTAAGAAAGTAACAGCTTCATCTGCAGAAGACATACATGGTTCAGTTACTATTTCCATAAGTGGAATACCAGATCTATTATAATCTATTAAAGAATAATTATTCATATGATCAAGAGATGCTGTATCTTCCTCTAAATGAAGTTGATGAATATAAATGCGTTTGATGGCATCACCTACTCTAATATCCAAATATCCATCTCTTCCCATAGGTTTAGTTACTTGAGTAATTTGATATCCTTTTGGTAAGTCAGGATAAAAATAATTTTTACGATCAAAAATAATTTCATCTGGTTGATAACAGTGTAAAGCCATAGCTGTTTTTATAGCTTTTCTACAAGCTTCTTCATTAACAACTGGTAAAATTCCAGGAAGTCCTAAATCAACTGCTGACACATTTTCATTAGGAATCATTGAAAACGTATTAGGCGCACCAGAAAAGTTTTTTGATTTTGTTTCAAGTTCACAATGAACCTCTAATCCAATAACAACCTTATACATCTTTATCCCTCCAATTTCCTTTAAATCCTGTTACTTCTTCTATTTTATTTGCCATATTTAAAACCACATCATCCTCTAAAATTCTACCTGTTATATTAACTCCAACAGGCATTGAAGAAACTTTAGCATATGGAATAGTAATACTTGGAAAACCACCAAAATTAGCTATAGCCATATGGTTTTCAAGTAACAAATAACGATCAGACAACTTATCAGAAGAATCATCAAATTTAGGAGCAATACCACCACTAGCTGGTAAAATCATTCCATCATATTCCTTAAATAATTCATTAATCTTTTCTACTATTAATCTTCTAACACGACAAGCATTTAAATAAAGTCTTTCTTGATTTTCTTTTTGTAAAATATAACTTCCTAATACAAAACGTCTCTTAATAAGTTCTGAAAAACCTTTAGTACGAGCATCAAACATAATTTCTTCTGGAGTATTTCCTTCTCCTCTTACTCCAAACTGTATTCCCGTAAGATTAGCATTATTACTTGTAGCCTCAGCACAACTAATAGTCATATAACTAGGATAAATTGCTTCAAGTAAATGTTTATCAATAGAAACTTCTTCTACAGTAAACCCTGCCTCACGACACTTATCCAGTAAGATATAAAATTTATCAAGAACCTCATGTAATTCTTTATCATCTACATCTTTATATAAATTTCTATCACAAATTTCTTTAATGTAAAATAATTTTCTATTAGAAATATCATTATTAATTGAATCAAGGTAACTCTTGCCATCATCTTTAAGAGATGTCATATCATGGTAATCACTACCTTTTAATATATCAGTAAGTATTGCAGCATCTTCTACTGTTTTTGTAAAAGTACCAACATGATCCAGGCTTGAAGCGAAAGCAAATAATCCATATCTAGAGATTCTACCATAAGTTGGCTTAAATCCAACTACTCCACCAAAACTAGCTGGTTTTCTTATTGAGTCCCCTGTATCACTACCAAGCGCAAAAGGTACAATTCCAAGACTAACAGCCGCTGCACTACCAGCAGATGATCCTCCAATTTGGCGCGTAATATCATAAGGATTTTTAACTACCCCTGTATGACCAGTAGTACCAGTACCACCCATAGCAAGTTCATCAAGAACAGTTTTTCCAACTAACACTGCCCCTGCATCCCTTAGCTTTTTATAACTAGTAGCATCATAAACTGGCACATAATCTTTCATTATATTAGAAGAACCTGTAGTTAAAATACCAGAAGTAGAAAAATTATCCTTTAAAGCATATGGAATACCTGTTATCAAAGTATCTTTTTTCTTTTTCATTTTATATTTAGAAAGAATAGTTACAAAAGCATTATAATCAGCTTGAAACTTATTAGCTAAATCAACTGATTCATTAAATAACTCTTCACTAGTTACTACTCCATTATCCAAATCTTTTCTTAAATCTGTTATTGTTTTATCCTGAATATTATATTTCATCTTATTCCACCACCTTTGGTAATTTAACTTGATCATTATACTGATGTTTACAATTAGTCAAAACTTCATTAACCGTAAGTGTATCATCTAAGATAACTTCATCTTTTCTTAAATGAGCTTCATACGTTATAAATGGAAAAGACATTGGTAAAACATCCTTAATATTAGGAATATTTTCAATCAAATCCATCTGTTTCAAAATAGTTCTAAATTCTTCTTGTAATGTTTCATACTCACTATCATCCATATCAAACATTAATTTAGCAGCATAATCTTTTAACTTTTCTTTACTAACTTCGTATTCCATATTCATTCTCCTTTCAAACAAAAAAACTATTCATTCCTAAAAAGGGACGAATAGTTTCCGCGGTACCACCCAAATTACTATAAAATATAGTCACTCTTACTTATAACGGCAAGTACCGGCTTAGTCTACTTTATTCTTTAAGCTCTCCAAAGTGTTATTCAGAAGACTTTCTTATCTACATTCCACCATCAGTAGACTCTCTTTAAAGAAATAATCCCCCTACTTCTCTTCATCAACGATTTCAGTGTTTATTTTACTATTAACAATCTACATTGTCAACATATTTTTATTAAGCAGCCATACCTTTTATTTGACTATTTTCATTGTTATAACTGTATTCATTAAATATTTTTTCTAAAACACTATCAATTTGTGCTTGAATTTCATCTTTTTCTTTTTCCTTATTTTTTAATTCTTGAGTTAATTTTTTTAATTCTGCTCTATAACCTGCCATTTTAGTAGATTGTTCACTAAGAGTAATTACTTTATTTGTATTATTCATTGCTTCTACTTTATTATTATTGTCAACAACAGTAACATTTTCAAAAACATTATTAGCGGGAACTCCAGCAAAAACATCAGGAGTACTAGATAAAGTGTTAGTAACAGGGGCAACAGGATTACTTGGAACACTTACAATTGTCTTTTTTACTTCAAACATTGGTGAACTCTTTTCATTTAATGTTTCTTGTCCATTTTCCATAACTTTTTGAGTCACAAAGATTAAGCATTGTCCCTCTTCACATTTTGCATATAAATCAACTGATCCTGTAGCGTCTATCTGACAAGCTGACAACCACTTTTCAGTAACTTCATTAATATCTTGTCCAAAATATTCTTTATCATAATTAAGATTTTTAGTTTTATTTACTACTTTATCAAACTCCATACCTAAAGTAGAATTACCACCATTATTCGCAACATTAAAATTTTCCAAACTGTCCATCTGTTTACCTAAGAATGCTAAACATTTAGCTCTTAATATTTCAACACATAAATACATAGGTATTTTTGAATCAAGACTATCATTATTTTTTGTTGTAAAAGTATCTCCTAATATTTTATTATTGACATCTTGATTATCAACAATTTTATTAACCACCGCTAAAAAACTTATAACATCAGAAAGATAAGTATTAACAACATTAACATCTTTATTAGCCAAACTAGCATTATCATCTAATAATCTAGAACAATTTATATCAATATATCTTCTTGTATCTTCTGGATTTTGAAAGAATACCTGATTAGCCTGTGCATCAACATATTGACTTGCAGGTGTAGTCATACTCATATGTTCATATGCCATCAATTGATCAAATACTTGGTTCTGAAAAACTTTATTTCCTACTTCATCCACTAAAATATTATTTTCATTTTTTCTTAAACTACTAATATTCATACTCGCACCTCTATTCTATTAATAATATTACCATAATTTAGTCGTCTTGAAAATAGAAATTTAAAAAAATTATTGTATTAATGTTATTATTATAACCAAATTTATATTTTAATATTTAAATTATTGTTTTTTTCTGATAAAATCTAATCAAAGGGTGATATTATGTATATTTTAAGTGCTATTTGTTCAGATTATGCCCTAGCAAGTGTCTTAGGAATAATCAAAAGAATAATTACAATTCTTCAAATAGTAGTTCCCATCTTTTTAATTATTGGTGGTTCAATTACTTTTTCTAAGGCTTTAATAAATCCTGACGATGGTCCTAAAGCTAAAAAAAATTTTATTAATGCTATCGCGAGTGCTGTCATAGTATTCTTGATGCCATTTTTAATAAACAGTATTATGGCTATCATTAGTGCTTATGGGGATGTTGGTATAACTGATAGTAATGGTAATAATACTGCATTTAATATTTCATCATGCTGGAATAATGCCAATGTAGCAGACATTTCTTCTAGTTCCATTTCTAATTATAATGAAAACACTTCAATAAGTGATGAGGCAAACGGAAACACGAGAACAAATTCTAATACTAATACAAACAATCGCAACAACAATAATTCAAGTAATAATTCTAATAGTCAAAATAATAATAGAAATAATTCAAATAAAAGTAACAAAAACAATAAGAATAATAACACTAACTCTAATAGTAATAAAAATAATAATAGTAGTTCTAATAGTAATAACAAAAATAACAATTCTAAAACTGATACCTCAACTAACAATTATAGTAGTTTTGTTTTAGTAGGTGATTCAAGATTTGTAGGCCAAAAAAGTAGCGGTTTTAAAAATTCCAAAACAACATATATTGCCTCAGTTGGCAAAGGTCTAACTTATATGAAAAGCAATGAAGAAGCCATGAAAAAAAAGGATTCTAAGAACACAGCCTATGTCATAAATATGGGTGTAAATGACTTGTACAACGCTAATAGTTACGTAGAATATATAAATAAACTTGCTAAAAATTACAAAGGTGACATTTACTATCTTTCCGTTAATCCTGTAGAGGAAAGTAAAGCTGCAAACAACGGTTACAGCATCAAAAACTCTGACATTGAAAAATTTAATAGTACACTAAAAAACGGCTTAAAAAATGTGACTTATCTAGATTCATATAATTATTTAAAAAATAATGGTTTTTCAACAACAGATGGTATTCACTACGACAAAAATACATATCAAAAAATATATAGTTATATTAATTTCAATGTAAAATAGAAGGCAAAAACCTTCTTTTTTATTGCAACATTTCCCCTTTAAAGTTATTAACTTGTTTCCTATTTAAAATAATAAGTCTTTTAGCATTTCTTTCTAAATCACTTAAATATTTTTTTCTTTTTCTTAAGCCCAAATTACGCCATTTAAACATCTTAATAAGCATTTTAAAGTTAACTTCATATGGAGAATATTCTAAACCAACTCTTTGTAAAAACCATCTTTTGATAATTCTTTCACCAAGCACAATTCTATTAATATTTAAATAAATAACGACATCAGCAAGCACTACTGACCTACTAAAAACATCTCTTCCAACATCTTCTATAACCCAATTATCACTTTCTAATATTTTATTAAATTTTTTTTGAACATCTAAAACATCTCTTTTTATATCATTATTCCATATTACACTATCAAGTTCAACATACAAGATATCAAGTTCTTTAGAAATACGTTTTGCCAGAGTACTCTTCCCGCTTCCTACCGGTCCAACTACATAAATTTTCATACGCTCACTCCTATATATATTATACATAATATTCTAAAATATGGCTTTAATATCTAATAATATTATGCTAAAATAAAGTCTAGGAAGTGAAAAACATGAAAAAAAATATCTTAACAGGACTTCGTCCAACTGGAAACCTACATTTAGGACACTATTTCGGTGCTTGCCAAAACTATTTAAAAATGCAAGATGAGTATAACTTTTTTCTTGAAATAGCTGATGTTCAAGCTTTAACCGATAATTTTAATAACCCTGAAAAAGTTCGACGAAATGTCTATGAAATTACAATGGATTTACTATCTATCGGAATAGATCCTTCCAAAGTAAATTTCTTCATTCAATCTAAAATACCAGAAATAGCAGAATTAACTGTTTTTTACTCTAACTTAGTAACAGTCGCTAGATTAGAAAGAAACCCTACTGTTAAAACAGAAATAGCCCAAAAAAAGGAGCTTTTCGGTAATAATGGAGAAAGCATAACCTATGGTTTTCTAGGATATCCTGTCAGTCAGGCAGCAGATATTACGGCTTTTAACGGTGCACTAGTTCCTGTAGGAGACGATCAACTCCCACTACTTGAACAATGCCGTGAAATAGTTCGTAAATTTAACTCTATTTATGGAGAAACTCTTACTGAGCCAGAACAAGTCTTAAGTACAACCACTAGAGTAAAAGGTCTAGACGGTAATGAAAAAATGGGAAAAAGCCTAGGTAATGCCATTTACTTAATTGATAATGAAGAAACTATAAAGAAAAAAGTTATGGGGGCTGTAACCGATAAAAACAAAATAAAAAAAGACGATCCAGCAAACCCTGATGTATGTATGGTCTACTATTATCATAAATTAGTAAATTCTAAGGAAAATACAGAAAAAGTATGTAGTGAATGTAAAAAAGGGGCCAGAGGTTGTGTAGCCTGTAAAAAGGAACTAATTGAAGCTATGACAAAATTCTTAAAACCAATCCAAGAAAAAAGAAAGTATTACGAAGAAAACCCTGAAGAAGTTAAGAAAATTCTTCAAGAAGGTACAACAAAAGCCCAAAATGAAGCTAAAGAAAATATGAAAAATATAAAAAAACATATGATGATAGATTATGATTTAAACTAAAAAGGCGCGTATTTACGCGTCTTTTTAACTTACCATTTTAATAAATTGATTTAATGTAGTGGTCTTATAAATTGGATATCTTGGAATTAAATATTTATTATTACTTCGTCTTGCTTTTACACTTCCACCAACAAAGGCTATTTGGAATCCCGCTTCTTTAACCGCCTGTATTGCAGTATCACTATAACTATAAAATGGATAACAGAATGAATCATTATTATCTACTATTTCCAATGATTTCTTAAGATCTGCCAAAGCCTGATCCTTACTATAACAAACTAATTGTCCACGGCCACAAGTACCATATTTGTGCATATCATTTGTATGCGATTGAATATCCAAATTCTTAGAACGATAATTTTCAACACTCCACCAACCAGTTATCAAAAATAGCGTAGCATTCATATTATATTCTTCTAAAATAGGTATTAACTTATTACCATTGTGTTTTCCAGTACCCTTAGCACCATCATCAACAGTAATCAAAACACTTTTTTCTGGAAGTTCAATTTCACCAAACATCCACTTTTTAAATTCGGACATTTTTAAAGTTTTGTACCCATTATTTTTAAGATAATCAAGTTGTTCTCTAAACTTACTAACTTCAAGACAGATGGATTCATCACACTCTTCTCCTAAAGTAGGATCATAGAAAAAGTGATAATTTAAAACTGCAATCCTTTGCTCACCAGAACTAGCGCTTTTAACTACTTCTACTACATCTTCACCATTACTCATTTTTTTAAAATTATCTAATGAAGTTGTTTTCTTAACCACATATCTTTCAATCTTATCTAAAGTAGAATTTTTAGTAGATTTTTTATTAACATCACTAAATTTAATAGAAGCATCACTTAGTATTTCTATCTTAATATTACTTTCATTATTAAGAGTAGAGACATTATTATTACTATTAGTTGTAGTAAGTAAAATTGACTTCTCTTTTAATCTTATCTTTCCCGCAAGCCATAACTTATATTCATCAACACTGATACTAGAAAAGCCTTGTTCTTTAAGATAATTTAACTGGTTACGTACATTATCAACACTAACACAAATATCCTTAGTACAATTATCTATTGTATCATAATTAATAACACTAATATAACTAGCCTCATTAACGGAAGTATTGTTATTATCATTTAAACTAACACTTTCATCCTTTTTCACTTGCATTACTTTATCTAAATAACTTACATAATAATAATTATCATCCATATATTCTAACGGTAAATTTAATTTTTCTTTTAATTCTAATACTTTTTTATTATCTTTATAAAATACTGTTTTCTTAGATACTACATTTTTATTAAATACTAAATATTTATTAGAAAAATTATCTTCCATCTTTTTATCAACTTTTTTAACATCATTATAATAAATATAATAATTTGTGTTCTTTACCTTAAAATACTGTTCACTACTCTTATTTATTTTTTTATTATCTAATATAAAAGTAAATCCCTTACTAACTTTACCAATTACTTTTTCATTATGGTCATATAATTTGGCATCATTAACCATTATTACCTGATTACCATAATGCTTTTTAATATTAGTTAATAATTTTTCATCACAATAATTTACATATAATACTACTCCACTAACAATTAACATAATAAGAGCAATTAACATTATTATAAAAATGTATTTATTTTTATTATGAACCTTCTTCTTTTTCTTCACTTCACTACTACTCTTTTTCTTTTTCATATCAATATCCCTCTACTCACTACTCTAATATTATTATATCATTAATATTTACAAAATCTATTATTTTTATAAAAATTAAAAAAGATAATTCTTAAATAAATAAAGATTTATCTTTTTTATACATTTGACCAAATATTTTTTTCCCTTTATATCTTGAAATTTCAACAACCATATTTTGTTTTAGGCTTTCTTTTACATCTATTATTCTCTGATTAGCTGATCCTTTATAATAAAGATCTAGACTTCGTTCATCTATTAGAAATTTACCATCTACTAAAACATCCACTTCTTCCAATAGTGCTTTTTGTTTTTCATTTTTTAAAATATCTTCATATAAATATCCTGTATAACACCAAACATTTAAACCTAATTTATGAGCATATTTAGCAATTTCTAAACATTCTAGTGGTTGTACCATAGGATCACCACCAGATAGCGTAATACCATCCTGTCCCCTTAATTTGTTCATTTCTTTGAAAATATCATCTAATTCTACAACATATCCACCATTAAAGTCATGAGTTTGCGGATTATGACAAAAAGGACAGTGATGAGGACACCCTTGAGTCCATACCACTGTTCTAATGCCTTCGCCATCAACAATACTATCCGGTTGTAAAGTACTTGCTAAGCGAATTGTCATAACTATTTTTCCTTTGGAGTATTAGAAGGGCAAAGACCAACAGTAGAGTGTTTTACACGATCATGTTCCTCTGCTCTTTTACCATTATTGAAACGATCAACAGTACCAACTAAATATCCTGTAATACGACGGATTCTTTCAAATCCTACGCCTTCACCAATTTTTCTTTCTTCACTTTTCATATTAAATCTCCTTCTTTCTATCTTCCTAAACTAGTAAGGTTAGCATTTCTAACTCTTTCTATACTAACACCCTCATTTTCATGTCTGCCACATCCAGGACATACATCTCCAATAACGCCAGTATATCCACAAATAGGATCTCTATCTACTGGATGATTAATTGCACCATAACCAACTCCAACATCGTGCATTACACGTACAATTTTTTCAAATGCCTCTACATTAGTAGCAGTATCACCATCAAGTTCAATATAACTTATATGTCCACCATTTGTTAATTCATGGTATGGGCCTTCAATTTTTAACTTATCTACAATTGAAATATCATAATATACTGGAACATGGAATGAATTAGTATAATAATCTCTATCTGTAACTCCTGGAATAATACCATAAATTGATTTATCAATGCTTGTAAATCTACCTGATAATCCTTCAGCAGGTGTTGCGATTAAAGAGAAATTAAGTTTATATTCAAGTACATACTTATCTGCTCTATCACGCATGAATTTTATTATTTCATATCCTAATTTTTGAGCCTTTTTACTTTCTCCATGATGCTCACCAATTAAAGCCTTCAAACATTCAGCTAAACCTATGAACCCAAATGTTAAAGTACCATTCTTCAAAACTGGTCTTAAACGAGAATTATTCTTTAATCCCTTAGAATCAATCCATACACCTTGTCCTAATAAGAATGGGAAATTATATACTTTTTTACTACATTGAATCTCAAATCTTTCTAGTAATTGGTCTTTAACTAAGTCCATTACCTCGCCTAATTCTTTATAAAAACCTTCCATATCTGTCTTCTTATTTGAAACAATACCATGTTTAATACCTAATCTAACTAAGTTAATTGAAGTAAATGATAAGTTTCCTCTTCCAGATACAATTTCTTTACTAGGATTAGCCGGATTAGCCATTACTCTTGTACGACATCCCATATAAGCAATTTCTGTTCTATAATCTCCAGGTTTATAATACATTTTGTTAAATGGTGCATCAATAAATGAAAAGTTAGGGAAAAGTCTTTTAGCTGAAACCTTACAAGATAATTTAAATAAATCATAGTTTGGATCTCCAGGATTATAGTTAACTCCCTCTTTTACTTTAAAGATTGAAATAGGAAATATTGGAGTTTCTCCTTTACCTAATCCTGCATCTGTTGCTAATAAATAATTTTTCATTACTAATCTACCTTCATTAGAAGTATCTGTTCCAAAGTTAATAGATGAGAATGGTACTTGAGCACCTGCTCTCGAATGCATTGTATTTAAGTTATGAATAAATGCTTCCATAGCTTGATAAGTAATACGATCTGTTTTACTTAAAGCTTTATCATATGCCAATTTAAAAATTCTTTCTAAAATATCACTGTTAGCATAGTAATCACTAAATTCACTGATATCAAATTCAATACTAGTTAACTTATCTATTTGTTTAACTATATTATCGAATTTTACTAATCCTAAGAATCCATCTAACTCTAAATAATCATATAACATTTGTTTAAATTGTTTTTTAAATGTTTTTAAAACTCCTGGAGCCATAAAATAATCGAATGCTGGTATACTTTGTCCACCATGTTGATCATTTTGATTTGATTGAATAGCAATAGCTGCAAGTGCAGAATAAGACATTATATCGTTAGGACATCTTAAATGACCATGACCTGTTGAAAAACCATCTTTAAATAAGTCATTCAAGTCTATTTGGCAACATGTAGTTGTTCCCATTGGCAAGAAATCCATATCATGTATATGTATCAAACCACTGTCATGTGCCTCAGCAAATCTTTTTTGCATTTGATATGATTTTGCAAACTCTTTTGCTAAAGTTGATCCATATTGAAGCATTGTACCCATTGCTGTATCACCATCTACATTGGCATTATCACGTTTTAAATCAACTTCTTTAGCATCTTTTAATGTCAATGTTTCAATAGCTTTAGTTAATTTATGATATCTTGCTTTAAATATCTTTCTTGACTCATTTCTTCTTTCTCTATATGTCGCAAAAGATTCCATAACATCTTCATATCCAAGTTCTTTCAAATTCTTTTCTATTAAATCTTGAATATCTTCAATTTTAATTAAATCAAGTTTATCATAGTCTTTATTGATTTCTTCAATAACAGCCTCATATACCTTGTTAGCATCTTCTACTGTATAAGAATTCTCAGTAACTAAACCATCAAATCCCTTCTTAATTGCAACAGCAATCTTTTCTCCTTGAAATGTATCCTTTTTTCCATCTCGTTTTACTACTTTAAGTTTAGGATCTTTCATAATCGTTGTACTCATAACTTACCTCCACTGCCATAAAATACTTTTTACAATTTAAATTCTATACTGCCTAAAATGATTTTTCAAGCAGGTTTGAATACATTTTTTTTAGTAATTTTTTAATTCCTTTATATTACGTCATTTTAACAAAAAATTTTTTTGTTCGATTTACGACAAATTTACATTTTTTTGCACTTTTTTGAAATATTGTATTTTTGTAAAATGTAAAATTTGCTATTTTCCAATCAGCGTAGTTAACTAAAAGTATTATAAAATAACGTTTTTGCTAAAATAGTCTGTTTTAAAAATAGCAATTTTACTCCAAGTAAGATTTTTAACTTTATAATTTTTCAAACTACCTAAAAAGAAAAAAACTCACTCATTTGCAAATTTTATTGTTATGAGCAAGTCTCAAAATAAAGTTTAATCTCTTTAAATAAAATGAATCCTGATTATTTATCGAATAAACTAATCTATTAAATTTTTCTTTATAAGATGTATCATCATTTCCAAAACATTCACTATAAAGATATTTTAATTTTGTATAATTTTTATTTTTATATGTATATATTAAATCTTTTTCAACAAAGTTTTTTTTCTTTTCTTCTCTTCTGGTTAATAAACTCTTATCTAAATCTTTATTATCAGTTTGATACTCGACATCTAATTTTTGTAATGTATCACATATTTCTAATACTTCTTCTTCCTCATCCAGTAATAAACTACTACTATAAATTACTTTTCCCTCTTCATTTAATTCAAAAGCGTAACATCTTTTTCCATTACTAAAAAGAAAAGCATATTTTATCAAATTATCAAACGAATTACCAAAAACTATTGTTTTATTTTCAATGTCACTCATAAATTTATGACTAAATGTCACATTATTATTTAAAATGTCTTCCATTACCCTATCTGAAACGCGAAACATAGGTATCCTTTTTATATGTTCAACTACATCTTCACTATTCCACTCAAAAAATTCATACATTCTCTTTCCATCAATAAAATTAAGTAATATGTCATATATATATATCATATAATTATTTTCCTTTCCTAAATATAGAGATACTGACTATTAAAAGGCCTATTAAAAAACAAAAACACTCTTTATGTGTACATAAAAAAAATAAATATTCTAAGAAATCATAATAAAATGTAAATAAGTTACTATATATTATTATTGAAAAAATACCTATTATAAGTAAAATTATTCCTACTATAAATAGTATTACTCTAAACATAATTTCTCCCTAATTAAATTTATGAGTAATCTAATTATAGTATACTTTTAAAATCTTAATTTATACAAAAAAGAGAAAACTAAATTTAGTTTTCATCTATATTTAAACTGTTATCTAATTCTTTTATTTCTACCCTATTAATTGCCTGAAACTTTTTAGAAAGTTTCTCTGTTGTTATTGAAAAACTTTCTACGTCCTTATTAACAGTTTGGATACTTCTAGATAGTTTATCCCATCTATCTTTATAACGAGAAAATTCTACTCCAAGTTTATTTAACTCTTCATGAATTACTTTGGTATATTTATCTCTTTCAATATTTTTTATAATCATTTCAACGACTGTAAGTGTTGATATTAGTGTTGTAGGACTAGTAATCCAAACTCTTTTTTTATAGGCATAATCAATGACATCCTGATGATAAGCATTAATTTCTGCAAAAATGGCTTCCGCTGGTAAAAATAAAATAGCTTGATCTGATGTTTCACCTGGAATTATATATTTACTACTAATGGCATCTATATGTTTTTTTACATCAGCCTTGAACATTTTTTCATACATATTTCTTTCTTCTTTAGATGTATTATGATCAACCATTTTCTGATAATTTTCTAATGGAAATTTTGAATCAATCGCAATTACTCCCAATGGCTCTGGCGCAAATAAAACACTGTCCGCAATAACTCCAGTACTAAGCATACACTGCATTTTATAAATCTTATCATTCTTTTCACCAAATATTGCCGCTAAAATATGATGCAAATTAACTTCCCCAAAAATACCTCTGCTCTTCTTATCAGTTAAAATACTTTCTAAAGATATAATATCACTGGATAAATTATCTATCTTTTTTTGTGCTTCATCTATTTTACTAAGTCGTTCTATAACATTTGTAAATGTTTTATTTGTCTTTTCAAAATTATAATCTAGTCTTTCATTTACCTTCTCATTAATCATCATGAGCCTATTTTCTACATTGGTATTAAGTTTATTAAAATCATCATTCATATTTTTACTTAAACCGTCTTTAAAATTAGCCAACTCTTTCATAACAGAGACTTCAAACCTTCCTAGTCTTTCCGTTATATTAGCATCATTTATCTCTTCTTTTTTATTTTTTATTAACATAATAACAAGTATTATTATTACTATCACTAATAATCCAATAATTATAAACTCCATACTTATACCTCCACTAGTATGATTATATCACAACTTATTTAAATTTTTCCAACATATCCACTATATCCATCTTTTAAACTGTAAACCTTATAACCTATATTATTTAAATAATTACTAACTTTCTTACTTCTATTTCCATAATCACAAAAAACCACATAATTATTTTCCTTTTTTAAGTATTTTTCTGGATTAAGTAAAATAATATTTTCTACAATATTAATACTTCCTGGAATAGTTCCCTGTAAATATTTATATGCACTTCTTATATCTATAAATAAACTGTTTTTATCTTTTGCATCAAGAAAAGTAATTTCCATACTACCACCTCATAGTAATATATGACTTTTTAATAGTAAGGAAACAAAAAAAGTAGAATTATCTACTTAATTTTATAAGGTTTATTTTTAGTACCTTTTCCACTCTTATACATTGTTTTACTGTTTAAATGAATAACTGGTCTAATATCAAAATATGATGATGCATAAGTTGATTTTATTATACCACTAGATGAAACATAATAAACATCTGTATTATTTTTAGAATTAGCTGTTAAAAGCCACCAATCACTATCATGTGTTGCTAAATAATTATAGTTTTGACATGACACATCTGTAGCTTTTGTACATGACTGATCAAGGCTAGCATTAATGTAGTCAGATAGAGTTAAAAGACCAATCTTAGCGTTATCCATAGTTTGAGAGCATTCTAAACTATTATTATTAAATGCATCATTTTCTCCTCTCATACCATGACATAATTTATAACCACTAAGATGTTTCATAGTATTTTTAGAGAAAAGTAATGGATCAAAAGACTTAGTATCTTGTTCTTTTGCTGCTGTATAAATACTTGTTAAATAAGTATTCATTCGACTAATTTTAAAACTATTGTAACCATAATTAAATTCTTCTGCTGTATTATATCTATCATCCCAGTAAGTAGACATATCATAAGCTCCATCTAGTATTAAGACAACATCATCATTACTATCTACCTTAACTATACGCCATAAGTTGTCACCCAACTTAACATAGTTATTAACATTGTCACCTCTAAATACGTATTCTCCATTCATAGAGTAAAGTCCTGCATCATTAGTTACAATATTAGATGAAGAAGTAACTTTTCTAAATAGTTCAGTAGTTTTATATGAAGAACCACAATCTAAGTATGGTACATAAACATATTGATCGTCATTATTTTCAACTACTACCTTACCACTACAACTAGTAGCCTTACTACTATATTTTTCCAACTCTTTCATGTATTCAAGATTAATTAATTTCTGTAAACTAACTTCATTAGTTCCTTTATCTGCTTTAGGAAGCAAACTCTTATTATCAGCATAATATGATTCAGCAGCTTTTGACATTATATTTTCTACATCAGCAAAGCTTCTATTTCCACTCCTTGTTAGTGATAAAAGCCAAATTATTACTAATATAAAAACTGTAAACATAATTATTATTAGTATTAGTTTTTTCATTCTTTGTTTTAACAAAAACTCATCATTTTTTTTAGCATATATTTCTTCTTTCATGTCATCTTCATCTTTTAATGCTTCCACTATTTGATCATTATTATTTTTCTTTGGATCTATCATTTTAACTCCTCATTTCCGTATTAATTATCAAAAAAATCATCAAAAAATTCATCATCTTCTAAATCATCATCAAGATCTAGTGAAATTTGTTGTTGATCTTTATTTATATCTTTATTTTCATTAACTTCCGCAACAGGTTTATCATTTGTTGAAGAGTTATTGTTATCTTGAATAGCAGCATCCGGAATAGTGTTAGGCTTATTAGCTGCCTCTTCTTTATCACGTTTTTCTTTCTCTAGTCTTTCTTCTTCTTCTAACTCAGCAATTTTTTTATCAATCTTTTTAACTAAGTCATCAATATTTAGTGAAGAAGGCATCACAGGAGCACCATCATCGTCATCATCATCTACACTATCAACAAATGGATTAACTGCAGGTCTTGCTGCATTACTACCAAAAGGAGACTGAATATTTCCACCATTAGTTCTATTATTAATGCTATTATTTGGCATCATTCCACCAAATGGAGTAAACATTCCACCAGGTATACCAGGCATCATAGGATTACTAGGGAAAGAATTTTTATTATCACCATTACCATCATCAGCAGCATTCATCATTTCTAATAATTTTTTCTTCTTTAGATCTTTAACAAATTGTTTTATATCAAAAACATGAACTTCTTCTTTTTGTCTAATTGGATATTTTGCTTTAGGATATTTTTCACCCCAATCTATCTTATAGTTAGGAGTAAACTTAGTTTTAAATGGAGACATACGAAGTCTTAATATTATTACTTCATTTTCCTTCATCTTTTGTAAATCTGTAACGGTTACCAAAGGAGTTGAAGCCGTTTTAGCATCTTTTTTCGATTTCACTTCTCCACACATTTTACTAATTTCTTCCAAAGCTTTAAGTTCCGTTGTAACAAGATAAATTAAGTTACCACAGTTACCACGAAGTGTTTCAGCCTGTTCTTTTCCATAAACTTGCTCTAACTGAGCAAAGTTTTGGATAATCATTGTAAATCTAATTTGTCTAGAACGAGCCGCCGTAATCATTGTAGTTACATCTTTAAGTGGTGGCATATTAGCAAACTCATCCAATAAGAAGTTAGTACGTACAGGTAATGCACCACCATGAACTTGAGCAACACTAATTAAAGTTTCATAAATTTGTTTTAATAAAATTGTAACAAGTGAATGGTATGTTTTCTTTTCATCTTGAATAACAATATAAACTACAGTAGGTCTTTCACCAATAGAACGTAAATCAACATCACTATGAGAAAGCATTTCACTTAAGTTTTCACGAGAAGCAAATAATTGAATTTTTTGTCTAAATACAGATAAAATACTTTGTTTTGTTTCATTAGCCGCCATTACGGTACTAGTAGCTTTAATATAAGAAGCACTAGTTGGATCTTTACCTTGAAAATACTCTTTGATATAAGTAGAACCACCAAATTTATCTTCTCCAACACTAGTTGCTAAACTAATACTATTAATATTAATTTCATCAGGTTTTGCATCTTCAAAAAGTCCAAGAGCAACTCCGGAGAAATAATCCGCTGAAGTTTTTTCCCAGAATGGATCTCCACCTTTATTATTTTCATCATATAAGATATTAAGTGCAAGGTCATCAAGTAACTCTATAGCTTTATCTTTATTTCCTTCTTTATATAGTTTATAAGGTAAATCCATTGGATTCCAAGCATTACCATTTTGTGGATCACGGAAGTTAAGTAAAATAACATTATATCCACGAGCCTTAAGCATATTTGCTGTTTCCTCAAATATTTCACCCTTAGGGTCTGTAATAATCATAGATTCGCGCTTTTTAGCAAGTATCTTTACTGTTGGGAAAATAACTGTCTGTGTTTTTCCTGATCCAGTAGCACCTATTACTAAAGTATGATTTTCACCATTATCAACATAAACATTTTCACCTTTATATAATAGTGGAGTTCCAGCATATTTAGCATATTTACTATGAATATTAACTGCTTCTACTTTTTTACTCTCAATAATTTCTTTTTCTTTTGACCATCTTGAATAACCTTTGTCTTTTTTTTCAGTTGTTAAACCAAAACCCTTATCAAACTCAAATATATATGATTTTACACTAGCAATAATAGCAATAATAGCTATTAAATAAAAACCTAAAGTAGATGCTATATACTCTTTTGAAAATGCTGGAAGAGGATTAAATCCAGAAATTCTTCCTTCACTTGCAAAAGTAGATAAATTAACTACCAAAATAGCAACAACATACAATAGGAATACCGCAAAAACAACTACCATCCATAAATCATCTGAATCAATACGTAACTTTAACTTCATACCAAGTCCCTCTTTCTCTAGTGAGATATTATACACAATTATTTACTGTAAAGCAATAATTGATACTTATTATTCTTAAATTGATACAATCCATATTCATCATCATTGCCTACACTATAATGACCACATTTTGTAATAATTTGAGAACCTTTCGTCCCTTCTACTTCAATAATACCATATAAATAGGCATAACATCCAGAAAGATTAGCTCCCTCTCCATAAATTTTACCATAAATCACTTTGTTATTACCATTATCATTAACAAATATAAAACTATATGATGATGAAACATCATGATCAGAAAACAAGTTTGAAACAATATACATTACTTCATCCTTATTATCATTATCAAAGTCATAATTTACTTTAAATGCATAAGTATAATCGTTTTGAATGTCTCTTGAAATTTTATAATGATCCAATACCTTATGAATATAAGTCCAGTCAGTAGTATTTACATTAGTCTGATTAAAATTTTTATGAGTAGTTTTAATTTTACCACCTAAATATAACTTATCTCCAGGTACATTAACCGCATCTCTATTTTTTTCAAATACATACCACTTACCATCAGTAGTAAAAATAGATTTTGTACCAATATAAGTATTATTACTATAAATTTTAAACTTATCCCAATTATAATTTGAATAAGAATTAGGAGAAGCTGTAACCCATTTTTTCTTTGAGTATTTAAACATAACAGCATCATCTACAATAATATTAGCTTCATTTGGTCTTCTGTTAAAAATACCAAGTAAATATAATATTATAATTATTACTATTAATGATAGTAAAAATACTATTATAAATATTCCTACTTTTTCATTAGTACTCTTATCTTCCATACAGCCCTCCTTATCCTATTTGATAAACATTTAATGTTGAACATTCACCTAAACTATATGTTGCAAATGCATTTGTTTTTTCGCTTCCTGGATCTGCCATAATTACATCATTATTAGTTACTCCCACTACAGCAACCCAGTGTTGACCATTAGTAGTTTTAACTCTCATGATAGGATATAATCCTTGATCTAAATATCCTTTAATTATATTAATCTTGTTTTGTGCGCTTCCAGTAAGAGAAACTCCATGATATTTTTCTGAGAATGTCGGAACTATTTTTGAAATATTAGCCGCTCCAACAAAACTACCACTACCATCGAATGAACCATATTCATTTAATTTTCTTACAAACGTTCCTGGATTAAATTCACTTAACGTTGTAGTAGCACCACTTCTAGCTATCTGAATGGCAATAGATGTAATAAAGCATCCATAACCTCCAATAGTTGCTCCACTATTTCCAAGAGGAACATTACACCAAGCAGCAGGACAGTATTGTTTCCAGCTTAGAGCTTCACCAGATTCAGCTGATTGACAACTACTTCCACCAACATTAGAAACCCTAATGATTTTTCCTGCACGATTATCACTTTTAGCAAAATTAGTAACATCAATTGGTTTTCCAGCTTTTGCATTACTAGTATTCCAATTACTTTCACTACCGGCATCATAAGCAAGGATTTTTCCATCATCTACGGAAGCAATGATATTCATATGACCATTAGCTCCACCACCAGCATCACGAACTAAAATATCTCCTGCTCGTAGTTTTGAAGTAACATCTTCGCTAGCTGCCACACTAACCTCTTGCCATCCCATTTTTGTCGTCCAATCAGTACTAACAAATGAAACCGTATCATAAGTATTACTACCAAATTCATCTTTAAATCCATATTCATATAGAACCCAATTTACAAAAGCACTACAATTGATCTTTTTATCACTTGGTGGTATAGCAACAGAACCACTAGTATATTGATAGCCATCATTAGCAATTTGCTTCCATATTCTTGCAGCCACTTGTACAAATGCACTATCAGTAACTTCACTAGTTGAAGAACAATTCATCTTTTTTATTTCAGTTACTTCAGGATAAGCTCTTAAAATAATTTGGACATAATCCATTCCTGATTCGGCCCATCTTTTCCAAACCCAATCATCTTTATTTCCATTTCCTACAGCATATCCCATTTCTACAACTTTACCATCTTTATCAAGTCCAACCATACCAAGTGTTTCTTGCCAAGAACTTTTTAAAGTAGAATTAGGATAATTTGATAATGGTTCTTTATATGTATTTGCATGAGTATTTGCTCCACTATAGACAATTCCATATTGATTACCAGCAGCAACATCTTTAGAACATCCTAACTCTGTATTACAGTAAACCTGATCTGCAACACAAGATCTAAGTTGCAACACAGTTTGTCCACCACTAGTAACATATTTAACACCTGAAGAATTTCCCATAACAGTAGGACGAGCTAAAGCAAAACTACGAGCCGCAATCATATGTACCTTTTCAGTTTCAGTATTAAAAGCTTGTCCTATTTCTCCATAGGTAACACCAAGTACATAATTTTCAAAAGGAACTAAATCTTCATCAAGTGCCTTACCATCAGTCCCACCACAAAATGAGGAACTCATAAGTCTTACTTGTAAATTAGAAATATTTAGAGGATCAGAATTATACCCATGTACACCTTTTAATGAATATTGACAACTCCCACCAGTAACAGTTGAACACCCACTTGTTTTAGGATGTACTCGATTCATATACTGCTCAATATATTCAAAAACACGATCCACAGCTCCGTCTACTCTTGCATCTGAAATATACTGAGGAAAATATTCATCTGTTAGAAACTTTCTATATGTATCTTCACTATAAACAGTACTTCCACCAAGCATACCATCAGCTAATTTATTAATTTCACTCTGTGTCATATCCTCCAAAGTAACATCAGTATTATATTCACGCAAAATATGAAATGTGGCGGTAATATACATAGCATTTATTGATTTACCATCCTCACTGTATGAATCTTTTGTCGAAATAACATTATCATAAAACTTTTGAAGTTTAGGATTATTATTAGCATAATATGAAGTAGAACCCTTTTCGCCCTCTTCTATATCATCATCAACAACACTTAAATCATTATCTTTATTAAATGTGTCTGCAGCTCCCAATAAAATAATCAAAAAAATTACTATTCCTACAAAAGGTAATATGGTTTTTTTCATTAAAGATATAACCTCAGCCGAAATAATTACATTTTGGTCATTGTCATTTTTAAACGGATTGTTAAAGATTTTTTTTCTCTTTGAAGATTTTTCAGAATAATCAGAACTATTGGAACTTTCTCGTCTTTTTTGAATATCATCAAAACTTTTTCGCATGGACCCTTCTTTATTATCAAGACCCGGAATTTCTTGTCCTTCATCAGTTAATCCATTTTTAGCAAAATTTTTTCTGGGTATGTTAGGATTATTGTCTACACTTGAATGATTAGGGAACGCATTATTAGCTCGATTAATATTAGGATTAGAGCTAGGTGAAGATTTTGCTTTAGAACCACCAAAAGCATTTAGACCCTTATTTACACCATCAACTACTCCGGCATCATCCAACTTTTTAGCAAGCTTTTTTGTTGCTTTGCCACCAGGACTTTTGGCAAATTTTTTAGCAGTTTTATCTTCTGCCTTCTGAGCAATTTTACCTACCACTGGAGCATTACGAACTTTTTCCCATTGTCCACCAGTAGCATAATCAAAAGCTCCCCTTGATACTGTTTTTCCAAGTTTTTCAGCCGATTGTTGTTCTTGCTCTTTTTTATTCATTTGTTGATTATTGTCCATTGCCTCACCTACTTCCTAATATACATCAAAGGATATTAAATATTAATATCCTCCTCCACTACCAAACGAATCAAGTTCATCTTTAGTAACAGCTACATTAATTTGCATTCTTCTATTACCACAAACAAACAATGCTTCTCCTTGAGAAAATTGTTTAATTCCCTCTTTTTCACTATCATTTAAATCTATTAATTTACCTAAATCATCAACAGCCTGCTTCTTTAATCCCATAACTAAGTAATAAGCTGCATTATCAAAAATAGCTTTTCCTTGAGTAATAACAGAAGGATCAGAAAAATCACTTGGTTGTTGTGTTATTATAATAGCTCCGGTATTATATTTACGAGCACGTCTTTGAATTTGCGCTAAGAAATCAGCTCCTAAGGCATTTTTATCTCCTAATAAAACATGTGCCTCATCTACCATTAAAATAGTATTAATGTTAGGATTTAAACATAATCCCCAAGCATATTTTAAAATATTAAAGAACAAAGCATTTCTAACATTAGAATCACTATTCATTAACTCTCTAATATTAAACACCATAAAATCACTCTTAGAGGTAATAGTAGTATGACCATCAAAATAGAATTTTAACTCTTTTGTAATTGGTCTTAATTTTAACTCTAATCTTTCCAAAATATCTTTTTCTTGAGTTTGCTCAGTCATAGACATCAAACGTCCTTTTACTGTTGCATAAACATCCGTAAAAGTAGGATAATCAGCAGATGTAAATTTAGAAAAATCCGTATTATAATCAATACCAAAACGTCTATAAGTATCCTGAACAACCTCACTAAACATTGTTAAAACATCTTCTTGAATAGATGGGTCATAATATTTCATAAAGGCTTTCAAAGTTTGTAAAGTACGAGTTAAAACTGTATAACCTAAACCCTGTTTTATTTCCTCTTCATCGGCATCAACTACAACTTCAAGTGGATTAATCAAACCAAATTCTCCACCTTTACCAATCTCAATTGTATCTCCACCCATTGCTCGTGTTATATCATGTAATTCATTTTCTGGATCAATCGCAACAATTTGACATCCATTTCTAATATGAGTTCTAAGTAGCAATTTAGCCGCTGTAGACTTACCAGAACCAGAAGTACCCAAAATAATCATATTAGCATTATTTCTATTAGTTTCTTTACGCACTTGATATAAGAATTGATTAAATAGGATTACTCCGCCTGAGAAATCGACACCCAGTAAAGTTGATAACCCTGGATCTTTTATACTATCAAATATAAATGGATACATAGCTGCAATTGTTTGAGAAGGCATTGGTGTACCAATACGTTCTTCTATATCTTGTTTTGGAAAGATAGGAAGAATAGATTTTAAAACCTTTTCTTGTTCAAAACGAAGCGCAACAGCTCTAAGTTCCATAGCATCCAAATAGTTTCTAACATTAGTCTTCATTAGTTCCAAATTTTCTTTTGTATCAGCTGTTATCATAACATGCATTTGAAAATCAAAAATACGTGCCTGACTAGCTGCTAACATAGAAGTAAAATATTGAAGATTATCCATCTCTTGACGAATTTTTTCTTTATAAGTAAGATCTTTTTCATTTTTGTAACGATCTTCTAACTCAACAATTTGTTTATTTAACATTTTAGACATTACAGAAAATGGTACAGGAATATGTTTTACAACAACTTTAATTCCTGGAATATTAGTAAGTGTTGATAAATAACCAGGCATAATAGCCCCTGGATAAGATATAACACTAAGTATCGTTGCATACTTATCACTAATATAAAATTCACTAGCCTTGAACTCCAAACTCTTAGGAGCAAGCTGACTTCTTATTCCTCTACTCATGCAGGCATCACCACTCCAAATCCAGTATCTCTTCCCCCATTAAGGAAATTATTTAAAACTACTCTTAAATCATCATTAGTAGTCTGAGATGCATTTAAACCACAACTTGCCAAACCATTAATCATCAATCTAATTTTTTTCTGTGCCTCATTTATATCTTTTTCCTTAAATAATAAGTAATACTCTGTATCAACAACATTATTATTTATAAATGATTTACCTTTTTCTATATCTTGATCTATTAATTTACGTATTGCTGGAGACTGTGCTTTATTGTATAGCAATTGCAACTGTGACATATAAACAGATATATCAACAGGTCTATCTGAAACTACTAACCAAAATTCAAAATCCAGCATATTATAAAAGTTTTTCAAACTAATTAGTACATGATTCTGCATATCATTATCTAGTATAAAAATATTTCTAGGTGTAATTTTAACTCCTGTTACAAATTGTTTTGTTGTAGTTAAAATCATACCATTTTGTATATCTTTTATAGGCAACCAATCTTCTGTATATGGACTACCACTACCTTTGTTTTTTTTCATCGCTAATTGCACACCAACCTTTCCAAATATATTTCTGACGTGATGTCAGGAATATAAAACACTCTGTGATAACTACTAATACATTATGATAATGCGGAACTGGTAAAACCAGGCCTGCACATATCAGTGCAGGAGCCAAAACTAGCAAAGCCGAACTAACAGAACTAAGAGAAAATATTAACATCATAATCAAAGTAACTGAAATTCCACTTGCAAGTAATATCAAATCAATTGGTCTAAATATACCAAATATTAATTCTCCTTGCTTTGTATTAGCAGGTATTAAATAAGTATTCACTTATATCACACTCCCTTTTTATTTGCTATCATTAGCCTGTTTATTAGCCATATGCTTGACATGTGTCATATCATATTGATAATCTGCAACAGCGCCAGCAGCTTTTCCCATAAGAGTTCCAGAATTATCAAAAGCAGTTGATGCGTTAGTTATATAACTAGATACATCTCTAGCAAAGGATGAACTGTTAACAGCACTCTGCAAAGCCTTGAAATCAGCTTCAACTGATTTGGCATTATTAGGATTGCTAAGATATGTATTTGTTTGACTTTTTAAAAGTTCATTTAGCACATTGGTATCAAAATCGCTAACATTATATTGCCCACCATTATATGTAAAATTACCACTTGAATCTTTTGCCCCCATAGCAGCAACCAATTTTTCATAGTTAGCTACAACACTTCTAGTCGTACCATTTGGACCTTGAATGTTAACACTACCAGTTATATTACTATTTTTTCTAGCCTCCTCTTGAGCTCTCTTTTTGAAATTACCAATAGCTTCTTTTGCCTTAATATTAGCATCCAATGCTTGTTTATCCCTATCAGCAAGAGACTGTCCAGTCCATAGTTGTGCTTGTCTATCATTAAATCTACCTATCATAGTAGAATGTGATGCACGCTGTGCATTACGATTCTGCTGAGCTCTTACAACATTTTTATTAAAATCACTCTCCGCACCAGAAAGAGCATTTGCACCTGTAATAAGGCCACCAGCTCCACCAAGCAATGCAGAACCTGCTGCACCAACACCACGTCTAAAGAAATTACTAGCTCGTGCAGCTATAGGGTGTTGAAGAACATCTTCCCTCTTGGGTTGTTCTTGCCTAAATGCTCTCCAGTTTGTAGCAGCAGAACCAACTGTACCAGCTAACATTGAACCAGTAGCTTGTAATCTACCCAATCCACCAAATAATTTAAATTTACCTGTATCTTTAATCCCAAGCGAATCAGCAATAAATTTAGGAGCTGCCTTAGCAAACATTAGTAAACCTAAAATAATAAATAGTTTAGCAAAAATAGGTACAATTCCAGTAGCGTCATCTAAATGTAATCCAAAACCATTACTATCTAGTTCCTTAATAAAGAATATAATCAAATTTAAAATACCTAACCGAATAAATAAATCAGCAAAGGTGGTACCTATCATCTTCAACCAATTTTGAAAAGTACTTTCTGTTTTTGGATCAATATAACTTAAAATTGGCACAGGAGCTATTAATTTTAAAATTGCTAATTTAAATACTCTAATTGCAGCATCAACTGTAAAACTTACCAATAAAATAACAACTAATACACCTATTAATGTTGAAAAAATATAAGAATAACTAAAAGCATAATAAGCTCCATTTTGATAATCAACTATAGCATCAGCTGCAGTGTTTGCTCCAAATGCACCAATTAAAAGTCCAATAGGACCACCGATAACTGCACCACCAGCACCACCAGCTATCGTTCCCAACACAGTTCCAATTTTTTGTCCAATACTTTCCTCAGGACTACAACTAACATTAACCATACTTAAAACATTAGATGGAATCATAGTAGATTCATATTGATCATATATATCAGCATAACTGTCATCATCATACTGACTAGATAAAGCATCGGCAGAACACACTCTATTCTTGTCATCTTCAGGATCAAGTCCATCAACTAATACATTAGGAGTAACAAAACTCTTTAAAATAATACTTGATAATTGATAACCGCTATATGAGCCATCAAGGGAATATTCTTCATCATTATCATTATCGCCAAGAATTAATTTAGAAATAGTATTTTGTGATAAAAGTCTAGATTGAATTTCAAATAAAGTTCCAAATAATATACCATTATTATTCATTCTAGCATTCCAAGACTCTTGACTATTATTATCATAAGAATCTTCGCTACCAACATTAGGAATATTTAGCGGTACCATTAAAACAAGCATTATAAGTACCATTACAATTCGCTTTATAATAGAAGAAAAGCCATTTTTGTTATCATTTAAACTATCTGGATTCATAATACCATTAAATAAAGAAATAGCCACTTTAAACATGATAATAACGCCTAGTATCAACTGAACTCTACTGTAAAAATTTCTAACTGTTTCTCCTTCAATAATAGTAGCAGTTGCAACATAATAAAATATTTGATAGAGTCCTGAAATTAGTGAATATACAAAACTATCCAACTTAGCAAATAAACCACGTATAGCATCAGAAAACCAACCCTGTCTATCTAAATCTGACATACACTATCCACCTCTTTTCCTATTGAATTCCACAAGCTTGATCACCAGATGTATTGTTTATTAAATTAAGAATAAAACTAGTAAGTAAAGGAACAAAATATAATCCTACTGCACATATCAGTCTTGTAACTAACTTTTTACTAATTTTTTTCATATTATCAGCATCAGGTGATAATGCATTCTTAGCAAAATCAAAGCCACTTAAAACTATAACAAGTAATGGGCCTATAATTTTAGCATAATTAAGAAATTTTTGAAGCATCCATGCAATAGTACTATCATCATTAGGATCACCAAAAACATATTCACAATTGTTATTGTTTTGATTATTATCATTACGTGCAGTATTATGTCCTCCACCACTACTATGAGCAAGTGTATACACATAACTATCTATCTTTCCATAATTAAAATCCTTAGTTTCACTAGCATAAACATCAGTAAAAGAAACTAATGTAATTAGAAAAACAATAGTACATAATAATATTTTTTTTAATTTATTTAACATAGTATCACTCCAAAACATTAAACCATCTTCAGTATATCAAATATAAAAAAAAATAGCAATGAAAATTGCTATCACGAAATAATTATTATTTAGCTGCGGCTGCCCAACAACTGGTCCAATCGTTATTACCTTCAACAGCGTCAGTACCTGCCTTACCAATAACGTTCATAACTAGACTTACAATTGTAGCCATGAAGAATATAACTGCAGCATATAATACTCTCTTAAATAATCTACCTTGTGCTGCTTTGATTTCTTTATCATCACTTGCTAAAACAGCTTTACCCAAATCAATAGTTCCCATTAAAATTAACACAATTGGAATACCAATCCAAATTATAGGGAAAATTCCTTGTCTTATAACTTTAAAAATTGGAAGTAAACCTCCACAACTATCATTAAGATTAGTTTTTACAGCTAACTCGAATAAACTAGACATTTTTACTAACTCCTTTCGTTAACAATATGATACATAATTTTTCTATCTTTGTCAACTATTCCAAATATAAATTAAGCCTTTAAAATCTAAATAATCCTAAAATTTTACCACTACTTTTTTTACTATTAGTATCATTTATATTACTAAGTCCAACATTATTAATTAAATTAAGGATTTCTTCATTTCTTCTTCTTTCATCCAAAGGAGGAAGATTGTAAAACACCTTAGTTCTAGCCTCATACTCAAAATCCTCTATATCTTTATTATTTAAAAGACTCTTATTCAGTATAATTTTTTTACCATTTAATTCATTAAATATATTCTTATTAGTTCGCATAAGTTTATTTAATCTAATTGAACTAGGCTCAATCAAATATAATACATCACCACAAGATGAATCATCTTCACATTCATTTAAATCAACTAGTATAACTGAGGCAGTAGTCAATTTATTTATAGTTGATGTTAAATTATCTCTTGTAGTACTAATTGTATTTCTAACATTGAAGTATTGTAAATCATGTTTATTCACTTCAATGGCATAAACTGTTTCTCCATAAATTCTTTCTAGTTCTCTTTTTAACATATATATTAATGTAGTAGACCCTGCGTGATCCGTTACATTCTTTATACCCATAACTCTACATCCACTTTGCACCTTTTCTTGTACCGTTTCCGTTAACTCTTTTACCTGTTCAACTTGTGCTACATCCTCACGTGTATTGGTATGGGTAATTAAATATTTAACTCCTGCAATGTTATTAGTAAAATTATATAATCCCATATCAACAAGTCTTGCTAAATAATTTTGTGAAGAGACTTCAGCTATTTTTGGTAATAATAAAATTATTTTATTAGGATCTAAGGCCTGAACAATTTTTTCTATGTTTGATGTATTAATATAATCTTTAATAGCAGTAGCATCCAATACCATCTTATTAAAGTAAAAATTTTTAAATATAGACACAATTTCTTGAGCATCAAAACATCCTGTCATACTTTTAATTATATCTATATCTAAATTAGACAATTCATTTTGTCTTTCATTTGCAATTATTACATTCATTAAACCACCTGCTTAATCATTCAATTTCTTAGTCGTTTTAGTTGAACCTTCCAACATAAAGAATCTTAAATTAGGTAAAACTCTATTAATTATTGGAACATCAATTGATACAAAAGTTTTTACTTTTATATATCTCATATCCATAGAAGTAGCGTTTTCATCTACTATCTTATAACACCAACCTTCACCTAAATCATTATTCCAACCTTCACTACGATTACATTCTTTAGCTGTAAAATTAGTAGAAGCGGAATATCCAATTAATTGTGAATAACTTGTAATTTCTTCTCTAATAGAATTTTTGGCTCTATTACTTGTTAAATTTTCTTCTTCCTGTAAAACATCAATAATTTTACTTTTCATCTTAAAAGCCTTACTATAATTAACAGAAAATGCCAAATATCCACTAATTATAATTATAAACATAAAGACTAAAGCTAATGAAGGAATTGCTCCTATTGAATCTTTCATAAATAATCACCACTCTACTATTTTCTAATAATAATTGGTTTAGTTCTCCCCGTAACTTGAAAAAATTTAAAGGCTCCCATTATCCTATTAACTAATGGAATATCAGTACTAACAAAAGTAACTACATCATAGTATCTAGTCTCTTGTCCATCTTTCCATTTTGATTTATTAATATAGCTGTAGCACCAACCTTCTTCATCAATACAAGTCCAATAATTTTCACTTTTGTTTTGTAAAGAAGCTATTGCTGACTGTCCAGGATGATAACCCACTCTATTAACAAGACTTTCTACTTTCTCTTTAAATTTATCATTATTAACATTACCTTCATACTTCTCTATTAAGGTAAGTAAATTGTTTTTTACCTGAAATGCCTTATAATAATTAACTCCAAATAAAACAAACCCTGAAACAACCAAAATAAAAGCAAAAAGCAGTGTTAAATTAAAAACACTCCCAAAAGAATCCTTCATATTTTAACACCACCTTTCACAACAAATAAACTACTCAATAGTTTTATTAACAGTATTCCACTGATTATTAAGACTATTTCTAATATTAGGCCAAATAACAGCTGTAAAAAAGGCTGCTATTGCTGCTATTGCAATAATTGTTACAACAGTCATATTTAATTCTCCTGACGCTTCTTTCATATAAGAATCCTCCTCCCTAGTCTCTATAAAAATTATAGTACACTAATTATTATTTTTCAATATATTTTTTATACGTTGACACCTACGCCCCAAACATACTCATCATAGCTATAAGTAGTATTATCATAACTCCAATACCTGTCGTTACAAGCATTGTCATAGTTTGTCCTTCCATCTTTCCTAATCTTTCTTTATACTTAACCTCGCGGGCTTTATTCTGAAGACTAGAAACACTTCTCGAAAACATCATTAATCTATCCTGTTTTCTCTCTTGAGAACCGATTCCTAAACGATATAAAAGTCTCATCATTCGCATTGAATCTCTAACCGGATAAGTATTTGCAAATTCCATATAAGGATCAACAGATGCATCACCTGCATTAATTTTTTCTATCATTTTCTTTAATCCAGGTTTAAAAACATCTGGTGCATCATCAATACTCTTTCCTAATGCAACAGGAACAGTATAATGCTGTACCAAAATTTCTAATCCCTTTAAATAGTATGGCAACATAAGATCAATTTCATGCAAATGAGCCTTATAAAAATTATTTAATTGTATATATGGAAGTTTAAACATACCATAAAAAACAACTACACAAATAACAAAATTTAATGCGTTAAAGTCTCCCATAAATAAAATCATAAAGATACATGCAACTAAAACAGCATTAGTAATTCTTTTTTGAAACAAAGTATCAACATCTACTCTATCTCCATATTTTGCATATAATAGAAATTCATAGTTATCTTCTTTTAATAAATCAAATACCTGTGAATTATCAATCATAAACTTTTTAAAATCAATAGTCTTATTATATACTAATATTCCGATTATTATCAGTATAACAAAAAATATTTCCATTCCAGCCATTATTCAGCACCTACATTCTCATTATAATATTTTTCTCCTTTTATAAGGAAATAAGTATTAATAATTAGTATTCCATGGAGTAATAATCTAACATACCATCTTTGCAACATAATAATATACGATTCTTTTCCTAATAAATATTGTACTAATAGTACCAAAACATATAACATCATACCAAATTGTAAGAATTTTTTATGGAAGTTTTGTCTATCTATTCTATCTCTATAAACACCTTCTACAAGAGTATCAATATCTAATTGCATCTGTTCCAAACTATCTTGACTGTTTTGAGCACCCTCTTTTGTAATTTGTAAGAATAATTGATGCATGTTTTTTACTATATAATATGGATATAAATTATTGAAATAACTTACAGATTCATCGATACTACCATTTTGATAGGCAAGTTCAATAACTCTATCAACATCACCCGCAACTGGATCATCTAAAAGACCTGATTCCCTAACACCTTCAAGGGATTTTACAAATGATTGTGTTGTTGCAAATTCCATAATAGTGTTACTTGTATATACCTGAATTTGTTCAAAAATGAACTCACTATATATTCTTTTGCAACGTAAGAATGATAAATATGGAACAAGTGCTACAGCTCCTAAAACATAAATAATACTAACAACTAAATTATAAAAATATAAATAAGAAATAACTCCTGCAAAGGCTCCTAAAAAAACTGCCTGCATAATGTATTGTCTTGGACTAAGTTCTTGACCTAACTCTTTTGTTTTCTCACGAACTTTTTTAAATGAATAAGGAGCAAATTTGTCATATAAAACCGTAACTTGATCATTTATAAATCTACCTACATTTTGACCTTCATAATTTCTATATAACATAATTAAGATTGCTATTGCTAATAAAATAATTAATTCCATAATTTTACTCCTTTCTATACATTAGAATCATTTAATAATGAATTTATATCTATAGTATTAATTACCCCAGGGGGTTGATTTTCTGGCTTTTGAGGAGCCTGTTGTTCCTCTTTTTCCATTCCATCAAAAATATTATTCATATCTAAGTTAACATTATTTTGTTGTCCCATCATTTGATTTATAGAATTATCTACTTTAGGTTCAACAACTTGTTGTCTCTGATTATTTGTAAATAAATCCTTACCAGTAAATGAAAAATCTTTAGTATCATCAGAACTTTGTAATGGGCTATCTATATTATTAGAATTCTCTAAGTTAGGTGTTGAACTTTTCACCTCATTGTTCTGTAAATTTGGCATTATAGATGACAAATTAGTTTGCAAAGGTAAAGTATCATTATCTTTCTTAATTTCATTAGATATTATAGCTTTATTAGTTGAGATATCACTTGGAAAAATTGTATTACCATCAGGAGTTGATTCATTTTGCTTCATATCTTCTTTACTAGAACTATTAGATTCAACTGTATTGTTATTATTATCATTTTTCTCTAATTTTTTCTCACTTTCCAATTCTTCTTCAAAAGGTTTATCAGAAAGTTTAGAAGTAATTGAAGAAATATCAATATTTTGATTTTCCAAATACTCAATCAAGTGGGCACTTGGTTTAACCATGATAGGATTTTTATCAAACATTTTTCGATAAATGGTATGTGTTTGACATTTATTATTTTCATCTACATAAAACTCTGTAACTTCATCTACTTCACGATGAAATTTTCCATATTTCTTACTATAATAAGCCTTAATATGAACACCTAATTGAATATAACGATAAATTGTGTTCAAAAACTGATCTACATCCAAATCTGTTTCCATCAAACTATAAAGACGATATGGAATAGCACTAGCTTTATCAGCGTGAATTGTAGACAAAATATTATGTCCTGAAGATATTGAGTTACGCACTGCAGAAACAGCTTCAGCACTACGAACTTCTGAAAGTAAAATCCACTTAGGATTTTGACGCATACATGTAACTAACACATCAGAATAACTCGCTACATTATTTGTTTTCATAGCAACAATATCTCTATGAGGAAAAATTTTATCCAAATGAAGCTCTAGCGTATCTTCAATTGTAATAATTTTTTCATTATCTTTGGTATGACTAGCTAAATATTTTACAAACTCTGTTTTACCAGAACCAGTTTCACCACATACAATAATATTACAATGTCCTTCGACACATTTAATCAAGACATCATGAATATCAGCTGTAAAATAATCATCTTCTAATAACTTTTCTTTTTTTAGTCTTATTTTAGCTGGTGTCTTACGTAAAACACACGCTATACCATTAGTAGCAATAGATTGATGTACAAAGTTTAAACGAAGTTCACTACTTTCAGCATCCAAAAATGGTTTCGCATTATTAAAGGTTGTACCCATAACATTAGAGCACTGAAAAGCAAGTTTTTCCATAAACTCTTGGGTACAACCTGGAACTTCTACACGGATAGAACCCTGAGTTAATGAACGAATCCAGATTTGACCACCATTACAGTAAGAAATATCTGTAATATCATCATTATCTAGAAGAGGCTTTAACGGACCAAAATCTAGTTTATCAAATATTGTCTCATTCATCTATCTCACTTCCTACCCTTTTAAATTTTTTATTCTTTATTCTTTTTATTTATATATTATTGTGCATAAACAGTATTATCATTAATAAATTGTTTTAATGAATCACTTGTTAATTTTAAATCACCTGGATTAGATTTTAGACTTTCTGCAGTTGGTACAGGTAATAATTCTGTATTAAAGCTTCCTAAATATTCAGCCTTTTTAAGTAAAAGATAATATTCTTGAGGTACCGCAAATATTAATTGAGAAGGTACACTATTTTCATCTACATTAGCAAATACATTTTTACCATTACTATCTCTAACTGCAAGAACTTTTACATTTTCTAATAACTTACCAAAAGTAACCTTACTAGTACTTCCATCATTTTGTCTTAAAGATGCTTTTAAATAAACATCAATATAATTATTAGGATAAATTGAATTACTATAAGTAGTTTCCATATTTACACTCATGTAGTATAATACATAACCCTTAGGATATTTTAAAATTATACTAGCTGGCAATTGTTCCTGTTCCGCAACAGCTCTTCCATAAAATAAACTACCTTCAGGAATAACTGTATCAGCCATAGCATATTTTCCTACTACTGCTTGTTTATCACGAATTACATCTCCCTTTAACATAGCAGGAGGAACATCTGTTACCCCCACCATATCTTCTGTAATTTCTGTCCCAGCAGAAATTGTTTTAACTGCATAAGGAACAGAAATAGGATTTGTAGCTGATTTTACTCTCCAATTATAACCTACATATAAAACTATAACTGCTAGTATAACACCAAGTATAGTAACTGTATTTTTATTAGTCAAAGCTCTTTTCAATCCAGTTTTCATATTATTCATAAATTCAACCCTTCTTTCTTATTCTACTTGCTCTTAAAAGAAGAGCTTGTATTATTGTCTCTACTAGTAAAATTAGTAGTATAAGTATCTGTTTTATTTTTAGATTCTATAATCATATCTACATTAGTAGTTATGTCAGTAGAATTATTTTTACTAGCACTACTACTCTTAGAAGAAATCTTGACACTTACTTTTGGTGGAGTTTCGTTTAAATCATAAACATCTATATTATAATCACGAGTACCATCAACGGAATCAGCAAAACGACGAACAAAACTTTCTAAGAATTTTTCTTTATCCATTCTAACTACGCCATTATTACTATAAAAGTCATAATCAATAGCATCATTCATTGCAGCTTCTGTAGTATCTTTAAGCAAATAATAATCAAGTTCAGAACCAGTCTGTTGAGATGTAACCATATTAACAGCAAAGAATCCCATCAAAGCCATAATAATTATTCCAATTAATAACATTGGTTTATTCATATAATGTTACACCCACCTTTTCATTATTTAATTTAACACAAGCTTGTTCAGAAGAAACATATTCACGCAATACATCACATTCACCATTCTTCATATTATTACATAAATGAACTCTAGGTCCAGAATAAGAATAAACGTAACTTGTATTTTTTAAGAAACTACTCTTATAAAATGATATATTATTAACATTATTAACATATTTATCTGTACCAAAATCAGTATAAGCCTTATCTTTATTATAAGAACGAATATTTTTAATATTTTGTTTAGTAATAGTTAAATGGAAATCTTTTTCTTTTTCTGTACTATCATTATAAATACTATCACCCTGTTTTTGAATTTTTGAAATTAAGGCAGTTGGTGTAACAGGATAATTTTTATTAGTTAAATTAGTTGAATCACAACTCCAATTATATCCAACATCACGACTTGTGGAAGAGTTAGCAACTTTAGTTGCTGAACTCCTTTTAGTCGTATAATTTAATTTTGTAACTTTTGCAGATTCTTTTAATTCTGTAGTTGTACTTGTTCCAACAGCATTATCTGTTGTATCTGCTGCTGGGAATAACTCATCCAATGCTGCAGCTTTTGTATCATAATTAGTGGCACTAGTCTTTTTACAATCAGTACCTCTACATTCATCACCACCACCAGATGGAGTATCAGAAACAGTACTTACAGCATAGAAACAGCTAACGTCAACATTCCAGTCTAAGAATCCAAACTTTTTAATAGTAGCACCTATATTATAGATTGCATTACTATCAGTATATTTATTATAAGTAGTTCCAGTAGTATCAGTAGTTAATGTTGTATTAACACTAGATTTAGCACTTTCAGCACGTTTATTTACTTGATCCCAAATATACCAATTCTTATTAACATCTTTAGCATTTAGAGGAACACAATATTGATTCTTCTTATAAGAATAATATTTTTCTTTTCCTGTAGGAACTTTAAATACAACATCTCCAGTTTTATTATTTATATAACTACCAGGGAAGCTAATAACCGTTTTATAATCATCATTATCAGTTGTAGGAGTTAAAGCACAAACTCCAGAAACTTCTTTAGTTATAATATTGTTCTTACTATCAGTAGTAATGGAAGTTTTCTTATCACTAGTCTCTTCCCATGTAGTACAAGAACCATTGCTTCCATCATTACCTTTACCCTCATCAACAGTACATGTCTTAATATTAATACTGTTGTTAGCAGTCATGGTATAAGTAGCTGTAGTTTCACTACATTTAGCCTTCGCAGAACATTCCTCAAGAGTTTCATTATATTTTTTCAAATCTTTATAGTAAGCATTATAAGCACTTGAAGTACCATTAGGAGAAACATAATTCAAATATCCATCACAAGTACCAATCTCCCACTTACACTTATCATTACAAGCACTACTACTCTTAAATCCATTACTAGGAAAATATAGCCAATCCCCTAGTCTATCATTACCATCATAATAATGAATTCTAATATTTTTATCATTAAATACAGTTCTAATACCTTTAGTTGTATTTAAGAAGTAATATCTACCATATTGATTCCAATAACATCCAGGATAAGCAGGAACAACAGTACCATCTGCAAGTTTACGAGTAGATGAATTACTAAAGCTAGCATCATATGTTTTCCAATTTATTACATTACCATCTTTATAATAATATCCTCCATAAACACTATTTCTATATGCTGCAGCTATAGTACTAGCTTTTCCTATTGCTTGATTTGAAGGATACTGAACATTGCCGTCATTGTCACGAAGTTCACCATACCCAATTTGAGCCAAATTGTTTTCATTACACCAACTAGGATTACTATTAGCAAGCTTCATTACAGAACTACTGTTTAAAGCTAAAGATGTTGTTTTCTTTTTCGAACTCTTCTTCTTTTTATAAACTTTATTATAACAACTATTTATACATGATTGTGAATATTTACCACCATCACAACTATTTACACAGCTATCAAATTCTTCATTTGGACCAGCCTGATCAAAATAATATGATCCACTATTATTACAATAAGCAGTAGGTTCACAAACTTTGTATTGAGATATTTTTGGTTCCTCTGTAAGTAATTTTGAAGAACATGTAACCTTACTTCTAATTTCAACTTCATATTCAAAGCATAGTCCAGCTTTTACTGAAACTGGAGGACCATAACTTACAGTTACTTGTTCTACACATTCAACAGAACAAACGTCCTTAGTTTCAGTTGTATTAGGAGTATAATGAAAGTCCATACTCTTTTTATCACTAGAAGTAAAATAGAATTTTCTAACATTTGATTTTCTTGTACTTTCAGTATTAACTGCAAAAGCATCACAAGTTAGAGAAATCTTTCTAGAAGGATCAAGTTTTACAAATCCCTCATTCTCTGAATTAGGTAGAGCATTTTCTTGAAAATTAGCTCTATTTATAACAATACCAGCAGCTTGATATAATTGATTTAATACTTGTCTATCACTATAAACATTATCAACATATTGACTATCACAATATGGGAACAAATTACTTAATAAGCTTGCTCCACTTTGTCCATTAATAGTTTTAGAACTAACTGTAGCGTATGAATATTTACCTCCAGCAGTTAATTCCTTGAAATTATTATTTAATCTTAAATCACTATTACTTAATGTACCTGACTTATATCTAGCACAAATCCCATTAAAAGAAGGATTAGCTACTTTTTCAATAGAATTATCCTCAAAACGATAAGATGATTCTAAAACAAAATTTCTACTACAATCATAAGTAACTCCATCAGTATCTGTTACTTGTGTTGAAGAAACTAAAGTAGCAGTTATTTTAACAATAACATTACTTTTACCATCATACTTTGTAGGTATAGTAATTTCATGATCTGTTGTTTGATTAGTAAAATCTTGATGAGTAGTAGCATCACCAATAGTATAATCAACACCAACATCAAATGTATATTGTTGACCATCTTTAGATTTGATATAGACTGTCAATTGTGATTGATCACTACTTAGTTTTTTCTTACTTTCATCCCATTCAACTTTTCTATTTTCCAATTTAGATTTGCACAATTCTTTAGCTCTAGCATCATAATCTATTTCTGCTGCAAATACATCTTTAACATGAAAAATAGAAAAAGCCATAAACATAAAAGTAACTACTAAAAATAACCCCTTATTTTTATGCTTCTTCATTATTTTCATCTCCCTTCATAGTATCTTCAATTTTTTTATAGCTATCGTTCTTAGATACTTTATAATTCCTTACTTTTTCATCTTCTCTTACCATTCTTGCATCAAGTTTAATTATTGTACCTTTTTGTCCAAAAAATCTTGTACAAGTAACTAAAGTAATCAACTTATCGCTACTATTTACATCTATATCAAAATTGAAATAACTATCTTCTATACTTTCTTTTATATATGCTTTTTTAGTCTTAGAATCCATATTCTCATCATAATAGAATTCACTTTCATCCATCATACTAACTGCATATAACTTATATAAATAATTTTTATTATTAATTGTATATTGAATATATTTATTTTGTTTTACAAAACTATAATATAGAAAACTAGGTAAATGTTCAAAATCATTAAATTCTTTTTCATTTAATAATGGTTTACTAGAAACGTTTCTAATGTTGTGTCCATGTAGAATAACTCTATCATTTAAAGTAGTACTGCTACTGTTTGTCCATGCAAAGGAAATATCTACATCATTCAAACTATAATTACTATCTTGAGCATATAAAACAGGATAATCAATATTAGTTCCCTGGACTCTTACCCATCCCATAACGGGATATCCTTCGCTACTTTTTTCCCTAACTTTAAGTGTTCTATCACTTACTTTATAGGATGATTTAAACATATTAGTAAAGGATATAATTAAACCTATAATCAATAATGTTATTAACAATATAGCTGCAACTAAAACTTGCTTTTTTTTCTTTTTCATACTTCAACACCACCTACTTTTCCAAAATATAAGGATTACTATAAGTTCCTTTACCAGAAAGTATAGTAGCATCTTTATTAATATATCCGACAACCCTTACTCCAGCTTGCATAGTATCAAGAACCTGATTGTAGTAAATTATATTAGTATTAGAGACTAAATATTTTCTAAATTGTTCTTTAGAAGAGTTTCTTAACCAATATTGTGATGTAGTATCACTGTTAACTCCACTAAACATTTCATACATATCTGGTGCTGCTAATGAAACTTTATATTTCTTCACAGTTTTCTTACCAGAATAAGTTGCCAATTTATCATAAATAGGTACTTCTATTTCTCTTTTTATAAAGATATCTTTTTTTATACTCTTACTTAATTCATTTTCAATATAATAACCAACATTACCCTTTTTAGTAGGATTGTAAATCTTGCTCTTATCGTTATCAGAATAACCAACTGAATTATCAGAAACAACAGATGTGCTTATTACTTTTGCACTACCATCTAAATTACCATCTATAATTCTATAAATAACATTACCATAAGAAACATATTCGCCAGTATATCTTGTATTAATTTTATCCCCAGGTTGTCCTACTTTTTCACTTTCAAATTTGTAAGGAGAAGCTTTTGTACCATCACCACTAGTTAATTTAATATCTTTCTTTATATTAATAACTGGATATAAAGTAAAATTATATTTTTTATTAAAAGCCATATTTTTAGCTTTTTCACTATTTAAATATAGATTCTTTGTTGTCCAAGCTTCATTTTTATCCCTTTGATCACTAGTCCAAGCTATAGTATTTGGATATAAATAAGAATCATTGTCTTTTACACTCTTATTATAATCACTTACAGAAAGTAATCCTGCATTTTGTTTTTTACCCGCTTTGCATGTTTTAACATTTCCAACATCACTTTCTTTAATAGTAGAATTACAATAACTACCCTTAACTACATATTTTTTTGCTTTACTAGTTAAGTGTTCATAATAGTAATCATTTAACCAAGTATTAATGTCATCATAGTTAACTGTACCAACGGCTTCAGCACTAATAAGTTTAACACTACCATCACTATTTAATCCAACTATTCTAAATAACATATTAGAAAACTCGATATAATTATTATTAACATTACCTTTGTAAAGGTTATCTTTATCAGTATCACTGCTTACTACTTTATTTAATGTCTGAATAACTTTAACCACTCTTTTAACTGTACTCTTGTTTTCAAATGAATCAACAGCAGTATAGGTTATAGTATAAGTACCAATCTTTTTAGTATTAACACTACCATCTACTGTTACTTTACTAGTATCCATTTTACCATCAGTATTATCAATAATACTTTCTATTCCTTGATCATTATAAGTACTGCCTTTTTCTATCTCAATAGTACTTTCACCCTTTAATTTTATATCAGGTCCTTCATGATCAATAGAAGACTTCATTTTACCACAATCTAAATATACATAATAACTATATTTACCACTTTTTCTTTTTACTTTAACCCAAGAACTATCCACATCACAATATTCTGATCCATAAGTACTCTTAATAGTACCAACATATTTTTGTTCCAATAGAGTTCTTAATTTTACTGTACTCATACTTTCTTCTTCTGGAAGTAAATTAATATTTTTTTCATAATATTTCTTAGAAGCATCAAGTACACTTTCTTCTTTCTTATTAAAGTCTATTAATGGATAAACTATTAAAAACCATACCACAAACAAAATAACCGCAATTACTATAATTAGTGTAACATTTCTTTTTACTTTACCCTTTTTCATAATTATCTCCTATTTTATTTTTACTATATATTCTTTATTTCTTAATATATATTCTAAATCAATTTTATTAGCATTTAATAAATCATTAGATACCTTTAAGAATATTTCCTTACCTTCATAATCAGTATCAATCAAATCTATCATCTTAGAATATCCTACTTTTCCATTATTATCTACATATTTTATTCTACCATATTTAGATGAAAAGTCAATAAATTCTTCCCCTTCAAAATCAGATGAAGCAAATGAAATTTTTAATATTTGATAACCATTTTCAGTTTGTATTTCTTTTAGTGTAACGCCACAATTACCATCAGAATCACACATATATTTATAATATCCATCGCTAAGACCAATCTTATATTCTTCTAATGTTATTTCTTTAGTAGTATTAGATAAGAACTTAAATTTAATTTGTTCACCCATATTATAATTCTTAACATCTTTTATTTTAGTAACATCATTTATATTAAGTTTTATCTTCCTTAAATATGTTTTATTAACTCCTTGATATTCTTGATAATATAAAGTGAAATATTTGTTATCAAGTTTATTAGAAACCTTATAAACCAAAATAAATCTCTTTTCTTCACCACCACTAATTTCATTATCTACCGCAACACTTTTTCCCATATCAGTAAATGAATTATCATAATAAATGGTATTTACTCTATTAATATTTTTATTCATTAAATGAAATCTGCTAAAATTTGGTTCTATTTTTTCATGTGAATTGTTTTTCATTGTTACATCAATAATTACAAATTTATTATTTTTCTCTATTAAATTACCCATCGTATCTTTATCAGTAACATAAGCATTATTTATTTTAATACTATAAATACCAGTAGAAAAAGTTTCTCCTTCTTTGTAACTCTTATTTTTAATTCCAAAATGATAATAATTATAACCTACTAAACTAACAACTATTAAAACAATGGCTACATTACATAAAAATTTATGTTCTTGATAAAAGTAATTTATGTTTCTCTTTAAAGAATTGTACTTTCTAATAAATGAATGTTTATCAATTTCAATATTTACTTCAAATTCTTCTCTATCTTGACTACTAAGTTCTAAAAATTCTTGATCTGTATTAAAACTAAATTTTTTTAAATCTAGCCCTGTAATACGCATTAATAATATTATTAGTACAAAATATTGTATAATATTTACTATATTTAAAATATCTCGATATATAAAAACCTCTGATATTAGGTTATCGTTTGTATAACTATTAAAAAATGACAACAAAGAAGCACAATCATAAATCATTAAAATATATTCAACTATTATTACTAAATATAATTTCCATGGTTTTTTCTTATGTCTAAGTAAAAACAATAAGGCAATACTAATTAATATTAAAAATATTGCCGCAACAAAAAGTGATGCTGTCACTTTAGTAGAAATACCCTCTAAATTTTCATTATATGTCCCAAATGATACGAATTCTTTGACAAATGACCTTAAATTATATATTTTATAGTAAACAAATCCCCATAGTATAAGCATTAATATATGTATTTTCTTAAAATTTTTAATTAAAAATGCATACGGTTTTCTAAATACCATTTTTCTTCCCCATTTCTTATCTTTACAGTAATTATAGCATGTATACAAATCGATGTAAATTTATTTAAAAGAAAAAAATAACGCTCAAACATTTTAAGCATTATTTTCTATCTATTAATCTTCTCTTTCTAAATAATCAACACCCTTATGTGGTTCATCTCTTAAAAGATTATTATAATTTTGTTGCCTTAAGGCCTCATATATCACAATAGCACAACAATTAGATAAGTTAAGAGCTCTTACATTAGCGCTCATAGGTATTCTCATACATTTATCTAAATGATCTTTAAGTATTTCTTTAGGAAGGCCGGTAGATTCTTTTCCAAATATAAAATATAGTTCTTCATTACTTTTATTACTATAATCAAAACTAGTATGTGGTATATGACCATATCTTGTGAAGAAATAATATTCTCCCTTATTTTTACTAACAAAATCATCAAAATTTTCATAAACATGATATCTTAACTTATCAATATAATTTACTCCACTTCTCTTTAAATGAGCATCATCTAACACAAAACCTAATGGTTTGATCAAATGAAGTGTTGTATCTGTCGCAACACAAGTTCTCATAATATTCCCCGTATTTTGTGGAATTTCTGGTTCAAATAAAACTATATTATTCATAACTACCTCCTCTAAAAGAAAAAGACTAATTAGTCTTTCCTATCTTATGTATTTCTATAAATTGTTTCATTTTTGAAATAGATAAACTATTACCATCCTCTCCTTGTACAAGTCCAGTTACTTTTCCATCTGTAAATTCTACTAGTAAAGGATAATTCTTTGTAAGTTTTATCTTATAATTATATTTATTGTTAAAATCTTTTACAAAACTATCAATATCTGTATTACTTAAATTTAAATAAATAATACTATCTTGTAAATTTTTCGCAACAACTATCTTTTTAAAGTCTTTTTCAAAATTTCTACATTTTTCTTCACTCGCTGTACACATATAAACAACACTACTAGGATTTTCTAAAATATAATGTTCAAAGTCACTTTCTGTTATTTCATAATTAAGAGTTCCTCTAATAACCGGAATTTCTTTTTTGTAATCATTACAAACCGTATACCATTTACAAATATACCACACAAGTAAAACAACAGCTAAAAATATCAAGGCCAAAATGAAATAATTCTTAACTATTTTCTTATTACTATTTGTCATTAATACTCACCACCATTCGCATATCTATAATTAGTTTAACACATTTTTTTATTTTTAGATATTATAATTTTTATTCTTTACATAAATGTCGTATCAACTCTTAAACTAACTTCATCTAGATTATGTTCATAAAAGTCAAGTTTATTTCTTTTTAAATAGTTATAAACATGAGTATAGACGCCATCATAAAATACTGGAAATCTTCTATTTTTACTGTCTATTAAGAAACTAGTATCTCTACACTTCAATAAATCTCCCTTTATAATCATAAGTTCTGCTCTACCTAAAGCAAAGACTTCAAGATTTGGCTTAAAACCAAATGTTGCAACAAATTCCTTTTGTAATAATTTAATATCCTCATAAGTAAGTTCTAAAGATAAAGTTACACATTTATAACCCATTTTATGTAAATAATAAACTGTATATCTATTAAAAACATTAAAGGTATAATCACAAATATCATTCTTAGTTTTACTTAAACAAATATCATGAATCAAATTCTTTTCATAAAAACAAACATTTAATAAATTACGCCTTCCACTATAATATATATTCGGATACTTATTCTTATATTTATCATAAATGTCTTTTTTTGTCACATATATTCTATCATATTTATAATCTATTGCTTTTAAAAAGTTAGCTAGATCATTAACCAATATAGATTTAGCTGGTAAAACTTCTACATCAAGTTTTGAAAAATTTACATCACAAATCCTTTTTTTCTTAACTTTTGTCCTTAATTCAGTAAGTTTATCTAAAATTTCTCTCCTAATTTCATTAAGTTCCTTAATTGGAATAAATAACTGTTCATCCATATCTACAGTAATATCTTTAACTCTATATACTGTATCATTTGTTTTTTGTAATTGTTTTCTAATTCTATCTTCAGTAGTAGGACTATTTAATGCCTTAGCTACTATTTTGCCTGTAAGTAAAACCTTATTTGTACCATCACTTACTATTAATTTTAATGGTTCAGATGCCTTAGTTACTAATTTAAATGAAACATCTACTTTTCTTTTTTCATATGCTAAAATTTCTTTTTCTAAGACCTTAGAACTAGTTAAATTTACCTTATCTAAACTTGTAAGTCCAATTTTATTATCTACATAACAAATATTTTCAGCACATGAAGTAAGCTTATTTTTTTTATCATATAAAAAGTTAACTACTAATCCTTTCTTACTTTCCATAAATCTAATACCATCTTCTTGATGTAACGGATAATCAAGTTTAATTTTAATTTTATTTTTATTTACACTAATTACTTTTCCAATTGTTTTTCCCTGATGATTTGGAGATTTTGTATTTAATAAATTAGAATCATTAATATTAAATAAATGACCAAAGGTAAACTCTCTATTAAATAGTATTTTTAGTTTTTCCTCTTCCTTATCTATATCTACATCTACTCCATCTATTAACATCCTATAAAATTTAGTAATAAAATAAACATAAGAACTTGACTTCATTCTTCCTTCTATTTTTAAAGAACAAACTCCACTATTTAATAATTCTTTAATTCTTTTAGTAGTATTTAATTCCTTCATACTTAACAAGTAACCAGAATTAACTATTTTTCCATTTGTTTCTAATTTATAAGGAAGACGACAACATCCAGTACATTCACCCCTATTACCACTCCTGTGTCCTATCATACTACTAAAAAGACAACATCCAGAATAACTAACACACAATGCTCCATGAATAAATATTTCTTTTTCAATATCAACATCCATCATCTTAATTTCATCTATTGAAAGTTCTCTAGATAAAACAGCTCTCTTTACTCCCAACTTTTTCAGTAATATTAAAGTATCTTTACTACTATTATTAAACTGAGTTGAAGCATGAATTTCAAGATCCGGATACATTTCTCTAACTAAACAAATCATTCCTAAATCTTGCATTATAAGAGCATCAACACCTTCTAAATACAAGAATTTAACTTTTTCTAAAAAGTCATCTACTTCTGTATCCTTAATCAAAGTATTCATTGTAACATATAAACGAACACCAAACAAATGACATAGTTTAATTGCTGATTTTATTTCATCCATTGTAAAATTAGGAGCAAAAGCTCTAGCACCATAACTTTTTAGCGAAACATAAACAGCATCTGCCCCAGCATCTATTGCCATTTCTAAAGATTTATAATCACCTGCTGGACTAAGCAATTCTATTTTTTTCATACTACAACTTCCCTTCTCCATATATTTTACTACATATAAACAATTTTTACGAGGATATTAATTTAGTTATATCATTATCGCTCTTTAAACATTCATCTAAATAACAAACGTTTGCTTTATCTAATCTAATCATTTCCATCATAATATTTTTATCTTTTCTAACAACTGGCATAGTATAAGCAAGTAATCTGTAATCTTTTCTTAATACATATAACGCAAGATCTAAATCAGATCTAGCAATAAAAGACAAATTAGCATATTTAATAACATCATGTTCCAAATACTCTTTCAAATAACCTACATATAAATTATAAATTTCTGGATCTTTTAAAAATTTATTTCTATTTTTATACAAATAAGTATTTTTTAAAGATTCGTCCAACAAAATATCACCATCAAGTATTAAGCAAGCATTTCTATTATTTTTTAACACTTCTAATAAAACCGTACAACTAAATCCTTCAACCACATATAAAACCATAGGATTACGACTGCCCAAATTAATTAGTTTGTAATCATCAAGAGCATCTATATATTTTATCAACAAATAATCTTTTTCAATATATTTTAAAAGTAAGTTATAAGGAATTTCTATTTTTTTACCATTAGTATTAGGATCATTTATAAAGTCTCTAATCATATTAAAATTATTGTTATTAAATTTAGAACAACAAAAGTATTTATCTGTAAAAACACGAGTATCTAATCCTTTTATATACTTAAATAAACTTATATTTAGAGTATCATCAAAAATATTATTTAATTCATCTAAGAAATTTTTAATAACATCTAGACAGCATCCACAATCACACATATATAAATCATATACTTTATCTATTTCACAGATTAATTTTATTATTTTTTCTTTTTCTTCCATAAAACAACCTCATAAGCACAAGAAAAGATAGCTTATTTAGCTACCTCTACTAGTTGATATACTTCAATAATATCTTTTTCTTTATAATCTTGACAATTCTCTAAAGTAATACCACAATCCATATCTTTCTTTACTTCTTTTACTTGATCTTTCTCATGTTGTAATGTTTTAATTTTTCCATTATAAACGACTATACCATCACGTATTATTCTAGCATTATCATTATTTTTAATAACTCCATCTAAAACATGACATCCAGCAATCAAGCCCACTTTAGAAAATTTAAATATTTGTCTAATTTCTAGAGTACCAACTACTTTTTCCTCATAAGTAGGCTCTAGCATTCCTCTCATAGAACTTTCCATTTCTTCTACCAATTTATAAATAATATCATATGTTTTTATATCTACACCATATTCATTTGCTGTATCTTTTATTTTAGCAGTAGCACGAACATTAAATCCTAAAATCAAAGCATTTGAGGCACTTGCCAAAACAATATCACTCTCTGTAATAGCTCCTACACTACCATGAATGACTGATAATTTTACGCCATCAACATCAATTTTTTCAAGTGAAGATTTTACAGCTTCTAAGCTACCATTAACATCTGTTTTTAAAACAATATTAATAGTCTTAGTACCTTCTTTTATTTTATCAAATAAATCATCAAAACTAATCTTTTGATTATTAAAGTGTTTCTCTTTTTCTCTTAGACTTCTTTCATTAGCAATTTGTTTTGCCTCTTTTTCAGTTTCAAACGCCATGAACTTGTCACCTGCACTTGGAATATTTGCAAATCCAGTTACCTCAACAGGGATAGAAGGAAGAGCTTCAACAATATTCTCCCCTAAGTCATTTTTTAAAGTTCTTATTTTACCAAAGCTAGTACCAATAACAACAGGATCACCAAGTCTTAAAGTACCGTTTTGAATTAATAAACTTATTACATTTCCAACTTTTTTATCTTGTCTTGACTCAATTACTACACCACTAGCATAACGTGAAGGATTTGCCTTATATTCATTCATTTCAGCAACTAATAAGATACTTTCCAAAAGTTCGTTAACACCTTCACCAGTATGAGCTGAGATACGATTTACAATAATATCTCCACCCCATTCTTCTGGTGTAAGACCGTTTTCTACTAACTGAGTTAATACACGATCAACATTTGCTCCTTCTTTATCTATTTTATTGATTGCAACAATAATTGGAACACCAGCTGCTTTAGCGTGATCGATAGCTTCTTTTGTTTGAGGCATAACTCCATCATCTGCCGCTACTATTATTATTACTATATCAGTAACACTTGCCCCTCTAGCACGCATTTGTGTAAATGCTTCATGTCCAGGTGTATCAATAAATGTAATATTTTCTCCATTACAAGTAACAGAATAAGCTCCAATAGCCTGTGTAATACCACCAGCTTCTAAACTTGCAATCTTACTCTTACGAATATAATCAAGTAAAGTTGTTTTACCATGATCAACATGACCCATAATTGTTACAACAGGAGGACGTTTTACTAAATCTTCTTCTCTATCTTCAATCTCAAAACTTTCAAAATTTGAAATATCAGCTGTTTCTTCTTTCTTTAGAACCTTATCAAACTCACTAACTAAAACCTCAGTAGTTTCAAAATCAACACTTTGATTCAAATTAACCATTATTCCAAGTTCCATTAACTTCTTTATAAGTAAAGCCCCACTTACATTTAAAGCTGTAGCGAGCTCAGAAACAGTCATTCCATCTTTATAAAGAATAACATTCGAATCTATATCCTGAACATTACTTTGTAATTTTTCACGATGTTTATACATCTTTTTCTTTTCTGCTTGAAAATTCTTTTTAGCATCCTGTTGTCTCTTTTGTTTTGATTTAACTTTTTCAAATTTATCTTCATTATCAAAGTCAAATTTAGATCCTTCAGTCATCTCTAAAGCTTTATCATAGGTTTTTTCATCTTCCAAATATTCACTAAGTTCTTCACTAATTTCTGAAGAATCCTCCATATTATTTGAAGAAATATAATTATCTAATTTTACAATATCTGTCTCAGATAATAATGATGAAGGATCAATATTATTTATCCCTAATTCCTTACAAATTTCTTTTATTTTTTCAATGTCTAAGTTTACATCATTTGCATACTCCAATAAACTCATCATGAAAACCACCTCACTTTCTTACATTTTTTCTATTTCATTTTTTACCTCTTCATATGTTTCATCACTAATTGTACATTCTAATCTTTTTTCTAATATTTTAGTTTTTTTAGCCTTTTCTAATACATCTACATCTTTTTTAATATATGCACCACGGCCATTAATTTTTCCACTTAAATCACAAACAACCGTTCCGTCTGTTGTTCTAACGATTCTTAACAATTCACGTTTAGGAAGTTTTTCTCCCGTCACAACACAACTTCTCATAGGTATTTTTTTTTGTTTCATGTTATCACCTATTCTTCTGTTCTAATGTTTATTCCATTTTCACTTGCTTGTTCACGAGTTTTTATGTCTATTTTATAGTGTGTTAATCTACTAGCAAGTCTTGCATTTTGACCTCTTTTTCCGATAGCTAAAGAGAAGTTATCATCATCTGCTATTACCATTGCTTCTTGTTTTTTAGGATCAGTAATAATTACTGTTAAATTCTTAGCAGGACTTAAACTATTAGCAATAAAAACAGCTGGATCTTTGTCATATCTAACAACGTCTATTTTTTCTCCACCTAATTCATTAATAATACGTGCAATTCTGCTTCCTTTTTCTCCAATACATGCTCCTATTGGATCTACATTAGGATTTTCTGAATAAACTGCTACCTTACTTCTTGAACCAGCATCTCTTGCTACACTATATAAAAGAACTGTTCCATCACTAAGTTCAGGTATTTCAAGTTCAAATAATCTCTTAACAAAACCATAATGTACACGTGAAAGTAAAACTAATAGACTCTTACCATTATTATCAACTTTAGTAACATAAACCTTTATTTGGCTACCCATTTCTATTTTTTCACCTGGAATAATATCTTTCTTAGGTAATATTCCATTAGTACGACCTAAATCTATATAATAGTTATCTGGATCTTCTAAAGCTACTGTACCAACTAACATTTCATCTTGCTTATCACCAAACTCTGCCATGATACTATTTCTTTCAGCTTCTCTAATTTTTTGAACTACTACTTGTTTTGCAGTTGAAGTAGCAACACGACCAAAGTCTTTTGGTGTCACTTCTGTATCAATAGTATCACCAACATTTAAAGTCTTATCAATCTTTCTTGCATCACTTAATTTAATTTCAACATTAGGATTAAAGTAAGAATATTTTTCTTCCTCTTTTTCTTCATCTTCTGCTACTTCTTCTTCATCCTCATCATCTTCATCTGTATAATGTTCAAATAAATAATCTTCATATTCTTCTTTAGTCATTTTTGAATCATCTACAACAGTTAAATAAGAGTAAACTTTTATTTCTCCTGTTTCACGATTAAATACTACTTTAACATTAGTATTAGAATTAAAATTCTTTTTATAAGCAGATGTCAAAGCAAGTTCCATTGCATCATATACTACTTCAGGATCTATATTTTTTTCTTTTGTAATTTCATTTAAGGCTTTTAAAAATTCTTTACTATTCATTACAATCATCTCCCTTCACTTTTGAATGAATATCTAAAACATACTCTCCATCAACTAGGTCAAGCTCATCTATAATAGGGTTAATAATTTTAGAAGCTTCTGTTATACGTGTAACATCTATTACATCATCACTGTCCAACTCAACATTTAAAGTTTTAATACCTTCTTCAGTACTCATATAAACATCAGTTACAAACATACCTAAGTCTAAAATCTTAGCATCTAGAGCATTTTTAACTTTTTCCTTCATAACTCCTCCTACAAATATAAAGAGTGGGCCTAAATTCCCACTCCTTTCTTATGTGTATTATATCATACTTTTTTTAAATTACAAACATTTATTTTAATTCAAATATATAATCTGTTTGGAAAGAATAAATTTGATCAAGTGCATTTACATTTGATGAACAAGATGTTTTATATGTATCTCCCCACATTTTAAATGAATAAGAACCTGCTTTTGAATTGTAATTCTTAATTGTAAATGTTTTCGTAATATCTACTGATTTACCATTACCACTCCAATCGGTCTTAACGCTTTGAGTATCACTTGTACAATTGGCATTAGTAAAGGTTCTATTTCCTTTCTTTAAACACATATATCTATTATATCCACTTGAATAAGTACCAAAATATCCATTTGCAACTGCAAACGTTATCTTTACCTTTAAATCACTACCAGAAACCGATGTTGTCAGAGATGAAATTTTCATATTGGCATATGTTTTATCGCCATGATTATTTACATTATATCCAGCAGTATAACAATTAGTACCACTGTCTACAGCTTGCGAACAAGATTTAGTCGTAGAACCACCAGATGCATTAGCCACACCATTATGCATTGTACAGAATCTTGTACTCCAATATTTTGTCTTAACAAAAGTTAATGATGTTGATATATCTTTTGAAATAGAGTTTCCTGCATAATCTTTTACAACAACTGTATAAGTTGTTCCAGCCTGAATAGTTGTTTTTTTACTAGTCGTAATTTTAGAAATATTACTTAAACTATAAGTACTACCAGAATTAACAGCAACATAACCACTATCATTTGTACAGTCCCCACCCTTTATCTTAACACAGTAAGATTTAATACCAGAAATTGTATCTTTTGCCGCAAAACTAATTTTATTATTGCTAGTTGTAAGAGAAGTAAATGATGGCTTACTGTGATCTAGTTTAATTGTATATGATGATGTAGTTTTAGTATTACCAGCATTATCCATCGTTCTAAATTTAAGTGTTGAAACACCTTCTGCATTTACATCAAATTGAGTTCTTGATAACCACTTTCCTTGATTTCCATTACTACTGTTAGTAGCGCTTCCAGAATCAATCCATAATTGTGGATAACCACTCTTAATACCACTTACAGAATCACTATTTGATAAGAATATCGTTATATATTTATTACTCCAACTGTTATTTTTATATTCATCGTTATTTACAGAAGCTGTCTCACTAGTACTACTTCTTTTAGTCATTTTAACTCCTAAATTAGGAGCGCCAGTGTCTACCTTAACACTAACATTAGTCATATTTGTAGTACCAGTTGACTTAGTAGCTTCAAATTGTAGGTTACTTATACCATTAGAATTAACATCGTGATATTTCTTTGTAGACCATGATAAACAAGTAGATGTTGATGTAGAATTAGCTGCCGCACCACATGCCCTTTCTTTAAAGGTTGTTCCTGAAGAAGAACTTGCCTCACAATATACACAATTATTACTCCATGAACCAGGTGTATAGCTACCATTATTAGTACTAGGACGACTTGTAACAGCTATACAACTTGTTTTCTTAACACAAGCAACAGAAATAGCTGGCCTATCAGTGTCTATCTTAAACATAACCCTTATACCACCAGAATTTGATGCTTTATCTGAGGCAGTAATATAAAATATATGAGTTCCTGTAACATTACGAACATATTCATATGAAGAACTTGGGGTAGTACCAGAAACCAAAGTATTATTCTGTGATTGCGAAGTGCCATTTCCAATTCTAAATGTGGAAATACCACTAGCACTATCATTTATAGATATTTTTATTTTTACATAGGAATATGCTGTATCTGTTATATCAATATTATTAGATTTTGACACTATAGTGTTACCATTAGCATCATACAATGTAACACTTATTTTAGGAGGGGTTACATCTTGATAAACACCTGTAGTACAAGTTGTACTATTTCCTGCTTTATCATAAATATTTGCAACTTGATAACTTGGAAGGCTTCTATCTTGAGAAGCAGTAAGCGTTACAGAAGTATTCGCTTGTTTGCATCCACTTCCACCCTTATCACTACATACTGCCGTTAAATTTAAATCTTTATTTGTATAATGAAGGGAATCATACCCTATACCAGCATCTCTACTAACAGAACAAGTAGGCCTAACTTTATCTATTTGATAATAAATTGATTCAGTAGTATCCGTATTGTTATTAGAATCATAACATATAACTTTCAATTTATTTTTTCCATTAGAAGTAATATTGATATTCTTATCACGTGTATTGTGTCCCACAACTAAAGTAGAATTAGTCACGGAATTAGTATCAACATCAGTATTTTCTAAACTTACATCAAATTTATTAACTCCACCTTTTTTAGTAATTAAAGTATCTATATTTGAATTAGTCCAAGTGTTTTGAACATAATTATCAGCTGAAAATTCTATTTGATTTTTACAGTCAAGCTTAAACTTTAATGTCACCTCACCTGATTTTCCATTAGCTTCTTTTCCGCCCCAATTATAAGCCCAGCCTCTTACATAATAAGTACCGTCACTATCTAAGTTAATATTTACTACTACTTTTTCTTGATTTTTTCCTTTAATGCTCTTCCAACCAGTATCGTAATAAACTAAATCATTGTTATTTTCCCCACTATACTTTTTATAAATAACATATCTATAGCTTGCTACACCATAGTTTTCCTGCGAGACATTTTTAGTTGCAGTATCATTTACAGTCATTATTAATTTATATTCTTCATTATCACGACTGGCAGTATTACCATCAGTAAGACTAAATTGAAGTTCAGGATTTTTATATTCAACACTTGTAAATTCATTACCACAATTTAAATAACTATAATAGAGATTATTAGTATTAGATAACTTTTTAACACAAGCTTTACTTTTATCACCATTACATACTTTTTTATTATAATCTAATACTTTATCAATATATTTAAAATTAATCAAAGTATTTAAAGTAACACAACTTTCTTCTCCAGATGCCTGTGGCATCTTTCCTTTATTATCATTATAAAAGTCCCTGCCTGACTGTGTTAGTAACTTTTCTTGAGCAATATAATAGTTTTTCTTTGCCTTTTTTATATAAGTGCTATATCCTCCAATTGCAACACCAGACAAAATTCCAAGTATTACTATTACAGCCAAAATTTCAACTAATGTAAATCCTAATTGTTTCTTTCTCATACCAATACCTACCTTATATTTATAAGTATAACATAGACCTAAAAAAATTTATAACTTTTTTAAAAAATTTGTTGACAAAATTACCTCAATTGATTATTATAGTAATCACCAATTCGGTATTAGGCGAATTGGTCGCTAGTATCACACTAGCCAACCCCTTTTTATTCTTTTTTTGAGACTGCCCTCAGGGGGTGCAGTCTCTATTTTTTTGTTCAAATTTCAAAAAAAAAAAATGAACTTATTGTTCACTTTTAGCTTAAAACTTTTATATGTTCTTCTTGAAGTACATCAACATTAGAATTTTCTGCATAATCCTTAATTATTTCTAAAGCTTCAATGGAATCTCCATCTTCATATAACAAACAACCATCAACATTATAGCTATCATCATACCATGCATTATTAACCATAACCACTTTATTTAATAAATTAGGAAATAGACTTAAAACACCTTTGCTTATATTTTCATTAACCTTTTTAGGAAGTGTTGCAACTATAACATCAGGTTCATCAAAATCTGTAGTCCAAATAATAGCGTGATTATTTGCCGCTATATGATTAGCTATTTCCATTCCATTAAGTGATTGAATATCTAACTCATCACTAATAAAAGCATCTGGTACCATCTCTTTCAATCTTAAAAATGCATCCGTATGAAATTCAAATCCATCTAATTTAGGTAATGAAACAATATTACCATCTTCTTTAATAAGAATTATAGAATTTTCCTTAAATATATCTTTCATTAATTTTTCTCCTCTCAAGTAACACGAAGTGCTTTAAATTATACCACAAAACAAAGAAAATTGCAAGAAAAAGTATAGAAAACAAAAGTAGTATGCTATTAAAACATACTACTTTCTTTAATTTATATTACTCTTTTATTGCTCTTTGTTTACTAAACTTTGATAATAATCATAGCGTTCCATCGCTTCTTTCTTATTATCTTCTAATAATTTTTTATAATCGTTATTAACATTTTTTAAACTACGATATCTATTTTCACCACTCAAAAACTCTATATAATTAGTAAAATCTGCTTTTGAGTCTAGAGAAAACTTAGAAGTTTCCGGATTAAAATGGAACAATGGGAAATATCCAACTTTTGTAGCCATTTTCTCTTCTTCTATACTGTTATTCATTCCTTTTAGAATTCCCTGTGCAATACATGGAGAATACGCTATTACAATGGAAGGTCCATTATATGCTTCTGCTTCCTTTAAGACTTTTATAGCCTGTTGAGGATTAAATCCTAAAGAAATTGTTCCAACATAAACATGTGAATATGTAAGAGCTATCTTAGCCAAATCTTTTTTAGCAACCCTCTTACCACTAGCTGCAAACTTTGCTACAGCACCTTTTCTAGTAGACTTAGATGCCTGACCTCCAGTGTTAGAATAAACCTCTGTATCTAATACTAAAATATTAACATTATCATGACTAGCTAATACATGATCAATACCATTATAACCAATATCATAAGCCCATCCATCTCCACCAACGGTCCAAATAGATTTTGGCTTAATAAAACTCTTAAGTGATTTTAATTCATCTATTTTAGTATTATCAACTATATTATATAGCTTATCTGCTGTTTCGATATTTATATCATCTGCATAAGCTTTATATATTTTGGCCTCACTCTTTTTTACCTTATCTATATTATCATTAATAAGAGTTACAATACGATTCTTTAAAGCATCATCCGCAATTCTCATACCATAACCAAATTCGGCATTATCTTCAAACAAGGAATTAGCCCAAGGAACACTATATGGACTTGATGGATTACTCGCACCATATATAGAAGAACACCCCGTAGCGTTAGCTATCACTAGATTATCTCCAAATAATTGCGTTAAAAGTTTTAAATATGGTGTTTCACCACAACCACTACAAGCTCCACTAAATTCAAATTTCGGCGTTCTAAACTGACTACCCTTTACTGTATCTGTAGTCATTACCCTTTTTTCCGTAACTTCGTTAAATAAATAATTTGAATTAACATATTCCTCACGTGTTATTTGGTCTTTATCAACCATAGTAAGAGCCTTTTTCCCCTTCTTACCAGGACAAATATTACTACACAAACTACATCCTGTACAATCTGGATAACTGATACCAATTGTATATTTCAAGTTGCAATCTTTTATATTAGCATCCATCAATTTACTAGCAAGAGTATCAGGAGCATCTAGTGCCTCATTTTCATCAAGTAAGAATGGTCTAACAACTGCATGTGGACAAACAAGTGAACAAAGTCCACAATTAATACAGTTTTCAGGATCATAATGTGGGCAAGTATCAGAAATATTTCTCTTTTCCCTCCTACTTGTACCAGCCTCCAAACTTCCATCAGATGAATTTAAGAATTTACTAACTGGTAAGCTGTTTCCTTCCATCTGTTCTATAACCTCAAAAGTATCTAAGTCCCCCTTCATCTCAGGAACATATGTAACATCGGGAATTTTAACTTGTTCATACTTATTAACACAACTGTCAACAGATAAAATATTACGCTTAACTACATCATCACCCTTATTCTTAAATCTAAGAGCAATATTATCTTTTATTTGTTTCAAGGCAAAATCAAAGTCTATTATCTTACCTAATTTAAATATTAAAGTTTCCATAATAGTACTAATCTTACCATCAATACCATTCTCTTTAGCAATCAAAGAGGCATCAACTATATAAAACTTAACATTTCTCTTCTTTAAAATATTTTTATCATAATTAGTTAAATACTTTAATATTTGATTTTTATCTTTTTTAGTATTAAGTAAGAATATTCCATTATTGTCAATAGAATCTAAAATATGCATCTTTTGTAAATAACTATCTTTTGTACAAACTATAAGTTTAGCCTTTTCAACATAATAAGTTGACTTGATTGGATTCTTGCCAAACCTTAAGTTGGAAATAGTTACTCCTCCACTTTTTTTAGAATCATACTTAAAATAACCTTGGACATAAGCATTAGTATAAGTACCCGTAATTTTCATTAAGTCTTTTGAAGCACTGACCATTCCATCTGAACCATATCCATATATTAAGAATCCTGTATTAGTAGTTGGAAGCTTAAACTTAGGGTCATATTTTATACTTAAGTTTGTAACATCATCATCTATTCCTACCGTAAAATTAGTATGACATTCCTTTACATCTAGGAAATCAAATACCCCTTTTATCATTGCCGGAGTAGTATTTTTACTAGAAAGTCCATATCTTCCACCAAATACTCTTATTTTATCATTAACATCTTTTACTGTTTTTAAAACATCTAGATAAAGTGGTTCACCACTCGCCCCAGCTTCTTTAGTTCTATCTAAAACTGCAATTTTTTTAACTGTCTTCGGTAATACTCTTAAAAAGTGTTTTGCAGAAAATGGTCTGTATAGATGTACCTCTAATAATCCAACATTGTGACCTTTTTTTGTTAAATAATCAACTGTTTCTTTTATAGTTTCACAAACAGACCCCATCGCCACTATAACTTTTGTTGCTGTTGCACTACCATAATAATTAAATGGTTTATAATTTTGTCCTGTTATCTTATTTATTTCATCCATATAAGATGAAACTATATCTGGTAACTTATTATAGTATTCATTACGTGCCTCAGTTACCTGAAAGTAAATATCCTCATTTTGTGATGTACCACGTGTTACAGGATTTATTGGATTTAAGGCTCTATTTCTAAAATCACTAAGAGCTTTTTGATCAATTAATTCATAAACTTTATCCATATCTAATACATCAATTTTTTGTAATTCGTGACTAGTCCTAAATCCATCATTAAAGTTTACAAATGGAACACTACCTTTAATAGTTGACAAATAAGAAACAGCTGTTAAATCCATACATTCTTGAACAGAACTTGACGCTAAAATAGCAAACCCAGTTTGTCTTACAGCATAAATATCTTGATGATCTCCAAATATTGATAAGGCATGTGTCGCAAGTGATCTTGCTGAAACATTTATAACGCAAGGAAAAAGTTGTCCGGCTATTTTATACATATTAGGAATCATCAATAATAATCCTTGACTAGCTGTATAAGTAGATGTTAAACATCCTGACTGTACTGATCCATGCACTAATCCAATAGCACCAGCTTCACTTTCCATTTCTACTACTTTGACTGGTAATCCAAAAAAATTCTTTTTGCCTTCACTCGCCCATTTATCAGTAACTTCTGCCATGGTAGAGGCCGGGGTAATAGGATAAATTCCTGCTACTTCTGTAAAAGGATATGCTGCATAACTACAAGCTTCATTTCCATCCATTATCTTTTTCATGATTAATCCCACCTATCTTTATATATTATACAATAATATTTATTCTAATAAAAGAAGAAAAGAAGTAAACTTATACTTCTTAAAAACTATTTCTTAACTGTTGGTACTTTTTTATTATTTTTATTTGTTACTATCCAAGCATTAGATACTGTTCTACCACCATACTCTTTTCCTGCACTTGGACGATTATATAGTTTACCATTAACTGCCATTGTAGTTGAAGCACCACCATCAAGATTAGCTGCATTATAAGCCTTATAACGCAATAGTACTTCTATGATATCATTCATTGTAGCTCCTAAGCTATAACCAGGTAATCTACCTTCAATTGATAAAAATAATACTACACCATCTTTTCTTTGTGCAATAACGGTACGAGGAGCTCTACCCCAACCACCATCACCTTTGATAGTTGCAACTTTACCATTGACAATAAGGAAAGGTCCAAATTCAACAGCATCTTCCATTCCATCTTTAATAGCAACATCAGGAACATCATTAGTTAAATACATCTTATGATCTTTAGTAAAACCTATAAGTCCCCCTGAACCACCATCATGTGTCCAAATAAGTTTACCATCTTTTATTATAGAACCATATGGAGTAGAACCATTTCCCCAACCATCAAGGTCTTCAAATCCTCCACCATTAATTCCAACTAATCCATCATTTTCTACACAAAGTTTAGCAACACTCTGTCCCATTTTACCAAGTTTTTTAGGAACAGCCAAATCTACATCACTAGGATCATAAACAACAGTTAGATACCCTTTAAAGTTTTCTTCCTGAATTCTAATAATCTTATAAACATCATTATCTGGATCTTTATTAAACATTTCTTGTTCATATTTAGATGTATAGTGTTTTTTACTTCCATTTGTATCAATAACTATATCATTCAAATTCACTTTTTCATTAACTCCCACAATATAGTTAGCACTCATAACATCATCTACACTTTTTTCACTATATAATGTATAAGCTAAATATCTATGAGACATAGTAGTCATAGCTGTTGGAATCCAAAAGTTTTTAAATGAAACAATAGGTGTATAAATAATAACAAGCGCTACTGCCACTAAAAAATCTAAACCTATAACAAAATATGTAAATTTGCTTAATTTTATTTTACTTTTCTTCTTATTTTTCTTCATAAAACTACTCCACTACATAAGGATTATTTATACTACCATCCCCTGCTTTTATAAATGTCTTATCTAAACATATAACAGGTACAATTTTTTTCTTCTCACTAACTTTAACTTCATCAATAAGACCAAGTTTATTATAAGTATATACTAAGTTTCCAACATTAGAAGTACTATTAATTAAATAATAAGTATCTAAAGTCGTATTATCATTAAAGTCTACCATATTTAACATTCCAACTTTCGCAACAACACTATCTTTATATACATTCGTATAACTATAACCACCATCACCAACTAATGAAATCTCACCAGTATAAAAACTACATTGTCCTAAATAATTTTTATAAGTCAAACTATTATAATATGTTCTATTTAAATAATAGCCTATATTACTTCTATTTAATAATTCAAATTGTGTTCCCTTAGTATTAAAAGCAAGTTCTACATCTACATTTTTTACTTTCAAATAATCATTTAATCTTAATCTTAAATTATTATTATTATCTTCTATTACTTGATATAAATCATTTCCCATTTTTACATATTTATTTATATAATTATCATTTCCTTCTTGATTTACAACATAAGGATTACCTATACTTCCATCACCACCAGTAATTAAAATATTTTTCTTTAACATCATTACTGGTCTAATACCATATCCTTCATAATTAGAAACCCCACTAGCCGTACCATCTGCTGCAACTACTAATGGATTACCATCAGTATCACTTCCTAAAAGATAACTATAACTTCCATTATTTAAAAAGCTTTTTTTACCTCTTGCTCTTATATAATCTTCTATTTCTAAAATAGAAAAATAGGAATTTCCTTTTTTATTTTTACAACTTACTTTGTCATTCTTTAAAGTTCCTTCACAATAAGAAAACTTTTTAAGTAATTTTTCTACTCCAGGAATACTATTTTCATATATTCCACTATTTTCTACACTACTTTTATTTAACCATAAATTTATATTTGATTCTTGATATTTTTTACTATCTCCATAAATCATAACTCCATGGTTTTCATTAGCTATTATTTTTACTTCATTTGCATTCGTAACTTCAATAACTCTATATAGTCTATTAAAGACTTTAACATAGTTGTTTTCTACTAATCCACTAAAATAATAACCATCTTCACTTTTTCTAAAGCCATTATCTTCTGTCGTTATTTTATTATTATTTATAATAGCACTTGCTAAGGTATTGGCCTCTACCTTTTTCTTATTAGTTTCTTTAGTATAGTATAAAATACTTCTATATCCAAAATAAACCCCTAAACATATTATTAAAATAACACTTACTATATCAAATATTAGTTCTTTTGTTCCAACTATATGTTTTTCTTTTTTCTTTTTATTCTTCTTAACACTCATAAATCCTCCACATGAGACTACTAAATTATAACAAAACACTACATCTTTTTCAAGACTTGAAAAAAGACAATTAAAAAAAATGCTAGAACACCTTCTAGCATTTAATTATTTAATTTCTGTTATTTCTATTTCATAGTTTCCATTAGGAGACTCAACTGTAACTACATCTCCCACTTTATGATTTAATAAAGCTTTAGCAATAGGTGACTCATTAGATATTTTACTTTCAAATGGATCTGCTTCTTGACTACCTACAATTTTATATTCATCTTCATCGTCATCATCAATATATTTAATCGCAACAGTACTACCTAATCCAACAATATCTTTAGGGATATCATTTATTACTGTAACGTTTTCTAACATTTTTTCAATAGTTTTAATACGTCCCTCAATTTGTGCTTGTTCATTCTTAGCAGCATCATAATCAGCATTTTCTGATAAGTCACCAAGACTTCTTGCTTCCTTTATAGATTGGATATTTTCTGGTCTACGAACATTGATAAGATTATCTAGTTCTGCCTTTAAATCCTTTAAACCTTCCTCAGTTAAATAAACAGTATTTTTACTTGCCATAATAATCACCTCGTATATAATTAACAACTTTCTAAATATTACTATATAATACTGATAAAGTCAATATTTTTATTTATTTTTTCGGCTACTACCACCTCAAAAATATGACTAATTATATCACAAATTTTAAAATTTGTAAAGTATTATATAGCTAATTAATTTCTATTTGATGAAGGAAAAACATATCTGTCATACCGGCTATAAAATCAATAACCATTCTTTTAGGTGATGTATTTTTTAAGTAACTCTCATCTTGAGTATTTAAGAATATTTTAAATATAATATTTTCTTGGTCATTGTCATCTATTGCCTTCAAATATGACTGATATATTCTATACATTCCCTCTTTATAATATTCACAATCTTTACTTGTTGAAGCTTTATTATAAATATTTTTATAATTAAAATCTAATAATTCTTGTAAAGCATTATATACTTTATCACTCATTTTTATATATGGTTTATTCATACTCATACAAATTACATCAGTAACTATAGAATTAACAATTTCTCTATTTGTATTTCCTAGTACTTGAGTAATTTTTTCTGGAATATCACATCTGTTTAAAAGTCCTAAGTTAATAGCATCTTCTAAATCTCGTCCTATATAAGAAATTACATCACAAAGTCTAACAACACATCCTTCTAAGGTCATAGCGAAAGTGTTATTAACGTCCCTATTTTTATAACTATTTCTATATTGTTCTAAAACATCATCTAACGTTTTAGGAACAGGTTTATAAACTTGACATAGTTCTTCACCATTATGACATAAAATACCATCTAGTGTTTGAATTGTTAAGTTAAGACCCAATCCATTATTTTCAATATTCATATAACATCTCATACTTTGAACATTATGTGAAAAATATTCCCCTAATTCTTTTTGACTAATTCCGTTTAGAATAGATTCTCCCATATGTCCTAAAGGAGTATGACCAATATCATGCCCTAAACTAATAGCTTCTATCAAATCCGTATTAAGACGAAGAGCTCGTCCTATAGTTCTAGCTATTTTGCTAACCAATTGTACATGGACAATTCTTTTACTAACATGATCATTACTTTTAAAGGAATAAACCTGTGTTTTATCTAAATATCTAGTATAAGATAGTGAATGAATGATTCTATCTACATCCCTAAAATAAGGTGTTCTAAAATCTTCCTCCATCTTTTCAATTCTTAAAGCATCACTACTCTTACTAGCGTAATCACATAAATTTGAATCAATAAGTAAAAAGTTTAAACGAGCTTCATCTAATACATCCATTTAGTTAATCTCCTTCCTAAGCATTGAATATGCACAAACATCAAAATCTATTTTAACTCCAATAAAATATATATTATCAGGATGTCTTGCCACATCAACTAGATTGTAATTATCATCATATATTTTAGAAACTGTAAATGTCATTTCATCATGTGGTGTAAAAAGAGTTACTTTATCTCCCACTTTAAAATAATTTCTCTCTTTTATCTGTAACAAACATTTATCTCTATCATAGTCTATAACTTGTCCCAAATAGTCTTGATTAGATATTTCTACTCTCCCTGTATAATACTGATCACTAGCATCTGCTTCTTTTAAATAATAGTGTGTACTAACCTCTCTATTAGCAACTCTATCTAATATTTTTTCTTGTTTATTTAATACTTCATCGGTCAAAGTATGATTATAATAATTATCTATTATTTTTCTATAAGCTCCTATTACTGTTGCTAAATAATAAAGAGATCTCATTCTACCTTCTACTTTCATACTAGTAACATTCATTTCAATTAGCTCACTAACATACCTAGCCATATTTAAATCTTTAGTAGCCATTGTAAAATTACTACCATCATCAGTAGTAAATGCAAATCGACATACTTGACTACACCCTCCTCTATTAGCGTCTCTATTAGTAACATAGTTAGACAATGAACATCTTCCACTAACACACGTACACATAGCCCCATGAATAAACACTTCAATATCAATAGAGGCCTTATCAATAATTTCTTTTATTTCATCTTTTGAAAGTTCACGTGCTAATACAATTCTATCAACACCCATACTTTTATAAAATAATGCCGTCTCATAATTCATCGTTGAAGCCTGTGTTGATAGATGTACTTCAACCTGAGGATAATGTTGTTTTATATATCGAATAATAGCTAAATCACTAACAATAAAAGCATCAATTCCCGCTTCTACTACATCCCTAATATAATCATTAACTCCCAAAATATCCTCATTATGAAAAACGATGTTTAAAGTTAAAAATACTTTTTTTCCCAATTTATGGGCAAACTGACATCCTTCTTTTAAATCTTCTAAAGAAAAATTTGTAGCATTAGCTCTTAAATTATAGAGTTTTCCCCCTAAATATACTGCATCTGCTCCATATAATAAAGTAACCTTTAATCTCTCTAAGTCCCCTGCTGGACTAAGTAATTCTATTTTTTTCATTTTTTCACCTTATAAATAGTCTTTCTAAATAAAAATCCTGTATCTCCCTTAAATAAATTACGCATTGAGGAAACATAATCACAATAGTCCATCTTTTTATCAAGAACATTTCTTGTCCATTCTAGTCCCAAAATAAAATCATCATGATTAATATCATCTTCTATTAAATAAACATAATCAAGACCACTATCAACTATTTTTTCTAAACAAGAAGCATTATTTCTAATACTATCATACTTAAAAGTTGTCCCATCAGAATTTTCTTTTACCATATATTTTTGTTTTGATACTGGCTCATTAATAATGATATTTTCCCTAAAACCACAATTACTTACAAGTCTTCTCTTAGAAAAAGATACGACAGGATATCCTAGTAACATAAATATATTATGAGTATTTGATTTTTTATTTAGTTCTAATATTTCATCTATTGTTATTTCATTAGATAAATAAGCATATTTAACACCCAAGTCATAATAACAATTACAAGTATAGTAATTAGTAACCATATGTGTATTATTCCATACTAAATCAACATTCAAATTAAGTCTTCTCTTAATCTCCAATACTGCCATATCATAAAAGAAAATACCCGCTATACCAATTTTATCTAACTTTAACATAAGAGTTTCCAAATCCTTGATATCTTTATTACTAATCATTTTATTTATAACTACAAATATTTCTTTATCTGTCTTTGATAAAATAGCCTCTATCTCTTCTAAAGTAAAGTAGTTATTATAGTCAACTGCAAATCCTAAAATAGGAAGAACAAAACTATCTGCCATTTTATAAGCATCAAGATTAACAGCACTAGCTGGTTTCACCATTATTTTCATAACTTCGCCTCCATATCAAAAAAAGAAAGTATATCTTTCTATTTCTTAAACTCAGGTATTAATTTTTTAGGTATTTCATATACTAAAGAACCATCATACTTTATTTTATAATATTTTTCACTATACCACTTATCATTATCTTTTTCTCTATATAGTTTAACTCTTATATAAATCCAGTCTTTCTTTACTCCATATATTCCTGAAATAGATGCATTACCTGTAAAGAATCCTTCTTTTACTTTTTTAGTCTTTTCTGGATTACTTTTATTTAAATCATAAATAACTATTTTAGATGATAAAAGATAAAAATAATTTTTATAAAATAAATAGTTATCTTTCATTAAAGTATTTTCTTCATCATTTAAACTAATTATTAACTTATACGTATTATCTTTCTTATCTCTTTTAACGATAGCGTTATTATAATTAATTAATTTACTACTTTCATCTTTTGGTCCATAATAATACGTATTTCCTTTATAACTATAAAGTTCTTTAGTTAACACTACACCATACTTATATATATCAGAATCCCCATCTACTTTAGTTAAAAATAACCATGTTAGACTGTATGTCAAAACAACTATTACTAATAACGAACCTAAATATATAGCTTTTGTATATTTTTTTTCCATAGTATTAACTCCTTTTTCTGAAATATTATACTACTTGTCTTACATAAAGAAAACATTTATTTACTAAATTTTCTTAGGAATTTGCTTCATCACTAATTGGTACGTTACTATCTCCTGATGAAATACTTTTAGCATCAGCTGCTGTCCAACAAGAAGAAATATCAAATGCCACATTACTTCCACCTTCATTAATTCCAACATCGCCAAAACTACTTATAATTCCCATCGTTATATTAACTAAAAAAGGTAATAGAAAAACTATAACAGCACTCGCAATAGCGTTTGTAAACGTTTTAAAGGTTTTCTTATCATCTGGATTTAAAATTCCCTTTATTAAAGTAATAGTACCACCCACTATTAAAAGAATAGGAACAACTATTGCAGTAACACTAATTACCCTCCTAATAATTCCTAAAACTTCCTTTAAAGCATAATCTGAACAAGTATTAAGAATATAAAACATAACTTCACCCCACTATTTAATTAAAAACCTAAAGTCAGCTCTTGTAAAATAATCCTGTTCATCATATATAGAATATGTTTGAAAAGATTTATATACAACTAAACTATCATTTTCAATATAATAATTGACGCCACTTAATAAATCACTAACTTCCCTAAGCTTCAAATAACAATTATTATAATCACATTTTGAACTAGATATAATATCTTTTTTTACTTCATCTAAATATTTATTTTTAAATTTATTATTAATTTGCTTTTCTACATAATTATTATCAATGTTAAATAAGTTAAGTATTTCTGTATCACTAAGTGCTCTTGCACCATCACTTAAATCAAAAACATAACTCTTAAAATCAAACTGTAATCTATTACTACTATCCATTTTTTTAAATATTAACACCAATGATAAGTAATTACCAGAAACATTAAAACGATAACTTAAAGAATTAGTAGAGCTATTAGAATTTTTATAACTTGAAGAAAGTTTTTCCAATTGACCATTAAGTACTTTAGCAAAATCCGTATTTAAGTTAATATAAGGAATACTAGTTTCACTAGCACTATAAGTTACATAATCATAGATATAATCTTCATTTTTATCTAATTTATATTTTTCATATCTATTATTAACAAAGTGTCTTACTAGAAGTAAAATTATAGTTAAACCAACAACTACAGCAAAGGTTATAAATAACTTTTTATTAACTTCAAATTTTCCAATCTTCATACACTACTTTCTCCTTGTAACAGCTATACCATCACCAATTTTTTTAATTACTGTCTCATAACTATCATTTTCCTCTAAAAATGAAACATAATCTCTTATTTTTCTAGCTATACCTCTCACATTTCTACTTTCAATTTTTTCAGGATCCATATAGGTATAACCATGGAAAAATATATTATCAGTTATTATTGTACCATGTTTTTCCAAATTTTTTTCAAAATATGTAAAGAAATGAATATTTTGCGCCTTTGCGGCATCAAAAAATATTAAATCAAACTTTTTATCAATTTGAACATTAAAAGCATCATTAAAAATAAGGGTAATTCTGTTTTCTAATCCAAAATTTTTTATATTTTTAATTGCTTCTAGATATCTTTCTTCATCTCTTTCAATAGTTGTAATTTTTATTTTAGGATCTACTAAAGCCATACAAATAGCAGAATAACCAATAGCTGTACCAACTTCTAATATGCTTTTTACTCCTTGTTCTTGTACATAATTAGTTAAAAACTTTATCCCATCTTTTTGCATAATAGGTACTTTATTTTCTTTTGCGTACTTTTCTATTTCTTTAAGTAATACTTTATTTTCGTCTACCATATCCAATTACCCGCCTCTTTGATTTCCTTTATTGTTTGTAAATGTCCACTACTAGTTTTATTATAATATATTTTTCCATTCTTATCAGCAACAAAATAATAATAGTCGTTAGCTGTTGGATTAATTGATGCATCTATACTAGATTTAGAAACACTACAAATTGGACCAACAGGTAATTTTCCTGCCATATCACTTGCTCTTGTATTATAAGGATTACTTGTCGCAAATTCTTTCGCTGTTAAATCTCCAGTCATAGGTTTTTGAAAAGCATAGTAAGTAGTAACATCACTACCCAAATTCATATTAGCCGCTAATCGATTATTAAACACCCCAACTATCATTTTTCTATCTTTTGTATTAACGCCTTCAAGTTCAGCCATAGAAGCTAAAGTAATATATTTATGAATATTATTCAAAGATCTATAACTACTCAAATTTTTAGCAGTTTGATCTAACATAACTTGAATAATCTCTTTAACACTTGAATCTTTACTGAATTCATAAGTATCAGGAGCTAAATACCCTTCTAGAGGATAATAAATTCTAGAATCAAATATATCATTAGTCAAAAACCAATAATCTTGTTGTAAACTTTTAAGATAATTAGTATCATTCATGATATTAATAACTTCTTCATAGTTAACATTTAATTTTTCACTAATAACTTTAGCATAATCTGTAATTCTTTTTCCCTCTTTAAAAGTAATTCTTATAACATTACTATTATAACTATTTCCAGAGCAAATATTTTTAACTATTTCTCCCATATTCATACTCTTTTTTAAATCATAAGTAGAAGCTTTTAAAGACGCACAATTATTTATTTTTGTATAAACAAGAAAAAACTTAGAACTTTTAATTAAACCTCTTTTTTCTAATAACTCCCCTATTTGTTTAGTAGACATTCCAGGTTCTATAACTAATTCTATATCAGCCTGAGATTTCTTATCAACTGGTGAAACATAATAAGTATATAAAAGACTAGAACCAATTAAAATAATTCCCACTACAATTAATAATATCACAGTAACCTTAACCTTTTTCTTCAGTTTCAATTTTGAATCCCTCCGTAACAAATAACGAGCTTACTCTTGCTCGTTACTATTTTCTATATTATCAGCTTGTCTTACTTCTTGTTGAATAGTATTAAGAATAGTCTCTACTACCTTCCATTCATTTTCTGTTTCTATTTTTCCAAGAATAACCTCACTACTGTTAGGATCATATGTAGATGCATATACCGAAATATTACCATCATCATCATATGTATTATCCGTATAAGCTATATAACTTTTATTTGTCTCCTCATTATCAAAAGTAAATAATACATCATATTTTACTTCTTCTCCTGCCTCATTTAGCATTGTAAATGAATTATTTTCCATGTTTACTATTCTCCTTATCTAAGTAACTTTGTAATATAATTACTGCTGCCATACTATCTATTACTTTTTTTCTTTTTTTACGTGAAGTATCATTTGAAATTAAAATATCTTGTGCTTGCTTTGTAGTAAGTCTTTCATCTTGTAAAAAAACTGGTAATCCTATTTCCTCTTCTAATTTTTTCTTAAATGAAAGACTAAGTTCCCCTTTAGGCCCAACTGTATTATTCATATTTTTAGGATATCCCAAGACAATTGCCTCTACTTTTTCCAAAGTAACAATGTCATAAACATCCTTAATTAATCTATCATACTCTTCATTATGTCTTATAATAGTATAACTTCGAGCAAAAATACCACCTTTATCGGATAACGCACACCCAAGTGTTCTACTACCAAGATCTAGTCCTAAATAACGCATTAACTATTCCTTTGAAACTCCTTAAGTAAAACTTCTACTACCTCACAACGATCAAATTCTTTCATTTTATTACGAGCATTCTTGTGGTTAGAAATATATCCTAAGTCCCCACTAGTTAAATATCCCACTATTTGGTTAACTGGATTATAACCTCTTTCTTCTAAGGCATCATATACTTCTTTTAAAGTCTTTCTAATTCTTGCTGTGTTAGACTCCTCAACATGAAAAACACTTGTTTCATCAATACTCATAATATCACCTCACATTTTTATTATTAATTTTATTTTAGCATTTTTCTACATAATAAGCAACACTAAGAAGAAAACAGTCAGAAGTACATTATATTATTTACTGATTTTTTTAAGTAGCCTGGGTGTATCAAAATTTTCCTTAGATACTTGCATAGAGCAATAATATTTTTGAGAATTTTCTGAAGGCACACTTAATAAGTGTATTCCTTTATCTAGTTTAAGTAAAAGCCTTCTCATTTTAGGAATTAAAGAGTTATAGAATGTATAAAGTTGTTCCATACTCAATTTTACTGATACAGGATTATCTAAATCCTTGCCATATCTTAGTTTCACTAATAACTTTTCTTCTTCTGTCAAACTCTCCAATACTAAATTTACTTGTTTTTTAGTATAATTATTAAAAATAGTATAAATTGATTTTACTTTTCTTGATGTATTTTTCTTTCTAGATTCTCCCATTGAATTTATAACTATAATATCTTTTTTAACCAACTGTTCTTCTATTTTTTTCAAATTTTTCCTTATTAATTTTGAAACATATTCCTGTGAAATTAACATTATATGAGCTATTTCTTTCTGCGTATAATTTTTATTATAAAATCCAAAATAAAGCATAATTATTTTTCTATCTCGATCAGGTAATTCTTTTATAATTTCTCGTATAATTTTACAGGTTATATCTTTCTCATATTCATCAACTATATCAGTTTCATCACTTATTGTATCTTCAATTTTTAATTCATTGCCTTCTTTATCTTGTTTAATTGCCCGTTCTAAACTATCAACATTTTGATTTTTCGCTACATCTCTTAAGAATATCAATATTTCATTATCGATGCATCTAATTGCATAAGTTGCAAATTCTACATTTCTTGATCTATCAAATGTTAATATTGCCTTCATCAAGCCAACATTTCCAACAGAAACCAAATCTTTTCTATCATATTCAACCGACTTAAATCTATTTGTTACCTCATACAAAACCAGTCTAATATTATGTTCAACTATTGTTTTGATTGCAGTTTTATCATTAGCCTTTGCTTTTTCTAATAATTCATATAATTGAGATTTATTTAAAATTCCCGGCAAATTATCAATATTTAAAAATATTTCACTTGTATTCATATTTTCCTCCATTATGCCAAAACCACCTATTAAAAACAGTTACATGTGTCACCTAATATAATACCAATATAACACTAAGAATAAAATTTGGCTTATATTTTAACACTTTTTACTTTACTAGTAAATAATTTTAATCGAGTTATAAAAATAAAAATCCCGTTATTATATCCAAACAACGAGACTTTTTATAATTACTTAACATAAATAAAGGCCATAAAGATTAGGAAGGAAACGTAAATCAAGGAAATAATATAACCATTAACTTTTTCAAAAGTACTACTCTTATATTTTACCCCTAATCCAATATTAATTAAAAATCCTCCAATAAGTCCACCTATATGTGCCCAATTATCTATTCCATTTACTAGGAATCCTAAAGCTAAGTTTAAGATTATTATAGGAATAAGATTCGTTCTTACAACATTTCCCAAATATACTCTATAGTGATATCCAAAATATACAATAGCGCCCATTACACCAAATATTGCTCCACTAGCACCAATACTTACACCATTACCTAAAAATACAATTGATAATAGTGATCCGGTTAAAGCACTAAATAAGTAAACACATAAAAACTTAATTTTACCAATAAAACTTTCTAACTGACTTCCAAGTATATAAAGAGCATACATATTACAAAGTAAGTGGATTATATTGGCATGTAAAAATGTTCCTGTTAATAATCGATAATACTCTCCATTTCTAATATAGGGAGCATATACACAAAATTTATTTAGGAAATAATCTTGTTTATTAAAGATAAGTGGAAAGAAAAACATCGCCACATTTAAAGCAATCAAAATATAAGTAATCATCGGATATTTTGGCTTAAACACTTTCTCAACTTTCTCACTATCTTCTAAATTATGTTCATTAATATCATTAGTAATTTTAACAAATAACTGCATACCATCTTCACTATACTTTAACTTATCCTTCATATCAGGAAAAGACTCTTTTATAGCAACATTTTTTTGTAAATCCTCTTCATTAGGTGCCGAAACACACGTAATACCCTTAGGGGAATCTAATTTTACCCTATCTCCTAAATCAAGAAAAATACTTAAAGTTTTAAGATTAAAAGAAAAAGTTTTATTTCGAATTTTTTTCATAATTCTTTTTGTCTTAAATATATCAAATCCAAACTGTTCTTCATTTAAAATAGTTCCCGTAACAATTCTTACAATTCTATAATCCTCATCTAAATTTTCCAACCAAATTTCATTTTCTGCTCCCTGTAAAATAATAGGGTTATAATTTTTATCTATTATAAAATAATGTAATAGTTTCATAACTAACATATTTTTACTATCTAAAAGTTGTTCTTCAGCAATTTCTTCCATAAAACTACTCCCTTCTAAAACTATTAATATTATAACTTAATTTTCTAATAAAAAAAAGGAAAATATTAATCTTCTAAACTATTTAATATTTCCATAAACTCTTTTGGTGGTTCCACTTCATAATAAATTTTTTCTCCCGTTACAGGATGAATAAATTCTATACTCTTAGAATGTAACATTTGGCCAAATTCTGTTGCCTTCTTTTTATTATAAACTGGATCATTAGTAATTGGATGATTAATGTAGGCCATATGCACACGTATTTGATGTGTTCTTCCTGTTTCTAAAACACACTCTACCAATGTATTAGCGGCATATCTTTTGATAACTTGAAAATGCGTAATAGCCTCTTTTCCATTAATATCTGTAACACTCATTTTCTCTCTATAATTTACATCTCTACCGATAGGAGCATCTATTGTCCCACTATCTGGTCCAATAACTCCGTCAACCAAGGCTAAATAATGTCTTTTTACTTCCTTATTTTTTATCATCAAAGATAATTTTTCCAAAATTCTATCGTCTTTCGCGACCATCATTACACCACTGGTATCCTTGTCTAATCTATGTACTATTCCTACTCTAATATCACTAGCTTCATCAATATGCAAATGATATAACAAAGCATTTACTAATGTATCATCATAATGTCCTGGAGCAGGATGAACAACCATTCCACTCTTTTTATTAATAATCATTAAATACTGATCTTCATATAAAATATCAAGCTTAATATCCTTTGCCTGTACTTTAATTGAGAAATCTAATAAATCATTAATTGTTAGTTCATCACCTATCTTAACAAGGTAACTTCCCTTTTCTACTTTATTATTAACCAATATTTTATCTTGCTTAATTAATTTCTGTATCTTACTACGCGAAATATCTAGTATATTACTAATATATTGATCAAGTCTAATGTTTTCTTCTTCTACTACTATTTTTTCCATTACTTATCTCCCTAATTTTTTCATATTGTTCATCCATAATTGTCTTTTCATTACCTTCTAGTATAACATCTATAATAAATAAAAACATTCCTATTACAATAGCCATATCAGCACAATTAAATATTGGAAAATAGTAATGAAAAATCTTAAATGATAAAAAATCTATTACTTTTTGATAAAATATTCTATCTAACATATTTCCAATAATTCCACCAATCATCAGTCCATACGCTAATACATTTATTTTGGTTTTACGCTTATCAGTTTTTAAACATCTAAATATAAATAATAGAAATAAAAAACTTATAATCACCAAAAATACGCTTTTTCCTTCTAGAATAGACCATGCTGCTCCTTCATTTTCAACATAAGTTAAAGAAAAGAAGTGTGAAATAATTGTAACTGTCGATGACATCAAAATATTGCATTTTACAACTAATTTTAAAACCTGATCTATAACTAGTGTTATAGCCGCTATTAAAAATACTTTCTTTGTTTTCTCCATATTATCTCCTAATTAAGTTTTGTTATTTTACTAACTATTATTTGTAATTCATTAAGTCTTTTTTCAACTTTTCCAAATACTAAGATAACGTCTCCCCTAGTAATGTTATTATATAAATTATATACCTTTGGAAAACAGGTATAACTAATACTACCATCTTCATCACTACATGTAAGAAAAGCCATATTGTCACCATTTTTAGTTTTTATAACCTTCACTCTTTCGACTAATACTACTGTATTAATATTTTTATCAAAATAGTTAGCGACATCCTTCAAATTAACATAGTCACGTCTTCCATATTTATATTTTGTCGAAGGATGATTCGTTAAATAAAAACCAAATATTTCTTTTTCTTTCTGCAATAAGAAATCACTATCATATTCATCTCTTATCTCTATTTCAGGTTTCATTACTAAACTTGGATCTAAGTCTTTAGTCAATTCACCATAATTAATTAATTCATCTAAATTATAAATAAGCGTTTGTCTATTATAATTAAATGTTCGAAATGCTAAACTAAATATTAAAGATTCTAAAGTAGATCTTCCTACACCATTAATAATTAATTTACTAAAGGCATCATATATATCTTGAAAGCACTCATTTCGAGATTTTATTATTTTCAAAGCCGCTACTAATCCCACTGATTTTATATTAGTAAAGGGATAATATATTTTTTTATCAAGAACTATATATTTATCCGTACTAATATTGATATCCGGAAGTTCAATTTCTATTCCTTTACTCCTAGCTTCTAAAATATACTCTTTAGTTTTTACTTCGCTTCCTATCACATTAGTTAATAGATTACTATAAAATATATGTTGATAATACACCTTAAAATATGCCATTTTATAAGCAATCAAGGAATAAGCAACAGAGTGAGATCTGTTAAAACCATATCCTGCAAAGTTTAAAATTAAGTCATATATTTTCTTAGATACTTCTTTATTACGATTAAGTTTAGCACTTTTTTCTAAAAACTTAGTTTCTTCTGTTTTTAATAGTTCTAACTTTTTCTTACTCATAGCTCGTCTCAAAATATCAGCTTCACCTAAGGTATAACCAGCATATTTATTAGCTGCTTGCATAATCTGTTCCTGATAGATAAATATTCCATAAGTATTTTTTAGTATTGGCTCCAAGGTAGGATCCAAATAAGTCACTTTTTCTAAACCATGTTTTCTTCTAATATATGTATCAATATTAACTGCTGGCCCAGGTCTAAAAAGCGCTATTGCCGCAAAGATATCTTCAAAAGTAGTCGGACGAAGCCTTTTCAAAAAATTCTTCATTCCACTAGATTCAAATTGAAATATTCCAACTGTATCAGCTTCTCTAAAAACAGAAAGTACTCTATCATCATTTAGGGCAATCTTATTAAAGTTAATATCTACACCATAAATTTTTTTTATGTCACTAATAATATTTTCAATAATACTTAAATTTTTAAGACCTAAAAAGTCCATTTTAAGAAGCCCTAACTCCTCTAAATACTCCATAGAATAACCTGATAAATACATTGAATCATTAACAGTTAATGGAATAACTTCATCTAACTCTTTAGAACACATTAATATTCCAGCCGCATGAGAGGAGATATGTCTCGGAAAGCCTTCTAATTTAAGCGCAGATACAAATAAATTTTTTAAAGTAACATCTCCATCAATCATCATTTTAAAATTAGTATTTTTTTGATAAATATCTTTTAACTTATCTTTTGACATGTTAGGAATAAGTTTAGTTAAAGAATCTATTTTATAACCTGGAATATTAAAAATCCTAGCTAAATCTCTTAAAACTTGTTTACTACTTAAAGTTCCAAAAGTAACAATTCCTGAAACATGTTTCTTCCCATATTTATTAGTCACATACTCTATTACTTGATCTCTTTTTTCATCTGGAAAATCCGTATCTATATCTGGCATTCCATGTCTTTCTGGATTTAAAAATCTTTCAAACAACAAATCATATTCTAAAGGATCAATTTCTGTAATTCCTAAAGCATAAGCCACTAAACTCCCAGCGGCACTTCCCCTTCCTGGTCCAACTAAAATATTATGAGTCTTAGCGTATTTAATAAAATCATATACTACTAAAAAATAATTAGGAAATCCCATTTGTTTTATTATATTAAGTTCATAGCTAAGTCTTTTTTGATACTTCTCAGGGATTTCACTTCCTAGTCTTTTTCGAAGTCCTGCCTTAGCAAGTTCAAATAAATATTTATCTGGTGACATATTATTATCTATTTTATAAACAGGTAGTAAAATTTCACTCTTAGGAAATAAAAGATCACACATACTAATAATATCTAAAATATTATTATGACTATTTGATGATAAATCCGTATTATTTAACAATTCTTTATGATAAATATCATAATTAATCTCATCACTTATAGTTTTACCATCTCTAATTAAATATAGATAATTTAAATATTTACTGTCTTTTCTCTCTAAATATAAACATTCTTTAAAAAAGATAACTTTCTCTGTTACATTTAAGGCATTTTTTTCTTGTTCCTTATTATCTACACCTATATATAACATATCAAAAATATTTTTTAATTGATCATAATATTTAATATTATCATACTTTAATACCGTAACCAAATTAGTATTATATTTTTCTAAGTCATTAATATTTACTTCTCTTTCATTCTGAATAGTAGTTAATTTTATAATATTTTTATAACCATCATAATTTCTACAATATAAGTAAAGTTCAAATAATTCAAGATGAATATTAACTCCTATAATAGGTTTAATATTATTATTTCTACATTTTTTATAAAATTCCATGACACCATACATATTATTATCACATAAAAATGCAGCTTTACTTTTATTATCAAGTGCTACTTTTATAATGTCATCTATTCTAAGCATACTAGATAGAAGAGAGTAATTACTTTTAACATTTAAATTAACCATTTAATCCTCTCCTCTCTAAACATATTTTAACACACATCAGTATAAATTCCCAAGAAGAAAAGAGATATTACTATCTCTACTTCTAATTAATTATTACCACCATTAGATGATTTCTCATCTTTTTTTGTCTCATCAGATGATGTTGCTTTATCATCACTGCCTATATCATCTTTTCCATCATCTTTTTCATCATCTTTTTTATTATCTTTTTTTGTCTCATCAGATGATGTTTCTTTATCTTTATTACTGTTATTATTATTATTTTTACTAGTATCCTTACTACTTTCAGTTGTAGTATTAGATTTACTACTACCTGAAAGAGTTAGTGTTACAGAACCATTTAATTTATCAACTCTCTTATTAACAGGAGCACTTTGACTAACTACTGTTCCACCACTTCCAGAAAAGACTACTTTAATACCGTTACGAGAAGCAATTGATCTTGCTACAGCTTCACTGTAACCAACAAAATTTGGAACTAATTTATAAGTATAATTACTATTATATGGTCCATAACCAACTATTTGTTTTTCATATTCATCGTTAATTGAGAAACTAAATGTTTTCTTATCTTCATATTCTAATAATCCTAAATTAGTTTTCATAGCATTAACAACATCTTTACGACTATCTTTATTAGGAACATAATTCCAAAGAACCATTCTTGCTCTCTCATCATATATCATCTGACCAGTTCCTTGTAAGTAAAGTTGTTGGATATTCACTAAGTCCGCATCATCTTTAGCCAAATTATTATTTAAAATATCTTCAGCAATACTATAGAAAGATAAAATTTGATTAGCTGTAAAGTTAGTATCAAAGTTATTAGATATTGTATCAAGTATCTTCATAAACTTAGAGGCACTCCTAATCGTTCTAACTTTATTGACCATTGCTTGTATTACTAATTGTTGATTACGACCTCTATCAAGATCTCCAGCCGCTAATTGTTTTCTGTTTCGTGATAAAACTAATGCCTGTTCACCATTTAAATGTTGATAACCTTGTGATATACATACTTCTCCCTCACGATTAGAATTATCAGTACATAAATCTTTTGGTACTTCTACATCAATTCCACCCATAGCATCAACTAATTTAACTAAACCTTTAAAATTAATCTTAGCATAATAATCTATTTTAATATCAAAATACTCTTCTATTGTACTCATCATACAATCAGTTCCATATGCCGCAGCATGTGTTATCTTATTTTCTGGTTTACCACTCCAACAAGCAATAGGAACATAACTATCACGCGGAATACTAATCATAGTTGCATTTAATGTTTTGGGATTAAATGTAATTAATACTAAAGAATCTCCATTAGCAACAGTATTTTTTGTAAGACCTTCTTCTGTTGAATCAACTCCCATAAGTAAAATGGTAAATGGTTCTTTAATATTTTTACCCTTTGAAGAAGTTTCCCTTTTACTAGTAACAACTTTCTTCATCTTTTTCTCTTGAGTAAATATTTTCTTAGTTTCATTATCTATATTTTCATAAGCATCAATACTACTAAAAATAGAGTGATATGAAGTTGTAATAAATAAAGCATCTATTTCTTTCGCATACAAATCAGCCATCATTTCAGTATAGTTATCATATTCCACTATATCATTGTTATCTTTTAATTTATATTTCTTAATAACTTCTTGAGGAATAATATATCCTTCTACCGAATTTTTATCAGAAAGAATACCTATTCTATAATCATCAACATCTTCTATTGTTTTACTCTCATTAGAACTTAAAGTTACTAAACTTGATGAATATGTTACATATTCTTTATTAAAACTACCGACAAAGCCATAAACATACGCTATCGCACCACCTAAGACAGCTGTAAAAATGATATAAAGAACAAAACAAATAATAAGTCCTCTATCCTTTTTCTCTTTCTTTTCTTTTCCCTTTTTTCTTCTCTTTAATCTAACTTTAACTTTAAAAAATAGCAAAATATATAAACCAATAATTAGTCCTATTGCAAAATAAAAATATTTTACTAGGTTACCCATATTTCTTAATAGAAACAAATTATATATTGCAAAACCCCCAGAGAGTAAAGCAAGAATTAAAAGAACTGTAAGTACTATTCTACCCTTAGGTCTAACTTTTTCTTCATTATTTTTTTCTTTTGCCATCATTACCCTCCTATTCCATTTCAACTATTACTAATTTTTTATCTTGATGAATAATAGTTAATGTAGCACTCTTCTGATAGCTATCAAATTGTTCATCAGAATAAGTCCAAGATACTTTTACAACATAACTCTCAACATCTGTTTTTTTGTATTTAAAAGTATCTTTAGTAATACTATTAATCTTTACACTATCAACAGTAGGTAACTTTTGTGTTCTACCACCATAAACATTACTTTCTACATATTTATAAAAAGTATCTTCTGCTTTTTCTAAAAAGTCTGTAAGTTCATCACTATGAACAAAATCACTACCACCAACATCAGTTTTTGCTAACTTATCTGATAGCGAGAAAAAGTCTATGATAAATAACTTAGAAATACTCTTAGCATATTCTTCTTCATCAACATCTTTTTTAGCAAGTATCTTCTCTAAATTTTTGAATTCATCTTTATATAACTTACTCTTAGAGTCTTTTAACTGATAAGAATACTCTTTTATTTCACCAATTACCTTTACTTTACGTGCTTTCTTTGTATCAAAAAATTTAAAATAGCATAAAACCCCTACACAAATTAGTATTATTATTAACAAGAAGATTAATTTTCTCTTAACACTTTTCTTTAAATGCATATATCCTCCATTACTTTGAAGAACTAGCTTGTTCTTTTTCATTCTCTTTTTTTACTAAATCGAATACTATCATATCGTTAGAGACACTTAATAAATCCTCTGCATATTTAGTATTCTCAGAAATATAATTTTTATCTATAATTTCATTATTATTTAATGATAAATATTGTCCTTTTTGTGCATTATAGTAAACCTTATTAGTAACCCAATTACCATTAGGGAAAACTACTATATTATTTTCTTTTATGTTAAAGATATCATGTCCTAAAGCATATTTATTACTAAATCCTAACATATTACCAAGAGTTGGCATAGCATCATACATTCCCATAACATTTTTAACTTCAACATTATATTTTTTATCTTTTGTCCAAATAATGAATGGAACTTTTCTATTAAGTTCATATTGATAGCTATCAAAATTAACATAACCTTCGCTATCTTCATCTTTTACACTATCAGTTGTTTTATCATAATTATATAGTCTATTGTAATCTTTTTTAGGAAGTCTAGCATCATGATCACCATATATTACAACTACTGTATTATCTAGTAATCCTTTTTCATCAAGTTTATTTATAAATTCACCAAGTGCTTCATCTGCATAATGAACAGATTTAAAATAGTTTCCTAGTTTAGTTCCTTCCATATAAGGATAAGTAACATCTGTAACTGTTCCGTCTTCATTAGTGACACTTTCTTTAATATTAACATCAAAATCACCATACTTATCTACTTCAGAGAAAGGTGTATGATTAGTAAGTGTAATCAAAGTTCCATAGAATTTATCATGTTCTTTGCTAATTTTTTCTATATAGTCTACTGATTGACTAAAGAAAGCTTTATCACTTATTCCAAGTCCTATTGTATTTTCTTTAGTAACATTATAATCTACTTTACTATAAAACTTATCAAAGCCAAAATTTTTATGCATAACACGCCTATTCCAGAAGTCTGCAGTATTACCATGCATACTAAAGGTATAATAACCAAGTTCCTTCATTTTTTGAGGGGTAGCTGTATAAGTTCTATCTGAATAAGAAACAAAAGCTGTACCACTCTTAGTTGGCATTAATGATGTATTAAAGGAAAGTTCAGCATCACTACTTGTTCCAACACTAACTTGGGAATAATAATTAGAAAAATAAATTCCTTCACTAGCTAATCTCTTAAAGTTTGGCGCTACATCTTGTCCATTAAAAGAGGTATTTAACGCTATAGTCTGTAAACTTTCAGCATGAATTACTAGAACATTTTTTCCCTTAAGAATATCTGTATATTCATTTTTCTTAGTATATTCAGTTTGTTCACTCTTTTTCTTAAAATATTCTCTAAATTTTCTAGCCGCTTCATCATATCCAAACATAGAACTGATCTTAGGTTGTAAACTAGTAAATCCATCATTTACTTGATAAACATAAATACCAAATCTTTGTACCACATATTCTTTATTCCATTGTTTAACAAAACGTCCTATTTCTAAACTGGTTAGAGTAACACAAAATAATAGAACTAAAATACCACCTGTCGAAATAGTTTTAACAAATTTATCTTTTCTCTTTCTCTTAAGTTCAAACTTGTTTTTATATTGTTTCTTCTTCAAAAAGCAATACACATAAAATGCAATAGTAGGAATTAGATATACCAAATCTTTAATCTGTAAAACATTTTCTACAACTGCATCTCCTACAGGCGCAATGAACTGTGTCAAAGAAAGCATTGAAAAGCTTGCAAATGATGTGTAAAAAGTATAATAAACTGAATTTATTGTACATATAGCCGTAAAAATAAATGTAATTATACTTAAATAAATTACTTGTGACTTGCCTTTACGAAACAAGTAATTAAACGATCCTATAATAATTACCATTGCTAAATCAGCAATAATAGGCTTTAAAGCAAAAATATTTTCCGCATTTGGCATTGTAAGAATTCTTAACAAAGTTGAATTAATAACATTAACCAAAACGAAAAATACAAAAATTTTATTATTTTTGATGTATTTAGAAATAAGATGTTCCTCTTTTATTTTTTTACAAGTATTAATAAATTTATTTTTCAAATTTTTAATTTTTTCCATTTTATTACCTCACTTATTTTTTTATTATAACACTAATAGTATACTTTTTCAATCTCGCCTATTTTTTTTAGTCAAGTCACTAAGTTCTATTTGTTTTGTTAAATTAAGTTCTTTATCACTAGTGGCACTTATGGCCATTCCAAGTACAAAGACATAAGCTAAATAATATACCCAAATCATTAAAATAATAATATTAGAAATACTTCCATAAAATAAATTATAGTTAGAAAAATACTTTACATAAATCGAGTAAATCTCTGTACCAATAATCCATAGTACAGTAGTAAAGAATGGTCCTAATAAATTATCTTTAGTAGGTACTTCTTCATCAGGAGCCATTGCATAAATCATTTTGACTGCTAAAAACATTAGAATCATAGTAACTGGAATTTTAATTATCGTATATATCCCATTACATATTACTAAAAACTTAGTATGACCATATTGCAAAAATAAAGCCTCAAACAAAGTATCTCCAAATACAGGAACTGCTAAGGTAAAAAAGATAATCCACACTAGGAGAAATGTAATAGCTATAGCTTTAAATCTTCTACCCATATATCCTCTTCCTTTAATTCCATATATTTCATTCGACGTAATAATAACCGAATGAGCTCCATTAGAGGCCAAGATAAAAGCAGAAAAAAGAAATACTACAATATTAAATGTTAACCCTTTACCAGTAATAGAACTAGTAAACATCACAGATAAATCTGTTGGGAAAAAAGTATTGAGTATTTCTTCTAATGAATTTAATGATAACGAAAAATAAGTTGCAAGTGTTCCAACAACTGCGACCAATGGAATTAATGATAGCACAGTGAAAAAAGCGAGTTGACCTGGCAATACTCGCATATAAGGTTTTTGAACTACAAAAATAACTTTTTTCAAAAACTTTCTAACTCGCTCCATCACAATCCCCTATTCTATTTAAAATCTTCTTTAGCGTTAATCATATCTAAAGTAGCTTCGTTAATAGCATCATCTAAAGTCTTAATCGAATCTTCTATCATACTAAATCCAATAGCTGCTCCAAATTCATGTGGTAAATTTTTCATCTCTTTAGTTAATTTTTTACAATAAGTAGATATCTGTCTTTCACTATAACCAATCAAATAAATTAAGAATTCATTACCATCTGTTCTTATTATTTCACTATTTTCAAGCTGTGTATTAACAAGAAGAGCTGCTGCTTTAATTATCAAGTTATCTCCTTCACTATGTCCATAGTTATCATTTACATATTTTACATTATTTAAATCAACCATAACAATAGCTTGTGGATAAACGTTACAATCTTCCCACTCACTCATCTTAGCATTTAAATAATTTCTATTCTTCAAAGATGTAAGCATATCTGTATATTTATGTCTATCTATCTTCTTAACCTTCTTTTTCTTATTTTTATGTTTAATAATTAAATAGAACAATGCCAAAGCAGTAAGAGGAATAAATATTATAAGTAATACTATTATATAAAGTTTTTGGAAAGTAGCACCTTTAAATATTGATTCATTTAAACTTTCTATTCCACTATTACGATAATTATAATATGAATTAGTATTAATAACATAGTTAAGTAAATTATAGAATGAACCATTATTAGATTTAACCATAAATTTATAATCATTCATCATCGTATCAAGATATAAAATATTATAATCTTTAAATTTATTTTTATTATAATTATATACTTCTCTATCTAAAACTATTAAATCACTGTTTTTATCATTTAACATATCTTTAATATTATCATATTTTCTTATATTAGCACGACTGTTATTAGCAAAATAATTATATAAAGAATCTCCCCCAAGCATACTAATATTTTCTCCTCTAAGACTTTCAAAGGAATTCACTATATGTTGATCTTTTTCTCTTCCTAAAACAACATAATATTCAACAAAAGTCGATAATGTTGCTAAATAAGAGTCATTAGAGTAATTATAATAATCAAAATAAATATCTATTTCTTTATTATCAATAGCTTTCTTTAACTCTTTAGTATTTTTATATTTTTTAAATTTAAATTCAATATCAGTTAATCTTGAAATTCTATTAATATATTCTCCAGCTATTCCAGCTATTCCATCTGAACTCTTTACCTCATATGGTGAATTATCAACATAACCATATGTATATGTTTTAGCAATTAAAGAAGTTTTTGTCTTATCACTTAAATTATTTTTTTCTACATAATAATCTAAATAACTATCATTATATTCTTTTACATATCTAGATTCTTTCCATTTATTAAAATATTTTCTTACTATTTTATTTAACTCATTATTATTTTTACTAAGAGTTAAAACAACTTTTTTATTAATCTCTGTAAAATAGTAGTTAATTGAATATTCACTTTTACCAATAGTTCTATCTAAATACATAATATTAGGTACAATAATCATATCTACTTCACTACTATCAAGAGCTTTATATAACTCATCTATTGTATCATAATTTTTAAAAGATAAGTTTGTACCACTCTTTAAGTAATAACTAATATCACTACTATCATTAGAAAAAACTCCAAATGTTAAGTTTTTCATATCTGAAATATGATTAATTCTTCTATAACTACGTCCAACTGCTATATAACTATCTTGAAAAATAACTAAATCATCATTACTAACTTCATCATTATTATTCAATATACGAATTCTATAGCTATCAGTAGTTGAAGTAGACTCCTTTAAATAAGGTATTTTATTAAATTCTAATCCGACATTTTTCTCAAAATCATTAACAAAATCAAAGAATACTCCATTACCATTCATACCATATAAAGGATAATCATTAATTATTTCAAAATCAATTACCTGTTTTTTATTTTCTTCTACCCATTTCTTTTCTACTACTGTTAAAGATGTATTTTTATCTTCCTTATTATAGTAACGATATACAAATACAAATGCAATTATCGCTATTAATATTGGCATAATAATTAATAGTTTTTTTTTCATATATTTCTCCTACCTATCCTTAGTCCAAGTAATATTGTCTTTATTATGATGTTTATAACCAATTATAGGAAACTTCTCATCTTTACTACTTTTTTTAATAAAGATTTGTACATCAAAATATTTTTTCTGTTTATCAGATAATTTTTCTATAACTTTATTTCCAATTTCCTTACTTTTATTTACTTCAATATCATCATTAACTAAAGCTATAACATTAATAATTTTACCTGATTCTTCTATTTCTACCGACTTAGTAATATCAAGTGTCTTAATATTTTCTTTGATTTCTTTTTCTAAATTACTAGTAACTTTAACTTCATCAATTCCTTTTAATCTATCACCATACTTAGAGGAATTATTTAAAAAGATACTATTATAAATTGAAAATAAAATTATTACTGCTAAAACAAAGATAACAACTATCGCTATAAGTTTTGCATGTTCCTTCAAAAATTTCATCTAATCAACTCCCTATTATTAGTTTTAATTATACACTTATTTCAAGTATATTTCAATCTAGAAAAATCGATTTATAACTTTTGGATTAATAATTCCATAGCAGTCTTAGGATCTGCTTTACCCTTAGACTTTTTCATTACCTGCCCCATTAGGAATTTGATACATCTATCATGACCATTATGATAGTCAACAACACTATCAGGATTTTCTTTTATTACCTCATCAATAATTTCTAAAATAGCACTATCATCAGTTATATTTTCAATATGATGTTTTTCAATTAACTGATCAATAGTATCAGTAGTTTCCATTATATCATTAATTAAATCCTTAACATTTTTGCTAACTAATTTTTTAGTAGAAAGTTTTAAAACTAAATCACTAAATTTATCATGACTAAGCGCTGTATCTTTTAAGGCTTTATTAGTTTTATTTAAATATGAAGCAATATCACCTAATAGTAAGTTGCTTGCAATCACAAAATCTAAATCACTATCAATATATGTGTTTAAGAAGTCACTCATTTCACGGTGATTAATTACCTTTTGGGTATTTAATTTAGATATACCTCTTTCTACATATATTTTTCTTCTTTCATCAGGTAACATTGGAATATCTTTACTAGCCTCCAAAATATCTTCATCACTCAAGTGAATAAATGGAATATCTGGTTCTGGAAAGTAACGATAATCATTTCCCGTTTCTTTTACACGCATTAAGACAGTATCATTAAGTTTAGAATCAAAACGTCTAGTTTGTGGCAAGAAATCTTCATTATTATCATATAACTTAGATTGTCTTTCTATTTCTTTTTCTATACTTAGAGAAACGTTACTAATAGAGCCTATGTTTTTTATTTCTGCCTTAGTACCAAAAGGATCTGTTTCCCTTTTCCTAATTGATACGTTCGCATCACACCTCATGCTTCCTTCTTCCATTTTACAATCACTAATATCTGAGTATAGTAAAAGTTCACGTAATTTTTCTATATATAATCTAGCCTCAACACTAGAAGAAATACAAGGTTTAGTAACTATTTCTATTAGTGGAACACCAGCTCTATTAAAATCAAGTAAAGTAACATTACCTCTATGAGCACTCTTACATGTATCCTCTTCTATATGCATCTCTTCTATTTCAATTTTCTTCTCACATCCATCAACTTCAATTAAAACATAACCATTGCATCCAATAGGAGTATTAAATTGTGTAATTTGATAGTTCTTAGGATTATCTGGATAAAAATAATTTTTGCGATCAAAATGCATTTCTTTTTGAATATCACAGTGTAAAACCTTAGCCGCTCTTATAGCTTGTCTTACAACTTCACGATTAATAGTAGGTAAAGTTCCAGGATATCCTAGGTCAACAACATTCGTAAGCATATTAGCTCCTTGACCATATCCATTAATAGAATTAGAAAATATCTTTGTTTTAGTTTTTAATTCAACGTGTACCTCAATACCAATTGTTGGAATATAATTACTCATTGTTAAGTCCCTCCTCTGGTGTTAAGTTAAGCTTTAATTTATTTTCAACAAAGCTTGCTAATTTATAAATAGTAGCCTCATCAAAATGTTTACCAATAATATGCATACCAATAGGCATATGACTTTTATCAAAACCAACTGGCACATTGATAGCCGGAAGACCAGCCATATTAACAGGAATAACCAAAACATCGTCCATAAAGCTCTTTAATGGATCATCCAAATTTTCATCTAAGCCATATGCTGTTGTAGTGGTTGTTGGTCCAATTATCAAGTCATAATCATTAAAAACATTCAAGAATTCCTTTTTCATATCGTCACGAATAGATAAAGCTTTATTATAATAAGCCTTGGCATTGTCTCCACTTAACAAATAAGAACCAACCATTATTCTTCTCTTCACTTCATCACCAAAGCCTAAAGAACGAGTTGATAGATATAAATCCTCTATATCTTTTGGTTTATCATAAGAATAACCATATCGGATACCATCAAATCTAGCTAAATTACTACTTGCTTCACCCATCGCTATTATTTGATATAATGTAACAGCATTTTCTAAATATTTTACTGAAACAAAAGACACTGTAACACCATTTTTCTCAAGTAAATCTTTAATCTCCAAAATCTTATTTTTAACTTCATCAGAAACTATATCACTCATGAAGTAATCCGGTATAGCAATACGCATACCTTTAACATCCTGACCTATTAATCTTGTAAAGTCCTCTGCTTCTTTCTTACTTGAAGTTAAATCCCTTTCATCCCTACCAACAATAGCATTTAAAAGTAGTGCATTATCATATACATTTTTAGTCATTGGACCAATCTGATCTAAGCTTGAAGCAAATGCAACTAAACCGAAGCGAGACACTCTTCCATAGGTAGGCTTCATTCCTACAATTCCACAATAACTAGCTGGTTGACGAATGCTTCCTCCTGTATCACTACCAAGCGCAAATTTTACCAATCCAGCACTAATACAAGATGCACTTCCACCACTTGAACCACCTGCTATTTTATTCTTATTCCAAGGATTATGAGGAGCACCATAATAACTAGTGCGACTAGTAGAACCCATAGCAAACTCATCCATATTAGTTTTTCCTATGATAATCATGTGATTAGCTTTAATTTTCTCTACAACAGTAGCATCATAAATAGGAATAAAATTATCTAACATCTTAGAAGCACAAGTAGTTCTAAGTCCACAAGTAACTATATTATCTTTTACAGCAATAGGAATACCAAATAATAAATTATCTTTTTCTACTTCAATATTTTCAAGTTCTAAAGCCATCTTTCTAGCTCCATCTTCATTTAGAGTAATAAAACAATTTAAATCACTATTCTCTTTGATTGTATTTATAGCATCTTCTACTAAATCAATAGGTTTTATCTTCTTATTAACTAATAACTCATGAATTTCTTGTATATCTTTTTCTATATATTTACTCATATTTACTCTCCTATTACAACAGGTACCTCAATATAATTACCACTATGTCTAGGAACATTTAAAAGTACCTCTTTTGCCTCTAACATTTCTCCACTTTCATCTTCTCTTAAGGTACTATCATCACTCCAAGGTGCAATTAAAAATTGGTCATCGTATCCAACTACATCATTGATTTTTTCTACTTCATCAAGAATCTTTTTTAATTCTATTTGATACTTTTCCATCTCACTATCACTAATCCTGATTCTAGCAAGCTTCGCAACATGTTCGACTTCTTCTCTAGTTAATTTATCTGTCATAATATCCTCCTCAACTAGCTTTAATTATAACACTAATAACAAATAATGTAAATTTCTATTTATTTAAAAGAAAAAAAGTAGAAATCTACTTTCTAGTACCATTTATCATATTAATATTTATTCCCTGCTTATTATCACTATAATCATCTAAAACACCAGCAATTTTTACTGTATTTCCCTTTTTAAGTTCATCATAATTAGCATCTTTATCCATCTTAAATGTAACAATCGTTTGATATTTGTTATCACTATCTTCATATATTAATTTAACAACTTGCTTCTCTTTAGAAACCCTTAAAACTTTTCCCGTAACAACAACATATTTTCCTTCTAAAAGTGAAAAATTAGTAAAATCATCACGATATAATATAGCAAGATCTAACACTGATTTTTTATAAACTTCACCAGCATAAGAAAGCTTATAACTTCCTAAAACCATATCACGTCTTCCATTAGTCTGCTTATATTTAATCACCTTATAAAAAATACCAGCATATTCCTTAGTTCCACCATCATTATATGTTTTCACCTTTATAGCAAAAATAGGTCCTACATTAAATTTAGTAACCATTACAACATCAAAAACAACTAAAAAAGCACCTGCCATAACTAGAATTAAGAAAAAGTTTAAAACTTTTAACATAATACCACCAACAGACTTAGTAGAGTCATCAGTATAAGTAGTATTATTATCATTATCATCTGCATTGTCATCTTCATCTACTTGATCATAACCATTATAAAAATCTGTTGAAACATAGTCTGAATTATCATCATTATTATCTAAACTATCTGTATTAGATTCTGCCTTATATTTTAAAGAAGAATTGATAGGCTCTTCATTATCAAATCTAAAAAAGTCAGTATCATCTTCATATTCATAATATGAACTATCTTCTTCTGTTTTTAGTTCAAAATCATTCTTGTTTTTCTTAAAGAACATATACTTCACCTCTTTTTATGTGCTATATAATACCACAAAATAAAGATTTATTCAAGAAAAAGTATAAGCATCATATACTAATAATTGAAATAAAAAAAGTAAATACTATTTTCATAACCAACATAATATTTACTTATATTTTTATTATTTATCTTTTTTAGGACTAATAATTTCTTTACCACCCATATAAGGTTGTAATGCCTTAGGAATTTTAACACTACCATCTGCTTGATAATTATTTTCAAGAACAGCTATCATACCGCGAGGTGTTGCAAGAACTGTGTTATTAAGAGTTGTAACTAAATAGTTTCCTTCCTTACCTTTTGCTCTAATACCTAATCTCCTTGATTGAGCATCTCCTAAAATAGAGCAACTTCCAACCTCAAAGTATTTCTTTTGTCTAGGACTCCAAGCTTCAACATCACAAGACTTAACTTTTAAATCAGCAAGATCACCACTACAACATTCTAATGTTCTAACAGGGACATCCAAACTTCTAAAGAATTCTACAGTATATTGCCACATTTTATTGTACCAATCCATTCCATCCTCTTTTTTACATAAAACAACCATTTCTTGTTTTTCAAATTGATGAACTCTATAAAGTCCTCTTTCCTCGATACCATGCGCTCCAACTTCTTTTCTAAAACATGGAGAATAAGAAGTTAAAGTAAGTGGTAATTCTTCTTCTTTTAATAGTTGGCCTTTAAATTTACCAATCATTGAATGTTCACTAGTACCAATTAAATAAAGATCTTCTCCTTCAATCTTATACATCATAGCATCCATTTCTTCAAAAGACATAACACCATCAACTACATCACTTCTAATCATAAATGGAGGTACACAATAAGTAAATCCCTTATTAATCATAAAATCTCTTGCATATGAAAGCATAGCAGAATGAAGTCTAGCAACATCACCCATTAAATAATAAAAACCATTACCACTTGTTCTTCCTGCACTTTCTTTGTCTAAACCTAATAATTTTTCACAAATATCAGCATGATAAGGAATTTCATATTCTGGTACTACTGGATCACCAAATTTTTCATTTTCTACATTACAAGAATCATCCTTTCCAATAGGTACACTTGGATCCATAATATTAGGAATCTTCATCATAATTTCTCTTATTTGTTGATTAAGTTTTTGCTCTTCTTCTTCCATTGAAACTAATTGTTCATTAATATTTTTAACTTCTTCTTTTTTGTCATTAGCTTCATCAACTTTCTTATCTCGCATAAGTTGTCCAATTTCATTACTAATTGAATTACGTTTACTACGTAAAGCATCTCCATTTTTCTTTAAATCTCTCACTTTTTGATCAAGATCTATTACTTCATCAACTAATACTAATTTTTGATCTTGAAACTTTTTCTTAATATTTTCTTTAACCATTTCAGGATTTTCTCTTACTAACTTTATGTCTATCATATTCATCTCTCCTTTATTTATACAAAAAAAAGAACAGTACAAGGAGTGCTAAAGCACGGTACCATCCTTTTAATTTGACTTTCTTAGATAACGGTTCCCCGGAAGTTAAAACTTCATCTTATAGAGTAGATAAATAAGTATTTAACAGTTATTTTCACCAAACATAACCTCTCTAAAGTTAAATGTTCTTATTATTGTCTCTAATCATTGATTTGCCTCAATTATACGTTTTTTTAATAAATATTGCAATAGATTTTCTAAATATTTAAGAATTTTTAAAATCACTATTCATATATTTTACTATAGAAAGGAATGATTAAAATAATGGAAACACTTAAAGTTTCATCAAAATCAAACCCTAGTAGTGTTGCTGGGGCACTAGCCAATGTATTTCGTGAAAAAGGAAATGTTGAAATACAAGCAGTAGGAGCAGGAGCGCTAAATCAAGCAATTAAAGCTGTCGCTATAGCCAGAGGTTTTATGGCCCCATCTGGAAAGAATTTGGTTTGTATTCCAGCTTTTGCGGATATTACAATTGATGGTGAAGAAAGAACTGCCATTAAACTAATAATAGAAGCCCACTAGAGCTTCTATTTTTTTATTATAATTGTTGATTATCAGCTGGCATTATAGGTGCTGTTGCTGTAACTTGTACTGATGGTATACCAGTAGGAACTATAGGTACTTGATTTTGTTGCTCTAATCCACTTGGAACAACTGGTGTTGAAACTTCAGGTGTTGGAATAACTATATTTTCCTCCACTGGTGTTACTGATACATTTGGAATTATTGGTGTAGCATTTACAATAGGAATATCTGGAACAACTGGAGCTACTTCAGGAGCAACTGATACTGGTGCAGTAAACATTTCAGGTTGTGTATTACCCATAATTGGTAATGATTGCGTATTCTCTAAAGGATTAGCCCCACCATAAATTTGATGATTACTAGAGCCAGTATTGATTGACATATCATTAGGTAAAATTTGACTAACTCCTCCATATATAGCATGTTGTTCATTGCTTACACTAGAAACAGTAGGAGCAACTGGAGTTGGAATAGCATCAACACTTGGAGAAATAACTTCAGGATTAATTGGAGCAGAAACTTCAGGTTGAACTACTGGACTATCAAGAATTGGAGCAACTTCAACTGGAGTTGCTGGAGCAGTTACACTATTCATTACTGGAGTAACTTCAGGAGCTACTTCAATTGATTCTACACTTTGACTAACAGGAGCTACTGGTTCTTGAACATAATTATCATTTAAAATAGCAGCACTATTAGCCATTGCTTGATAAGCATCAACACTTGGATTATTTACTACAGGACTAGATAGAGCTGGAGTATCTTCAACTACTGGAGCACTACTTACAGCCTCAACTTCAATAGGAGTTGGATTAACTGACTGTGTAGGCTGCATATTTTGAAGAGCTTCTATTCCAACATTTTCAGTAACTGGAGTAGCATTTTGTACAGGAGTTTCTACAGATGTATTAGCACCAGCATCCGTATTAACTGCTGCAACTGTTTCACTAGAAACACCATCAGAAACCGGCTGAACATTATCTTTAGGAGTAGTATCCTCTCCCTTTGGCTTATTATCTTGAGCTTCCTTCTTTGCATTTTTATTATTTTTAGAAGTAACAATAAATATTATTAAAGCTATTATTAATAAAACAACACCACAAGTAATAAGTAAACCTGGTACTGTCTTAAACCAGCTTAAATCAAAATTCATACTAAATCAATCTCCCTCTATTTTTATTCTATTAACATCATAACAAAAAAACTTTTCAAATGCAACTAATTCTTTAAGTTGACAATTTGTTTACAAAGTAAAGTCTGTCCAATATGTGTCCAATGGTTTTTCTATTTCAAACTTCATCAATTGTTTCGTCGTGGGATGAATAAACTCTAATTTATATGCACAAAGAGCAATTTGAGTCTTATCACTTTTTCCATATCTCTGATCACCACATAATGGATATCCCCTACTTGCAAATTGTACTCTTATTTGATGATGTCTACCAGTTTTTAAATCAATACTTACTAATGTCTCATTCTTTTCATAATTACGTTTTAATACTTTATAAGTTAAAACACTTTCTTTTCCATTGTCTTTCGTCGTAACAATGGTATTACCATTATCTAATTTTAATAAGTAATCAACAAACGTATCCTCATCTTTTTTTATTATTCCTTTTACCACTGCCATATATGTTTTCTTAATTTCTTTTTTTCGAACTTGATCAGATAGCCTACTGGCAGCTTTACTAGTTTTAGCAAACACCATAATCCCACTAACAGGTCTATCGAGTCTATGCACGAGTCCCAAATAAACATTACCAGGTTTATTATATTTTTCTTTTAAATATTTCTTTATTATAGTAAGCATATCTATATCATGGGTATTATCAGCCTGACTCAAAACATTTTTTTCTTTGACTACAACTATCACATGATTATCTTCATACAAAACTCTTAATTTATTCACAGCTTTCCCATCTTCCATAAATACCACAAGGTAAAATTAAATTTGAATTTTTTATAGGTAATCCTATTTCTCCACAAGTGATCTTCCCTTTTTTATGTTTATCCACAGTCAATGTTAATAAATTTGCAAGGACTGTAGATGACAATCCCGTAGTATATGAATTTATAAGGAAAAACAATGGATTATCTACTAAAATATCACAACATAATGAAACTAATTCTGCTAAATCTTTTTCAATATCCCAAACTTCACCATTACTTCCTCTACCGTAACTTGGAGGATCCATTATAATAGCATCATACTTATTGCCTCTTCTTATTTCTCTTTTTACAAATTTGACAACATCATCTATCAAAAATCGAATTGGTTTATCACCTAATTTACAAGAGTTGACATTTTCCTTACACCAATCAACCATTCCCTTAGAGGAATCAACATGAACAACTGATGCCCCAGCACTTAGACAAGCACAACTAGCTCCACCAGTATAGGCAAATAAGTTTAATACTTTAACTGGTTTTTTACTGTTTTTTATCTTTTTAATCATCATATCCCAATTATAAGCCTGTTCAGGAAATAATCCTGTATGTTTAAAGCCCATTTGTTTTATATTAAACGTTAAATTTTTATACTTAACCTGCCAAACTGGATTAAATTTTTTTAAATTTTCCCATTGTCCCCCACCTTTATTACTGCGATGATATATCGCATCAATCTTACCTTTATATTTTTGAGATAAATCCCCATTGTCCCAAATAATTTGTGGATCTGGTCTAAGTAAATAAATATTTCCCCAGCGTTCTAATTTTTCTCCTCTTGAAGCATCTATTATCTCATAATCTTGCCAGTCCTTAGTAAATTCCATCCTATCACTTCTTTCTGTAATAATTATACACATATAACACTAATAAGTAAATTAATTATTAAACTAGCTAAATTATTTTATTAAAATACTACACACACCATAAAATATCAAATATTTTTTTCAACACCATTTTTTACTAAATTATAATACTTACATTTTATATTCATTAATTCTTTGTGACTTCCAACTTTCCATATTTTCCCGTAAACCTTTTAGAGATAGTTATTAATATTTTTACCATTGATAAAATTATATTACTAATAAATAATTTAGAAAATAGATTAAATACACTGTAGGTGAGAAATTAAGTTATCTGCAAAAAAAAGCAACAACTAAATATAATAAGAGGAATTTTATTAGATAAAGAATTTTACATTTTAGATGAGCATACATCAAATCTGAATAGTTTATCCGAAAACAAAATTTATGATATGATTAATAAGAATTTAAAAGATAAAACCTGTCTTATAGTAACTCACAGACCAAAACTAACTGAAATATGTAATAAACATTACTATTTTGATAAAAGAGTGATGTTAGAAAAATAGTTTATAAACATTTTCCCACACTAATCAATATATCAATTTACATATGTTTACTAAATAATTATACGAGCTGTAGCCCGTTTTTTAATATCAAAATTTCTAGCACTATATACATAATATTTTGAAGGATAAATAATCATTTATTTCATCTTCTCTTGAAGTGTTATCTATTATATCACGTAATTCAAAACTATTACTTTCCTTTTTTAAACAAAAAAACTAACATTTCTGTTAGTAATTTATTACTCTCGAATTTATAAAAGTTCGAGTTTCATATCAATCTGGTGCAAATGCCGTAGATATCTACAGCTCTCATAAAGGTTGATACAAATATCAATCAATTTACTAAAGTATATCATATTTTTTATAAATTGGAATAAGCTTTACTATTACATAAAATTTATATATTCAACTCGCATTTTACCTCATCTAATAACTGATTAAATAATATTTGCCTGTTTTCAGATGTATCAATGCATTTTATATTATACATCTTACAATCCTTTATAATCTTCTTTTCTATATCTTTATAAAATTTAAAATGATTTAATAATTCATCATCGGACCTTCTAGTAGTCCATTCTTCTTTTGAATCAAACTTCCTACAATTTTCTAGAATTTGTTCAGGAGATAACTTTTCAGTTACAAAATAATAAACAATCATATCTTTTAAATCAAAATATTTAGATAAATCTTCTGGCAAGATAGAATCCCCATTTATAATAAAACCTAGTTCTTTCCCGTTTTTATTAATATTCTTTTGTATAAACAAATTTAAAAATTCCGGCAATCTATTTTCTTTTAAATTATCGTGAATAAATCCAATTGGAACATTAGGAACAGTTTTTTGTAATGCAGAAATGATTGTGTCAACTTCTATAATTTGATAGTTATTATATTCTTTTTGTATCATTTTTGAAAAGGTAGTCTTCCCGGTTCTACATATCCCAAATATCATTATATTTTTCATAGTTGCTCTCCTTTACTCATTTTTACTGCTTGTTTTAACAATTCTTCTAATGAATTTATTGGATTTTTATTATATTCTAAATTATATAACCAATCCAAATAGTGTGTTCTATAAGCACCATCTGGTCTACCATATATGCATTTTTTACTTTTTAGCCAATAACCAAATTCTACATTTGTAGTTAAGCCTAGCATTGATGGAAATTTCCTTGGTACCCAAAACAATAATACATTTGAATTCATATAACAATCTCTCTCCCAAGATACTTGTTCATCCTTTGTCTTAAATACTGGCGTTTCATCTTTTAGCTCCGGAACATACACAATTCCATCATAATTAATATTTTGTAATATATTCAAAGCTTCTTTTCTCCAACTAGTTACTTTATTATTTCTAGGAGTTGGTCCACATAATGATATTGCTCTAGTGCTTTTTTCAATTTTATCACCATAATATTTTATTTTCATATATACCTCACTTCGTAATTTTTGAAAATAAATCATCATATATTTCAGTACTATCAAGATTTTGGACAAATTTTATTTTATGTCTAAATTTCGTTAATTTAAATGATGTATCCTCTTTTATTCTAGGACAACTTATTTCCATTGTTTCAAACCATTCTTTATTAATCATATATGCTATAGCGCTAATATCCCATATAACTCTTCTTATTTTTTCAGTACCGTAATCATCTGTAAATATATCACAAAAATAATTACACAATTTGTTAGAATTTCTTATTCTACTTTCTAATTCATATTTTGAAATCATTAGTCCATAGCTTACCGGATAAACAGGAATTATAGTTATTTTTACTTTACTATCCAATACATATCTAACAGCTTCAACGTCTTGTCTAAAATTAAAATCATCATTTTTCATAAATAAAAAGTTAGTACCTAACCAAATTACTTCTATTTTGTTTATTATTGATGAGTCCTTTTTTATTGCTAATGCAATATTAGTTATACATCCTATACTTAAAATATATGTTTTATCATTTTTTTTAGCTATTTGTATTATCTCATTAACTGCTGCATTTGTTTGAGTTGAATCGTTTGTAAAATATTCTGTAGCCCCTTTAAATATTATCTTATCATTTTGTTCATTGCACATTTTAAATATTTTCTTAGCCACTTCATAACTTTTATCAATTGACGTTTTTGTATTATATTCACCTTTGGTAAATGGCGCAATTGTAACTGCTTTTAAATTTAATTCATCTTTTGATTTTAATACATATGCTAAAGCAATTTGGTCATCTATTTCATTATATAAATCTGTGTCTAATATTATATTTTTCATTATCGTCTCCTTTTTTAACTCACCGATATTATATCATATATTCTATAAAAATAATAATGTAATAAATTCAAAACTAGAAGTCGTTAGTTATAATTTGATTATAGATTTAATTAAAGCCGGATTTGGGATTGGATATGCTACTAAAGAATTCATATCAGATGAATTAAATAATAAATCCTTATATGAAATAAAAATTGACAATAATATTTCAAAAAGAACTATTGTAATCGCAACAATTGATAAAGGAAACCAAATTATAGTTCTAAAAAGCTTATTGAAATGATTACTAATAAATCATAATTTTTAAAGAATTATAATAATTATATAGAGTATTTCCTTTTACACACGAAAATTGATATATCAATTTGCAAGTTTGCTTCTAAATAAAAAAATAAAACTACTTTCAATTTAATTTGAGAGTAGTTTTTATATTATCTCGAAAAAGTTCGAGTTTCATATCAATCTGGTGCGAATGCCGTAGATATCTACAACTCTTCACAAAGGCGATTGATATTTGAATCAATCACTATTTACATTTTATCAAACAAAGAAAAAAGTAGCAATACTTTGCTACTAATTATTTTATAATTTATATTTAAAATACTAAATTTTACCTAATTTCAGAAATACTTCGAGAAACAATTTTAGTATAAACATAATTATAAATCATTTCTACTATCTGACCTATGTAAGTACAAAAAGGATTATGAATAAATGAACATATTGTTCTTAATGTTTTTGCTATACCTGAATGTAATGTTGGTCTAGTATTAGTTTCTTTTGATTTTATTTGTAAATAATGTTGCCTGATTGATATAATTGGAAAAACTAACATAAAAACTATCTGTACAAAGAAATAAATTAAAAATATCGTTATATCCGGATTATATAATCTATATAAAGCAAATGACATTATAACCGAAGATAAAATGAGTAAAATTGCTAATTTATAACCATTTTTTAAATGTTCTTTAAATGAAAAATTTTCTTTACTTACATCAATATGTACCGCTGTTTGAATAGCATATATCATATCCCATTGTGTATCTGAAACAATACCAACAAAGGTAGAAGCTAATATATATTTCATTCCAAATGAATAAGAATTAATATGTCCAAAGAAATAAATAATGAACATCGATATATTTTCTACAATTCCAATGGAACTATTTTTAATATTATTAAGTAACGAAATATTAATTTTAAACTTTTTAATATTTGAAAACAAAATAATAAGTAATAAAATTCCCATTGTAATTAGTGTTATAATTGATGTTATATATTGGCTTTTAGTAATAATTGCTAAAACTACAACTAATACTAAATTAACAATATTAAATAATATGCTTATTAAATTGGCTATTTTATTTTCTTTTTCATAATATAATTTTTCTAATACAAGTTTAAGTACATAAGAATAAAAAATATTAAACAAAGAATAAATTGTAAATATCCTAAAAACTGATACATCAACATTCATTATTAATAGAAAACTATTACATTTAAAAATCAATATTAATAAAACTAATATCCCTATTAATATTCCTAAGAAAATATTAGAATAAACTATATTTTTATCTTTCTTTTTTTCTGCTGTAATATTGGGACCTACAGCAAAAATATAATAAAATATAGAAAATAGAAATTGAATAGGATATGTAATTGAAAATGTAACAACTAAATCTTTAGATAATATAAGACCTAATGCATTCCATATTACAATAGGTATTATTGATAATAATAAAGTATCAAAACTAATCTGTACTAATCTCTTCATTGTTAATTATATTCGTTATTTGATAATAAACGTCATACCAAGTATATGCTCTAAAAATATTTTTACCATTGCATACTTTATTATATGCTGCATTAAAACATACAACTGGTATAATCTTAGATATATTATTAATATTTTCCACTTTATCTTCTATCATTATACTTATATTATTTTCTTTACATATTTCAAACTTATCTTCTGGACTAAAAATTATTTTATCATAATTTATACTATTTTCTTTTAACCATTCTATTACAATGTTTCTCATTTCTTTTCCTAAATTATCATTTTTATCAGTAAGATATCTTGCTGTTATTATATATATTTCATAACCTTTATCTTTCAATTTATCTATAACTTCACCAGCAAATTTTCTTGCAGGTTCATTTTTAGCGTAATCATATAAATAATCATGCCAAAACTCAGAGTCCATTTCTTTTGTCACATTAAAAACAATATCACTATCATATCCATCTGGATTTACAATATTCTTATTATATTTTATAAAAAATTTACTACCAATTTCTAATTGCCATTTTTCAAAATCTGTTAAAACACCATCTATATCTATTCCTATTCTCATAAAATTTCACCTACTTTTTATTTATTAATTTTATAAATTCTTTAAAGAAATTTATATTATCTAATTTTTCTGGATGATATTGAACACCAATTATATTACCATCTTCTATTGCTTCTATTATCCCATCTTCACTAACTGCTGTCACTTTAAAATTTGATGCCAAATTTCTTATTGCTTGTCTATGATATGAATTAACTTCAATTACCTCTTGTTTATATACATTATTTAGAAAAGAATTTGAAGAAATCTTAATATTATGTGTACTTCCATCATATAATTTGTGATTTAAAATATTTTGATTTAGATCTCCACCAAAATATACATTTAAAGTTTGAAGTCCACCACATATTCCCAAAATAGGTTTATTGTATTTTACAAACAAATCTATTATTTTTTTATCTAATTTATATTCATCATACTTATATTTTTTCCCCGGAAATGGAATATCATTATAATATTTAGGATCTACACCTATAGCACTTCCAGGTAATATTAATGCATCACATATATTAGCTATTTCATCTAAATTATTTTCTGATACTATTGGAATTATTAAAACACCTAATTCATCAAATATTTTTTTATATGCTTCATCTAATATATATCTTATATTAAATGGATAATCATCTTTATAATTTTCCATTCTACAAATAATTGCTACTTTCAAAATATCACCCCAAATTAATACTTGTGTATTTGTTTATACTAATTATAGCATAAAAACACCACCAAAACCTTGTTATATATTTTATCATATTTACTGCAGTTTTAATGCTTATATTTATAAATTATTCTTACTCAAATTATGTATACACACGCTAATTGATATGTTAATTTGCAAGCATGTTTTCTAAATTGACATAATCATTTTAATTTTATAAATACTTAAGCATAAAATTAAGTATTTTAAAACTCGAACCTTTTATAGTTCGAGTTTCCTATCAATCTGGTGCCTGTGGTCGGACTTGAACCGACACGATATTGCTACCATTGGATTTTGAGTCCAACGCGTCTACCAATTCCACCACACAGGCAAGAACAAAATAATTATATCATAATTAATATATTTTTAACAAGAGATTAAATTAATTTTGTTCTTTATATTTAGAATGATATAAATCAACTTCAGCTTCATTTTCATCCTGTGTTATGAAGTCTCTCATATCTGGCAAATCATCTATAGAATTAAGTCCAAAATAATCCAGAAATTCACTCGTGGTTTCATATAATATAGGCCTTCCAGGAAGATTACTTCTACCAGACTCCTTAATAAATCCTTTAGCAACAAGCTTTCTTATAATTTGTACAGTTGAAACACCCCTTAATTCATCTATTTGCATTCTAGTTACAGGTTCATTATACGCAATTATGGCTAAAGTTTCCAAAGCAGCCTGACTTAATACATTAGTTTCAGGATTAAGAATTAACTTTTGATAATAAGCCTTGTGCTCAGGTTTAGTAGTTAATTTAATTTTGTTACCCAAAAAGTCTATCCTTAATCCCCTATCAGGATTATTATAACTATTTTTAAGATCAAAAATTAAATTTTTTGCCTCTTCTTCATCAATTTGAAAAACATCTTTTATCTGTTCAATATTTAATCCATCTTCACCTACTACAAAAAGTAAACCTTCTAATATTGCTCTATTCTCCATTTCCTACCTCACATATTATCTCATCAAAATTATTATTTTGATTGATAAACAACTCTCCTGCCTTAGCCATTTCTAAGATAGCTAAAAAAGTTGCTACTACATATTCTCTACTATAATCCTCAAAGAGTTCAAAAAAAGATACCTTTTTTCTTCTCATAATTATATCTTTAATTTTTTTTCGCCTTTCAGCAACCGTAACTTCTTTTTCTGTTACTTGTGTATGAATTGGTCTATTCTCTTTTTGTCTTTCCAAAAATTTTTTGAAAGCATCAACCAATGAATCAACACTCATTTCCTGAACTATATTAACTTCATTACTAATATATTCCCTAATATCCTCTGGAGCTTTAGTATATATCTCTTTTCGTAACTCCTCTTTTTCTTTAAGTGTCTTAGTAATTTCTTTATAAGTTTGATATTCCAAAAGTCTATTAACTAATTCTTCTCTAGGATCAATTTCTTCGCTCTCTTCTTCTTCCTTGACACTTGGTAAAAGCATTTTAGACTTTATATATAAAAGTTCAGACGCAAGAACAAGGTAATTACTAGTTACCTCTAAATTCATACTTTCCATTTTATTAAGATAATCCATATACTGATCTGTAATTTTTTCTATTTCAATATTTAAAATATCCATCTTATTTTCTTTTATCAAATGAAGTAACAAATCAAGTGGACCACTAAAATCTCCTAATGTAAAATCTAAATTCATAAAATCAACCCTAACTATATTGTTATTATACCATATATGTTATAATGATTCTAGGTGATTTTAATGAAAAAATTTGTGATGCGTGATGAGGAATTTGTTTGTCAAAATTGTGGAAAAAAAGTCCTACCTCTAAATTATACAGCGAGAGATCATTGTCCTTATTGTCTATACTCTATTCACGTAGATATTAATCCTGGTGATAGACAAAATAAATGCCAAGGATTATTAAAACCCGTTGGCATTGAAAAATTTAAAGATACATATAAGATAATATATGAATGTTTAAAATGTCACGAACATCATAAAAATATTATGGCCAAAGATGATAACATGGATATGATAATAGAAATATCCAAACAAAGCTAAGAATTTTCTTAGTTTTTTTAATTTCTAGGTTTAAATATTAAAGTAAGGAAAAATGAAAATATAATAGCTGCACTTATTCCTGAAGCTGTTAAGTCAAACATTCCCATTACTAAACCAAATACTCCAGCACCCTCGGCCTGATGAAGTCCACCATGAATTAGTTGATGACCGAAACTAGTAATTGGTACCATCGCACCACCACCTACTTTTTCTACAATAATATCATAAATATTAAATGTATCAAGTAAGGCTCCAAGTACAACAAATATACTTGTTATATGTCCAGGAGTAAGTTTTGTATTATCTAAAATTATTTGCGCTATTAAACAAATTGCTCCACAAAATAAGAATGATAAAATTATTTTTTCCATTATATAGCCTCCAAACTAATTGCATGAGCAATACTTAAAATATTTTCTTTTTGATAAAGCATAGTTGGACTAAATAATGCCCCAGTAGCAATTAATAAAACTTTTTTAATATTCTTTTTCTTCATTTCATTTAAAATAAAACCATATAATACCAATGCACTACATACAGGACCACTACCTCCGGCCAAGACTTCTTTTTGTTCTTCCAAATCATAAAGCATTACACCACAATCATTATAGTTACAACTTATATTAATTTTATGTTCTTTCATCATAAACTCTTTCAATATTTCTCTACCATAAAGACCTAAATCACCAGTTAAAATTAAATCATAGTAATCTTCTTTACGATTTAAATCATCTAAATGTCTTTTTAATGTATCTGCAGCTGCACAAGCCATCACCGCACCCATATTTAAAGCATCCTTTTGATTATAATCTACAATTCTCCCGATAGTAGCACTCTCTATTTTAATATTACTTTTTTTATTAGAAATCACAGCACTAGCTCCACCTGTTGCCGTAAAGGTAGCTGTTTCAGGTTTAGGTGCACCATATTCGGTAGGATTTCTAAATTGTTTTTCACTAGACATATTATGTGAACTAGTACCACATAAACAATTATTAATAATTCCACTGTTAATAAAATTTGATCCAATAATAAGTCCTTCTACATTTGAAGCACATGCACTATAAATTCCTAAAAATGGCTTATTTATTTTACTTGCCGCATAACAAGAAGAAGTTACCTGATTCAATAAATCACCAGAAATAACTAAATCAATATTTTCTTTTGTTAATTTATTTTTTCTAAGTGCTTTCTTCATACTTTCTTCTAATAACTTAGTTTCTGCCTTTTCCCAAGAATCAGCTTCACAATATAAATCTTCATAACTATTGTCAAAATATTTTCCAAGTGGTCCTTTATCTTCATATGGACCTACAACAGTATAAGTTTCATTAAGATAGACTTTATCATATTTAAATGTCATAGCAAGCTACCTCCTATAATTAGCCTAATGAGACCAAAGGTCCAAGCTGATACTACTCCATAAACAATTACCGAACCAGCCAATTTAAATGTATTACTTCCTATACCAAATATAGGTCCTTCTCTTTTATATTCCAAAGCCGCACTCATCATTGAATGTGAAAAACCCGTAATAGGTATTAATAAACCACATCTTGCAAAATTAACCCATTTATCAAAAAAACCAATCGCTGTTGCTAAAGCCGCTATAAAAATTAAGGTTATAATCATATAAACAGAACTTACAGTTCTAGAAATATGCCAAATACTACAATAAATTTGGATTAATCCCTCCCCAATTGCACCTACTAGTCCTCCTATTAAAAATGCAATCAATGAATTTTTACTTCTCTGTTCTGTAGGTTTATGTCTTTCTACTATCTCATCATACTTTTTATTAATCATTTTTAATCACCAGTATTATTCTTTACCAATAATTTCTTTATATACAAAAAAACTAAAGATTAACCTTTAGTTTTTGTAAAATTTTTGATTCTTTCCTAGAAATTTGTACTTGGCTCATTCCAAGTTCTCTACTCAATTCACTTTGTGTATAACCATCATAATATCTTGCATAAATAAGTTTTTTCTCATCATCATTTAAATTTTTTAATTGCTCTTGTAAATCTAAATGCATTGAATCTAAATTATCATCATAGGTGATAATGGAATTATAATAACTATCTTCATCCTCACTTTTTACGAAATCAAGACTTTCTACTTTCTGCATTAAGTTTTTAACTTCTCTTATCCTATTTTCATCTATTTCCAAAAAAAGTGAAACTTCTAAATCACTAGGTTCTCGTTGTAATTTTTGATGTAATAATTCACGACATTTTTCTATTTGTTTATTAAGTCTAATAATATCCTTACTAATTTTTACAGGTTGACTCTCTCTAATAAATGTATTTACTTCTCCTAATATATATTTATAAGCATAAGTTGAAAATTTTGCTGTACTCTCTTTATAATTTTTACATGCCTTTACAAGTCCCATCATTCCCACTTGATATAAATCCTCATAATCACCATAATATGTGTATTTACTAATTATGCTTCTCACTAAATTTTCGTATTGTAAAATAGTATCCATATTTCTCCTTTATAAACTCAAAACTTTAAATATATCTGCCTTATTATTTACATAAAAAAGATTGTTTCTATTTCCTATTACCTTCCTCATAATATTATTCATTCCACATAAAACTACACTACCACATCTTAAAAATATTTCTACTAACTTATTTTGAAATAAATTAATAAATTTACTACTTTCAATATTTAGATTATTAAAATCAATTGCGTAATAATTTATTCCTTGTCTATATAACATATAATCTATTTCCCGACTTAATTCTAATATTGCCTGATCATTAATCACCTCTTCAAAACCCATATATAGTATTCCATTGATAACTTGTGTATATAACATATTTTCACCTCTATAAAAATATAGACCATTTTTTATTTTTTTTATACCAATTCGACAAAACATTACAAATTATTCTTTCGACAAAATATAACAAAAAAAGGAAGTAATACTTCCTACTTTAACTTGCTATCACCTGTTTTATAATCAATTTCTATTCCCTGTTGAACATTATAAACAAAAACATTAAAACTAATTCCCTTACCTAAGTCTTCTATTGATTCTGCTTCTATTTGAACCCCTGTTGCTAATAAATTATCATTACGAAATATTGGAGTAACTCTATATAATACATGATTATTTGTCTTTTTAACATATGATGCTACTTTATTTTCAAATTCTAACATTCCTACAGTATTCATATATCTTGTACAAGTAATAAGGTTTTTAGGATTAGCATTTTCACCTGTTAGTTGATATCCTACTAAATGACAACGATTATAAAGATATTTACCATTTACAATATCATACTTTATTGTATGCCATCCAGATGGTTTTATCATTCCTATACTTCCCCTCTCTTCTGTAGGCATAGTATCTTTTCCAACTCTTGCAAAAGCTACTCCACATCTTCCTAAAGAATCAAGTTCACTATAAACCTCACCAGTTAATGACATATCATTATCAGAAAAGTTTGGCTTATTATTATTTATAATTATATAGCTATTACCACTATAATCAGGAATATTACTATTTTCTAAAGAAGTATTATCATTAACATTGACAACTTTAATACTATTTGTCTTATTTCCAATTAAAACAGCTAAATCATTTCTATAATATATTAATGAACAAACTACAAACAATACTATTGTTCCTATTGATATTTTTCTAGATCTTTTCATATTATCAAACTCCATTATCTAAAATAATTATACTTATTAATATATTCAAAGTAAATAAAAATCGCCAAATGCGATTTTTCATCTATAATAATTCTTCATATAAATTAAGTTTTTACTATATTTGTTTTAATTGTTTTTTAAATACTATTCTAAAAATATTTCTTACTAATGGTCCTACAAAAAAGATTTGTAAAGGATAAGCCATTATAAAGTTCTTACAATATAATATCAAGTAATTACATACAATATTACTATTTATTAAGTATTGTGCAAATAAAGCATATATACTCATTAATCCTACCATAATAAGCACTGTAAATGTTTGAATTGATAAAATAACAAACATTTTATTATCCTCTTTAGGATTTACTATTCTAAATGCCAATTTTTTTGCAATAGGACTTGCAACAAAAAACGCTAATACAAATACTATTATCCCTTCAATGGGAAACTCTTTTAAGGCAATTAGAAAAGTTTGATTGATTAAACCCTCAGATAAATTTATTGCTACGCTATAAACTACCATACAATAAGCCATTACAACAGCAGTTATTAAAGTAAATATAAAGTTCTGAAACTTTGTTTTAGGCATTATATACCTCCTCCTTTCTTTAAAAAGTTATCGGTATTTTTTCTATAAATGAAAAAATACCATCTAGTCGCAGACATAGACTAGACAGCATTTAATATCTCTAACATTATATTACAAATTTCTATTTTGTTCAATGTGAAACTTTTATTTTGTGAAAACAAATATTATTTATTACTCATATATTCAAGGAATTTTAACTACTAACAATATTACATAAATTTAAGTATTATGATTAAATTTTATCTATAATATACCACTACTAATTTTTGTAATATTTTTCATAAACAATTGAAAAAAGTTTAATTTATCAACATTTTTAGTAGCTACTAAATCTTGTGTTGCCACTACTTTATTATTATCTAATACTAATATTTTTCCTACCACATCACCTTTTTTCAAAGGTAATACTATCTTGCCTACTTTTACACTTGTTTTATATTTAGTGTTACTAATTCCTTTATCCTTAAGGATACTAACATCATATTTTGGCACTATAGTAATAGAGTTTTCTGTTGCCTTGTCTAATTTAATTTTCTTTATTTCATCCGTACTCTTTTTAATCAATTGAATTTGCTTATTATTAAATCCATAATCCAATAATTGAGCTGCCTCACTATTTCTTACTTTAGCATTATCTTCTCCCAAAACTATTGCAATAAGTCTCATTCCATCTCGTTTTGCTGTCACTGCCAAGCAGTACTTAGCATTATCCGTATGCCCAGTCTTTAGTCCATCTGCTCCATTATAAGTTCTTACTAATTTATTTGTATTAACAAGCCAAAATTTGTTTGGTGTATTAACTCTTAAATAATCTTCATAAACTCCAGAAAATTCTAATATTTCTTGATGACTAAGTAATGTTCTAGCAATTATTGCCATATCATAGGCACTAGAAAAATGTCCATCTTCATCAAGTCCGGTAGCATTTTTAAATACCGTGTTTTTAAGTCCTAACTCCTTTACTTTGTCATTCATTTTTTTGACAAACTTATCCTCACTTCCTGCTATATATTCTGCCATAGCAACCACCGCATCATTAGCACTAGCCATAGAAATACCCTTAAATAAATCTCTTACTGTCATCTTTTCATTAGCTGCTAAATATATTTGTGAGCCACCCATATCTGCTGCATTTTTAGAAGCTGTTACTACATCAGACCATTTAATATTTCCTGATTCTATGTTCTCTAATATTATTATTTGAGCGACCATCTTTGTCATAGAAGCCACCGCTACCTGTTTATCCTTATCTTTTTCAAAAATAATTTTCCCAGTAGACTCTTCCATTAATAGACCACTAACAGCATTACTTATAAGAGATGTTTCTTCACTTTCACTGTTTTTTTCCACATTAGTGTTTGTATTATTATTATCTTGACTATTATTAGTATTAGTTTCTTGAGCTAAAACACTAATAGGCATTACCAACAAACAAAAAATAAATATAAATATTATTCTTTTCAATATATCAACTCCTATTAAAGATTATTCTTGAAATAAAAAAAAAGAACTATGATAAAATCATAGACTAATTATTATTATTTTCTTTTATATATGGCATCAAAATATCTGTAATAATGTTATAAGCTTCATCTGAAACATGTAGCCCATCTCTTGTGTACTCTAATTTTAAATTTCCATCATCATCAAGTAGATGATTATAAATATCAATATACGTACATACCTTTTTCTTATCACAAAACTTTTTTAATTCTTTATTTATATCTTTTATTGTTTTATTATCTCTATCATAAACCATTTCCTTATTAATCTTTTCATCATCACTATTATTAACAGGATAAATACTTTCTAAATATACTTTTGCATTAGGTCTTTTATCATTGATATCATTAACAATTTTTTTAATATTTCCTACTATATATTCATTACTTCTATCATCAAAAAAATCATTAGTTCCAATAAGTAAAAATACTTTAGTTGGATTATAAATATATAACCTATCATATAGTTCATCATAAATATCCATAGTTTTATACCCAGACTTTCCTGTATTAATTACTGGAAGATTTTTATAGTGTTTATCTAAATCATAAAGTTCAGTAATAGAGTCACCAATAAAAACAATATTTTCTTTTCTATAATCAATTTTATTTTCAACAACTACCTTCTTTTTCTCTTTTGTTCCTAATTTAAAAAAACATAGACTACTTATTAATAATAGTAATAATATAATCAAAATAATACCTACACCAATAATTAATTTTTTCCTTTTGCCTCTTTTCGTAATACATTTTACTAAATCTAAAACTGCCTCTTCCTTATTACAACAATATACATTTGTATAGCTTTCATAATTTTTTTCTAATTTTGTCATTTTTTCCTTACTAGTCAAAATAATAATCTGTTTCTTTTCTTTTAAAGCAAATTTAATAACAGTAGGATTAGAGTCAGTAACAACTATAGTTGATTTTCTTATCAAACTATACATATCATCATTATCATAACAAAATTTTAATTCATTATTATCAAATATTTCTATTATATTATCTAAAATTTTTTTATTTTTTACTGAAATATAAATCATATATAAAACTCCTAAAATTAAAAAAAGAATAATATTCTTAACCACTACCAATTATAGCAAAATTAAGATTATTATTCAATATAACTGAAAATTTTGACTAATGTTTTATCCTTGAGATGATCTAATAATGTAAAGTTCACTCAACCATTTGTAATATCTGTTTCTAATTTTTTCTGATATTTTTCTATTAGAAATGAACTTAAACAATGCTACTCGCAATCTTTCTATAATCATAGAACCTACAAATATTACTATAGTCATTAAAAGTGCATAGAATATAAACCAACTCTTACTACTATTAACAGATAATAGGCCAAGCCATCCATATATTTTACTTCTTACATAATTATTTTCATGAATAAAGTATACTCCTAGCATCAAACTAGAACACTTATTAATAAATTTAGACTTTATATCTAAAGTGGTAAAAATAGAAAAATAAGCAACACTTTGTATTATAATTATAGGGTTACTATAAGCTAATGAGGCTGAATCTATATAACTTGCGACTAAATCTAAAATTTGATTAGTACCAGAAATATGTTTACCATAGTAAAATAATATATTATTTAGTAGAGCACATCCCAAAAATAAACAAATCATAATTACTCTAAATAACTTTTTAGAAAAGATTTTAAAAAAGTAACTATTCTCCAATGGATATATTCTAAGATAGGCTCCTACTAAGTATAAATATATAAAACCATATAAAGAATAACCATTATTAAAAAACATTTCTCCACCAGTAATTGCTGGGATTATTGAAAAAACTAGAAATCCACACAACAACATTTTCTGATAAAAATTTTTACTAATACTAGATATTAATTTATTAATAAAAGGGGATAAACAATATAATAAAATATACACTTTTATAAACCAATAATTATCAATAGTAACTGGTAACAAGTCTTTTAAAACTTGCACCTTACTGACGGAAATAATTCCTAAAATAGAAAAAAGTAATAATATCACAACTCTATAGAACCAACTAGCATTAATTATTTTCAACAACTGTTTTTGCTTAAATTTAGATTTAGACTGATAATATCCAGATACTAAAACATAAGAATTAACATGTACTATTAATATAAATTCGAAAAAATAATAAATAATACTCATTGACTTATTTGGTGTATCTAATAACTTTCCAAATAAAAATACGTGTCCTAACACTATGAAAAACATTGATAAAATTCTCATTAATTCATGATTAGAGTTTCTTTCTCTTGTTACTGCATTTGCCATATACCTATATCCCCCTAAGTATGTATCCAATCTTATATGTACATTATAAATTACAATATAGGTTTTTTCAAGTATACAAAAGAAAAAAGATAATAATCAAACAAATAATTATTATCTTAAATTAAATAATTCTTTTATATCTTTTATACTTTTTTTTGCTAACTTTGTATATTCCTTTCTAAACTTAGCATATTCGTTCAAAATAATCTGTTTGTTTTTTTCTACAGATAATATTTTATCATTCATTTCATTAATATCATCATCACTCTTCAATACTAGATTACTTTTTAATACTTCATTACCATCGAAAAAGTCAGTATTTCCAACAATACAAGGAATACCTCTATCCATACTTTCTAATATAAAAGGATAACATATAGAAGAAAATTGTCCATAAAAATTAATAGTATTTCCATCAATACATTCAGATATACTTTTTGATTTAATCAATTTTAGATTAAATCTTTTAGCAAATTTGGAAACAGCCCTAATAGGCTTATACGTCTTAACATTTTTGTAGTTTGTCAACGTAATAGCACTAAGTTCATTAATTGTATTACCATAAACACTACTAGAATCATCAATAATACCAATACTGTTGCCAGTAGATCCTTTTGTTTGTAAAACATCAAGTTTTAAATATTTAGCTCCATATTTATCCTTTAACAACATATAAGTCGCATAGTCAATACATATTATACCATCTACTAAATTCATATCTATATATTTTAAAAGTAAAAGTAATTCATTTAATTTCTTATAATCAGATAATTCAGATACAGAATATTCAAAAATAATATATTTTTTTGAATTATTAGATAGCATATTCAATAATAAATCATTTGCTTCTGTTAAGTTATAGAAAACTATATTTTGAACACCATCAAGATTTGAAGCATATTTTTCAATTTTCTTAATTGAATTTTTTTCATCAAATTCAAATACTGCATCTTCCCCAAAACTGTATGAAATAGCATTGTAATAATTACTATTTGGAGATATTACTACTTTATATTTAATCACTATTATCACCTAATTCTATATAACGTTTTACTAATTCTTTACCACTATTTAAATTTTTCACACTAAATTCATCATACAATTTAAGGACTTTTTTTCTATTATCATTGCAATAGATTATTTTCTTATATATATCTAAAGGATTATTCTCATTATTAACAACCAAATATTGTTCTAACTCGCTATTTTTAAAATAATGATGATTATTTCCTGTTAAACATGGAACACCTACATAAAAACTTTCAAGAGGTACCATAGGCGCGCATTCACTAAATGTAACATAAAGATTTATATCTGTATTACTCATTCTATTTAACAATTGTTCACGAGGAATACCTTTATCAACACCAGTTGTTTTTATACCAAGAAGATGACAAAAAGCAACCGTTGTTTCAGATCTAGGAACAATATCTAATATAACTTCCTTGTCTTTTATTTCTTTTCCAACAAAATAAGCACTTGCCAAACTAGAGAACACATTTTTTCTAGTATTTGTTGCCTGAACAGCATAAACACCTATTACAAACCTATTTTTATCTTTTTTCTTCTTATTAATATCAAAATTAATGTTAACTAAATTTTTCAAAAAGGTTGCGTTACATCCTTTATCTTTATAAAAGTCAATAATTGATTCTTTACAAAAAGCCATTTCAGAAACTATGTTCTTTTTCTCTAACAAATAAATTTGTTTATTCATCTTCCACCCATATTCATCAAGATATTGTGAGTGACTTCCATGAAAATATGTCTTTACAACAACACCATCTTTATGAAGCAATTTTGCTAGCTTATACCACCCAATAACAAATCCACTAAAGATAACTTCCTTTATATTATTACTTTTAATACGATTTCGAACCATTTTAATTTCTTTAGAACTAATTAATTCACCACAAGGAACACTATTTTCAAATAATTCTACAGTTGCACTAGAAACTCCTGTAAAGGCCGGATTATGAAAAGCAACATAGTCTTTATTTTTACACGAATCTATTTCATTAAGTGTTAGTTGCAAAAGTTCTCTATGCTTTTGAGTATCCTTTTTCCTAAATTCTTTAAACTTTAAAAGTGGAAATAATAGTATTTTTATTACTTTCTTTAACATTCTAGCAACACTAAACAAGAAAGTAGATATATAGCTACCAAAAATACTATAAATTATATTTTTTAGTCTTCCCTTTAACGTAATAAAATCATAATGAAAATAATTTTTAGTTCTCGTATTTTTAGAGATAGATTTAGTGTGACCATCATAAGATAAAGGATAAAAATAATCACAACTATAAACAACTACACCATTATCCAAATATTGAGTTTTTTTATTAGTAAAATCAAAATCATTAAGAACCTCTTTAAATATAAATTGTAAACCGACAAAAAACGGATTATATTCGCCTTCCGCCATTTTTTCCTTAAAGCATTCATATACTCTCTGTGAGAAATCACTTTTTGCATTTTTTTCATACCATATATTAGAACAAATTCTATGTCTTTCATCCATTCCCAAAAAAGAGTTACTATTCGCTAATAAATCACATATAGGTTCAACAATTTTAATATTTTGATCAACATAAATACCACCATATTTATATAGGGCATATATTTCTAAAAAGTCCTTACTGATATTATAATTATCTATTCTTGCAATTTCGACAGCTATATCATCATCTATTGTATATAAATCATCAAGTGTCCAAAGTTTAATTTCATACTCTTCACTCATATATTCTTTCCAAGAGTTTAAACACTTTTCACTAAATGGAGGTATTTCTTTATTCTTGCCTACAAAATAATGGATATACTTACTCATATAATACTTCCTCCCATTTAACATTAAGATAGTTTTTCATATAAATTCTTTGCCTGTAACATACAATCTTCCATTGAACAATACGTCCACGCACCATATCTTCCAATACAATAAATGTTATTCTTTGCAAAATCATTGAATAAAGCTTTTATTTTTTGATCGGTTTCCTTTTCAATATGAACATATGCTGGATCCATAACAATAGCACAATGATCAATCAATTTTGTATCATCATCTATAATATCTTGATCTCTTAAATTTTCTAAAGTTAATTTAAGTTGTCTATCAATTTCTTCATTAGTAATGACAGCATCTTTAGAATAACCAATCTCAACATACATACTTAACCTATCAGAATTCAAAATATTATCATAAAAGCCAATTCTATAATAATTACATTTCTTATCAGGAATATACAACCAGTGTTCATTAACCAATTTAGACTTTTTATTAAATCCTAGATTAAACACAAGAACCTTATTATATGATAATTCTTTTTGTAAACTTTTAATTCTATCATCATTAAATAATTGTAAAAAGTGATTAAGTGGTGAAGAATTAACTAAATATTCATATTCAATTTTTTCACCTTTATCAGTTGTTGCTACTTTATTTTTTACATCTATATCTACAACTCTAGTATTTAATAAAATCTTTTTCTTATCTAAATTATCATACAAAATCTTAATAAAAGTTTCTGCTCCCTTTTTAGGATACAAAAAAGAATTATTATAAGATACATCCTTAGAGTTCTTCATATTATTTATAATTTGCTCTTTATTAGCGTAAGGAAAAAATCTTCCCATAGCATCTTTATCTAATTTAGTTAAGTCAATAGCGTATAATTTTTCATTATAAGGCTTTAAAAATTTTTCTGTAATTGAACGTCCAAATTTTCCATATAACATGTCCAAAAAGTTATCATAGTTTTCCTTTTCTTCCTTATTAAATAAATCATACAAACAATCAATAAATTCTTCCTTTTCTAGCTGATGTATATTAGTTTGAAACGGATAATCAATTAACTTTTTATTATATAAAATTTTTGTACATTTATCCTGTGTTATAATTTCATTTTTTGGAACCTTTGCTAAAAATTTTTCCTTAAATTCTTCGGTATTAAAATGGAAAAAATGTCCCGCATAATCCCACACAAATCCATTTCTACTAATAGTTCTACAGTAGCCACCTACTTCATTTTCCTTTTCAGCAATTAAATAATCATCCTTAACATAATTAGCAAATGTTAAATTTGAAATTCCAGCTCCAATTAATAAATATTTAGTTTTCATATATTACCTCCTAATCAATTTACCTAATTTTATAAAAACATCATTCATCCATATAAAGTGTCCGTTAGTTAGTCTATGTATCTTAACTCTTCTTCCAGCAATTGAAGTATTATTATAAAATTGCGAATATTTTTTTAATTTTCTATCAAATGATATAAAATGTTCATTATTTTTAAACATTTCTGTAGTAAGTTCATACTGCCTTTTGCACATAGGAACAATAATACAATTATTAAGATAAGCCTTCTTACTTTCTGATAATTCCTTTTCTTTTTCAGTATAATAATCTACTAATCTTAAACATACTTTTTCGTGATGTAAAATATTTTTCTTATATGATTCTTTTGAAATAGATTGTCCCTGTCGTCCTAAATAATAGTTATAAATATCAAAAGGATAATAACTAACTGTTTTGGCATTTATATACCCAACTAAATTGTATTCCATATCTACATAGAAACAATGTTCATCGATTTTAAAATTAGCATTTTTTAATATAGATGTTTTATATGTTGAGGTTGGTAATAATGGGCCAAACATTATAAATCCATATTCATTACCATTATAATACATTTCATCCAAATTATATTGAACACCAGGTACCAAATTAGGATAAAATTTAGTAGGATTATAAACAGCTGTAACAGCAAAATCCTCTATATAATTTGTTAGAACTATATCACTATCTTCGTCCTTTAATTTTTCCAATAACTTATCTAAATTTTCAGTAATATAATAGTCATCGCCATCCATAAGTCTAAAATACTTACCAGTAGCTATTTCAATTCCCTTATTAATTGTAGAACCATGTCCACCATTTTCCTTATCTATTATTTTTATAATAGGATTCTTACCACGATAATTACTCAATAATTCGTTACTTTTAGCGACTGTATCATCCTTAGAGCCATCATTCACAATAATTATTTCCAAGTCAGATGCATATTTAGAACGTAAAAGTGATTTTACACCACCTTTAATATACTTACCAACATTATAAGAAGGAATAACAATACTCAATATAGGATTTTTCTTTATATCAGGAACCTTAATTTTTTCAGTCTTATCAAAACTAAGTATCATATCCATATCTTTTTTTATAGAATACTTATAACTACACGTTTTCATAACAGAATCATGCATCTTCTCAGACATTGTTTTAAACAATTTTGGATCATTATATAATTCTTCGATTAGGTCAGCATATTCGATAATATTTTCTGTTTCACAAAAAGCACCTATTTTAGGATCTATGTACTCACAAGTTCCAACATTTTTAGAACTTACAACAACACAACCTGCCATTGCTGCCTCACATGAAGACACAGCCTGTGTATCAAATCTTGTTGCAAAAAGGCCTATACCATTTTCTTTTTGCATCATTTTAATTTCATCATGCGATAAAAATTTTCTATATATATGAACATTAGAAAACTTTCTTAATGGTTCAACCAACTTATCATGAATTCCCCCATCACCATAAATTGAAAATTCCATGTCATTAAAACATTTTCTATGACTAAGTTCTAAAATTACTCTAACATCAATATCAATAGAATAAGTACTTAAATCATCAAACTTTCTAAGCACAAAAACTCTTTTTCTTAATTCTGGATCCTTTTCAGTATATGGAAATTGCCTTTCATCTATAAAACAAGGTATAACTTCTGCATTATTATATTTTATTTTGAGTAATTCCTCACTCATCTTTTTAGCCCAATTTGACACAAACACAAATTTCACATTTGGCAGATTATTATATTTTTTTATATAATAATCCCTCAAAGCAAAAGTTTTAGTGAATGATTCTGGAACAACATAATCTGAAACAAAGTATGGACGTCCAATCACATCAAAAGCTCTATACAAGGCATCAGTACCATGAGAATATAAAATAATTTGAGTATTCGATAAATCCTGTGGTTCTAACAATTGAAAATAGGCTGGATCAAAAAAGTGTATTAAAATTTTATCATACTTTCTAACTTGTAATAAATTTCTTATTTGATTGTATCCAGTTCTTATATAATCAACATTTTCAAAAGTAGCAAATTCAGTTTTTTCAATATATTCACTATGAACAACTGCAACATCAACATTCAATTTATTTTCCTTATAAGCTTGCACCCTTGAATGAATAAAAGAAAATAAATATTTATTTTTTACCATTGGATATCCAGGACAAATTAACAATATATTACCAGAAAAATATTCATTAATACTTACATCTTCTTTTTCAAAGGAAACCTCTAAAGAATCAATTTCAATCTTAGCATTTGGTAAAATTGAAAGCCCTATAAAAACCTTTTTAGGTAAATTAGAAAAAAATGATTTAGTATTCATATCAACTGATTGAATAACTCTAAACTTTCTATTTAAAATTTTTATTGTACAATTTTCCTCTGCCTTAATATTTGAAACAGAATTAATTGTTAATTTTTTATTATCTGTTCTTATCGATTTATAAAAAATTAATTTTTGTTTTATATCGGAATTATTCTCTATTATTATTTTATTTTTTTCCCTAACAACCTTTAATTTTCCAGATGATTTTATATAATTTCTGCCTAATATATTCATATTATCCTCCACAACTACTTATCTTGTTTTTTTCTCTTATTATCCTTCTTACTCTTTTTCATATCGATAGGTTCACCCATTTGAAAGCGGTAATATGTATCACAAATAGTATCAGGATCACCTATCATCTTCATTGTACCATGTTCCAACCATACTACCTTAGTACATAATTCTCTTATACTTTCCAGAGAATGTGATACATATAACACAGTAGTACCACCATTAATCATGCTCATCATTTTATTTCTACTTTTTTCCTGAAACTTAATATCTCCAACTGATAAAATTTCATCTACAATCAGAACCTCTGGATCAACAACAGTAGCAATTGCAAATGCAAGTTTAGCTGTCATACCAGAAGAAAAGTTTTTTATTGGAACATCCAAAAAATCTCGTAACTCAGAAAAATCGACAATTTCCTCAAATTTTTGATCAATAAAATTCTTTGAATAACCTAAAACTGCTCCATTTAAATAAATATTCTCTCTAGCTGTTAATTCAGCATCAAAACCTGCTCCTAATTCAATCATTGGAGCAATAGAACCATTGACAGTTACATTACCTTTTGTAGGTTTCATAACACCACTAACAACTTTCAATAAAGTAGACTTTCCAGCACCATTACTACCAATTAAACCGACTACTTCACCCTTATCAACATGAAATGAAACATCATTCAATGCTACAAAAACACTTTTTTTCTTTTTGTTTTTCTTTCTTTCTCTTGGATCAAGCATATTAATAAACAATTGTTTAAATGAAAAACCTTTTTCAATTCCCATATCAAACTTCATTGTTACATTTTTTATATCAATCATATTTTCCTCCTTTTATGCATAATAAACAAAATTATCTTGATGTTTTTTGAAAATAATAGATCCAATTACTACGGCAAAAACACCATAAAATACCATTAAAAATATGTTTGTTATAGACGGGCAATTACCAAACAAAATAATTTGTCTAGCAGAATCTATATATACGTACAAAGGATTAAATCTAAATATTCTCTGTAGAGTAGCTGGTATAATTGAAATATCATAAAATACAGGTGTAGCATAATTCCATATAGTAAGTAAAATACTATAAATATAAAACATATCACGGAAAAACACTGACACAGTAGCTAAAATAAAGCTTATACCTACAGTAAATAAAAATCCAAATAAAAATATAAGTGGTAATAGCAAGTAAAACCATGATATTTCTTTTATTGTACCTGTAAAAATAATAACAAAAAACAATGGTATTAAAGTCAAAATAAAATTAATTCCACAAAAAAGGCACTTTGATAATGGAAAAATATATTTTGGTATATATACTTTCGTCAATAAATTAAAATTGAAAACTACAGAAGTCATACCATTATTTGTGGCTTCACTAAAATAATTAAACATAATAAATCCAACTTCAAAGTAAACAAAATAATTTACTCCTGGAACACTAAATCTAAACATTTTAGAAAAAACAACAGCCATTACCAACATCATTAGTATTGGATAAAGTAGACTCCATAGAATTCCTAAAACACTCCTTTTATATTTTACCTTAAAATCTCTAGATATTAATTGTTTCATTAAAAACTGATATCTATTAAAATTCGAAGCAATATTTTTTAACATCTTCTTTCCTCCTAAATCTTTAACATATTAATTATAACATCAATAAACCACTTTGTAAAAGATATCTGTAAAATCAACTATTTTGCATCAATACTATTTACTTCAAAATATCTCGCTAAGTCCTTATTTAACCAAATATCTTTTCCTGGAGTAATATCAGCTAACCCATAAGCAGGACTATGTTTATCATTACAAACAAATGGTGTAAGTTTTATATCATATATTTTTTTACTCTTTTGTCTTTCAATATATTCACTTCTATAACTCCACACTGAATTTAGTTGACGAATTTCACCAAAGGCTACAATAAATTGCTCTACATAAATAATAAATAAAATAATAACTGAATCAACTAATATATACTTAATTACCTTTTTCATACTTACAATATTAATTAACAGATTAAAAACGGAAATCATCATAAAAACCACAATACCAAACCAAGCTCGTTCAGGAAAGGTAGGTGATAAAACCATTGCATAAACTGATAAAATGCTTGCACTAAAGAATACATAAAAATATTTATCTATCTTCTTTTTATAATATATATAAATAGTAAATAAAACAATCATTAATATAAATAGTGGCTTAAGAACGTTTATCATAGAAACAGTATCATTTAAAATTCTTCCTATCAACTTAACTACAATAAAGGTATTATCATTAACTAAACTGTTTCTAACATAATTACCGGGCGCTATAATAAGTATAACAAAACCAACAATAGTTCCTACCAATCCAGAAATCTTCCACTTAGTAATCTTTTCCTTATATTCAAACTTACTAATTAATAATATTCCTACTGTTGCTACTATCAATCCAAAGGCAGTATTTTCATTTGTCCATCCCGCAATAATTCCAAGTAACAAAAAGCCAATTGATTTAAATAAATTATCATTCCTTTTTGAAGTCCTAAATAAATATAAAAACAGCAAAATTATCGTAGTAGTCCAAAGATAATTACATGACCCAATTAACCATAAACAGTCTTGACCAAATGCAGGAACAACAAACCACAAACACAAATGAATAAGCAACAAAATTATAGGATATTCCTTTTTATTTATGCCTTTTATATTGAGATAAATTAACCATATCAACAATAAATAAACACATGAATTGGCAATACTAAATAAAATTTTAGGAAAAAGTAAGAATGTTTGAGCAATAGTGTGAGCAACACTTCTCCCTCCCCACGTAAAATAATGCTGAATCTGTTTTTCTATAACATCAATAAAACTGTGTAAACGACCATTAACACCAAAAGAATAGCCATAATCATCTGCTATTAACGGAGTAAAAATATTTAGTAATAAAATTGATATAAATATTAAAAGCATAAATATTATTATCTGATTTTTTTCTTTTTTTAAACAGGCAACAATTTTTTTCATTTTTTAAACTCCCTCCTAAAAGAAATATAAAGTAAACAGTATAGTTTTGTTATAAACTCATGTTTTTCTATTATAGAACGAGCAAATCCTCTTTCTTTAAAGTAAGAACTCTTTTTATAATTAGGAACATTTAACTTCAAATAATCAAAGCTATCGCTAATAAATTTCATAGCCACTTTTTTATCACTTTGATAACATTCTTGTATATTATAATTCATAAGTATTCTAACAGTTAATTTGTCAATAATATCCTGCATATATTTCTTATCACTAAAGTAATGTCTTATTATGTCTATTATTTTAATAATATCAAAGACACGAGCATCTCTAATGGTTGTCTCACTCTTTTCATTAATTACATAATAATTTAAATATTTATTAACCTTTCCAATTTTATTTGCCTTAGCCATTGCTTCCAACACAAATGGAGCATCTTCATACTTTAAATTTTCTATAAACTTAATATTATTTTCTTTTAAAAATTCTGTTTTATATAATTTATTCCAAGGAGCAAGATTAACTTCATATGCAAGAATTGGCATTGATTTCAAAGTTGTTGGCTTAAAATCTAATAAGCTTTCTTTTTCTAATTCTTGTCCTTTTTTTATATAAAAATCACATATTACCATATCCAAACTATTTGAAAAAGCTTTATCAAACAAAGTTTTACAAGCATGTTTATCTAAAAAGTCATCACTATCAAGAAACATAATATATTTACCTGTCGCTTTAGTAATACCAAAATTTCTCGTCTTTCCAATTCCTTGATTTTTATTTTTAAAATACTTAATTCTCTTATCTTTATATTCTTTTATAATTTCTTCAGAATTATCAGTAGATCCATCATTTATTAATATTATTTCAAGTTCTGTTTTAGTTTGATTTATTACTGAATCTAAACATCTTTTGAGATATTTTGAAGCATTATATATAGGAATAATAATACTTACATCTTTTCTATTTATCATAATTTTCTCTCATTTTTTCAGTTTCATCTATTATATAAACTGGACGTTTTTTAACTTCTAAGTATAATTTTGACAAATACATTCCAATAACACCTAAAAATAATAATTGAATACCGCTGACAAACATAATAATACAAGCAAGGCTTGGCCATCCACCAACTGGATCTCCAAAAGCTAATGTTTTAACAATAATTACTACTACTGCTACAAAAGATATCAAGCAAAATATCAAACCCACAAATGCAGAGATAACAAGAGGAGTAGTGGAAAAAGCAAGAATACCTTCTAATGCATATTTAAATAGTTTCCAAAAATTAAATTTTGAATTTCCTGCCACTCTTTCTGGAGTTTCATATTCTATCCACTTAGTATTAAATCCAACAAAACTAAATATTCCTTTAGAATAACGATTATACTCTTGCATACTAATAATTGAGTCCACAACTTTTCTCTTCATCAATCTAAAATCTCTTGCCCCAGGAACTTGTGGTGTCGAAGAAATTTTTCCAATTAACTTATACCAACAATTTGTAAAAAACTTTCTCAAAGGACTATAGTCACCATGTTTAGGACTGCATAATGCAACACAATCATATCCCTCATTTTTAATACCTTCATACATAGTTTTTATCATACTAGGAGGATCCTGCATATCAGCATCCATTATAGCAACAAAGTCCCCCTTAGCATTTTGTAAACCAGCATACATTCCAGCCTCTTTTCCAAAGTTTCTTGAAAAAGAAATATAGCGAACCCTTTCATCTTTCTTTGCTAATTTTCTAAGTTCTAAAAGAGTATTATCACTACTTCCATCATTCACAAACAAGAACTCAAAATCTACTTCTTTCATTTCCTTTGAAATTTTATTAATTTCTTTATAAAATATTTCTAAAGATTCCTCTTCATTATAACAAGGAACAATAATTGAAATTAATTGTTTAACTGTTTTCATATCACTTACTCCATTTCTAATTTACTCTAATCAATACATAATTATCTTTTTGATATATTGAATGATATCTTGTCTTTTTTACAAGTTTCATATCTTTCTTGGATACCTTATTTTTACTCCAAATATTAAACTCCACATTAGGAATATCATAATAAGTTCCAATTTCATAGACTTGCCACAATAATTTGTTATCACCCAAAGTAAGTGGTAACAATCTATTTAGAATTGGTAATTTAGTAACCAAGGCATCTACTTTTTGTGAATTACCTACATTACCTTCCAAATCTACCTTAAGAGTTTCCTTATTGTCAACATCCAAATTATTTAAATCAGTCATTAGTAAATTAATTCTAAAGTGATTATATTCATTTTGTTCATCAATAGCATTTCCAAATATTAATGAAGTTGTTAAAAAGGCATAAGCTAAACATATTGTAGAAACCTTAGCAACAAAATTGTTTTTATAATCAACACTTTTTATTGAAAGTAGAGATATTAATACTATAAATCCATACATAGCTCTAGGATTAAATATAGGATTTTTTAAAAATGGATATGCCCCAAATGACATTAAAAATAATAGTATTAATGAAATTAAAATACAACCTAATGATATATACTTTTTTTGTTTACTCTGTAATACTTGAGTAACTATAAAAGTAATTAAAATTAATAAAATATAAACCAACCATCTTAATTTCATATCACTATAAATCATCTTATAAAATTCTTTGTAATTAGCAATTGATTTAGGAATCAAATCATTGAGACTTAGCATACCAGGATCTAAATAATATTCAGTTGCCGGTGGCATTGATAATTTAAAGCAAATTAATCCGAGCATATATCCAATTACCGCTTTATATATAAATTTAAATATTTCTTTAGTATCTTCTTTATCATTAAACATAGTTAAAGCAATAATAATTGTAATCATTGGGAATATTCCTGCAGATGCTTGATAACTTGCAGCCATCAAAAATGTACAAATAGCAGTAACTACAATAAAAGCTATATTCTTGCTTTTTTTATTATATAACACAAAAGGTAATACAGAAAACAAAACAGATAAAGCCATATAAGGAGCATCAAATTTAAATGAATAGCATTGTAAAAAGTATGGATTCATTCCAATAGGTAATGCCGCCACTATATGATACCATCTTATTTTCTTATCTTTCACAAGAATTTTTAAAACAACAACACTAGATATAGCCATTATTAAAACTGCCAAAATAGTTGTAAAAGGAGAAATATCAGATAAATTTTTACTTCCATGTAATAAAATAGATAAGTTATTTGAAACATGTCTTCCAAAACCGAAATCACGATATCCATATCTAACTCTACCTAAGTCATCATTATAGTTAACATTTGCTCTAATAAGTGGTATTAAAGCAATAAAATAAATAACAAAGAATATTAAAATAAATTTTATATTATCTTTAAAAAACTCTTTCACATGTTTGTTAACATTCCTTGTATTTTTTCTAATACAACTCCAAATATCTTTAAACTTCTTTTTCATTATTTATACCTCCTACCCACTTTTTTAAATAACTTGGGACTAACCTTCATAACAATTTTTTTTAATTTTCTAGTTGTTGTATCATCTAAAATATCATTAAAGACTCCATCTCTTTTCAATCTAGCTTTATATTCTTTATATAAAGGATTGTTTAGCTCTGTTATTTTTATAATTAATGAATTAGCTATAAAACTCATAAACACCTGTTTATCTAAATTAGTCTTATTAATTTCATCTCTTAAATATAAATAATGTCGGTAAAAGTCTTCAACTTTTCTTTTTGTCTTTTCATAATCTCCATTATTCATAATTGAATTAGATCTTTGAAAATAATTATACCCAACATATTCTATTGAATTAACCTTGGTAGCTTTAATAATTACAAGCGGTATTATACCAAAATCCTCATGAATTCTTCCCTTAGCAAATTGAAATTTATTTTCTAACCAATATTTTCTTTTTATACAATAAGCCCAGGCATTTTCAACAAAATGATATTTAACTATTTTACTAAAGGCCTCTTCTCCAGCAAGTCCTTTGAATCCTTCTTCATTGTAACACATACTATTATCATTTTCATCAACTTGCTTTATCTGAAATCTTACTAAATCAGGATTATTTTTTAAGGATTTACTTAATTCTTTTAAAATGTTTTTTTCCCAGTAATCATCACTATCTAAAAATATTAAATAATCTCCAACAGCCTCTTTTACTCCTCTATTTCTTGCCGCACTTAATCCTTGATTTTTCTGATTAATAATTTTGACATCATATTTTTTTACAATATCCATCGAATTATCTTTGGTTCCATCATTAACAACTATTACCTCAAAATCCTTATCAGTCTGACTAAAAACACTATCCAAACATTTCTTTATATATTTTTCTACATTATAAACAGGAATAATGATACTATACTTAGTCATCTATATCACCACCATCAAAATATTTTTCTAATTCTTTACTTCTTTCTTTTTGAATCAAAGCAAGGTCGATTTTTTTTATTTTTCTAGGTTTTTCTAAAATTGTCTTAACTTCTTGTACCATTATATCTTCATTCTTAGAAACTATTTCAGCATAGTCTTTTCCCATATTAATTTTATCATCGCTTACATCTATGGTAGTAATTATTCTTTTTTCTAAAACTATTGCCTCCAAATAAGTAACCGGAAAGCCCTCATAGTCAGACGTTAAAATAATATAATCTGCCTGTAACATATAAGGATATGGATTAGTTCTTCTTCCTACAAAAATAACTCTATCTAAAAGACTTTTTTGTTTAACTAAATTCCGATATTTTATATCATCAGGACCACTCCCAACAATCAATAATTTTGTATTATCAATTTTATCTATCAAGTTAATAGCGCGTCCTAATTTTTTAGATGTATCATCAAGCCTACCTACATAGACAAATAATGTTTCGCATTTCTTCTTTTTTAAAGTTATCTTTTCAAGACTTTTTTCTTTTATAGACTTAACATCCACGAAATTATTAATAACTACACTTCTATCTGCAAGTGCACTATATATCTCCAAAAAGTCTCTCTTAGATTCATTAGAAACAAAAAAGATTGTTTTGAACTTATTAATATTTCTTTTATCAAAAAAGTTTTTAAAACTATTCTCATCATACAGTTGTCTATAATTACTATGAACATAAATAGAATTGTTTTTAGAAGCAAGTCTTGCTAATTTATTGCAACTAAAACTATATGTAGCATAACAACAACTAAAGTCATATTTATGATAATTTTTTAGAAAAAAAGATAATTGATGTATTAAATTAATTGCTTTTCTGAAAATAATATTTTTATGATTTGAAACCCTAAACTCACTTATTTGAACATTTTTGTTAACCTTCTTTAATAAGTAACCACTCATTTTTTCCAAAACCAAACAAACTTCATACTTATCATAATCTATATAATTTAATAAATTAACTAAAGCACTCTCTATTCCACCGATATCAAGACTATATGCTGTAAACAATAACTTTTTCTTCATAATATACCGCCTTAATTTAATGTATCTAAAATCATTATAACACTTCTAACCCATCATAATAAAGAAAAAAGAACTACTTTGCCAAATAATTCTTTAAAATCTTCGTAATTCTTTCAATTTCCTCTAAATATTTTTCATAATTTTTCCTTATAAAATTAACATCTCCTTCTTTAGCATGAATTTCATGTTGAAAAGACGTCTCAGCTAAATTAATAAAGCCTAAATATTTACTATCACTTTTAATAGAATGTGCCTCAATCGCATAACCATTTAAATCATCATTATTGAAAGCATTTTTTAATCTAGAAACTTTTGCCGGTATTTCCTCCACAAAGCCCGTAACCGTTTCATTATAAGTATCTAAATCACCTAATAACAAAATACTATCATCTACATTTATCCCATTTTGCTCCAAATACTCTTTATTGAGATAATTATTACTATCAATATCATCATCTGGATAATTAATATCAAAAGTAACTGTACTTGTATTACCCAAAGTAGTTAAATCATTAATATCTATTTCTACTGTTGCTTCATCTACACTAAGACCCTGTTTTTCAATATCACTTTTATTAATTATATAAATATCATTTGGCAATGGATCATAATGTACTCTTTTTTTATTAAAATTAGTAACTAAGGTACCTGTATTAAAAAACTCTCTTAAAAGTTGATCAAGATCATCTTTTGCTACAGGTTTAGATAAATAACCATCAAATCCTTCACTTAAATATTTTTCTTTCATTCCAGAAATAGCATTAGCTGTAAGTGCAATCGTAGTCATATTAAAATTAGGGTTATCTTTTAATTTATGAAATGTTTCAACGCCACTCATTTGAGGCATCATATCATCCATCAAAATCATATCATAAACTTGACCATTATATATCTTTTGAATACACTCCATACCACTTTGTGCTACATCAACTATAGCCCTATATTTTGAAAGAAGCTTCTCCTCCACTTTTATATTAAGTAAATTATCATCTACTATTAATATCTTTTTATCACTAAGATCTAACACCATATCTTTAGGTTTAATGATAGATGTCATTCCACTTTCTTTTTCAATTATTTGTTGACTAAGATAAATTGTAAACTTAGAACCAACACCATATTTACTCTGTACGACTATTCTACCACCCATTAGTTCTACTAATGATTTAGTAATAACAAGTCCAAGTCCAGTTCCATCTATTGTAGAATTCTTATCTTCCTCTAACCTATCAAATTTGGTAAATAACTTATCTACATTTTCTTCTTTAATTCCTCTTCCCGTATCCTTTACTGAAATAACCAAATTACATAAATTACGTTGATTAATACAACTAACAACAAAATCCACTTTACCTTTATCAGTATATTTACAAGCATTCGTTAAAATATTAGTAACAACCTGTTTTACTTTTGTTCCATCACCATATAAAATATGCGGCAAATCATCAGCAATATGGACATTAAATTCTACCGGTTTTTCTCCTATTCTAGGCTTAACTAATTTAACAATATTTAAAAATAAATCTCGTGGTTCATAATTTGCCTCAACAATTTCCATTTTATTAGCTTCAATCTTAGAAATATCTAATATTCCATTAACTATTTCTAACAAATTTTGACTAGCCATCTTAACATCTTTAGCGTCATTTTTTGCACTCTCTAAATCTTCCTCTTCCAATATGCAATCACTGAATCCAACAATTGCATTCAGTGGTGTTCTAATTTCATGAGACATATTTGATAAAAAATCTGTTTTAGCTCTATTAGCAATTTCTGCTTGTTCTTTAGCTAATCGTAATTCACTCAACAACTTAGCATCCGGATTTTCGATAGTAAAATACATAATTAAATCTAAATAAGATAACAAAAATGCAATCAACATAACTTCGGGGTGAAAATACCTAACAACAAAAAATATAGAAGCTAATACAATAAACGAATATAAATGAAACTTTTTCTTATTAAGACATTTCTTCCTAAAGAAAAATATTAAAATAATAGCTAAAACTGAATATAAAAGTGATAAATAATAAACGACATTAAGAGCTGGACCATAACTATACATGATGCCATCACTACTATAGATAGAAACAGGTAAGAAAAGAATCAAAATTGCTGCAAAAAAAGTAATCAATCCCGTAATTTTTGTTATATTGTTAAAGCTATCTTCTTCCTTTCTCCCGTCAAAGAACAAATAATAAATAACATAAATAAAAAACAACCATATCCACACTAATAAAGCTAAATATTCAAATTTACTAAGAAAGGAAAGAAAAGTTAAATCATAGTTAAAGTAATAAAGACATAATATTATCAACATCAATACTGTATCTAAAACGTTAGTAAGCAACAAATATAAATATATTTTTGTTTCAATGTTGTTAACTCTTTTCTTTGAATAAAATAAAATTAACAATAATAAACTAATGAAAAATGCACATCCAGGAATATAAAGATTACTCATACTACCAACACCTTCTATAAGAATAGAATAACATACAAAAGAGGTCTTGAAAATAATAAATATAAATTTTTTTAGCTGCTTTTGCTATACCAGGTTGTTGCTATTTTACGTTTTTCTATTTCTTGACCGTTTTCAAAAACATGCAAATATGTATTATATCCTAAATACCCTATTTTTACTGACTCTGTGGTATAAGTTTTACCCTCTTTTGCCATACTATTAGACCAAAAATCAACATGAGCTTCGCCACCCTTTGCATATGCTGAAATATATATAGGATATTTATATGTATTTTTAAACTGGAAATCAACATATCCACCATTAGCGTAACTTGCTACGGTCGCATCAAGCCCACCTGGAACGTATACCGGTAAAGTGGCATGAGGATAACGTCTAACTATTTCCAAGCCACCTAATAAGGCAGTATTATATATAGTAGTTGCTATTTGACAAACCCCATTACCAACATATTCATAATAAAAAACATAACCCTTTCTATTATATGGACCAGCATATTTATAAAATGAAAACACTTCGCCCGGTTCTATCACCACACCATCTATATGACTTAAAGCCATTTTTAGATTTGTAGCTCTAGATATATAAGGATTAAATAAAGTTGTAAATTCAGATACCTTAGTATCAATATATTTATAACTGTCACGATTTGCTTTTTCTAAAACATCATATTTTAATGTAATTGAATTTTTAAGATTTACCTTCTTGCACCCAGTTTTAATAACTTCCACCGATTTATCAATATTTAAAAAAATACCATTTTGAGCAGCTACAAATTTTACATTCCTATTATCATCAATTTCAAATCTCCAATCACTACCACTAAAGTCATATTTACTTTTAAATTCCTGTAATTTTATTCGTAACTTTTCCTCATCCACAACTAGCCTATATTTAAAAACATGTTTTTTATTTCCTAAAAAATATTCAAGTTTGTTTATTCCCAACCCCTTTTGATAATCTTTAATTTCTTTTATCAAACTATCTTTATCAAGTGCTATTCCAAGTTCCTCATATGAAGCACTAAAAGTATTAGATGAAACATTAAAACTTATATTTTTCTTTAAAATTTCTGCTGAAATTTGATCTATTTTATCATTTAAATCATTAAACTTAACATCTGATATATTATATTTATCTACATATATACTTTTTAAAACATAATTATTGTAATAGTTAGCCTTTAAAAGTAAAAAAATAACAACACTTAAAATAAAAACTACTAAAAAAATTATGCCCACTAAAAAAATTATCTTTTTTCGACTTTTTTTCTTTTCTTCTTCCATAAAAAATTCCTACCAAATAATATTTACTACATAACAAAAGTATATCTCATAAATAATATAATTAATATTAATAACTATTAATTTAAATAAAGTTGACGTAAAAATAAGCACAAATAAAAAACAATTGAAGTATTTAATGTTATTATATAATTAAGGTGAGAATATGAAAAAGAAAAAGAGACTGAAACTACATAAAAAAAATTTTATGATTCTTTGTCTTACTATAATTGTCCTTATAGGATCAGTAACGCTTCTAACACGAATGGTAGTTAAAGAAATAAGTCATAAAAATAAACCTCAAAAAACACTAAGTACAAAAGAAATTAAATTAGAAAAACTAAATAACATTGATAAAAAAGTTAATTATTTTAACTATAACTACTTAGATAGATATATTAATTATAAAAAGAAAAATAATAATCTTAGTGATAAACAGATAGTTTTAAACGTCAACATGAACCTAGATTATAAATTTTATGAAAAAATAATTCCTTCAAAATATTTAAATAAAGAATATATTTTAGTAAATAAATACTATTATGTTGGTGAAAAATACGTTCCAGAAAATCTTGAAAGTCTTCCTTTATCATATTCTAGAAGTGGTATGAAATTAACTAACGTAGCTAAATCAGCGCTTGAAGAATTAATTAATGCAGCAAAAAAAGATAACATGACCATACTCGTTACCTCTAGTTACAGAAGTTATGAGTATCAAGTAAAACTTTATAATCAATATGCCGAAGAAAATAGCAAAGAAGAAGCAGATACATACTCAGCAAGGCCAGGATATTCGGAACATCAAACAGGACTTGCTGTTGACATACATAATGGAAAAAAAGTTTATACAGATTTCGAAAATACCGAAGAATTTAACTGGATGCAAGAAAATGCCTATAAGTATGGATTTATCTTAAGATTTCCTAAAGACAAGGTAAATGAAACAGGATATATATATGAATCATGGCATTATCGTTATGTTGGAAAAGATATAGCTAAATACATCCACAAAAACAATATTTCTTTTGAGGAATATTATGCACGATTCATAGAAAATAAAAAATAATTGTGCATATCATTTAATGATAATTAATCTACTATAATAGAGGTGAAACATGAAAAAATTTTATCTAGCTATTATAGTATTTTTATTAGTTATAACCCCTATTCTTTTAAATGTTCCTGTAAAAAAAGCAAACAATAAAAATATAGAAGAAAACAGTAAAGTAAAAAAATACCCCTATTATAAAAAAGAATACAAGAAACGTTATAAAACATATCAACTACTAAATCCTAATCTAAAATTTGAAAAAGTAATCATCAAAGTAAATATAGGATTAGACCAAAAACCATATACAAATACAAAACCAGCCGATAAATTAAACGAAACGAATATTTTAGTAAATAAATATAGGAGCTTAAATCCCGAATATACTCCAAATAATCTCGTAGATTTAGATCCAAGTTATTCACGAAATGGCATGAAATTAGTAAAATGTGCCAAGGATATGTTAGAAATAATGGTACATGAAGCTAGAAAAGAAGGATATGATATACGAGTAATGTCGAGTTATCGTAGCTATCAATATCAAGAAAAATTATATAATGATTATGTAGCCGTTGATGGCAAAGAAGAGGCTGATACCTATTCAGCCAGACCAGGGTTTTCAGAACATCAAACAGGACTAGCAGTTGATATAGATAATAATTTACTACCTTATACTTCCTTTGAACAAACTAAAACCTATACTTGGATGATAAATAATTGTTATAAATATGGATTTATTCTAAGGTATCCAAAAGATAAAGAAGAAATAACCGGTTACAATTATGAGTCATGGCATTATCGTTATGTTGGAAAGGATATAGCCAAATATATTCACACACATAATATAACATTTGATGAATACTATATAAAATTTATTGACAAAAATTAAAAAATACACAAATACGTGTATTTAATCTAATCAAACTTTTTTCTGAAATAATTATATATCTTAATAAAAAATGTTATTAACATCCACAACCAAAATATCAAATTACTAAGTTGCACAAATGAAAGTATATATTTATCTTTATAAATAGCATAATCAATAGAAAGTAATAAATTATTACTAACAATATAACTAAATAATCCTACAAAGAAAACATATAAAATAAAGCAAAATATATAATTAAATATTTTAAATCTATCAGAGTACTTATTACTATAAACTATATAAATTAAATAAATAGTAGTAAATAACATAATTACGAAATAAAAAGACATTGAAGGAAAGTAATAATAATTGATTAAAAATTTAACAACTTCATTTATTGCTGCTATAGCATACTCGTGAAATCCCATAGAAACAAAAGCCAAAAATAATAAAACAACAACTGGCACAAATATGTTTACACTTTTTTTGTTACGTTTTAAATTAAAAAATAAAAATAAGAATAAACACAAAACTATTACAATTAATTCAATAGACATAAAAGAAGAGGTAAAATACTTTAAAACTATCTTTAATCTATCAAATAAAGATAAATCTATATACATATTTTACCACTCCTTTTTATCTTATATCAAAATAATAAACAGATTGTTGACTATCACTATCTTTCGTACAAGTAATAAGTGTCAACTCTTTTGTATTAGTATTAGGTCTATTAATTTCTAATACTCCCGTTTTAGGTAAATCCTCTTTTTTTACTAATTGATATGTGTATTTTTGATTATTCCAAGTAACATAAGCATAATCACCAATATTTAACTTATATAAAAAGGCAAAATAAGCTATATATGCATCTCCTGAATGAGCATATAAAATAAAATTTCCATTATCTACATCTGGCATATTAGCAACATCAGAAATAGTAACGTTATATTGAATATTATTGTATTTAGAGTTTCTATCAACAAAACCTCTCTTTAATTTAATTTTAGGTATTTCTAAATATCCTATATAATTATAATAAACTTTAGGTTGTTGTACCTTCTCTTCTTGTACAGGAGTCTCCTGAACTATTGGATTATCATCCTCTTTTTTTACCTCTTTTTTTTCTTCTTTAGTATCTATAAGTGATAATCTTACATTTTCATATATTAGTTCCTTTAAAACTTTTAAATGTCCATAGGACAATGTAATAATACCAATAAATACAAGTAAAGAGCCAAACAATAAAATTTGACTCCTCTTAATCCCTTGTTTACGTTTATTGTTCTTTTCTTGTTTTTGTATTAACATAAATTACAGATAAACCTATAACTAATACTAATGTACCAACTATATAAATATACTTAGAATAATTTGAACCAGTATCAGGAACTTTAATATTTAATTTTAATGGTACTGTAGTTTCTTTATAATTATTAGTTACTAATAAAGCAATCTGTGACTCTGTTGGATTATCTTGATCTTGGTATGCTAAGAATGTATGAGTTGTAAACACACCTGAGATATCTCCTGTAATTGTTGCTTCATTACCAGCATTTAAATTAGTTGTTGCAACTCTTATTTTAAACTTTTTACCAGTAGCAATTGTAGCTAAATCAGTAATTTCATTATTATTTTCATCTACTACAGTTGTAGTATAATTATTAGAATTAATTGTAAATTTGAATCCAGAGAACTCAGTATTAACAGCAGTAGTAACTGCTACACTCATAACTCCAGTTTCATAATAATTTTTATCCGCACTTAATTTAAGTTCTGGATTACCATCTGATAATTTAATAGAATTAGTTAAATTAGAAGATTTAACATTCTTTGCGCTATCAACATAATCATATATAGCTTTAGCAGTCGCATTTGTATCTTTTAATGCTTGAACTGAAGTCCACATTTTTGCAATATCAGTATTTTTTGCATTTAAAATTTCTTGATAAATCCAAATAGCAGATTGAGCTATATAATATTCATCATTTGATAATGTAATTACAGTATTTGAACCACTAACAGTTTCTTTAGCACTTGCATAAGCTCTATTAACAATATTAGCAATTCCTGCATCAACATAACTATCGGAATTAGTTACTTTAACATACTTAGTAGCATCAGGCATACCTTTTTCATGTTCCAAACAGAACATATCAACAACATAGTTAACATTATCTTTGCTAAATTCTGAAGTAAATTTATTTACCATAACAACGCTATCTGCAAATTTAGAACCAGCAGCTATATTAATAGGTGTTAATTTTGTCTTAACTTCACTAATATCTTTAGCATCTAAACTCGTTGGTAAAGCATAACTAGTCTTCAAATTATTACTAAAAGCGAAAACAGTAACCATAAAGAAACATACTAAAACACCAAGAATAATTGAAGCACCAGACTTACCATCTAATCTAAAATTTTTCTTTTTCATCACAATTCTCCTTATCTTTATACTTAACTATAGTATAACACAAAACTTCTCTTTTTAAAGTTATTTTTTAAATTATTTTAAATACACTGTCAAAATTGTCAATTTGATAATTATCATCACCATAGATTGTCGCAATAACATCACCTTTTTTTATTTTATCTCCAATTTGAACATTTAAACTAATTCCTACACCAAAATCTATTTTATCAGTAAGTTCTTTCCTTCCGGCTCCTAATCGCAAAGATATTTTTCCTATTTCTATTGCACTAATTCCTTCTACCACACCATTTTTAGGCGAAATTATTTTTGATACTTTATTACTTATTTTTACAGAAGAAATATTTCCACCCTGATTAGTTACTATTTGGATAAATTTATTGTAAGCATCGCCATTTTCAATAACTTCTATTACCATCTTTCTAGCCGTATTAAGATCTATATTTTTGCCCATACTAACCATGTTACTAGCTAACTCGACACAAACATCAAACAAATGACCTCTTACATTATTTTTTAATACTTGTGCTGCCTCAATTACCTCTAGACTATTACCTATATTATAACCAAGAGGCATATTCATATCTGATAAAATATAACGAACTTCTCTACCATAGTATTCACCTATTTTTTTCATAAGTTGCGCAAGTTTTAAAGCACCATCTTTATCATGAATAAGTGCTCCATTTCCATATTTTACATCCAACATAATTTTATCAGCACCAGAGGCTATTTTTTTACTCATAATACTAACTGCTATTAAAGGAATAGATGAAACAGTCGCAGTAACATCTCTTAAAGCATATACCATTTTATCAAGTGCAACTAAATTTTTAGTTTGAGATGTTATAACTGCTCCTACCTTAGAAACACTGCTAAAAATTTCTTGATCAGATAAGTTAGTTCTAAAACCAGGAATAGATTCGAGTTTATCAATAGTACCTCCAGTATATCCTAACCCTCTACCACTCATTTTAACTACAGGTATTTTTAATGATGCCACAATAGGAACAATAACTAAAGTTGTTTTGTCACCTATACCACCAGTAGAATGCTTATCAACCTTTATTCCTGGAATACTTGAAAAATCAAGAACCTCACCACTATCAATAAATATTTTAGTTAAATCAAAAATTTCTCTTTCACTCATCCCCTTTATACAAATAGCCATAAGTAAACTACTCATCTGATAATCAGGAACATCTCCCTTCAAATATCCATTAAAAATAGTTTTGAGCTCATCTGTTTCAAGTTCTAATCCTAATCTTTTTTTATCGATAATATCAACTATCATTAATTTATCTCCTTTCTAAATAAATCTGTTTCGATAATTTTAAAGTTATTCTTCTGATATAATTTATGGGCCGCACACCTTTTTTTATTAGAAGTTAATTCTAAATAACTAATATTATCACTCTTTGCCACCTGATCTAATTCCTCTAATAATTTTGTTCCAATACCAAGGCCTCTATAACCTTCCTTTACACATAGATCGTCTATTTTATACCAATTTTCTTTAGTAATAGCGTTATAAATCTTAGTAACATATAAATGGGCCACTACTATATTATTATGAACACCAACTAAATTAAACATGTCTAAATTGTTATTAACTTCATCTAGATGATGTTTAAAAACATCACCAATCAAAGTATTAATTCCATCTAAATCTATAACTTTTGCTTTTCTAAATACTATATCCACCTTAATCACCTATCTTAATAATAACAATAAACAAAGAAAAAAACTACTCTAAAGTAGTTTTAATTTATTTTTTTATTAATAAGTTCTACAAATCTTTTAGGATCATCAATCATCATCTTATGAATATTATTATTTTTTCTAATCTCTTTAATAAAAGTAATTTCTTCTTGAGACATATATATACCATATGAATTATCACCATCAGCAATTTCATAACTATCATTACCAAGTAAATAATTAATATCCACATTAAACGTTTCTGCAAGAACTTTTAGAGTTTCTAAAGTAGGAGTTCTTGTTCCATTTTCATAACAGCAAATACTAACCTTAGTAACATTAATTAAATGGCCTAATTCTTCTTGTGTAAGATTCATTTTCTTACGTTGTTCTTTTATTCGCTTTCCTAATAACACCATACCACCTCTGTTACTTAGTATTTACAAGTTCATTATAAAGATTCGTATGATGTAATTGTTTAAAGTTAACTAATTGTAATTTTTTATTCTTGTGTAGGTTTTGAAGATAAAAAAGTCACTTTTTCCGCTATTACTTGAAGAATGGATTTATTATTTTCTTTTTCTAATATTCTAGATTCAATTCTTCCTTTGATACCTATTATGTCGCCTTTTTTACAATAAGACGCCGTGTTACTAGCAACATTATTCCATAAAATACACTCTACAAAATCAGTTTCATAAATTCCATCATGATTTTTAAAACTTCTTGGAATAGCCAAGGTAATAAATGAAAATTTTTTATTATTGTCATTGCTCTTAACTTCGACATCTCTTACAAGTCTACCTACAAGTACAACTTGGTTTAGCATACATTTTCCTCCTTTCGCGACATATTTTACTGATAATAAAATAATAGTCAAAGGAAACATTTTGCCAGCTTTTTTGTATTCTAAAAACAAAAAAACAAATTTCCCTAACAGAAATTTGTCAAATCTAGTTATATAAATAATAACATTTTATAAATTCCTCTTTATAAGTTGATTTAATTCTACTGCATATTCCATTGGTAATTCTTGCCTAAACTTATCTAGAAAACCTAAAACAATTAATTCCGTCGCTCTTTCTTCAGAAATTCCTCGTGACATCATATAATACAAATTATCCTCACTAATCTTAGAAACTGTTGCTTCATGTTCAATATTACTGCTTTCATTTTCACAAATATTTACAGGGATTGTATCACTTTTTGAAATGCTATCCAAAATTAAAGTGTCACATTTTACCATAGCTGATGATCCAGTAGCGCCTTTTGTAATCTTAACTTTTCCTCTATAAGTACTATTACCACCAGATTGTGCGATACTCTTTGAAATTATATTACTAGTAGTATTTTTACCTAAGTGAATCATTCTAGCACCACTATCTTGTTCTTGTGTCTTTGAAGCAACACTAATAGTAATACAAGTTCCTTTAGAATTATCACCCTTAAGTACACAACAAGGATATTTCATAGTAAGCCTTGACCCTATATTACCATCAATCCACTCCATTACACCATTTTCATCCACCAAAGCCCTTTTCGTAACTAAATTATATACATTAGGAGCCCAGTTTTGAATAGTACTATAACGACAACTACTATTTTTACCAACATAAATCTCTACGACTGCAGCATGAAGTGATGAATCACTATAAGTTGGAGCTGTGCATCCCTCAACATAGTGCAAATGACTATTATCATCTACAATAATTAAAGTTCTTTCAAACTGTCCCATATTACGACTATTAATTCTAAAGTAACTTTGCAAAGGCCTATCTAACGTAGTATTTGGTGGAATATAAATAAAACTACCTCCACTAAATACTGCTCCATTTAAAGCAGCAAACTTATTTTCATTATTTGAAACAATCTTGCCAAAATACTTTTTTACTAATTCTGGATATTTTTTCATGGCAACTTCAATAGATGTAAAAATAACATTTTTTTCTTCCAATTCTGATAACATATTATGATATATTACTTCACTCTCATACTGTACACCTATACCATCTAAATGTTTTTCACTTTCAAGAACTCCCAAGTTGTCTAATTCATTTTTAACACTACAATTAATATCATTCCAATTATTTTTAATCTCAGATTCTTGACGAGACTTATAATAAATTATGTTATCAAAATCAAGCTCAATCTTAGGACCAAAATCAGGCAAGCCTAATTTTAAAAAATTATGATAACTATCTATTCTATATTTTAAAGCCCATTCATCTTCTTCTTTTATATGTGAGATTTTTAATATATTATCATCGCTTAATCCTTTGATTTCCATTAAACCTCATCCAATCTATTCAACATTTTTACTATTGCATCTCTTGGTAAAAGAGCACATTTTTTACGATTAGGTTGTTTATAGATTTCATCATAAACATTTAATTCTCCTAATAATTCTTTATCATATTCCTTCTCTTCAATCATATTATCATAATTTTGTAGTATTTTTCTTGCTTCACTTACACTTTTACCAATCAATGTTCTTATCATAATAGAAGTTGCACTAGTTGAAATAGCACAAGCCTCTCCATCAAATCTAATATCTTCTATTGTATCATTCGTAACCTTTATTTGAATATCAATATTATCAATACAAGATTCATTATTTGTATTTTCTTTTATATAATGAGTATCATTAATCAATCCCCTATTCATAGGATTTTGATAATTATCTAAAATTATTTCACGTCTTAGTTCTTTATCCTCTAGTATTTCCATTATTTCACCTCTATATAACTATTTTAAAAATATCCTTACTATTTCTAAGTGCTTCAAGTAATCTATCCACATCTTCTACAGTATTATACATATACATACTTACACGACATGTATTTTTAATATTTAAATCATCTTTTAACATTTTAGCGCAATGATTTCCTGCACGTATTGAAATATTATAATAATTTAAATAGACTGAAGTATCCTGGCTAAAAACACCTTCTATATTAAAAATAACAATTCCACTATCACTGGTTTTATTATATAGGATAATGTTATCGATTTTTTGCATCTCATCGATTAAGTATTTCTTTAATTTTAATTCATGTTCATGAATTTTATTAACCCCTATTTTGTTTATGTATAAAATTGCTTCTTTCAAACCTATTACTTCCGCAATTGGTGGTGTACCGGCTTCAAATCTTGTTGGAATACTCTTTAATTCATATGTACCATCTTCTTCAAAATATTGATTCATTCCGCCACCATATTGTAGTGGTTCCATTTTCTCTAATAAATTATACTTACCATATAAAACACCAACACCAGTAGGACCCATCATTTTGTGGGCAGAAAAAGCCATAAATGACATTTTACACTTTTCTACATTAACTTCAATATGACTTACAGCTTGTGAAGCATCAACAATAAAATATATATTTTTATCTTCACAAATTCTACCTATTTCTTCTATAGGGCGAATATCTCCAACTACATTACTCACATAAGCCATCGCTATTACTTTAGTCTTATCTGTTATAGATTTCAAAACATTATCAACCGTAATTTCATGATTTTCATCAAGTGGAACATATTTAACCTTAATACCTATTTCTTTTTCTAAAACCATGTAAGGTAACACATTACTAGCATGTTCTGCCTTATTTATTAATATTTCATCACCTGGTTTTAAATTCTTTTTAAGGAATCCAAAAGCAATCATATTCAAAGCTTCTGTACTACCCTTAGTAAAAATTATCTCTTTTTGATCAAGAGCTCCAACAAAATCTCTTACAACTTCTCTTGTTGAATCATATTCGTGATTTGTTCTAATTGCCGCATTATAATCACCACGATGAATATTAGAAGTATAATTAGAATAATAGTCAACCATTTTATCAATAACACATTGTGGTTTTAAAGTAGTTGCGCCATTGTCAAAATAAACAATATCCTGCTTTAACATAGGAAAATCTTCCCTATTCATAAAATCACCTCCTATATCTTTTTTACTTCTAAGATAAAATTCTCTATTTTTTCCTTATCTATACCTTCTGGTAATAGAAAACTAAGTATTAAAAGCTCATAGGCCTTCTTCTTATTTATTCCCCTACTCATCAAATAAAATAAAACATCATCACTAAATTTTCCAATATATGCAGCATGTGAACTAACTACATCATAAGAATCTATCAATAAATTAGGACAAATAGTTGATTTACCATCATTTATATTAATTATTCTGTTTTCCTGATTACAAATAGAACCCTTTATATCTTTTAACACTACACCAGTTACATTAAAATCTAAAACATTGTCTAAAACATTTACTCCATGATTACATACATTACTAATTGTATTATCATAATTATGATTAATAGTCATTGAAGATTTATTGTTATTATAGTTTACAACATCATAATTATATAAAATCTGAGAATTGTCACCATTTAAATTAACAACAATATTATTACAAATATCAACCCCAACATGATAAACAGTAACCATACTATTATCCCCTATATTTAAAGTTACTTTTCCACTACCATATAAATATAACACTACATCGCCTTTTACGTCTAAAACAGTATTATCGTCAAGAATAATATCTTCATTTTCTAATATCATTTTATGCATAATTTTCTTCTTTTCTTACTTCATTTATACTATCATAACCATTTTTTTCTATAGTATCTGCTAAAGAAATATCCCCGGTCTTAACGATGGTTCCACCTTTAATGACGTGTACATAATTTGGTTTTATGTAATCTAAAATTCTAGGGTAATGTGTAATAATAAGTACTGATGTATCCTTATTTTCTTCTAAGTAACTGTTGATATTATCACAAACAATTCGCAAACTATCAACATCAAGACCACTGTCTAGTTCATCTAAAATAATAAATTTAGGTTTTAGTAATTTTAATTGTAAAACTTCATTTTTCTTTTTTTCTCCACCAGAAAAGCCTTGATTTAAAGAACGGTGAAGCATACTCTCATTTAGTTTTAGATTCTTCATTTCTTTTTCCAATGTTTTAATAAATTCAAATAACCCGACTTTTTCTCCTGTTGTCTCACTAATAGCAGTCTTTAAAAATTCACTATTACTAAGTCCTTCTATAGATATTGGATCTTGCATAGCTAAAAATATTCCTAGTCTAGCTCTTTCATCAGTAGTCAAATCTAAAATGCTTTTTCCTTCAAATAAAATATCTCCTCCAGTTACCTCATATTTATAATATCCTGTAATAACTTTTGACAAAGTACTTTTACCAGTACCATTAGGTCCCATAATTACATGAACCTCACCCTTATTTATATTAAGAGATAATTTATTTAAAATAACTTTATCTTCGTTTTTTACTTTAACATCTAAGTCCTTAATTTCTAACATTATCTCACCTCTCTTAAATTATAAAATAAATTTTGTACTTTTTTTGTAGAAATCTATAAAGCAATATTATTTTAACACTTTTTCACATTAAAAAAAAGGGTAAATAATTACCCTTCCTAAAAGCCTAAGCAACTTTTTTATAACCAAATACCGAAGTATTAGTATTATCTATCAAACTACTAAATTCATCAACAATCTTATTCATTGAATTCTTTAACTCATCATTAGCAGATTCTAACTCTTTATTAGTATTTTTCAATTCTATATTTTCTTTCTTCATTGAATTAATTTGTTTATCTTGAGCAGTATTCTTTTGTTCTAAAAGTTCTAATCTTTTATGCATAGTATGTATTTCTACTTTGCTAGACTCCAATTCACGCTTTAAATTGTTAATAATTTGATCTTTATCTCTTAACTCTTCTGCACTCTCATTTAATCTATTTTTTACAGCCCCAACGATTTGTGAAACAGTCGCTAATGTATCACCATCTCTTGAAGCACTAGTCTCCGGAGTAAAAGCATAATCTTCCTCAGTAGAAGAGATATTCTCACTTGCATCATCAAAGAAATTAGAACTAGTCTCTTTAGCACTTTCCTCTGCCGTACTTTCATTAATTAATTTAGGAGCACCATCCTTAACCTCATCAATACTATTTTCTGTAGTTAGAGTATCAAGAGGTTTTTCTTCTATATTAGTAAATCTTAATGATGGCATCTCAACAGGTTTACTTTCTATTGTATCATTTTCTACTGTATCACTTTCATTTGGCACTTCTTCACTCTTATTTAAAGATTCCTTAACCCTAATAACTTCATCATTTACATTATTTGTATGTGCATAAATTCCCCCATCAGTTGTAACACCAACAAAACTAACATCACTACACAATAAAGAGAAAGTATTATTATCTATTTTATATATATCATTTTTACTATAAAAATCATTACAAACAAAATCTATATCAGTTCCACTAACTTTAGTAATACTGTTTTTTATTTCGTTAGCAACAGAGGCATTCTCTTGAGCCTTAATAGGATCACTCTTAATTTCTTCTATTTCATAAACACTACTAGCCTTATTACATGCATAATATTCATCAGTAATCTTTACAATACTAGAATTATTCATTGGTACTAATATTCTATCATCAAGGCTTATAACTCCTAAACTAGTTTTATCAACTCTACCTAAAGCTTCCAAAACATTAGGAGTAACAACAAAATAAGGACTTTCCATCCCCGTATCAGAAACCAAATATAAAGGTTTATCCTTCAATTCATCAGATCTATTTTCCACTGGTTTTACAAAGATACATTTAGCAGTAGGATATCCCTCCTGACTAACATTACCTGTTGCAAACAAAATATTTTTATTCTCTACATTATTATTAATTGACTCATTCATCTTCTTAGCCACCACCTATTATCAACATGATACCACACTTTAAAAGTATAAACAATAAAATTATTTAAATTTATATAAATTATGTTAAAATAAAGTAGGAGGATATCATGAATAAAAAACAAAATACTTTAATAATCCAAATGGGAATATTTTTCTTAATTATCATTCTATCACTAGGACTAATAACAATAAACGAGATTAGTCCAAAAATGAAATTAAAAAAAGTAGACACCAAATTAAATGAATATATTGATAATAATTATAACAGCGTTATAAATGACATAAATATAGGAGACACAAAATTCCAAGAAAATACCTATTCTAAAAAAATAACTAATAAAAAAAATAATGATTTATATTTTTACATAAAGTATAAGAACCAAAAAATAACTTCTACTTACCAAAAAGATTATGTAGAAGGAAAAACATTAAGTAACAATATTACCAAATATCTAAATAAAAATATAACCCCAAAAATCAATAAAGATACCCTAGGTATTGATAAAATATCTATTTCTTTTAATACAAAACTTAGCAACTGCAATGACATTATAAAAGAAAGTCTATTAAAAAAAGAATACCAAATGCCTCTTTATACAATAAATATAACAAAAAAAATACCTCTTACAGAACACACTATAAATATGGAATTACAAAACTTGGATACTTACTTCAAACAAAATAATATTTTAGCTAAAGAATACAATTTAACATTTATAAATAATACAAATTATACAAATACCTTAAATATAATTATAAAATCTGATATAATTAAAGAAAATAGTCCAGTTATTAGCAATGCTATTATAAATAATAATAGAACTATTTTAAATAAATACAATGTTATTATAAAATATTTAAATTAAAGGAGATAAATATGAACGATTGCTTATTTTGTAAAATAATGAATGGTGAAATTCCCTCAAAAAAAATATATGAAGATGATAAGGTCTATGCTTTTTTAGATATTAATCCTAACAGTAATGGACATGTATTATTAATACCAAAAAAACATTATGTTACAGTTCTTGATATAGATAAAGACTTTATTGGCTATGCCTTAGAAGTAATACAAGAAAAACTATATCCACTATTAAAGACAAAATTGGGTATTGATGGCTTAACTATTAGTCAAAATAATTTTCTCGGTCAAGATGTTAAACATTATCACATCCATCTAATTCCAAGATACAACAAAAATAATCCACTAAAAGAAAAAATGGACGTAGAAAAAATCTACCAAAAGTTAACTTCTAATAATTAATGAAAGTAAAATATCAGTAATAGTAATAATCAACATAATATTACTAAACCAAACTGGTATTTTTTTTAATACTTTATCAAAAAATGGTTTTAAAACATAAAGAAATACAATAGACATTATGCCCCACACAAAACTTACTTCCAGACAAATATATTTTCCTAAGTTAAACTTCATATCTGAATAATTCCATAAAACTTTATGTACCAATTTTTCTAGGATAACACCAGATATCCCTTCTAAAGCAGTTAATACAACTATAGTTGTTATAAATACAAGAAAAATTTTTAATCGCTTTGATACTTTTATTCTATTAAAAATAAATCTCTCAATAATTATAATTATTATTACTCCTATACCATAAATAGGTTTAATTGGTTCGTAAAGTACATTCTTTAAAAATTTACCCTTTATTATTAAATGTAACAAATTTTCATAAATATATCCCAAAAAACTGTATAAATAAAAGGAATTTATATAATAATACATAAATATCACCTAATATTTATTATGCCAAGAAAAAAGAGCATTTATGCAATACTCTTAATAACTTAATAATATGTATTTTGAGCTGAGCAGCCTAAAATAATAGCAAGTAAGATATATAAAACTATTATAAATACATATCCATTACCGCTTCTTCTACAACAAGTTGTTGTAGTATTTGTTTCTGGACAAGACATTAAAACACCTCCCTTAAATGTATGCACCTAAAATGATTATTAATAAAATAAATAGTACTAAAACGATTGCAGATGATGAAACACAATTTCCCATATTCTTTCCTCCTTTTTATTGGTATTCACATTATTGTATGGCATTAGTTGAAAATATGTGATTAAACTGACCCAAATTATTGAAATTATTAATATTTTTATGTTATGATAAGTATGCATATAGGAGGACAATATGAAGAAAAAAATAATCTATGGTATCACTACTGTCTTGGCAATTAGCCTATTAACAGGATGTGGTGCTGCTAAATTAAAAAATGGTGAAGAGTTAGTAGCTAAAGTAGATAACTATAAAATATCAGCAGATGACTTATATAGTGAAATGAAAGAAAAATACGCTGTTAAAACATTAATTGATAATATAGATCATCAACTACTTGATACTACTTATAAAACTGATGAAACTGAAACAAAAGCTATCGAAAATCAAATAGAAGAAATTAAAAAAACATATGGTAGTAATGATCAAATATTTGAACAAATAATAAAGCAAGTATACAATGTTGAAAGTGTAGATGAATTGAAAGCAATGCTTTCACTAGATTATAAAAGAGACTTAGCTATCAAAGATTATGTTAAAGAAAAAGTAGTAACAGATGAAGAAGTAACTACTTATTATGATACAAAGGTAATTGGTGACGTTAAAGCTAGCCATATTTTAATAAAGCCAAATGCAAAAGATAGTGATTCAGAAGAAACTAAAACTAAAAAAGAAAATGAAGCAAAAAAGAAAGCCGAAGAAATCATTAAAAAGTTAGATAATGGCGAAGACTTTGCAAAACTTGCAAAAAAATATTCTGATGATAAAGGAACTGCCAGTAAAGGTGGAAACTTAGGATACTTCAACATGGATGATGACTTTGAAGAAAACTTTGTAAGTGCTGCTGCGGCATTAAAAAAAGGAGCATACAGTAAAGAACCAGTAAAAACAAAATATGGTTACGAAATAATTTTAAAGGTTGACGAAAAAGATAAAAAGAAAAAAGATGATTTAGAGTCAACAATCAGACAAACTCTTGCTGATGAAAAAATTAAAGAGGATTCAAGTACAACTACTTACTATAAACGTTTAAGAGATTGGCGTGAAAGTAAAGGTTTAAAATTTGAAGATAAAGAACTAAAGAAAATGTATGATAAATATATGAAAACCTTAACAAAAGAAGATGAAAATGAATAAAAGTACTAGTTAGTAGTACTTTTTTTATGTCTTAATTACATGTAAAAACCCTTTTGGGCCATTTTTTCTTTAATTTTATATTCAAGCTCCTGACCAGAGTACTTTTTAGAAAGCCTATTTTTAATTTTTTCATATTCCTTCTGCATAATTAATTTATCATCGGAAAAATTACTATTATCAATAGCAGAATTAATATCTTCTCTATAAAAACCCTGCATTACTAAATCATTACCAATTTTTCTCTTTAAAAGAGCATTACTTTTATTATGATTTGCTCTAATCTGTTTATTGACGATTTTATCGATTTTTTCTCTTTGTATCTGTCTTGTATATTGTAACATTACTTTTTCGATAACACTCTGAGCTATTCCCTTCTGTTCAAGTTCCCTGCGGATCTTTCCAGGACCATAACATGTAGTCATAATTTTTAAATTAACATAACTATTAGCGTATGCCATATCATTCAAATATCCCTGCTTTTCTAATTGATCAAGAGCCCTGTTTATATCACTATTCTCATAGTCCAAACTGCCTAACTTCAAATAAAGTTCTTTTCTACTCTTAGCGCTAACTTTAATAAACTTTAAAGCTCTGTAATAACAATCATAATATTTGTTATCTTTTTCAATTGAATTATAATCTATATCATTAATATTTTTAGTAATTAATAAATCATGAGCTAAAATTACTTCTTCATAAGTATCAACAATAACTCCATTATCTAACTCTAATTCATACATTCCATTTTTTTTCTTTTTATATTTCAAAATCTTCATATAATCACCACCATAAAGCACCCCGAATATATCATACAAATATTCGCCTGTCAATATAGTTTAATTAACAAAATAAGGAAAATCAATTGTTCCATCTCCACCGGCAATTAAAACATTATCTTTCAAATATAAAACTGGTCTAAAGTAGCGTTTTTCCAGTGTATTATCTGTTAAAACACGTCCGGTATCATCTATATAATACGTTTTACCTTTATCTCCTAATAACCACTCATTATAACCTGAATATAAATAACTACCTTTTCCATTACACTTGCTAACATCAGAAAAGCACAGTAAATTAACGCCATTAGAAAAAGTTGTTTTATAATCATTATAACTAAGTAATGTAAAATGCTCTAAAATACTATTATAGTAAACATCTTCTATTTTATTACTTAGTATTTCATAATTAATATCATTATATAAAACACTTTTATTTAAAACATCATCTAAAACTATTTTAACTAACTTCTTTTTTTTACCATTTTGAACATCCACATTACAAATACCAATAATTCTCCATAACTGACAATCACCTAAATTATTTTTTCCACAATTAAAATAAAGATAATTATTACTAACATCTCCTATATATCTATAATCATTTTCAATTTTATACATTTGTTTTGCAGACTCAGTATCCTTGTAATATAAACTTGAATTAACAACCTTCATAGATAAAAAATCTTTTAAAGTTGCATTATTTTTAACATTATCATAAAAAAATCTTATATGGAGGTGCTTACCCCGATTATTTACAGTGCTTTCCTTCTTAACCCAAATATGTACTTGCATTTTTTTCTTTTCACCTGGTTCTAACTTACCAGAAAAAGCAATATAATTATTTTTTTCTAAGTCTACAATTCTACCATTATTATTCCCTACCTCATAATTAATAAATTCATTAGAGATTATATTTTTAGAACAATTATCATTATCCATCATCAAATTATTAGGTTTTAAATAAATATTATACTTAACTGTATATTTATTATTATTATAAATAACAAAATCCTTAGTCATAATATTTCTATCGCTAGAGATAATCATATCAAAATCATTATTATAATTATTAACATCCTTCTTATAATTCACTACACTAGCAAACAAACCTCGATTTTTATAGTTACCATAAAAATCTTTATAGTTATAATAAACTACCAATAAAATTACTACAAACATAAACATTAATGTCAAAGTTATCTCTAATTTTTTATTATATTTTCTCTTCATAAATAAATTATATCAAAAAAAAAGTAGAACACATCTACTTTAATAAAAGAAAATTCGACAAATTACACCAAACCAATAATATCAATAACAACACCACTAATAACACCTATACCATATAGTAAAAATAATATTTTAAGATTATCATAAATATTTCTATTAACTCGAAACAAAACTAACAAACTAATTCCACTACCTGTTAAGAGACCACCAATCATTGAACCAAAAGATATAGCTCCTTTTAAATATAACTCTGTAATTACTACACTAGCACCACAATTTGGAATTAAACCGACAAGCGATGTAATAAAAGAACCAAAGAAACTATTTTTTAAAAACATCTTAGATAAAACATCAGAGCCAATAAAATGCATGATAATATTTAAAATTAAAGAAATGATAAATATAAAAAGAGTCGTCATAAATGTATGTTTTAATGTTGATTTTAAAATTCCGTGTTTACAATCACATTCTTCTTCATCACATATACTATAGTCAATTTGAGCTTTCTTTACTTCCTTTTTTCTTAATAAAAAATCAATAATAAATCCACAAAACATTCCTATTACAACTTTAAATAATAATATTTTTACAACTAAACCAATTTTTACTTGGTGACTTAATAATACTGGTAACATTTCATCACTTGTAGATAGATAAATTGCAATTAAAGTTCCCAATGTAACAATTCTAGTAGCGTATAAATTTGTTGCCATTACTGAGAATCCACATTGCGGAATAGCTCCTAATAATGAGCCAAAAAAGGGTCCAAATCTACCTGCCTTACTAATAGCATTACGACTCTTTTTAGAAAGCTTATGTTCCATATATTCTATTAATAAAAAGGCAAGAAAAAGAAATGGTATCAATTTAAGTGTATCAATTAATGTATCTAATAAAACTTCATTCATCTTATCACCCTCAACAATTACTTCTAAAAGTATAACATTTGTTATTTTCATATGCAAGAAAAAAGAGTATTATAACTCTTCGAAATTAATATTAACATTGTTGTTTTCTTTCACAAACACCATTATTTATAGAATTAAACCCATTTCTATAAATTCGCGCTAATTCCCTTTTCTGATCTTCACTTAAAGACTTAGTATAATCATCATATGAATCAACTAATCCTTCGTGATAATCAACTATTTTTCCTTCTTTTATAAAAATTAAAACCGGAGTTGTAAAAGATTTAGACACTGTATCTTTTCTTTTGTTTCCTATAATATTAATAACTTCTTTATATAACTCATTATCCTTACTTATATTATTAGAATCATAATAATAAACTATATCACAGTCAAATTCATTAGCGACATCAAATAAAACAGGAATAGCCTCCCTCGTAAATAAATCACTTTCATTTCCAAATAAAACTACTTCGGTTCCTTTTCTTAATCTCTCAACTACATCTGACTTCTTTAAATATATAATTGGATTATCTTTCGAAATATCTAAATTACGTAATTTATAACTCTTATTATTATATTTAATCATATTTCCATTATATTTTTCATAATTTTGCTTAAATTTAAGTGCATCTTTAGAACAATTTACCTTATTGTTATGATTATAAAAAACAACAATACTACCTATTATAAAAACAAATAATAATATTATTAGAATTAAAATATTTCTCTTCTTCACTGTAAAATCCTCCACTATCTATATATAAAATATATCACATAATATAAATTCTTGAAAGAAAAAAAGCACTTAAGTGCTTTTATATTATTTGTTTAACTCTTTTAATAAATCAATTACTTTATGCATTTCTAAATCATATTGAATCATTTCAAGTCCACCAAATTGTTTTAAGAAATCTTCTTTATCCATTTTGTACTTCTTAGCAAGTTCTTCAGCTTCTTTTGAAGCTTCTTCTTGAGATACTTCTATTTTTTCAAGATTCATAATTTCTTCAAGCATTAATCTATATAAAACATTTTGATATGCTTCTTTATCCATTTGTTTTCTTAAATCTTCTTCGCTAGATTTAGTAAATTGATAATATATATCAAGACTAATACCTTGCATAACCATTTGTTGTTCAAAACGACCTAATAATCTAGTAGTTTCTTCATCAACCATTTCTTGTGGAATATCAACTTCTACATTTTTAGCAACTTCTTCTAAAAGATGATCAATGTATTTATTTTCATTATCAGCTTCTTTTTGAGCTTTAATATTTTTTTCAACTTCTTTTTCTAGTGTTTCTTTAGAATGAACACCTTCCATTGCTAAATCTTCAAAGAATTCTTTATCAAGTTCACGAGTAACTTTTTCTTTAATTTCATTAACTTTTACTTTAAATATAACTGGTTGACCTTTTAAATCTTCAACACCATAATCCTCTGGGAAAGATACTGTTAAATCTTTTTCTTCTCCAGTCTTCATACCAATAACTTGTTCTTCAAATCCAGGAATAAATGTGTTACTTCCTATTTCTAATGAATAGTTTTCACCTTTTCCACCATCAAATGGTTTTCCATCTTTAAATCCTTCAAAGTCAATAACTGCAACATCGCCGTTCTTAACTTCTCCCTCTTTAGTTACTAGTTCAGTATATTCCTCTAATAAATGACCAATTTCATGATCTATTTCATCTTTTGTAACTTTTATTTCTTCTGGCTTAATACCTAATCCTTTATAATTCTTAATTTTTACTTCTGGTTTAGTAATAATTTTAAATGTAAATTCTACACCCTTATCACTAATATCTTTAATATCAACAGAAGGTTGAACTACTGGTATTAAATTTGATTCTTCCATTGCTTTAGCATAAGCACTTTGTAGTACTTCTTCAGCAGCAAGAAAGAATAATGATTCTTTACCGTAATGTTTTTCATAAATATTTCTAGGTACTTTACCTTTTCTAAAACCATCTACCTTAGCGTCTTTTTGCTTAGATTTAAATGCTTTGTCAAGTGCTTCAGTCCATTCAACACCTTCAATTTTTACGATAACTTCATGGACGTTATTTTTCTTTTCAGTTTTTTTAGTTTCTTTTGTATTTGCCATACTATCCCTCCAACAAGACTTATTATACAGTAAAAAAACTTTTTCTACAAGAAAAAGTTATCACTAGCATTTATTTAACTATCCAAAAAGTCGGCATATCACGAAGTCCATCACGACCACCAGCAACTGGTTTGTTAATGATTTTATTATTTATAACAAGTTCCGTAGAACTACCTCCATCCATATTTGCAGCATTATAAGCTCCATACCTTTGCATAATATCTATTAAATCATTCATATCAGCACCAATACTAGTAGGAATTCTACCATTAATAACTAAAAATAACACAATTCCATCCTGTCTTTGACCAATAGCAGTACGAGGCGCAATACCCCAACCACCATTACCTAATACTTTAGAAGCCTCTCCATTAATTATCAAAAATGGACCAAACTCAACGGCATCACGAATTCCCATATTAAGAGCTTCACTCTTACTAAACTTTCCTAAAACAAGTTTGTTATCGTTTGTAAAACCTACCATACCACCACCTACATTAGCCTTGGCATATTCACTAACAACTTTACCATTTTCAATAACAATTCCATGAGGCAAAGCCCCATTACTATTCCAATCAGGATCATAAAAACCACCTGCATTCATTGCTACTACAGCACCATATCTTTTAGCTACATTATCAATAGCTTCACCTCGAACACCTAAATACCTAGTTGTAGCGATTCCCACTCTACTAGGATCATATATAGCAACTAAATACCCTTGATAAGTCTTACCACTCACATTTATTACCTTATATAATGACTCATCTTCACTTCTATCTAATATTTGTTTTTCATATTCATTTTTATATGTTTTACTTTTCTTTTTTTTCTTAATATTAATTAAATTAGTATCAGTTGATTTATCACCTTCTATTATCCCATTCTTCTTTAAAACCTTATCTATAGTTTTATCACTATAAAAAAATTTAGCAATATATTGATGAGATTTAGTAGTCATTGAAGACGTAATCAAAAAATCTCTAAATCCAGAATAAGGACCATAAAGCAAAAATAGAAAAGATATAACTAATACTAAAAAAATACTTCCAACTATTATAAAAATCTTTTTTAACTTCTTATTTTTCTTCTTCACTTCTATCACCACAACCTATTAAAATTTTAACATACTAATTATTATATTACAATTTAAAAAAAAACAGTACTTCTACTGTTCCTATGAGACAATAAGTATCACTATACCAATTAATATTACTAAAAACAAAATATTAACAACATATCGAAATCTATTATACCAACTGATATGATTGTCATTTTCAATATATTTAGTAATGTTATTTACGAATTTTTTATTATTAGATTTATATTTTTTTGGCTTAAAAGTACTAGCTTCTTTTAAAACTTCATCTAGTTTGTTAAAATCATCTAATTCTATTAAATACCCATCTTTAACAAATTCTCCTATAATTTGTTTTTGGTGATCATTAGTATGTTCTTTGTATTTAGAAAGTCTAGCCGCAGCTATCACTGGTTTATTATATTTTAAAGCGTTTAAAATACTACCTACTCCACCATGAGTAATGACAATTCTTGCTTCCTTCATCAATTTATCAATTTCATCAGGTGTAGTCAAATCAAATATTTCCATATTTTTAGAATTATACTTTGTATAACCTGCTTGAACTACAACTTTTTCTTTGATATTTCCCTTCTTAATTTCTCTATCAATTGCTTTCAATAACCTAACAAAACTTTTATCCTGTGTTCCTAAAGTAACTAATATCATTAAAAAATCCAACCTCCAAACTTAGCTTTTGGATAAAGCTCAAGCATACTCTTCCATTGCACTACAAATAAGTCTGCTATAGGATAAATTAACTTACCAGTAATAGTTTTTGTAGTAATATTGGCAAAAGTTTCTATATAAATAACTCTACTACCAAAAATTTTCCCAAAGTAACATATAGGACCTGCTGTATGTGTTCCAGTAGTAATAATGTAATCAGGATGAATTTTAAAGTATAAATATATAGATTTTATACAATTAAACAATAACTTAAAAATATATGAAAATAAATGATCTTTTGTTCCATACACTAAAAAACTTACTCTCTTACCATATTTATCACGAAGTGATAAATTAGATTTAGTTTTTTCTGTTACTATATAATATTCATATCTGTCGAAACAACTACTTAACTTCATCATTTCTGATAAATGACCACCAGTACTAGAAATAAATAATACTCTCCTTTTTTTCATTACACTCACTTCTTTTCTATCAACTTAAACCAATCTTCACCTACTACATCAACACTATATTTTTGAACACTAACACGCGCTTGCTTTCCAATTTTTTTTCGAGTTTTAGCATTATCAATCAAATCCTTAACTTTTTTAACATATGCATCACTATTTCTATGTTTAATGAGATATCCATTATATCCACTAACAATAATTTCATTGGCACCCTCTGCTGACGTAAATGCAATACAAGGTAGTCCAACACTCATTGCTTCTAATAAAACAATTCCAAAAGATTCAGTAAAAGAAGTCATCAAATATATGGACGACTTTTCTAACAAGTCATAAATATATTCTCTCGTTCTAAATCCATGCAAGGTAACACTTTCTTCTAAATGATTATCTATAATATAATTAGATAATACTTCTCTTTCATCACCATCACCGACAATATCTAAAACCCAGTTTGGATATTTTTGATGAATAATTTTAAAAATTTTTAGTAAATCTAAAAACCCTTTTTCGGCAGATAACCTTCCCACAGAAACTAATCTACATTCATCAAGTTTAGAGAAATTTTCAGGAATATTTTCTATAACATTAGGGATAAAAACACACTTACACTTATATTTTCTCATATTATCCTTATAAAATTTCTGTAAGGATTCGGATACCAAAACCAAATAATCAAGTTTACTACATGATCTAATAATTTTTTGAGCATAATCCATATTACCATGATGATGATTATGTTCCCACCCTATTTTAACAACAGATGACATACCATATCTACCCAACCACTCATCAAAGATATCCCTAGTGGAAATTATAACGTCTGAATCACAATTCTTAATATAATTTATAGTTTTAATACGACGTAAATTAAGTATTTTAATTGATTTTATTCCTTCTTTAAAAATTTTAAACACATGATGACTTTTTAAAGCATTTTTAAACTCATTCTTATTTGGACCACCATTTATTAAGTACTTAACATCAACTCTATCATCAATATCAAAAGAAGGTTTATCATATAATTTATAAACAGATACAATTTCTACCATATATTTTTTACACAAGATATTAGCTAATGAAACAACAGATCTTTCTATTCCTCCAAAACCAAGATGTAATGATAAAATTGTTATTTTCTTCATAAAATCACCTAACATAATTATATAACAAAAAAAAAAGAAGGTCAAAGCCTTCTAATCTAATATATTTTTAAGTACTATAGTCTTAGTTCTAGACATTTCCTTTAAAGTAGTTGAAACTCCCTCATTTCCAATACCTGAATGTTTCCAGCCTCCAAAAGGCATTTCAGCTGAACGGAAGAAGCTTGCACCATTAATAACAGCACCACCAACTTCTAAACTATTGGCAACCTTAAAGGCATTTTTCATATCTCTTGTAAAAATACAACCACATAAACCATAACTTGACTGATTTGCTATTTCAATTGCTTCATCAATATTTTCAAAAGTACAAACAGGAATAACCGGTCCAAATATCTCCATATCCTTCATAACATCCATATCTTTAGTTACGTTATCGATAATGGTAGGTTCAAAGAAAGCACCCTTTCTTCTTCCACCAACTACAATATTAGCCCCTTGAGATACTGTATCTTTTACTTGATCAGAAACTCTAATAGCCGCATTTTCGTTTATTAAACATCCTATATCTGTACTTTCATCAAGTGGCATGCCGACTCTTAATGTAGAAATTTTTGCAATCGCTTTTCTTATAAATTCATCTTTTATATCTTTATGAACTAAAAATCTTTTACTAGCACAACACACTTGTCCAGTATTATATAAACGACCCCATACTAATTCTTCAACAGCTAAATCAATATCGCCATCTTTATCTAAGATGAAAGCATCATTTCCACCTAATTCAAGCATCACGTGAGTAATATTTTTACTAGCATTTCCCATAACTTCTGCTCCTACTTTAGTAGAACCAGTAACACTGATAAGATTTACATCTGGATGCATCGCTAAGGCTTCACCAACAATTGGACCATCTCCAGATACACAGTTAATAACTCCGTTTGGAACACCAGCTTCTTGCAATAATTCACAATATCTATGTAAAGTTAATGGATTATAAGTAGAAGGTTTTACAATAACTGAATTTCCCATCACTAAAGCGCTTGGAACTTTTTGCCCAAATAAATCACTAGGAAAGTTAAATGGTATTATACATGCTACTACACCCAAAGGAGCTTGTACGGTAAACTGAATTGTTTTTTCTTGACCAGGCTCACTACCGGCAGGTATAACATTACCATAATCATGTCTTGCCTTTTCAACGTAGCTACTTACAAACATTTTCATATTACCAATTTCGGCTCTAGCCTCCTTAATTGGCTTACCAGTCTCGTTGCATAATAAAGTAGCTAATTCCTCTTTTTTCTCTTCTACTAGACTAGCAAACTTAAGTAATATTTCTCCCCTTTCATGAATAGATACTTTTCCCCATTCTTTTTGAGAATTTTTTGCTATTTTAACAGCAATATCAACATCTTCCACTGTTGAATTTGGAACTGTATCAATCACCTCTTTAGTAGCAGGATTTATTACTTCTATTACTGCTCCATTAGAAGCATCTAGTTTTTCTCCTCCAATTAAATTTTTCATCTTTTATCCCTCTATTCTTTTCCAAACCCTGTAAATGAAAGCATTAATCCACCACATGTGTTGGCAGAATGTTCTCTATAACCATATTCACCAAATGTAAATATACAAATAAATGGAACTCCTTTTGCCTCTTTTACTAATTGTTTATGAACTTCTTCTAAACGATTACCAATGCCTAGCTTTCTTCCACCGCAATGTACAAGGAAATAAGCTCCCGGTTCAGTAGTTAACTCCTTACGAACACGTTTAAGTGTATCACCTGTAGAATTAATTAATTCATCAACAGTAGCTTCCATTTGAATTACTGTAGTACCAGGCACTAATTTATTACCTAAGTTCATAGTATCATTTGTGTTACCAACCATAGGATGACGAATAACAGTTAAATTTCCTACTTGATCCTTTACACCTAATGGTTTACAAATAGATTCAACTAATAAATTAGTTCCTCTTAAATCATTAACGCTCTTACCGATCCATTCACCATATTTCTTAAGAGCTTTAACACCATCAATACTTACTAAGTTACGATCATCATTAACTTCTGTAACGATTCCCATATTCTTAGTTTCACGATATGCTCCAGTATACTCAGTAACAATATCATTAGCTGTATAGAAAAATGCAACTGCAACTCCATCAGAGAATACCTTTTCATCACAAATAATTTTCCATTTTCCTTCAACTGTATCATCAGCTGCACTACCACCAAAGAAAGGAACACGACCAATAACATCTTGAATTCCCATCAAGTAATCCTCTTCCTCTTTTGGAGATGCTACCATATAAAAGTATGATGGTGCAATATTCATACCAGCTTTATTAGCCGCTTCCATTGCTACCTTTCTACCTATTAATCTGGCATTCTTTCCTGCTTCATGACAAGCAACACCAACAGTTAAGTTAACATCAGACATACTCATCATACCTGCAAAACCTTTTTCACTAGCAACAATTCCTTCTGGAACCATAATAGCACCTGAAGAAGTACAACCAATTAAAGGAATATCAGTAACACTTCTAACCCCTTTTACAACTTCCTTCACATTTGAAACACATGAAGTATAAAGAAAACCAATTTTTGAACTACTTCCTATAATAGCATTTTTTGCTGTCATAACACCTGAAGTAAAACTATCTTCATTCATGCTATAACCAACTTTAGATCTTAACATATCACACCTTCTCCTTCTTATTTCTATTTATTCATAAGCCTCTTGATATAGGGCTAATATATCTTGTTCAGTTACATTACGTGGATTACCAGCTGTACACACATCATCAATTGCTTGATGCGCAAGCATTGGTAAATCTTCCTTTTTTATTCCAATTTCTTTTAATGTTTGAGGAATTCCAATCTTTATAGCTAAACTTCTAACAGCATCTACCACTTTATCAACTGCTTCATCATCAGTTAAATTATCCATATCTAGCCCCATTGCTCTACCCATATTTCTAAATAAATCCGGACATATTTTTCCATTAAATTTTAAAACATGAGGTAGTAATAAAGCATTAGCTAAACCGTGTGGAGTATCAAAGAACGCCCCAAGTGAATGAGCCATTGAATGAACAATACCTAAACCTACATTGGAAAATCCCATACCAGCTATATATTGACCATATCCAACATTATCAATAGCATCTCTATCTTTCAAATTAACTGCCTTTTCCAAATTTTTATAAATAAGTGCCATGGCATTCAAATGGAACATATCAGTCATTAACCACGCTGCTTTAGTTGTATATCCTTCCATAGCATGAGTTAAAGCATCCATTCCGGTAGACGCAGCTAAACTTTTTGGCATTTTTTCCATCAAGTCCTGATCAATAATAGCTACTATTGGAATATCATGTGGATCAACACACACCATTTTCTTTGGTCCTACAGGATTAGTAATAACATAATTTATTGTTACCTCTGCTGCAGTACCAGCCGTTGTTGGTAAAGCTATAATAGGCATACCAGCATTTTTTGTTTCAACAGCCCCATCCAACGAAATAACATCAAAATGTTCAGGATTAGTCATAATAATACTAATTGCCTTTGCAGTATCTATAGCACTTCCGCCACCTACCGCAATAATAACATCAGCCTTACTATTACGACAGAAAGTAACTCCTTCTTGAACATTAAGAGTAGTTGGATTAGGCTTTATATCAGAATAAATCTGATATGAAAAATCATTTTTATCAAGAACATCTGTAACTAAATTAGTCACATGTGCATCAAGTAAATTTTTATCAGTTACAACTAAAGCTTTAGTGAAATTTCTATTTCTTAACTCAGTAATAACATTCTCCCTAGCACCACGACCAAAATAAGAAGTTCCATTCAGAATAATTCTATTTCCCATTTTATCCTCCTATTATCTTACCTTAAAGTATACCACAATGAAAAAGGAAAATAAATACATTAAAATGAAATAACTTGTAAAAAACGTAAAATAAAAAGAACTAATATAAAATAGTTCTAAAATATTAAATTAATTTATCATTAGATTTACTATTAAGTGATAAATCAGCAATCCGACCATCTTTATAAGCAAAGTATCCAGCAGCAGCAATCATTGCGGCATTATCTGTACAATATTGCATCGGTGGAAAAGACAAATCAACATGTAAAACTTCACACATTTTTGTAAGATTTTCCCTCAAACCTTTATTAGCTGCAACTCCACCGGCCACTATCAAACTATGAATATTTTCATTCTCAATAGCCTTTTTAGTTTTGTTTACTATTTCTTCGACAGCTACTTTTTGAAATGATGCTGCTAAATCATCTTTCCTTATTATCATTCCACGTTGTTGTTCATTATGAACTAAATTTATAACAGCACTCTTCAAACCACTAAAGGAAAAATTATATGAATTATCATTCAAAGGAACTGGTAATTTATAAGTAGCTTTACCCTTATGAGCTAAAGCATCAAGTTTAGGACCTCCTGGATATTCTAATCCTATAACTCTAGCAGCTTTATCATAACATTCGCCAATAGCGTCATCCAAGGTACCACCTAGCTTTTCAAAATGATAATGATCAGACATTTTAATTAATTCTGTATGACCACCACTTACAACTAAGGCTAATAACGGAAATTTAAGCTCCTTTACTAAACTATTCGCGTAAATATGGCCTGCAATATGATGAACAGGAATCAATGGTTTATCATAAATAAAAGATAATGTTTTAGCTGCTTCAACTCCGACTAAAAGAGAACCAATAAGTCCTGGACCATACGTAATCGCAATAGCATCGATCTCATCAAAAGTCATCTGTGCCTTTTCCAAACATTCCTCAAGTACAAAGGTAATGTTTTTAACATGATTTCTACTAGCTATTTCAGGAACAACACCACCATAGTTTTTGTGAATATCAATCTGAGATGAAACAACAGTTGCTATTTCTTCACATCCATTTTTAACAATAGAACAGCTAGTTTCATCACAACTACTCTCAATTCCTAAAATATACATATCTTTCATAAATTAATCACCTTCAAATTTTCTTTCCATTAAAATTCCATCAATCCCATTATAATAGTTCTTTCTTATACTAACTGATTTAAATCCAAATTTTTGGTATAAATGAATTGCAGAAAAATTATCAATTCTTACTTCCAAAGTAATATCATAATTACCTAAATTAACAAGATAGTCTAACAAACTAGAACCTATTTTTTTATTGCGATACTCTTCTAAAACTTCAAATTGATTAATTTCGATTCGATCATAAATTAAACTATAATATAAATAGCCTAAAATAATACCATTATTTTTATAAACAACAAAATGTGCAAAAGGATTACTATTAAACTCGTTATCCACATATTCTGTGGACAAAATAGGAGAAAGAAAAGAACTATTCGTTATTTCTTCAATCATATATTTGCAATTTTTTCTTCCGCTTCTGTCAATTTTAAATAATTAGGATTAACAGAATGAGGATTAATAGAATGATTGTTTTCATTTTTCTTAATAATTTTAAGCATATTAGGAACATAAGGAACTGTTTTAACATCAGTATTAATATCATCATTAGTTATAATCAAACAACTACCTAATTCCGACATTTTTTGTTTCAATATATCCAAATTAATGTGTTGAGGTTCCAATACCACGTTATAAGAGGTATCATAAATAGCTGCATAAACAAAATTTCTACGTGCATCAATAATTGGCACAATATATTTAAAAGATTTTGCTTTAGTAGAACATGCCATAGCTTCTAAGCTTGAAACACAACAAATATCTTTCTTTAAACCCCAAGCATAAACTTTTGCAATCGTGATTCCAACTCTAATACCAGTAAAAGAACCAGGACCATTCACAACTATTATTTTATCTATATCCTGAGGCTTCATATTAATTTCTTTAAACATATTTGAAATTTTTACAAGTGTTATCTTGGATAGATCATGATCCAATTCTTCAGAAGTAGAAGTTAACAATTTACCATTATTAGAAATTGCTGAATATAAAAAATTAGAAGAAGTATCTATATATAAGCATTTCATAGAACAGCCTCACATAATTCGTCATACTTAGAGCCATGAGGAATTATAGAGATAACCCTTTTCTCTTCATCCACTATCTTGAATTTTATATCTAATCTATTTTTAGGTAAATAATCAGTAATAGTTTCAGACCACTCAATAATACAAATACCACCTTTTTTATAGTATTCCTCAATACCTAAATCATCAACTTTTCCATCAAGTCTATAAACATCCATATGATAAAGTGGCATTTCTCCGGAAGTATATTCTTTAATAATATTAAAAGTGGGAGAAGTCACACTTTCATCAACCTCAAGAGCTTCAGCAAAACCTTTGGTAAAAACTGTTTTTCCACTACCTAAATCACCATCTAAACATATAACCATGTTTTTAAATTTTTCAGATTCTATGTTCTGAGCAAGTTCAATAGTATCCTGTTCATTATACGAAGTTATTTTATAATTCATTTTAATCACCATAATAATTATAGCCAAAAAAAAAGAGTAATACAACTCCAAACATAATAATTTACATCTTTTTTTATTTGCGTGTAAAATTATAAATAAACAAAAAAAATTCTTGGCAATGTCCTATTTTCGCATACACTATCGTCGGCGATGAAAGGCTTAACTTCTGTGTTCGGGATGGGAACAGGTGTACCTCTTTCTCCATTATTACCAAGAAAATTATTAGAGAAAATAATTCTCTGAAAACTTAGATATCGTGTTCATCAAATTAATTAATAGGATTAAATCCTCGATCTATTAGTACTGGTCAACTCAAAATGTCGCCATTCTTCCATCTCCAGCCTATCAACCTTGTAGTCTTCAAGGGATCTTACTATATAAAATATGGGAAAACTCATCTCAAAGGAGGCTTCCCGCTTAGATGCTTTCAGCGGTTATCCTTTCCATACATAGCTACTCTGCACTGCAGCTGGCGCTACAACAGATACACCAGAGGTATGTCCATCCCGGTCCTCTCGTACTAAGGATAGCTCTCTTCAATTTTCCTACGCCCACAACGGATAGGGACCGAACTGTCTCACGACGTTCTGAACCCAGCTCGCGTGCCGTTTTAATGGGCGAACAGCCCAACCCTTGGAAGCGACTTCACCTCCAGGATACGACGAGCCGACATCGAGGTGCCAAACACCACCGTCTATGTGAACTATTGGGTGGT